>Ga0182013_10001271_pt1 | contig 34905 bp, 33 predicted proteins | sample 612S2MmetaG_FD_120487 | JGI IMG/M metagenome (GOLD analysis project Ga0182013, IMG submission 120487) | Permafrost microbial communities from Stordalen Mire, Sweden - 612S2M metaG | ecosystem: Environmental > Terrestrial > Soil > Wetlands > Permafrost | place: Sweden: Stordalen | collected... | reverse complement strand
CTAGTCCCCATCGCGGGGAAGCTCACGCTTGAGCACCTTGCCCGTGGCGTTGCGCGGAAGCTCATCGAGGAAGAAGACCTCCCTCGGGACCTTGAAGCGGGCGAGGTTGCTCCTCACGTGCCCCTGGACCTCCTGCTCGGAGAGCGCCGAGCCGGGCCGCAGGACCACGAAGGCGCTCAGGCGCTGGCCGAACTCCTCGTCGGGCACCCCGACGACCGCGACGTCATCGATCTCCTGATGGCGGGCGAGGAGGTCCTCGACCTCGCGCGGGAACACGTTCTCCCCCCCGCTGATGATCATTTCGTCGTCGCGCCCTTCCACGAACAGTCGCCCGTCCTGGTCGAGCCTGCCGACGTCTCCGGTGCTCATGAGCCCGTCGATGACCTCCTTGCCGCCGCCCCCGGTGTAGCCCTCGAAGACCATTTCGTTGCCGACGAAGATCCGCCCGGTCTCGCCCGCGGGCACCTCGTGGCCGTGCTCGTCGAGCAGCCGCACCACGGTGCCGAGCGGTGGCCGCCCCGCTGTCCCCGGCGCAGCCCGCAGGTCCTGTGGCGTGGCGATCGTGGCCCAGGCGACCTCGGTGGACCCGTAGAGGTTGTACAGAATGTCGCCGAACGTGTCCATGGCCTCTATCGCGAGGTCGCCCGGCAGCGCGGAGCCGCTGAGCGCGATCACCCTGAGCGCCCGCAGGTCGTAGTGGCCGAGCACGTCGGGGCCGAGCTCGAGGATCCGCTGCAGCATCACGGGCACGAGGACCAGGGCGCTGGCCCGGTGATGCGCGGCAGCGCGGATCGTGTCCTCCGCGTCGAAGCGGCGCCGCAGCACGAGCGTGGAGGTGAGCGGGACGCCGATGCTGAAGTGGGCGAAACCCCACGAGTGGAACATCGGGGCGGCGATCATGGTCGTCTCGCGCGCGTGCAGCGGGATCTTCGACAGCAGCGCCGCCAGGGGCTCCATCGTCTCGGGCTGGCCACGTGCCGCCCCCTTCGGGGTGCCCGTGGTGCCGGACGTCAGTATCACCACGCGGCCCTTCTCCGAGGGCGGCTCGAGCTCCGCCGTCTCGCCGCGGTCGATGAGTTGCTCGAGGAGCGGGTCGCTGGCCGCGTAGCCCGGCGCGCTCCAGGAGATCAGCCTCGTCCTGTCCTGGGCGCCCTCCTGCACCAGATCGGCGAACTCCTCGTCGTAGATCACGACGGCGGGGTCCTCGCGCGTCAGCACGTCCGTGATCTGCGGACCCGCGAAGGATGTGTTCAGGTAGAGCGCGTTCGCGCCGAGCTTGGAGCACGCGACGGTCGCCTCGATGAACCCGCGGTGGTTGCGCGCCATGATCGCCACGCCGTCGCCCTGCCCGACGCCGCCCCTGCGCATCTCGCTCGCGAGGGCGTTGGTGCGAAGGTGCACCTCGAGGAACGTGAGCGTGCCACGCTCGTCGCAGAGGGCGCAGCGGTCAGGGTGCATGATCGAACCGGCGCGGTAGCCGGCGGCGGCGGTGGTGCCCCACGTGCGCAGCGTCGCAAGGGAGCGCACGACGCGGTCCGGCCGCGCGGGCGCGAGCATTCCCGTGCCCAGCAGCGTCCGCAGGACCTGGAGCCTCTGTCTGGGCGGTGCAGCTGGCACTCCCTGACCCTACTAGGCGATGATCGAGCCGGCGCGGGCACGCCGGCGGCGGAGGTTCTCAGCCGACCTCGGCCGGCTCATCCTTGCCCTGCAGGCGCTCGCGCCCGCGCTGGACGGCCGCTATGAACTTCGAGAGGTTCACCTCGAGGGTGTTCAGGATCTCGTCCGCGTAGTCCTCGGCGCCGAGCCTGATCTCGCGCTCGCGGGCGCGGGCGTCCTCGACGATGTCCTCGGCTGCGCGCTCGGCCTGCTTGGTGACCTCCTCGGCGCCGACCAGCTGCTCCTGGCGCTCACGCGCGTCCTTGATGATCCGCTCGGCCTCCTTCTTGGCCTCCGCGAGCATCTCCTGGCGCTCCTTGACGATCCACCGGGCCTGCTTGATCTCCTCGGGGATCGTCGCGCGCATCTGGTCGAGGATGTCGTAGATCTCCTCCTTGTCAACGCGGACCGTGTCGGTCATCGGCACGGACTTGGCGTTGTGCACCAGGTCGTCGAGCTTGTCTATGAGTACTAGGACATCCATTTGAAGACCACCTCCGCAGAACGCACTGGTCCGCGGCTAGCCGATGGGATTGACTGCGTCTCTGCCGCCTTCATTTCGTCAGCGCTGCAACTCTTCCTGCAACCTCTCGGCGACCTCGCCGGGCACCAGGTCGTCTATTCGCCCGCCGAATGTCGCGAGCTCCTTGACGCCGCTGGATGAAAGGAAACTGTACTGCGGGCTGGCCATCAGGTACACGGACTCTATTCCGGGGTCCTGCCGCCGGTTGAGCTGGCTCATCTCGAGCTCGTACTCGAAGTCGGAGATCGCGCGCAGCCCCTTGACGATCGCCTTCGCCCCTATCTGCCGCGCGAAGTCCACCACGAGCGTGGAGAAAGGCTCCACGCGCACGTTCTCGAGGTCCTCGAGCGCATGCTCGATGAAGGCAACCCGCTCGTCGATGTCGAACAGCGCGCCGCTCTTGCGCACCGAGCGGTTCACGACGGCCACGACGACGTTCTCGTAGAGGCCCGCGGCGCGCCGGATAACGTCGAGGTGCCCGTTCGTGATCGGGTCATACGAGCCGGGGCAGACCGCTGTCGCTTTTTCGGTGGGGGTCATGGCTGACGGTGGATTGTGATGGAAGTGTCGCCGTAGCGGCGTTGTCGTTCGATCGGGAGGTCGAGATCCACCGGTTCACGCCGGTCGCTCTCAACGACGATGCGGGCACCGCAGGCCAGGAGCGACGGCAGGACCGCCGACAGATCGGCCGCCCATTCATGCGCCCGCCTGTATGGAGGGTCTATGAAGAGCAGATCGTATGTCTCTTTGCGCGCCTGTGCGCTCCGCAGGGCGCCGAGGACGTCGGTGCGCCTGACCTCCCCCGTCCGCTCATCGATCCCCAGCGACCGCAGATTCTCCGTCAGCACGCGCGCCGCACGCGCGTCGCGCTCGACGAACACGGCGCTGCTCGCACCGCGCGAGAGCGCCTCGATCCCCAGCGCGCCGGTCCCCGCGAACAGGTCGAGAACCCGCTCCCCGTCCAGGTCGCCGAGCATCGCGAACAGGGCCTCGCGCACGCGGCCGGACGTCGGCCTTGTGTCCCTTCCGGCCGGCGCCTTCAGGCGACGGCCTCCGAGGCTGCCGGCGATCACGCGCATGACGCAACCGTATACGCCCGCGAAAGCTAGCCCGGGATGGGCTCGAGGGCCTCGCCGCCGAACACCCTGCCGAGCTCGTCCGCGAGGAGCACGTTCTCCGCACGCGCGAGCCCAGGGTCCTCCGCGAGGATGCGTTCGGCGTCTGCGCGGGCGAGCTCGAGCAGGGGCGCGTCCTGCGGAAGGCACGCGATTCGGAACTGCGCGAGACCGGACTGCCTTGTGCCCGCGAGCTCGCCCTCGCTGCGGAGCGCGAGGTCGATCTCGGCGAGCGCGAAACCGTCGGTGTGCTCGGCGACGGCACGCAGCCGCATCGAGGGCGGCGAGCCGTCCGCCCCGAGCAGGAAGCAGACGGAGCCGTGCTCGCCGCGGCCGATCCTCCCGCGCAGCTGATGCAGCTGGGATATCCCGAACCGCTCGGCGTTCTCGATCAGCATCACGGTGGCGTTGGGCACGTCGATGCCCACCTCGATCACGGTGGTCGCGACGAGCACGTCCGCCTCCCCAGAAGCGAAGGCCGCCATCGCCTCCTGCTTCTCCTTCGGGCGCATCCCGCCGTGCAGGAGCGCGAGCCTGTAGCCGCGCAGCTCGCCCTCCCGCAGCCTCGCGAGCTCCGCGGTCGCGGCACGGAGCCCGAGCTCGGAGGGCTGGCCGTCGGCGGGCTCCTCCCCCTCCGCCTCGTCGATCAGCGGGCACACGACGTACGCCTGGCGCCCGGCGCTCAGGTGCTCGCGCAGCTGCTCGTAGGCGCCGGCCCGCTCGAGCTCCCCCGAGAGCAGCCGGGTCTGGATCGGCCGGCGGCCCGCCGGGAGCTCGCGCAGGGTGCTGGTGTCCAGGTCGGCGTAGCGCGCGAGGGCCAGCGTCCTGGGGATGGGGGTCGCCGTCATGTGGAGCACGTGAGGCGAGCCCTTGCCGTCCAGTGCGGCCCTCTGGCGAACCCCGAATCGGTGCTGCTCGTCGATGACGGCGACGGCGAGCGTGCGGAACACGACATCCGGCTCGATCAGGGCGTGTGTGCCCACGACCATCGACAGCTCGCCGCTCGCGAGCCGCGCGAGCGTCTCGCGCCTGCGCCGGGCCGGGGTGGAGCCGGTGAGCAGTGCCACGGTGGCTGGCTCTGCGCCGAGCAGCCCCTGGATGTTCGCGAAGTGCTGCTCGGCGAGCGTCTCGGTGGGCGCCATCAGGGCGGCCTGCGCGCCGTGCTCGACCGCGCGGAGCATCGCGTGCAGCGCGACGACTGTCTTGCCGCTCCCGACCTCGCCCATGAGCAGGCGGTTCATCGGGCTGGCCTGCGCCATGTCCGCTGCGATCGTGTCCATCGCGGCAGCCTGGTCGGCCGTGGGCTTGAACGGCAGCGAGTGTGCGAGCCAGCGCGCTGTCAGCTCCGGCGGGCCGTCGAGCACCGGCGCGCCGGTGCGCTGAGCGCGCCGTTCCCGGCGCCTGAGGAACAGCAGCTGGGTCAGCAGGAGCTCCTCGAAGGCGAGTCGTCTGCGGCCGCTCTCGAGGTCCGCGGGCGTACGCGGGAAGTGCATCGCCGCGAGTGCGCTGGGCCTGTCCGGCAGGCGTGCGCCCACGCGCGTCGAGGACGGGAGCGCCTCGATGATGTCGCGCAACGAGGTGCGTGCCTCACGGACGAGCGTGAGGATCTCGGTTGAGCTGATGCCCTCGCTCGCGGGGTAGTGTGCGACCGCGTCCCCCTCTGCGTCCTGTGCCTCACCGGCGCCCGACGCCGGAGCGTGGTGGGAGACGGCGAAGCCGCCGCGACCGTCGGGCCGGCCGTGGAGCAGCAGGCGGGTTCCGGCGGGGTAGCGCTCGACCAGCCAGGGCTGGTTGAAGAACGTGGTGCGCATGCTTCCGCTGGCGTCGAACACGACGGCCTCGACGAGCGGCCGCATGCCGCGTCTGCGCACCGAGCGGGCTTTGATCTGACGGACCTGCACGGCGACCGTTGCCTGCTCGCCGGCCTTCAATGCCGCGACCGTGCGCGCCTCCCGGCTGTCGGTGGGGAGATGTTCGAGCAGGTCGCCGACCGTCTCGAGCCCGAGTGTGCCCAGGGCAGTTGCCATCCTTCGCGCCGGCGCCTTCAGCGCCACCGCGAGGCGCGAGGGCCTCGGCCATCGCACGGGCGCGCCGATCAGCTCTTCGCGGCTGAGGGCGCTGGTGGAGGCGAACGCGCGGGCGAGCGGGGTGATGCGCGTCTCGCCGGCGGTTATGGTCGCCCGCTGCTGCTTGGAACTGGTCGCGGGCATGTGGCAGGCATCATGATCACGGCGGCGGTCGTAACGCCCCGTGGGGCCGCGGGCCGGCGGCGGTACCTCACTCGGCTGTGAGCAGCCACCAGTACGCCGGCTGGCCGCCGTGGCGCAGCTCGAGCTCGATGGACGGGTCGACGATCCCCTCGAGCTCGGCGAGGCTCAGCGGCGCGCCGTCGCCCGAGAGGATGCTCAGCAGTTCGGGCGCGCCGCTCTCCTCGCCGGGGTCCGAGAGGGCCCGCACGACGGCGCCGAGGGTCTCGCGGGGGTCCCCCCAGGCGATCAGTTCGTCCTCGACGAAACCGACCGCGTCGCCGGTGGAGAACCGCCCCTGCGCGTCATCGCGGGCGGCCGGCGCGACGGAGCCCGTGCGGATATGGGCGAGCGCGTCGCTGAGGGCGCGGGAGTTCTCCTCGACGGAGCGTCCGGGGGCGAGGGCCACGGCCGCGGCGAGGCCCGCCTGCTGGCTGGTCGTCGCCGCGACGAGCACCTGCTTGTCCGACCAGCGTGCGGCGTGCTCGGCCGCCATGATCACATTCGCGCTGTTTGTGAGGACGACGACCTCCTCGGCAGGAACCTCGTGGATCCCCGCGAGCAGGTCGTACGTGGAGGGGTTGAGCGTGGGGCCGCCGTCGATCGTGTGCACGCCCAGCTCGTGGAACAGGTCCCGCAGCCCGTCTCCGCTGACGACCGCGACGGCGCCGCAGCGCATTGCGCCCACGCGCGGCGCCGGGGTGATGGGCGCGGCAGGGGGTGCGGCGGGGTCCGCGATGGCGGCCGGCGCCTGTGCGATGGCGAGCGCCCCTGCCTCAAGGCGCTCGTCGCGTTCGGCGACCTGGGCGTGCATGTCGGCGACGTCCAGCCGCGAGACCTCGCCGGCGCCGGCGAACACCGCTGTGGCCAGCTCCGGCGTGTCGGTGTGAAGGTGGACCTTCAGGGTGCTGGTGTCGCCGACGACGAGCACCGAATCCCCGAGCTGCTCCAGCGGCTCGATGTAGCGCCCGGCGCTCAGCGCCGTGCCCGTGACCGCGAAGTTGGTGCAGAACCGGTAGGTGCTGGAGCTGTGCTCAGGGTGGGTGATGCGGGCCGGCGCGTGATGCTCGAGCGCGGGCGCGTCCTCGCCCCGCAGAGCCGCGACGACACCCGCGAACATGATCGTCAGCCCGTAGCCGCCCGCGTCCACGACGCCCGCCTCGCGCAGCGGCGCGAGCAGTTCGGGGCCCCGCTTGACGGTGTCCTGGCCTGCGTGCACCGCGCGCTCGAGGGCCGCGGCGATCGCACGGTCCTGCTGTTCCGGTTCGGTGCTGGGCTCAAGGCGCGGGTTTCCGGGCGTGTGCGCGACATCGGTGACGATCTGGTGTGCCATCTCGCGCGCGACCGTCAGGATCGTCCCCTCGGCGGGGTCGCGCACGGACGAGTAGGCGCGGTCGGCGGCATTGGCGAGCGCCGCTCCGATCAGCGTCGGGTCGATCAGCTGGCCGGGCCTTGAGACGAGCTCCTCCGCGGCGCCGCGGATCAGCTGGGAGAGGATGACGCCCGAGTTGCCGCGCGCTCCGAGCAGAGCTGCGCGCGCCACCGACTGCACGATCTCGTCGCGGCCGATCTCGTCGATCGTGCGCTGCTCGTCGCTGCCCTGCAGGCGATCGAGCTCGTCGAGCACCGCACGTAGCGTGAGCGCCATGTTGTCGCCAGTGTCACCGTCGGCGACAGGGAACACGTTGAGGTCGTTGACCTCCTGACGGCGGGATTCCAGGTGCGCGAGGGCCCCGGCCACGGCGGCCCGGAAGCGGATCAGGTTCGTGTCGGTCACCGCACGGGCACCATCAGCGTCAAATGACCTGGTGCCCGCCGTTCCCCGTCAGAGGACGAGCGAGTGACGCTGCCGCTTGCGGTCCACGCGGGCCGGCCGGGTGGGACGCTGTACCGGTGCGTGCTGCCACCGGGCTCAGAGAGCCTTCGTGACCTTTCCGGCTTTCAGGCAGCGGGTGCATACGTAGACGCGCTTGGGCGCCTTGCCTACGAGAATCCGCACCTTCTGAAGGTTCGGATCGAACCGCCGCTTGGTGGCGACCATCGAGTGGCTGCGGCTCTGGCCGAACGCCGGACCCTTCCCGCAGCTGTGACATACCTTTGCCATCGTCGGCAGTCTAGCCGCTCGCGAGCTCTTTGCGCAGCACCGCCATCCGCATGACCGCCTCTGCGGCATGCCGGCCTGTGTCTCGCTTGCCCCCGCCCGAGCGGGCGAGCGCCTGTTCCATGCTGTCGCAGGTGAGCACACCGAATGCGCACGGCACACCCGTCTGGAGCTGTACGTTCATCACGCCTGCCGCGCTCTGGGCGCACACGAAGTCGTAGTGGTCGGTCTCCCCGCGGATGACGGCTCCGAGGCACGCCACCCCCGCGAAACGCCCGCTGCGGGCCGCGAACGCGGCCGCGAGAGGGAGCTCGTAGGCACCGGGGACGTCGAAGACCGACACGTCGTGCTCGCCGGCGCCGTTGAACGCCCCGAGCGCTCCGGCCACGAGTCTCTCGGCGAGGTCCTCGTAGAACCGGCCGACGACTATCGCCCAGGCGTCGCTCAACTCTCAGGGTCCGGAGTGTCGCCGCTGCGGCGGTCGCCGCCACGCCTGCGCTCGGAACGAAGGAGCTGCTCGTCCAGGTTCAGGCCCTGATGGTGCAGGGTGTGGCCCATCCTCTCGGCCTTCGTGCGCAGATAAGCCTCGTTGTGCTCGTTGGGGGCGTGTTCGATCGGTATCTGTGCCGAGACCGCCAGCCCGTAGCCCTCCAGGCCCCTGATCTTCTTCGGGTTGTTCGTGAGTATCCGGATCGTGCTGAGCCCGAGGTCGACGAGTATCTGCGCGCCGATCCCGTAGTCGCGCAGGTCCGCGGGGAGCCCGAGGCGCTCGTTCGCTTCGACGGTGTCAAGGCCCTCCTCCTGCAGCCGGTAGGCGCGCAGCTTGTTCAGCAGGCCGATGCCCCTGCCCTCCTGTGAGAGGTACAGGAGCACGCCGCAGCCCTCGCGCTCGATCATCGACAGCGCGGATTCGAGCTGCTCGCCGCAGTCGCACCGCAGCGAATGGAAGACGTCCCCTGTCAGACACTCGGAGTGGACCCTGACCAGGACATCCGAGCGCCCGGCGACATCGCCCTTGACGAGCGCGACATGGTGCTTGTCGTCGACCAGCGAGCGGTAGCCGACGGCGTCGAAGTCGCCGAAGGCTGTCGGCAGACGCGTGGAGACCACCCTTTCCACGAGCTTGTCGTGGCGGCGCCTGTAGGCGATCAGGTCGGCCACCGTGATCATCGACAGCTGGTGGCGCTCGCAGTACTCGACCAGTTCCGGCACGCGCGCCATCGTCCCGTCGTCGTTCATGATCTCGCAGATCACGCCTGAGGGGTTGACGCCGGCCAGGCGCGCGAGGTCGACGCCGGCCTCCGTCTGGCCCGCGCGCTCGAGGACGCCGCCGGGCCGGCTCTTCAGGGGGAACACGTGGCCGGGCTGGACGAGGTCCGACGGCCTGCTGCGGGGGTCGATCGCGACCTGGATGGTGTGCGCCCGGTCGTGGGCCGAGATCCCTGTCGTGACGCCCTCGCGTGCCTCCACCGAGACCGTGAACGGCGTTTCGAAGGATGATTCGTTCTTGGCTGCCATGAGGTCGAGCCCGAGCTCGTCGCAGCGCTCGGGGGTGAGCGAGAGGCAGATCAGTCCTCGTCCCTCTTTCGCCATGAAGTTGATCGCCTCGGGCGTGGCGAACTGCGCGGCGAGCGTCAGGTCGCCCTCGTTCTCGCGGTCCTCGTCGTCGCAGACCACGACCATCTTGCCCTGGCGGATGTCCTCGATCGCCTGCTCGATCGTCGCGAACGGCGCGCGCGCCCGCTCCTCGCCGGCGTTGACGGCCGTCATACCCGCGCCCCGAGCAGCCGCTCGACGTGCTTGGCCAGGACGTCGACCTCGACGTTGACCGTGGAGCCGGGCTGCAGGGAGCCCAGGTTGGTCCGGGTGAGTGTCTCGGGGATCAGCGAGACCTCGAAGTGCTCGTCGCCGAGCGCGCTCACGGTCAGGCTCACGCCGTCGAGCGCGACCGAGCCCTTCTCGACGAGGTAGCGGGCGAGGCCGCTGTCGAGTTCGAGCTCGAGCACGCGCGAGAATCCCTCCTCGCGTACCGCTCTCACGCGTGCCGTGCCGTCGACGTGGCCCTGGACCACGTGTCCGCCGAGACGGTCCTGTGCATGCAGGGCGAGCTCGAGGTTGACGGGGTCCCCGGGGGCGAGCTCGGCGAGCGAGGAGCGCTCGAGCGTCTCGATCATCGCCTGCGCGCGGAAACCGCCGCCGCCGACGGCGGTGGCCGTCAGGCAGACACCGTTCACGGCGATCGAGTCTCCCTCGGAGAGCTCGCCCGCAAGGCTCGTGGCGATGCTCACGATGGCGCCCTGCTCGTCGCGGTCGATCTCCTGGACACGCCCGAGGTCCGCTATCAGGCCGGTGAACATACGATCTGCCGCCTCACCACTCGCGCAGACGCGCGGAGATCAGCAGGTCCTCGCCCACGTGTTCGCAGTCGAAGCTGAGGGCATGCAGCGCCTCCGAGATGCGCTCCACGCCTTCGCCCTCGAGCGGGTCGCGCGCCGCGCTCCCGCCCAGCAGGATCGGCGCGAGGAACAGGCGCAGTTCGTCGATCTCGCCGGCGTCGAGGAACGCTCCGGCGAGGTGGGGGCCGCCCTCGAGCAGGACCGACGCGATCCCCATCGCGCCGAGCTGGTCGAGCGCCGAGCGCACGCGGGCCGGCTCGTTTTCCCCTGTCGCGACGAACACCTGCACGCCGGCGGCCTCCAGCGCGTCGGTGTCTGCACGGGCCGCTGCCCGCGAGGTGATGATCGTGAGCGGTATCTCGGCTGCGGCGGCGACGAGCTGCGAGTTCGGCGGCAGACGGGCGAGCGAGTCGAACACCACGCGCCGCGGCTGTGCGCTCGGCTGCGCCGCGTGGCCTGCGGGCCTGGCCGTCAGCTGCGGGTCGTCCGCGAGCGCCGTGCCGATCCCGACCACCACGGCGTCGACGGACGCGCGCCAGCGGTGGGCGAGCTCACGGCTGTCCTCGCCGCTGATCCACTTGGAGTCACCGCTGCGGGTCGCGACCTTGCCATCGAGCGTCATCGCCGACTTGAACAGGACCCACGGGCGCCCCACCCTGGCGTGCTTGCGGAATGCCTGGTTGAGCAGGCGGGCGCTGGCGGCCACCGGGCCGTCCGCGACGAGCACCTCGACGCCCTCGTCGCGCAGGATGCCGAGCCCGCGTCCGGACGCCTTCTCGGTCGGGTCGTCCGAGGCAACGTACACCCGGCGTATGCCGGCCTGGATGATCGCGTCGGTGCAGGGAGGGGTCTTGCCCTCGTGGCAGCAGGGCTCCAGCGACACGTAGAGCGTAGTGTCCGTCAGATCCTCGAGTCCACACGCCTCGATCGCGTTGACCTCGGCGTGTGCCCCTCCGTACTCCTGGTGCCATCCCTCCCCCAGCACCTGCTCGCCGCGGGCGACGACGGCGCCCACCACCGGGTTGGGCTTGACGGCCCCGGTGCCGTTGCGAGCGAGTTCGACGGCTCTGGCGAGGTGGACGGTGTCGGTATCGGTGCGGCTGGCCATTGCACAGATCAGGATAACCCTGCGCGGGCCGGGCACCGGTTACGTGCCGCAGCGCCCACCATGCAGGCGGTACAGCGAGACTGTCGGCCCCGGCCGGCTGTAGGCGAGGGGGTAGTAGTCAAAGCTCCAGTCGAAGCCGAACGGGACGGCGCCCGCGCCGCGGGAGTAGGGCGAGGCGGTGAACACGAGTTCCCCCTCGCGGGCGAGCGCCCTGTAGTACGCGGCGGCCTGCGGCACAGCACGCGGGTCGGCCTCGGCGCGGCCGGACTCGGTCGAGCCCGTCAGCACCCAGCAGTAGCCGTTCGCTGTGTAGTAGCTCAGCAGCTGCGGGCTCAGCGTGCGCTCGTAGTCCTCGATGCCGACCTCGTGCACGTCGGGCGTGAGAGCACCGGAGGGGGTGATGCGCGAGAGCAGCGAGTCGTACTTGCACCACCTGTAGCCGTGGCAGGCGGCGGAACCTGGCTGTTCGCGCGCCCAGGCATCCGGCGAGATCGGCTCGGCGACGATCCGGCTCCCCTCCGGGACGTTCGCGAGCATCCAGTCGCGGGTGATCGTGCGCGTGTCGGCGCGCGAGAGCACTATCCCGCTGTGGACGCTGTAGATGAGACCCTGCGCGAGCAGCGCAGCCACGAGCACGCCCGTCAGCACGCCCGCGAGCCTGGGACTCTGCTTCAGCCGCCGCGCCGCCGCTCGAGCGATCTCGACCACGAAGAACGCGCCGAGGAGCGACAGGATCGGGAAGATCGGGAGCAGCCAGCGCCCGAAGTAGCGCCCCTGCAGGCCCATGAAGGCAAGAAAGATCAGCGTCGCCGGCACGAGCATCCAGCCGACGCGGGGATCGCGGCGCCAGATCAGGACCGCCCCGCCGAGGGCGGCAAGCGACGGCAGCCAGCCCAGCCCCCACGTGAGGGTCCACAGGTAGTACGCAAGGCCGCCGTTGCGGGGGGCGCCGAGCTTGCCCTGCGATTCGGCGGACAGCGTGGACTGGTGCACCAGTTCGTTGTGGAAGGCGCTGTAGTCGATCACCGAATACGGGTTCGCGAGCACGAATGCTGCGAATGCGAGCACCAGCGCGAGCGCGAGCATGGCGAGGGCTCGGCGCCGGCCATGCCGGTCCTCCGTCCGCCAGCGGGCCGAGGCGGCGGCCAGCATCGGCAGGATCACGATCCCGGCGGTGTACTTGCTGGCGCACGCGAGACCGAGCGCGATGCCCGCGATCACATAGTCCCGGCTGCGGCCGCGGCGCAGGATGCCCGCTGAGCCGAGCAGGCAGAGGGTCAGCGGCGCGAGCGTGGGAACGTCGTTGACCGCGAGGTGCGAGTAGAAGACCGGCAGGAACGCCACGGCCAGTATCGCGGCGGCAAGCAGGCCCACGGGCCGCGAGAACAGCCTGCTCCCGGCCGCGTACAGCAGCCACAGGGCGGCGGTGCCGAGCACACCCGCCGCGACGCGGGCGAGCGTGTACACCTCCGTCGGATTGAGCGCCAGGGCTCTGTTCGCCGCCGCGGAACCCCCGTACCAGATCGCGTACAGGCCGTGGAGCACGTACGTGAACGCCGGCGGGTTCGCGAAGTAGTGCGGGTCCAGCCCGTGCTCGAACATTTCGACCGCCCGCGGCACGAAGTGGGTCGCCTCGTCGATGTTGTAGACGTATGGCAGGCCCTGTCGCACGCCCCACAGCCGGAGCGCGAGACCGCCGAGCAGCACCAGCGAGAGCCCCGCCCAGACCCAGCGCCGTTCCCGGCGCGGGCCGCCGGCGCGGTCACTTTCAGCAGTTCGCATAGACCGCGTAGTAGCGGCTTGTGTACAGGCGCCGGAATCCCGGCAGGGGAAGGTTGTCGCGCGGGTCGTCTCCGACGTCGACGATGGCCTCTGTGAAGACGGCTCCCCCGAGCGGGTAGACCGCGACCGACCCCGCGCGGATGCGGTTGAAGAGACCGTCGGCCCCCTTCTGGAGATCCGAGCGGGCCTGGCTTCGCGCGACGATGTCACCCTGTCCCGAGCTGTCCAGGATCCAGCGCGCGTCGGGGATCAGCTTGTTGTCCGGGAGCGAGAGCAGCGGGCAGCGGCGCAGCTGCTCCCTGACCGCAGGGGAGGCGAGCGCGGCGGCGAGGCCCTCGTGAAATTCCTCGTGGTAGGCGAGGGTCGTGCGAAGGCTGGTGATGCTGAACGTACGCACCACGTCGAACGTCCCGTAGACGACCAGCGCGAGCGCCGCGACGATCCACACGCGCCTGAGCGCCGAGCCGGGCACGAGCATCGACCAGCCGCCGATCGAGACGGCGCAGAACGGCAGCAGCAGGGTGGCGGCACCGATCAGGTACCTGTCGACCACCGACGCACCGACGGCTCCCTGTGCGAGGTACACGAAAAGGAGCACCATCAGCGCGGCGAGCGGCGTCAGAGCCCGACGCGGAGCCATCCAAAGCGCGAGCGGGATCCCGGCGAAGGCCCCGAGCACCACCGGCAGCTTGTCGATCCGCACGCCGTATTCCCACAGCGACGCCACGACGCTCGTGAACCCCTGGGTGCGTTCGAGTTCCTGCGCGAGGCCCGCCGTGGCGGTGAGCGAGTACAGCGGGTTGCCGGTCACCACGAGATCCACGCAGGCCCACAGCACGGGCCCGATCGCCGCGAGCGCCAGGAACTTCAGCCGCGTGCGGTTGTCGGCCCGCCAGGAGCACCACAGCCAGTAGAAGCCCGCCATCACCCACGCGTCGGGGCGCAGCAGCCCCGCGGCGGCGAGCAGCACGAACACCAGCGTCCCGCGGCGCGGACGTTCGACCTCGAGCGCGATGGCCCAGATGATCAGCGCCAGATAGGAGATGTCCAGGTAGCCCTGCGCGGCGAGGTTCTCGATGAAGAAGCGGCTCAGCAGCAGAAGCGCCGCGATGACCCCCACGAGCGGTCCGAAACACAGCCGCGAGAGCCTGTACATACCGGCGACGGCTGCGACGAAAGAGGCGATCGAGCCGAGCACCATGAGACGTGCGCCCGCCTGGCCGAAGATCGACACCAGCATCCCGAAGCCGATCGCGAGGGGATGCTCGGTGGGCCCTCGGTACACCTGGAAGTCCGGAAGGTGCAGGTGGAGCAGGTCGCGTCCCCAGAGCAGCGCGTAGAACGAGTCGTAGGTCGGGTACGTCGGGAAGGCGAGGTAGCCGATCAGCGCGCCGGCGCACAGGAGCGCGAATCCGAGCCTCGCGAGCGTGCGCTCAGTCAGCGCATGTGGCCGCTCTGGCCTTTTCGAGCCCGGCGTCAGCCGGGTTAGCGTCGCGCTTTCCATCTAGCCTTGGCCTTGGTGGGCCGGCACCGGCGCCGCCCATCCGCCCCGCGCCAAGAACGAGCCCTGCGCTCTGGGATACTGCCGGAAGCCAAGTCTAGGCAATTGGACACCATGAAGCTCATCATCCAGATACCTTGCTTCAACGAGGCGGCCCAGCTGCCGGGGACTCTCGCCGACCTGCCCCGGGAGGTCGACGGCTTCACCGAGGTCGAGTGGCTGGTGATCGACGACGGCTCGACGGACGAGACGATCGCGGTGGCACGCCAGCAGGGCGTGGATCATCTCGTGAGGCTGACGAACAACAAGGGTCTCGCGGCGGGCTTTCAGGCGGGGATCGACACGGCCCTGAAGCTGGGCGCCGACGTGATCGTCAACACCGATGCGGACAACCAGTACTACGGCCCCGATGTGGCACGTCTCGTGCGGCCGATCGTCGAGGGCCGTGCGGACATGGTCGTCGGTGATCGCGAGGTCGGCGGGATCGAGCATTTCTCACCGCTGAAGAAGGCGCTGCAGCGCCTGGGCTCCTGGGTCGTGCGCCAGGCCTCCTCGACGAGCATCCCGGACACCACCTCGGGTTTCCGCGCGTACAACAGGGAGGCCGCCATCCAGATGATGGTCGTCTCCAAGTTCACGTACACGCTCGAGACGATCATCCAGGCCGGAAAGATGCTCGTCGCGATCGACCATGTCCCGGTTCGCACGAATCCCAAGACGCGCGAGTCGCGCCTGTTCCCTTCGATGGGCGCGTATGTTCGCCGCAACAGCGTCTCGATCTTCCGCATCTACGCGCAGTACGAGCCGCTGCGGGTGTTCTGGAGCCTGGCGCTCCTCATCGGGCTGTTCGCGTTCGCTGTCTGGGTCCGCTTCGGGATCGCCTACGCGGAAGGGAACGGCAAGGGTCATGTGCAGTCGCTGATCCTCGGGGCGGTGCTCTTCATCGCGGCGGCGCTCCTGTTCGCGCTCGGCGTGATAGGCGACCTGCTCGCGGCCCAGCGCGTGATGACCCAGCGCACGTTCGAGCGCGTGAGGCGGATCGAGCTCCAGCTCGGCGTGGCCCCGTCGCACTACGAACCGGGCACCGGGACCAAGCCCGACCGCGAGGAGCACAGGGTGAGCCTATGAGCAACGTGACCGTCTCGAAGGACGGTGTGATCACCGGCAACACGTACGACAAGTACGGCTCGAGCAACCCCGTCGTGCGGCGTCTGATGGCCGCCTTCGAGCGCGACCTCGACGAACTCTTCACAATGGCCGCGCCGTCGTCCCTGCTCGACGTCGGCTGCGGCGAGGGGGTGCTCGTCCAGCAGTGGGCGCAGCGGCTCGGCGGCGGCCGCGTCGTGGGCATCGACCTCGAGGAGGAGTCGATACAGGCAGGTTGGGCGCAGCACACCGCGCCCAACCTGCAATACCGGGTGATGGAGGCCGAGAACCTCCCGTTCGCCGACGGCGAGTTCGAGCTCGCCAGCGCGATCGAGGTGCTCGAGCACGTCCCCGACCCCGAGCACACCGTCGGCGAGATGGCGCGCTGCGCGAGCCGCCACCTGCTCGTGTCCGTGCCGCATGAGCCGCTGTGGAGGATGCTCAACATGGCGCGCGGCGCCTACTGGAAGGATCTGGGAAACACCCCTGGGCATCTGAACCACTGGTCCAGGCGGTCCTTCGTGGAGCTCCTCTCGCGTCACGGCGAGGTCGTGGAGGTCCGCTCGCCGTTCCCGTGGACGATGTTGCTTGTCCGCGTCTAAGGACACCGAGCAGGCGCCTACGCGCTCATACGGCAGCGGAGCGCGAATCCTCTCGATAGGGATCGCCTCCACGGGGCTGCTCACCTTCGCGTACTTCTCGATCGCGAGCCACGTCCTGGGCGAATCCTCGGCCGCCCAGCTCGACCTTCTGTGGTCGGTGATGTTCGTGATCATCTCGGTGATCTATCGCCCGATAGAACAGCTGCTCTCGCGCACGATCGCGGGGCGGCGGGCGCTGGGTCACGAGCAGCACGACCTCCGCATCCCGATCCTGATCCAGGCGAGCTTCGCGCTCGTGTTCCTGATCGTCGCGCTCGCGCTGCGCGAAGAGCTGATCAACAACGTCTTCGAACACGACAGCTCGCTCTACTGGATCCTGCTCGTCGGCACGCTCGCGTACGGGGCCAGCTATTTCGCCCGCGGCTGGCTGGCTGGCAACCAGCGCTTCGGCCTGTTCGGCGCCCTTGTGCTGATGGAGTCGACATCCCGGATCTGCTTCGCGCTGGCGGCCGTCCTGGGGATCACGAGCGGGCAGACCGCCGTTGCGCTGGGTATCGCCGCCGCGCCGTTCGTGTCGCTCGTCGTGGTGCCGGTGGCGTTCGCCCGCACGCGCGCCGAACGAGCGAACCCGCAGGCGCCCGAGCCCGAGCTGAACGCCGAGCTGCTCGCCGCGCCGATCACGGTCGACGAGGCAGAGGCGGGACTGGCGGGTCCCGGCACCGAGGGCGCGCAGGAGGCCGCGCGAGACGACCTTTCGCTGCGCCGGGGCGGCGGCTTTGCCTTCTCGGTCGCCGCGATCATGCTCGCCGAGCAGACGATCCTCAACGCAGCGGTGCTGACAGTCGACGCCACCGCCGCCGACAAGGCGCTCGCCGGCATCGTCTTCAACGTGCTGCTGATCGCGCGCGCGCCGCTGCAGCTCTTCCAGGCGATCCAGACGTCGCTGCTGCCGCACCTGACGGGGCTGGAGGCGACGGCGGGACACGACTCGTTCGGCCGCGCGATACGGGTGACGCTCCTGGCGATCGCGGCGTTCGCTGCTGCGGTGACGGTCGGCCTGCTCCTCATCGGCCCCTTCGCGATGGAACACCTGTTTGGCCAGTCGTATGACTACACGCGGGGAGGCCTCGCGCTTATCGGGATCGGCATGGGCTTTCACCTGACCTCGGGCGCGCTCAACCAGGCGGCGCTGGCACGCGACCGCGCGAGGGCGGCCTCGGTGTGCTGGCTCGGGGCGGCGGTCCTGTTCGTGATCTGGATGCTGACCCCCGTCGTCGGCGAACAGCTCCTGAGGACCGAGATCGGCTATGCGGGCGCGACGGCGCTGCTCGCGGCGGCGCTCGCGATCCTCTACCGGCGCGGCAGCCGGCGGATCCAGGCGGGCGGGCCGACGCCGCCGCTGCTGCGCGAGCGCGCGGCGACTGGCTGAACGGCGCCGCTCAGGATCCCGCTGCCGGTGCCTGCAGCGAGGCGGCGATCGCGGTGAAGGCCTTCGCCGGATCCTTCGAGCTGAAGATCGCCGAGCCCGCGACGAAGATGTTCGCGCCCGCCGCGAGGCACTCGGGCCCTGTGTGCTCGTCGATGCCGCCGTCCACCTGCAGCGCCGCCTGCGGGCCCGCGTGCTCGCGCACGCGCGGGATCTTCGCGAGCGAGCCCGGCATGAACGGCTGTCCCCCCCAGCCCGGGCTCACGGTCATGCACAGCGCCATGTCGATCTCCCCCGCCATCTCCGTGTAGGCGCCGGCGTCGGTGCCCGGGTTGACCGCGAGGCCCACGCACGCGCCGCCCTCGCGGATCAGCCCCGCGACGCGCGCCGCGTGCGGCGTCGCCTCGGCATGGAACGTGATCGAGTCCGCTCCGGCGCGCAGGAACTCTCCGACCTGCCGCTCGGGCCGCTCGATCATCAGGTGCACGTCGATGATCGCGCCGGCCGCGGCGACGCACTCCGCGAGCGCCCCGACCACCAGCGGGCCGAGCGTGATCGGCGGTACGAAGTGCCCGTCCATGACGTCGACATGGATCACGCGCGCACCGGCGTGCAGCACCTCCATCACCTGCTCGCGGAGCCGTCCGAAGTCCGCCGAGAGGATCGACGGAGCGAGCTGCACTCCGCGCAGGATCTCGCGGGCCTGTGCGCTCATACGGCCTGCAGCATCGAGTCGCCGCAGTTGTTGCACTTCATGATCGAGGTCGTCGACATCCTGACGATCGTGGAGTGCTCACCGCAGTTGGGGCACACGGATGTCAGCTCGAACCGGTGCAGGCAGTAGACGCAGCGGTAGCGCCCGGCCAGGTTGGTGGGCCTGAGCCACGGCTCGCCGCAGTTCGGGCACAGGGGCCCGAGGTCGACGGCTGGCTGGGCCGTGCCCTCGCTCTCGCCGTCCACGCTCAGCTCCTGCGCAGTCTTGAGATGAAGAACCCCGCGGTCCCGTCGCGCGGAGGGAACGTCAGCAGCGTGCCCGGCAGCGAGCCGGAGCGCACGGTCTCAGCCGCCGCGAACTCCGGCAGCGCGGACGTGAGGTCCTCGAGGGAAAAATCGGCGTTTGAGTCAAGGAATGCGGTGATCAGGCGCTCATTCTCGGTCGGAGAGATCGTGCAGGTAGAGTAGACAAGCACGCCGCCCGGACGTACGGAGCCGGCGCCCGCGGCGAGGATCCGGGCCTGTGTGCCCGCCATCGCCGCGACCGCCTCCTCGCTCACACGCCAGCGAAGATCCGCGCGCATCTGCAGCGTCCCGAGCCCTGAGCAGGGCGGGTCGACGAGGACCCTGTCAAAGCGTGCGCCGCTCCTCGGCTCGGCGGCGTCGGCGACCTCGACGTGGACGTTGCGCGCCTTCATCCGCAGCGCGTTGCGTGCGAGCGACCCCGCCCTTCGCGGGTTGCGCTCGACCGCGATCACCTCCCCCTCGCCGTCCATCAGGGCCGCGAGGTGCGTGCTCTTGTTGCCCGGCGCCGCGCACAGGTCGAGCACGCGCTCCCCGGGCACGGGTGCCAGTGCCCGCGAGACGTGCATCGCCGCGCGCGACTGGGCGATGAACGCACCTGCGCGCCACAGCTCGGAGCCGTGCATGTCGAAGGGCTCCTGCAGGATCAGCGCCTCATCCAGGCGTTGGTCCGCGCGGGTGCTGACCGGCAGGGCCGCGGCGAGTGCCTGCGCGTCGTTCACGAGCGTGTTGGCGCGCAGTGCGAGCTCGCTGGGCTCGTTGTCGGCGGCCATCAGTTCGCGGGCCCTCTGGGCTCCGAGGAGATCCCACCACATTCGCGCGATCCACACCGGGTGCGAGTGCATCACGGCGGCGTCCTGCGGGGTCCCGTCGCTGAGCGATGAGAGCAGCGCCGGAGCGCCCTCGCGTGCGGCCCGGCGAAGTACCGCGTTGACGAGCCCGTGCCCACCGCGCCCATGTGTCTTTGAGAGCTCGACGCAGTCGCCGACGACCGCGTAGTCGGGCGCTCCGCGCAGGTAGAGCAGCTCATATAGCCCGAGCCGCAGCGCGGCGAGGACGTGAGCGTCAAGGCCGTCCACGGGTCTGTCCGCGAGCTGCTCGATGAAGTGGTCGAGCGTGCCCCGGCGCTGAACGGCTCCATACGCGAGCCGCATCGCCAGCGCGCGGTCTCGGGGGTCAAGGCCCCGCGACTCGGCGTGCAGCGCCTGATCGGCGTAGGCGCCGCCCTCGAAGACGCGCCGCAGCACCGTGTACGCGCACGCCCGGGCCGGGGCGATCGTGTTGGCGGGTGCTGGTGCCACAGGGCCATCATGGGCCATCTGCGCTCCCGTGGGCTCCAGGTCGGTAATGATTGGCGTCGATGTCAGCCACGGACCCGACCGAGACAGGCCCTGCCTCCGAGCGCGTCAGGCTCAGGCGCAAGCGCGAGCGCGGCAGCTACGACCGCGCCGTCGTCGACGCGATACTCGACGAGGGGCTCGTTGCGCACCTCGGGATCTGCGGGCCGGAAGGGCAGCCGCTCGTGATCCCGACCCTTCACGCCCGCGCCGGCGATGTCGTCTACTGCCACGGCTCGGCGGCGAGCAGAACCCTGCGGGCGCTGGCGGGCGGCGCCCCCGCTTGCCTCACCGTCACGCTCCTGGACGGCCTTGTGCTCGCCCGCTCGGTGATGCACCACTCAGCGAACTACCGCTCGGCGATGATCCTGGCCACCGCAGCGCCGGTGGATGATCCCCAGGAGAAGCTCGCGGCGCTGGAGGCGATCGTCGAACACATCGTCCCCGGCAGGTGGGGTCATGCCAGGCCCCCGACCGAGAACGAGCTGAAGGCGACGTCAGTGCTCGCGCTCCCGGTCAACGAGTTCTCGGCGAAGGTCCGGACGGGCCCTCCGCTCGACGACGAGGAGGACTACGAGCTGGACTTCTGGGCCGGCGTGCTGCCCGTCGAGCAGCGCTTCGGACCCGCGCAGGCGGATCCGCGCCTCGCGGACGGGATCGCCGAGCCGGCGCACGCCGCCGCCTACGGTCGGCCGGGGAGCCCCCTGCCGCGCAGATAGGCTCCGGCCTCCATCGGGCGCCCGCCCGGGGGCTGGACGATGAGCAGTTCGAGCACGCCGGGGCTCGCGTCCAGCAGCAGCCGCCCGTCGTGCTCGCGCAGGCCCGTCCCCGCAGCGCCCTCGCCCTCGACCGCTGCAAGTGCGGCGGACCGCACGCCGATGAGGGTGCCGTCGGCCAGCTGCGCTCGCGCGCCGATATGCGGCGTGAGAGCCCTCACCAGGCGCTCGAGCTCCACCGCGGGCCTGGCGGGGTCGAGCAGCCGGTCGCCGGCCTGGATCTTCTCGGCGTAGCTCACGCCGTCCTCATCCTGGGCCACGAACGGCGGATGCTCCAGCAGAGCGCGTGAGAGCAGCTCCCCGCCGAGCTCCTGCAGCCTGGCCGCGAGGGTGCCATAGGTGTCCTCGGGCCGTATCGGCTCGGCAGCGCTCAGGCACACGGGCCCGCTGTCGAGTCCGGCGGTCAGCCGCATGATGCAGACGCCCGTCATGCCGTCACCGGCCATGATCGCCCGCTCGATCGGCGCCGCCCCCCTCCAGCGGGGCAGCAGCGAGGGATGCACGTTGAGGATCTCATGCGCCGAGAGCATGGGCTCCCGGATCATGGCCCCGAACGCGCACACGATCAACGTGGCGGGGGGCGGCCCGGAGGCGGCGATCAGCGACAGGACCTCGGGCGCGTTGACGTCCTGCGGCTGCTCGAGCGCGATCCCGAGTGCCTGCGAGCGCTCCGCAACGGGCGGTGCGAGCAGATGCCGGCCGCGTCCCGCGGGCCTGTCGGGGCGCGTGATCACCAGCGCGGGCCTGGTGGCGGGGTCCCGCGCGATCCGCTCGAGGACCGCGGCGGCGAACTCGGAGGTGCCGAGGAAGACCGTGGTCAACGCAGGACTCCGCCGGGCTAGCGGGCGCCGGCGGCGGCCTGCGCCTCGCGCATCGCCCGCATGGCCTCCTTGCGCTCCTGTGCAGAGATATGGTCGAGTATCAGCACGCCGTCCAGATGGTCGATCTCGTGCTGGATCACCCGTGCAGGCAGGCCCTCCGCCTCGACGATGATCTCCTCGCCCTCCCCGTCGCGCGCCCGGACTCGCACCGCCGAGGCGCGCTCGACCTCCACATGGACGCCCGGCAGGCTCAGACACCCCTCGGGACCGAGCTCGCGCTCCTCGCTGGTCCACTCGAGCACGGGGTTCACGAGTGCGGTCATCTCGTCCTCCGGATACGCCCTGAACACGAGCACCCGGTGCAGCACCCCGACCTGCGTAGCCGCGAGCCCCACACCCAGCGCGTCATCCATCAGCGCGCCCATCTGCGCTATCTCGACGCGAAGATCGTCGTCGAAGCGCTCCACCGGCACGGCGCTCGCCCGCAGCACGGGGTCGCCGAACTTGCGCACGTGGCGCAGCGCCGCATCGCGGCGCGCCCGTACCTCGGGGTCGAGCTCCTCGGGCTCGGAGCCGTCCTCCTCGAGCTCGGGCTCGTCCCTGGGCTCGCTCTCGCCACGGGCGCCGGCCCGGCTCTCGCGCTCCTTCAGTCTCTGCACCTCGGCCATAGGAGTGCAAGTTTAGGAGCCCTCGGGCCCGCGGGGGCTGCGGCCCTCCTATTGCGGGTCGACGTCCACGCTGAAGCTGACGCCCGCATGCTCGCGGGAGGCGGCGGCGGCCTGCACCGCGGCGCCGATCGCCTGTACCGCCGCGCGGCGCTCGGATGCCTTCACGACCAGCACCTGCCGCTCGCGCCCGCGCAGGCGGAACAGCGACGCCGGACCGAGCACGACGGGGCCTTCGTCGATGCTGAGCGCCTGCTCCGGCCAGCACTCCGCGAGCGCTGCGCGAACCTCGTTCGCGGCCGCCCGCGCCCGCGCCCCCTGCTCGGCAGCGAAGATGATCCTGACAACGTGCGAGAACGGCGGGTAGCCGAGCGCGCGCCGGCGCTCGAGCTCACCGGCCACGAAACCGTCGCTGTCGTGGCGTGCGGCGTACACGATCGGCCGCGCGTCCGGCGCGATGCTCTGGACCAGGACGCGGCCGTGGCCTCCGCGGCCGACGCGGCCGGCCAGCTGCGCGATGAGCGCGAACGTCCTCTCCTCGGCGCGGAAGTCCGGGAAGCGCAGCGTCGCGTCCGCGTCGAGCACCACCCCGAGGCTCACGTCCGGGAAGTCGTGGCCCTTCGCGACCATCTGCGTGCCGATCAGGACGCCGCAGGGCGCCGCCTCGAACCTGCGCAGAAGCGAGCCGATGCCCCCGCCGTCGTCCTCGCCCGACATCGTGTCCGCGTCCAGGCGCAAGACGGGGAAGGCGCCGTCCTCGTCCAGCACCCTCGTGAGCTCGTGTGCGACGCGCTCGGTGCCGGCGCCGTGCCGCGCCACCGCGGTCGACGCGCAGTCAGGGCAGCTTGCCGGCGCCCGCTCCCTGTGCCCGCAGTGGTGGCAGGCGAGGAACCCCTGGGCCCTGTGCAGCACCAGCGCGACGTCGCAGTCCGGGCATCGCCACACCCGTCCGCACGAGCGGCATGAGAGGAAGTTCGACCAGCCGCGCCGGTTCAGCAGGACGATCGCCTTGCCCGCCCGTGCGCGCACCTCGGCCAGGGCGTGGGCGGTGTCAGGATGCAGACCCCCCTCCTGCCCCCGCATGTCGAGGATCTCGACCGCCGGCATCGGCCTCCCATCCACCCTCTCAGCAAGCACCGACGCCGTCACCCTGTGAACTGTCTCGGGCCGCGGCGTGGCGCTGCCGAGGAGCAGCAGCGCCCCCGCCCGCGCGGCGCGCTCGGCGGCGACATCGCGGGCGTCATAGCGGGGGTCCGATTCGTGCTTGTAGGAGCTGTCGTGCTCCTCGTCCACGACGATCAGCCCGAGGTCGCTGATCGGAGCGAAGACGGCCGAGCGGGGCCCGACGCACACTCGCGCGTCCCCCTCGCGCAGCCGGCGCCACTCGGCGTAGCGCTCGGCTGGGCGCAGCCGCGAGTGCATCACCGCGACCGTCTCGCCGAAGCGTTCGATGAAGCGCCCCACGATCTGGGGGGTCAGTGCTATCTCGGGGACGAGCACGATCGCACCCCTGCCCTGCTCGAGCGTCGCGGCCGCCGCCTGCAGGTAGACCTCGGTCTTGCCCGAGCCGGTTACGCCGTTCAGCAGGTGCTCGTGAAAGCCACGGGCCCCAAGCGCCGCGGTCAGCGGAGCGAGCGCGGCCTGCTGTTCGGCTGTGAGCAAGGGCGCCTCGGGGCTGCGCGAGCCCACCGACAGATGGCTAGGACGAGGGACGGCGCGCCGGCGGCGGCCGCTGAGGCGCCGAGCGGCGCCCGGGGGGAGCACCAGGCCCAGCGAACGCGGGACCGTGGAGCAGTATTCGGCGGCGATCCATTCCGCGAGCGCGACGAGGTCCGCCGGCACGCCGAGCTCCAGTGCGCGCAGCGGCGCGAGGAGCTTGTCCTCGGCGATCTCGGTGCTGTGGGAGAGGCCGACCACCACGCCGAGCACCTCGCGGCGCCCGAAGGGGACCACCAGCATCGAGCCCACGTCGACGCCGACGGCGAGCTCCTCGCTGAGGCGGTAGTCGAACGGCCCGCGCAGCGCGCGGGTGCTGGTCATCGGCTCCACCTGCGCGATCGTCGGCACCGCCCCGACCCTAGAGGCCGGGGCGGTCAGAGCAGCCCGGTCCGGCCGGGCCGCTCGCTCACAGGCCGGCGGCCGCGCGCAGAGCGTCCTTCTTGTCGGTGCGCTCCCACGTGAAGTCCGCGTCCTCGCGCCCGAAGTGGCCGTACGCGGCGGTCTTCTGGTAGATCGGCCTGTGCAGGTTCAGCTCCTCGCGGAAGGCCCCGGGGCGCAGGTCGAAGACCTCGTCCACGGCGCGCGCGATCCTGCCGCGCCCGGTCTTCTCGGTGCCGAACGTCTCGACCATCACCGACACGGGGTGGGCGACGCCGATCGCGTAGGCGACCTGGACCTCCGCGCGGTCGGCCAGGCCGGCCGCGACGATCGTCTTGGCGACCCAGCGCGCCGCATACGCAGCGGAGCGGTCCACCTTCGAAGGATCCTTGCCGGAGAAGGCGCCGCCGCCGTGGCGGGCCATGCCGCCGTAGGTGTCGACGATGATCTTGCGTCCGGTCAGGCCGCAGTCGCCCATCGGGCCGCCGATGACGAACCTGCCGGTCGGGTTGACCAGGAAGTTGCGTGCCAGCTTGCTCTCGTCGTACAGGCCCGCGGGCAGCACGGGCCGCAGGACATGCTCGAGCAGGTCGGGCTTGATCAGCGTCTCGGTGTCGATGCCGTCGGCGTGCTGGGTGGAGATCAGGATCTTCTCGATCTCGACGGGGAGCCCGTCCTGGTAGCGGACGGTCACCTGTGTCTTGCCGTCGGGGCGCAGATACGGCACCACGTCGCCCTTGCGGACCTCGGACAGGCGCTTGGCGAGCTTGTGCGCCAGTGAGATCGGGAGCGGCATCAGCTCGTCGGTCTCGTTGCTGGCGTAGCCGAACATCATTCCCTGGTCGCCTGCGCCGGCGACGTCGAGCTCGTCCTCGTCCGACGGGTCCGTGCGGGTCTCATATGCGGCGTCCACGCCCTGGGCGATGTCCGGGGACTGCCGGTCGATGGTGTTGATGACGGCGCAGGTGTCGCAGTCGAAGCCGTACTCGGCGTTGTCGTAGCCGATCCGGCGCACCGTCTCGCGCGCGATTTCCTGGATGTCCACGTAGGTCGTCGTCGAGATCTCGCCTGATACGACGATCAGTCCTGTGTTGACGAGCGTCTCGCATGCGACGCGCCCGTACGGGTCCTCGGTCAGGACCGCGTCCAGGACGCCGTCGGAGATCTGGTCGGCGATCTTGTCGGGGTGTCCCTCCGTCACCGACTCGGAGGTGAAGAGGAATTCGTTGTCGGAAAGCTCAGTCATGGCCTGGTCGATCAGCTCCGGATTCATGCCCCGTTCAGGGCGGCGGGGTTGGCAAAAGTCGCAGAAGTCTATGCTGCGCGCGCGTTCTTGCGCTGCCCGCGCTCGACGAAGTCGATCACGAGCGGCACTCCGTCCATCCCATAGCGGGCTCTCAGACGGTTCTCGATGAAGTATGCGTAGTCGCGCGTGACACGTGAGCGGGAGTTGACCTGGATCGCGAAACGCGGCGGGCGCTCGCCGATCTGGGCCATGTAGATCAGCTTCAGGCGGTGGTTGCTCGATCCCCGGCGTGTCCCCACGGGCGGCTGGCGGGCCTGCACGGCCTCGGACAGGAAGCGGTTGAGCTCGGGGGTCGGTATACGCCCGGCCATGCGGTCGCCGAGCGCAATCACCTCGGTCAGCAGGCGCGGGACGTGACGGCCGCTCTTCGCGCTGGCGGTCAGCACGCGCGGGCGCAGGCGCAGCGCCTTCGCGACGCGGCCGCGCTCGTAGTCGAGGTCCAGGCGCCCCCCGGTGTCGCTGTCGGGGTGCTCCTGCATGTCCCACTTGTTCAGGACGATCGCGGTGGCGCAGCCCGCCTTCATCGCCAGCTCAGCGATGCGCAGGTCCTGCGCTGTCACCCCGTCGCCGGCGTCGCACACGACCAGTGCCACGTCGGCGCGCTCGGCGGCGCGCTGGGACCTGAGGGCGGTGTAGTACTCAACCGAGTCCTGGACCTTCGATTGCCGGCGCATCCCCGCCGTGTCGACGAGTGTGAGCTTGCGATCGCCCACGAGCAACGGCATGTCGATCGCGTCACGGGTCGTGCCGGCCACCTCGGAGACGATCACCCGGTCCTCCCCCAGGAAGCGGTTCACGAGCGAGGACTTGCCGACGTTGGGCCTGCCGATGACGGCCAGGCGGATCGTGTCCGTGTCAGGCTCTAGATCGCCCTCGGGGAGCAGTTGCACGATGCGGTCGAGCAGATCGCCCGACCCGAGCCCCTGCGCCGCGGAGACAGGCATCGGCTCGCCGAGCCCGAGCCGGTGGAAGTCCGCGGCGAGCGGTAGGTCGGCGACCCCGTCGCACTTGTTGGCAGCCACTATCGTCGGCAGCGGAGAGCGGCGCAGCAGGTCCGCGATCTCCTCATCGCCCGGGCGCACTCCGCCCTTCGCGTCGACGACCAGGACGGCGACCTGGGCGTCCGCGAGGCCGGCGCGTGCCTGGTCGCGGATGGATCCGGACAGCGGATCCTCATCCTGGAAGTCCACGCCGCCCGTGTCGATCAGCGTGAATCGGCGCCCGTTCCACTCGCATTCGAGCTCCTTGCGGTCACGCGTGATCCCCGCGCGCTCATGGACGACCGCCTCGCGGCTGCCCGTCAGGCGGTTGATGAGGGAGGACTTGCCCACATTGGGGTATCCGACGATTGCGACCTTCATCAGGCCAGTATGACTGGGTGAACGCCGCGTTCCGGGCCTAGCGCCCCGCGGAGCGATCCCGGGCGAGCCCGGCGATCAGCTCCACGACCGCGGCCACGTCGAGCCCGGTGCTGTCGAGGAGAACCGCGTCCGGGGCCGGCTCGAGGGGGCCGTGCTCCCTGCCGCGGTCGCGCTCGTCGCGCATCGCCTGCTCGGCGAGCACCATCTCCTGGCTCGCCCCGAGCTCGTCGGCGCGCCTGCGTGCGCGCTCCCGCGCGTCGGCGGTGAGAAAGACCTTCAGGCCGGCATCGGGAGCCACGACGGTCCCTATGTCCCTGCCCTCGGCGACCCAGTCGCCGCTGGACATGAGCTCCTGCTGGCGCGCGACGAGGGCCTCGCGAACACCGGCGTCGGCCGCCACGACGGAGGCTGCCTGTGAGACCTCCGGCGAGCGGATGGCGTCGCTCACGTCGACGCCGTCGAGCAGCACCGGCCCGCCGTCGCCCGCGAGCTCGATCCGCAGCCTGCGCGCGAGCACGGGCGCCTGCTCGCCGGGTGCCCGCAGCTGCGCCAGGGCCACACAGCGGTACATCGCGCCGGTGTCCAGGTACGTGTAGCCGAGCTCTCGCGCGAGAGCTCGCGCGACAGTCGACTTCCCGGCACCCGCGGGCCCGTCTATCGCTACGAGCAAAGGGACTCCAGGTCCGCCACGAATCCGGGGTAGGAGACCGCGGCGGCGTCCATGCCGATGACGTTGACGCCCTCGCGCGAGGCGAGGCCGGCGACCGCGCCCACCATCGCCATGCGGTGGTCGCCGTGTGCGTCGATCGTGCCTCCGCGCAGACCTCCCGTCCCGCGGACCGCGAACCCGTCGGATGTCTCGTGGATGTCCGCGCCGAGCCCCGCCAGGCCCTGCACCACTCCCGCGATCCGGTCGGACTCCTTCACGCGGAGCTCCTGCGCGCCGCGCACGATCGTCTCCCCCTCGGCGAAGCATCCGAGCAGCCCGACCAGCGGGAGCTCGTCGATCGCGAGCGGCACCTCCTCCGGTTCCACGACGGTCCCCTCGAGCGCGCCGTGGGCGACGTCGAGGTCGCTGACGGGCTCATCGCCCGAGATCTCCTCGCTTTGCTGCTCGAGATCGCCGAGGACGATGCCGCGCATCCGGCGCAGGATCCGAAGGAAGCCCGTCCGTGTCCAGTTGACGCCGACGTCGGAGATCAACAGCCGCGAGCCCGGCACGAGCACCCCCGCCGCGATCAGGAACGCAGCCGAGCTGAGGTCTCCCGGCACAGTGATCCGCTCGAGCGCTATCTCGTCGGTGTTCCCGACCGTGAGCGTCCTGCCCCGGCGGCTTATAGAAACCCCGGCACGCAGCAGCATCCGCTCCGTGTGATCGCGGCTGAGGGCCGGCTCGGTGATCGTCGTCGTCCCGTCGGCGGCGATCGCCGCTAGCAGGATGCACGACTTGACCTGCGCGCTGGCGACGTCGAGCTCGTAGTCGATGCCGTGCAGATGGGCGCCGTCCACGCGCAGCGGCGTGTAGCGGTCCTCGCGTGCGTGGAGCTCGGCGCCCATCTGCCGCAGCGGCGTCACGATCCGCTGAACCGGGCGCCGGCGGATCGACTCGTCACCGTCGAGCGTGAACGAGCGCCCCTCCTGCGAGGCGAGCCAGCCCGGCAGCAGGCGCAGCAGCGTGCCGGCGTTTCCGACGTCGATCACGCCGCCGCCGTCACGCGCCTCGCGCAGCCCGGTGCCGCGGACGCGCACCTGACCGTCGTTGACCTCGACCAGCGCTCCGAGCGCCGCGACGGCGGCGAGCGTCGAGTCGGTGTCCGCGGCATGCAGGTAGCGCTCGATCCGCACCGGCTCGGAGGCCATCGCGCCGAGGAGCGCTGCACGGTGGGAGATGGACTTGTCTGCGGGTGCCCTGCACCGGCCGCTCAGGCCGCGCGCGGGCTCGAATCTCATGTCCATGTCGGGCTCCTCACGCGCGCACCACCGGGAATCCCTGTCCGGCTATCAGCGCGCGGGCGCGCTCGGCGTCCTCATCGCCGCCGATCCACAGCGCCACGACACCCTGGCGGTTGTCCTGCGAGGGCGAGAGCGCCATGTCGACGATGTTCACGCCGTCCTGCCCGAGCGCGAGTGCTATCTCGGCCACGACGCCGGGGCGGTTGGGCACCGATGCGCGCAGCTCGTGCACGGGCCCTCCGGTCAGCCCGGTGCCTAGCAGGGCGTCGCGGGCGGCGCGCGCGTTCTCGTTCCATACCTCCAGCGGCCCCGGCCGTCCGCCGGCGAGCATCTCGCGGACCTCTGCGAGATGCCCGGTGAACTCGTCGATGGCCGCGATCAGCGCGTCGCTGTTGGCGAGGTAGATGTCGGTCCAGATGGCGCTGTTCGCGCCCGCGACGCGGGTCGCGTCGCGAAAGCTCGGCCCGACTGCGGGCAGCCGGCTGGGTCCCGGGCCCCCGAGCAGGCCCTGCGCCTGGGCGACGAGCAGATTCGCCAGGACGTGCGGCAGATGCGAGACGCAGGCCATCAGGCGGTCGTGCGTGTCGGCGTCGATCGCGGTCGGCCGCGCGCCGAAGCTGACAAGGAGGCGGTGCAGGCGCTCGTAGAGCACCCCGGCTGTTTTCCCCCGTGCCGGCGTCAGATACCAGGTGGCGCCGTCGAAGAGGTCCTCACGAGCGTGCGCGACCCCCGAGGTCTCCGCCCCCGCGAGCGGATGGCCGCCTACGAAGCGCTCATCCGCGGCGGCCGCGGCAAGGATCCTCTTGGTGGAGCCGACGTCCGTCACGACACACCCGGGCCCGGCGGCGTCGAGCGCCTCGGGCACCGCATCTGCCAGCACCCCCACGGGGGCCGCCACGAACACGACGTCCGCACCGCCCGCCGCCGTGGCGGCGTCGGGTGCCTGCTCGTCGATGGCCCCGAGCGCGAGCGCGTGTGCGCGCACCCCCTCATCGGGGTCGTATCCGCAAACTCTCGCGTGCGCACGCGAGCGCGCGGCGAGGCCGATCGACCCGCCGATCAGCCCCAGGCCGAGAACCGCAACCCTCATCTGGGCTGGGTCCCCCGGCTCCCGGGCCGCCGATGCGCGCGCAGCCCGGTCTGGCATCAGACGGCGCTGAGCGCCTTGCCCGCGAGCGCCGCGGCCTGCTCCACAGCCCGCGAGTACTCGGCGAAGTCCTCAGAGCGCAGAGCCTGTGGCCCGTCGCAGATCGCCTCGTCCGGGTTGGGGTGCACCTCGACGATGATCCCGTCCGCGCCGACCGCGGCTGCGGCCAGCGACAGCGGTGCGACGAGGTCGCGCCGGCCGGCGGCATGGCTCGGGTCGACGATGATCGGCAGGTGCGTGAGCTCCTTCAGCACTGGCACCGCCATCAGGTCGAGCGTGAACCGGTACGCGGTCTCGAACGTGCGGATGCCTCGCTCGCAGAGCATCACGTTCGGGTTGCCCTCCTTCAGGATGTACTCGGCCGCCATCAGCAGCTCGTCGAGCGTCGCTGAGAGTCCGCGCTTGAGCAGCGCCGGACGCCCGGAGCGCCCGATCTCCGTGAGCAGCGGGTAGTTCTGCATGTTCCGCGCACCGATCTGCACGACGTCCGCCACCTCGAGCACGGCATCCATGTCACCGATGTCCATCAGCTCGGTCACGATCGGCAGCCCCGTCTCTGCCTTCGCCTCGGCGAGCAGGTGCAGTCCCTCCTGCCCGAGTCCCTGGAACGCGTAGGGGGATGTGCGCGGCTTGTAGGCGCCTCCTCGCAGCAGTGTGGCGCCGCCGTCACGCACGGTGCGCGCCGTGGAGAGCATCTGCTCCCGCGACTCCACGGTGCACGGCCCGGCGATCATCGCGAAATGCTCGCCGCCGACCTTGCGGCCGTCGATGTCGAGCACCGAACGGTGCCCATGCGTGATCTGGGCTGAAGCGAGCTTGTACGGCTTGAGGATCGGCACGACGCGGTCCACGCCGGGCTGTCCCTCCAGGCCGAGGCTGGACACGTTCGCGTCCTGCTCGACGTCGCCGATCGCGCCGATCACGGTCACGCGCGCGCCCGAGCTGCGGTGCGCTCTGGCTCCGGCCCGTTCGATCTTCTCGACGACCGCCTCGACCTCCTGCTCGGTCGCGGTCTCTCTCATAACGATCATCATCAAGTCATCCTTTCACTGACGCCTGGCCATGTTAGAGGGGCTGAGTCGCCCACGATCTGGGCGATCCGCGAGAGGCGCGCTGGGCACGCCCGTCCGATCGGCGCTCGGTCCCGTCCGAGGGGACCCGTTGCGGCTCTGTGCACCCGCTCGCGCACGGATGCAGGCCGGAGCGCCTAGCTAAATCGCCAGGCGCAATAGGACGAGCCGGCGACGGGCGCGGTGGTGTCAGTGGATGCGGGGGCCGTCGTGCTCATGTTCGTCCAAGTGCTTTGTAGCAGACATCTCGCGGGCGGTAAAGGCGCGGGTGACACGCGCGCAACATCTGCGCTGGGCTTTCAGCCCGCTGGATGCTCGCGCAGGACCTCCTCGAGGGCGTCCAGGAAGCGCATGTTCTCCTGCGGCAGTCCGTAGGTGACGCGCAGGGCGGGGTCGCTCGCGCCGAGAGCCGATCCGGCCCGCACCAGCACCCCGCGCTGGAGCAGCCCATCCATGACCAGCGCCTCGTCGCGGGCGGCGCCGAGGTGCACCCAGCAGAAGTTCGCCTGGGACTCGGCGCTCGAGAGCCCGAGCGCGGCGAGGCGCTCGCCGACCGAGATGCGCTCCGCGACGGTCCTCGTGACGCGCTCGATCACCTCGTCCTGGTGGGCGAGGGCCTCGATCGCCGCGGCCTGGGCGAGGGCGTTGCAGTAGAACGGCTGGCGCACCTGGTCCACCGCACGAGGCAGATCCGGGGACCCGCACAGCGCGAAGCCGACCCGCAGGCCGCACAGGCCGTGGACCTTCGAGAAGGTTCGCAGCAGGACGAGGTTCGGGTGCGCCGCGAGCAGGTCGAGCGAAGCGTCGGGGTCCTCGAGGAGGTTGAACTCGCAGTAGGCCTCGTCGAGGATCACGCAGACGTGCGCGGGCACCTCGTCCAGGAACTGCGCGATCGATGCGAGCGGGATCGCCGTGCTGGTGGGGTTGTTCGGGTTGCAGATGATCACGAGCCTCGTCGCGACGGTGATCTCGGCGAGCATCGCCTGCAGGTCGTGGCACTCGTCCTCATCGAGCGGGACGGTCACCGCCCGCGCCCCCGAGGCCGCTGCGAGGTGCGGATAGACCGAGAAGGACGGCCACGCGTACACGAGCTCGGCGCCGGGCTCGAGCAGCGCCTCGCCCGCCGCGAGCAGGATGTCGCACGAGCCGTTGCCGATCGCGATCCGCTCAGGCGGGACTTCGTAACGGTCGCTCAGGCGCCGGCGCAGAAGCGTGCTGGCAGGATCCGGATAGCGGTTCAGGGAGCCGATGGACTGCTCGATCGCGTGTCTGACCGCGGCGATGGGCTCGAACGGCGACTCGTTGCTCGCGAGGCTCACGGCCGGCGCCTGCTGCCCGTAGCCGCCGGCGGCCGGGTAGACGGGGATGCGCCGGATGCGCTCTGAGAACTCGATCGCCACCCCGCCATTGTGCCGGAGAGCGCGCCGCGGGCGCTCCCGCGGACCTAGCCGCCCGCGGGCAGGTCCGCGCGCAGCGACTGGGTCTGACCCATGTAGACGCTCGCCGGCGTGTGCTCCTCGGGCGCGTGGTAGTGGATCAGCACCCTGATCACGAACGGCATCGAGCCCGGCACGGGGATCTCACGGGCGCACATCAGGGCGACGTTCTCGAAGCCGATCGCCCGCGCGGCGACCGCCGGGAACTCGGCGTCGAGGTCGTCCGTGACGGTGAAGATGCAGCTCACCACGTTCTCGGGGGCCAGTGAGTTGCGACGCATGATCTCCTGCATCAGCTCTGTCGTGGCAGCGAGGATCTGCTTCGCGTCGTTGCCGGGGACGTCTGTCGCGCCCCTCAGGGCGAAGAGTCGCATGGACGGCGATTCTGTCAGAGCGCGAGAGCTCGCAGAGCGTTCACCTCGTCCTCGCCCAGGCGCCTGTGGGCGCCGCTCGCCAGCCCGCGGAGAGTGAGCGGCCCGAACCCGACACGCACCAGGGTGATCACCGGATGGCCGACGGCGTCGCACATGCGCCTGACCTGGCGGTTGCGGCCCTCGTGGATGGTGATCTCGATCTCATCCGCGGCCACGCGGCGCACCAGTGCGGGCGCGGTGGGCCCGTCCTCGAGCTCGATCCCTCCACGCAGCCGCGCCAGCGCGGCGGCGGATACCGGCGCGCCCCGCACCTTCGCCCGGTAGGTCTTCGGCACCTCGAAACGCGGGTGGGTGAGGCGGTTGGCGAGCTCGCCGTCGTTGCTGAGGAGGATCAGACCGCTGCTGTCGGCGTCCAGGCGCCCGATCGGATAGAGCCTCGCGCCGGGGTCCGGGATCAGCTCTACGACCGTCGGGCGCCCATGCGTGTCGCGGGCGGTGGAAAGTACACCCACAGGCTTGTGCAGCGCATAGAGGACCCGCGGCTCGGGCCCCGCGAGCTGTGTGCCGTCGACGGCGACGGCGTTCTCCGGCCCCACCTCGCGTGCCGGATCGAGCACGGTCTGCCCGTCCACGCTGACGCGGCCGGCGGCGATCAGGACCTCTGCCCTGCGCCGCGAGGCGACGCCGGCATGGGCCACGTACTTGGCTAGGCGCAACGCGCCGATCCCGGAACGGCTCTCATGTGCTGCAACCATAGGAGGCGCGGGCCCAGCGCGGCCGGCGCACACATGGACCTTCAGCTTCTCGACCAGACGCTAGCCGACAGCGGCGAGCCCTCCTTCCGCGCCCGCCAGGTGTGGAGCTGGGCTGCGCGCGGAGCGCGCAGCTATGGGGAGATGACCGACCTGCCCGAATCTCTGCGGCACGCGCTGGAGAGTGAGCTGCCGTTCTCGACGCTCACCGTGCGAGAGGAGGCGCACTCCAGCGACGGGACCGTGAAGGCCCTCTTTCACACCGCGGACGGCAGGGCCATCGAGGCCGTGCTGATGCGCTACCGCGACGGACGCAGATCCATCTGCCTGTCCTCGCAGTCGGGCTGTCCGCTGACGTGCCGTTTCTGCGCCACGGGTTCGATGAAGTTCGCGCGCAACCTCTCGAGCTCGGAGATCATCGAGCAGGCGCTGCACTTCAGACGTATGGCGGGTGCTGGGGCGGCGGGTCCGAGCCCCACAGCTGGGACGCTGACGAACTGCGTGTTCATGGGCATGGGCGAGCCGATGCTGAACCTCGACGCGGTCCTCGGAGCATGCGAGCGGCTCCCGGATCTCGGCATCACCCACCGGCGCACGACGATCTCGACCGTCGGCTGGATACCCGGCATCGAGCGGCTCGCGGAGTGCGACATGCCGGTGCGCCTCGCGCTCTCGCTGCACGCCCCTGAAGATGCCCTGCGCTCTGAGCTGATGCCCGTCAACGACCGTTTCCCGCTCGCGGCGGTCATGGACGCATGCCGAGCGTTCTATGCACGCAAGCGCCGCCGGGTGTTCATCGAGTACGTGATGCTCGCGGGCGTGAACGACCGTTACGAGCAGGCGCTCGCGCTGGCCCGGCTGCTGTCGGCCGGCCGCGAGTCCGAGCAGCCGATCTTCAAGGTGAACCTGATCCCGTTCAACCCCTCGGGCTCCCCGTTCGAGGGCTCGGGCCGGGACGCGATCGCGGCCTTCAGAGGGGCGCTCGCGTCCCGCGGCGTCCCCGTGACGGTGCGCCTTACGCGCGGGCGGGACATCGACGCTGCGTGCGGGCAGCTCGCGGCGCGGGCGGCCTAGATGATTGATTCCACGGTTTAGGCGCAGTAGTCGACGAGTGCTCGGGTTGGCCGGCCGAGCTGGTGGTTGAGGCTGACTGCGGCGGCGAGGGTGAGTAGGCGTTGCAGGATGCGCTCT
>Ga0182013_10001266_pt1 | contig 34929 bp, 25 predicted proteins | sample 612S2MmetaG_FD_120487 | JGI IMG/M metagenome (GOLD analysis project Ga0182013, IMG submission 120487) | Permafrost microbial communities from Stordalen Mire, Sweden - 612S2M metaG | ecosystem: Environmental > Terrestrial > Soil > Wetlands > Permafrost | place: Sweden: Stordalen | collected... | reverse complement strand
TGACGCTCATCCAAATGCTGGAACAGCACCTCGTATCTCGCTTGTAGCGTGACCTCGTTCTCCACCCGTGCAGATCATACCACGACCGCACGTAACTGTAAATGTTATTTCCTGACGGGCCCTAAGATCGCTCGCGTCCTGCTCGTCCTTTCCGCGCCACACGAGTTGAGGGTCGAGGTCGCGATTGCGCCGCTCGTACTCAACGCGAATCGGAGACTTGTCCACCGGCTCGACCACCGACTCGTACTCGGCAGTCGGAATGTTTCGGCGCTTCGCTTCCTCATGGGTCAGCGACTTGACAGCCTTTGCGCTCGCCGGCTTTTTGATCGCCACTCTATGCCGGCTCCAGGGTCCGCTTGGCGTTAAGATTGTCGAGCATCGAGCCGAACTGCTCTTCAACCTTTTCAGCAAAGCCGGTCTCGATCTGATAAACCTCCCGCAATTCGGTGAACGCCCAGCGGCCGGACGTTCCGAGATTGTTGACGCCCGGAACCCAGTATGTGTCCATCGTCAGCTTCTTGTCCTTGGCATCTTCGCCGCGGTAGCCTTTGATCTCAACGATCAGGTTGAGGAGGTCGTCCTCGCCGTGACCGTCTTCGATGCATACAATGAAGTCGGGCCGGTAGCGTCGCGCGATGGAACCGCAGCGATACGGCACCTCGAATCCAAGGCCTTGATTCTTGACGTACGATCGGACCCGTGGATGGGCCTCGGCGACGCGGCAGAACTCGCCTTCCCAGTCGCTGTCGATGACCGCGTAGTTGAGATGACACCTGCGCGGATCCGTTTTCCAACGCCTCTTCGACGTCGTAAAGCTTACTGATCCCGTTGTTCCCGTCGGCGTATAAGGATCCAGCACCGCCAAAATTGGCTTCTCGCCTTGCAACTTTAGAGTGATCCCGGCAATAATGCGTTCGCACGCCGTATCGGCCAACGTCATATATGCAAGCTGAGCGGGGTAAGTGCCGCCTTCGCACGTGAGGCAATTATCAAGCCATTCTCGTACGACGCCCTTAAGCTGTATGAATAAGTGCGTCCGGGCAGCGTCATTCGGTCGCCAACGCTCCGCAAGGTATGCCGTGAGTTGGTATACGAGCGTCGAGTAGCGCATGTCCTTTGTGTGTTCGAGTGTGAGATCGACCGACTCGCCGATGATCCCGGCGTTCTGCGTGACGGTTGCGCCGATCAAGTCCGGCGTCAGTCGCAAGCGAGAGTTTTCGTCGAAGGCCGCGGTGACGTTATCGCGTGGCAGCTCGACGCGATAGCCCTCGACGCGAGGGAAGCGGATCTCGGCCGCGCCGCGCTCGGGACGCATCGCTTTGACTAGAACGGTCTCGCGGGGCGGCGTGGTAATGACGACGACCGGCTCGGCGGTAAAGTCGAACGGGATGCCAAGCACGTCGGCGTACTCGGTGTTGAACAGTCCTTTTTCGTTGAGATCATACGACTGCCGGCGAAGAGCCCGGCCGACGACTTGCTCGCACAAGAGCTGTGTTCCGAACGCCCGGACGCCGAGCACGTGGGTGACCGTGTTGGTGTCCCAGCCCTCGGTCAGCATCGAAACGGACACAACGCAGCGGATTTGACTGCCGAGTGTGTCGGGTTTGCCGACAGTGTTCATAACCTCGCGCAACAGAGTGGCATCGTCGAGCTCACCGCCGGCCCGCAAAAGGTCTGAGAGCGAGCCGCCACGCTCCAAGGCCTCGCGCTTGAAGCGGTCGATCTCGTCGGATGCCAGCTTGCGAAAGTTTGGGTCAAGTAGTTCGCCCGACTCAAGTTGGCGACTATCGACCAAGATCGTGTTCGGCCGACCGAAGGGATTACCGTGCTGGTCAAAGTTTCGGAATAATTCAAGCCGGCCGGGCATCGGCGTCTCGGTGCCGTCCACATTCGCTCGCGTGTAGCCCGAGATGAAGTCGTAAACGAGTTTCGAGGTTGCGGTATTATTGCAGACGATAATGAAACAGGGAGGGCAGCTTAGTCCGGCTGCTTTCCACGACTCGAAGGTTTTCGCATAGTGCCCGTAAAGCGCTTCGAGCGCCGTTTGCAGCTGCGCCGGAAGCGCCGCCGGATCAAGCGATGCCGCTGCTTTCGCACTCGTTCTTGGTAATTTTTTGCCGATGTGCTCCCAAAGATTGCGGTACATGGGCATTTCGCCGCCGGGAATGTTGTCGGCTACGGGAACTCGCGGCAGCTTCACGATCCCACACTCGATCGCGTCCATCAGCGAGAAGTCGCTCATCGTCCAAGGGAACAGCGTTCCTTCGGGATAACCGGAACCTGCCAGAAAAAACGGAGTCGCCGATAGATCGATAACACGGGCGACACCCAGCTTACGATCGACCGTCTCGAGACCTCCGATCCAAAGCCGCGCGGCCTCCGCGTTTTCCTTGGCCTCCTTCTTCTCGTCGCCTTTAAGCGCTTCGTCCTCGTCTGTACCGGGCCGCTCGCGGTAGCAGTGGTGCGCCTCGTCGTTGAGCACGAGCACGTTCTTGTGGTTCATCAACTCGGGCATCACCCGCTGAAGCATCTGACCCTCAGTCTCGAGCGTCTGCAACTCGGGACCGTGCCCCTGCAAGAGCGCGCGCCCACCCTTCGAAAGCTCGAGCCGTTCGCGCAGCTTGAAAGCGTGGTAGTTCGTCACAACGATCCTCGCGCGCTGCAGGTCGATCAGCAGGTCTGGCGGGACCAGCTCACGAGTTGCGTACAAGTTCTCGGGATCGTTCGGCAAGAGCACGCGCAGTCGGTCCCTAATCGTGATGCCCGGCGTCACGATTAAGAACGCTCGCGTGAACCGTTTACTCTGAGGATGTCGCACGGCATTCACGGTCTGCCATGCGATGAGCATCGCCATGACCGTTGTTTTCCCCGAGCCGGTTGCGAGCTTCAGAGCGAGCCGTAAAAGCGGAGAGTGCCCAGCATCGCGCGCTCTCTCGAGGTACTCGACGAATCTCTTCCCTTCGCGTGCGTTTGGCGCCACTTCCGTCAACCAAATAGCGGTCTCGACCGCTTCGATCTGGCAGAAGAACGGTCGCGCTCCCTGAAAATCGTTTGTGCGCCAGTGCTGCAACAGCCGGGCGGTCTCAGGCGAAACCTGCCACGTGTTAGGATCTGGCCGCGTCCGCCATTTTGCGAGCTCTAGGCGCAGCTCTTCGATCCGGCCGCCGAGCTCGAGCTGCTGCTTTTCGGTTGACAGTTCATGCAGCGCCAGCGCGATCTGCTGGCTACTTTGCTTCTTCGGTTTGGGAATCGGTGTGAGAAACCGCACGGGCCGACGCCCGGCCAGCACCTGTTGCGTTGGCAGCCCATCCTCATCGAGCTCCCAGTGCTCTTGCGGTACGGCGTAGGGCGAATTCAGGATCGGGCTACTGAAAAAACGTTGGTCCATTAGTACGGCTCCGGAGCGATTAGACCGCGGATTGTGCCGCCGTCATAGCTATACTCGTCAAGATAGAGCTGATCTGACGCGAGATAATCCGCCACGGATACGTCCTCGTAGCTTCGCGTATACCATGCTCGCAGTTTCGACAGCTCGGGCTGAAACCACGACCGCATCTGACCGAGCAGTGGGGCCATCAGCAGCTCGAATTCAGCGCTGGCGACCGGCTCGACCATGAAGAGCAGATCAAAGGTGAAGGGCAAGCTGTCGTTTTCAACGCGAAGCCTCACCTCTAAAATCCGGTCGAACAAGTCCAGATTGAGGTTGCCCGTGGCCTGAAGTGATCGCATGTTCTCCAATATCGGCTTAACGATCGCAACCACGATTGCATCGTCGATGGCCGGGCGATTAAATCGCCGAGCCAACCATCGCCCGAAACGTTTTCGATCGTCTTCTGTCTGCGCGCCCACCTCTGGCGTCATGGTCGTGAGGAGTGGCTTCTCGATTACTGCTACGGCGCTCGCGTCGACGACAAACCCACGGCCAGCGTCAAGCAGGTAATATCGGCTGCTGTTTCTCGAAGCCGGCCCAATGATGCGCTGATTTTCGGTCTTGAAGACCGGCATTGCAAGAACATTCGGTTCGTCATTTGGCGATTTCACGATGTCGCAAGCTTGACTAATGACGACCAAACGCTCCGTCGAAGCCGCAATGCCCGATGCTATCCCATGCGGCTGTGCGAGCTTGACCGAAACATCCGGTGCGCCTCTTCCAACTGCGGCTTTCGCGATCTTTGATACAGGCTGCGCAGGAGCAAACGCTACGCTAACTGCGAGCGGATTCAACAAGACACCCTGCGCCCAACCGGCCCTGTAGAGCGTGCGTCCGACATCCTGAATCATTAATCACGCCTGAAAAAGAACAAAACTGACGCTGAGAGGCTCGCCTTCCGTGTCTCTGTCTACCGTTTGGTCTTCGCGCATGCGTGGACTAAAGTCTTCAAGGCGTCCGCGATCTAGCGATCGCGTCCATCCAATCGGGCGAGGTCGATGAAGCCCCGCGTGTTCGAGCGTTTCGCTTACCGCAACATCGGCAAAACTCTGATCGCCCCGAGTCGCAAGTCCCACGACGAAAGCATCTTGTCGATTCGACAAAAGCTCTAGTGGTGTTCCCGCCGGCGTGCGCATATCCAAGAAATCACGCAAATCTCGCCTCACCGCAGTCAGCGTGCTTAGCGTATCCTGAAGCTCAATGAGCCGATCGCGGGATTCTTGGGAGATGCCAGCGCCATTGAGCCACTTGTGATAAGTAACTTTACTGACTCCTACGCACTTCGCTAAAACCTCAATTGCGAGACCACTTTGCCGTTTCAAGAGATGAGGAAGGTCCGCGACGTCCGACGTTATAGCCCGATCGAGTGGCATTGTCCACGCGATACTTGTCCCCTGATCGTTCAAAACGCCAATGCCGATAGAATCGCGAAGAAACACCGTTCGCATGTCGACCGCTCCGTCCAAACTCGGGGTAACACATCTACCCGCGCACGTTATGTCCGGTCGAAGTGCATTCGACGGAATACCCACGTCTTGCACGAGCAACAAGGTCGCCATCGAGCCGGCAGCTAGCGATCTGAGGATCATATCATCGATCGATCTGTCCATCAGCCAGCCTGCAAATGGCGATATAATTCACCTTCGCCGACGCACCAGCGGAAGACGCGATAGAGGAACTCATTGTAGAGAATCATACGATCGATCGGACGCGCGTCGAATGCCCCAGCATGTTCATCGAAATAATCGAGATCAAGCAAGTAGAAAGGGCCCGTTTTCGGTTTACGCGCTGCGGTCGGCGTAACTGTTGTCCCATCAAGGAAACCGTGACGGATCACAAGCGACCCGTCCGAGCGATTCGTTCGGAATTCGCTGACGGTCTGTTGTACGGTACCTCCGAACACGTTGCGGGCGCCGATCCCTAAAAGCTCAGGATTTAGTCCAAGCATGGCCCAGCCTTCGTACGCATTGCCCTGCTCGTGACGAAACTCGTTCACATACCGAAGCCCAAAGCGAAGTTGGTGACGCGGCTTCAGCGTATCGCGGACCTTCTCCAAAATTGCACAGAAGCGTGCTGCAAAGTCGCGAATCTCTGAGTAGATGCGACACTCAAGCGACACGGCGTCGGCAGTCAACGTGACGGACCAAGCGTAGTCGAGTGTCGAGAATCTGTGTACGAGCGACCCGGGCGACTGGCTCACACCTTGAGGGGTTACGAGGACATTCAGGGCGCGCTCTACGGTGGGCAACGGATAATCCGCTGCCAAAGCCTCGCGCAAGTCTGTCAAATACCCTTGATCTTCGAAGCGAGCAAGGGGAGGATACCTTACCTGAACGAGGGCTAGCTCTAGGTGCGCAGCCGGGAACAGCACACGCTCGAAGCTCGGCAACGCATCGATGGGTCTGGTTGGCATGGTACTCCTCCGGCAAGTCGGGTTTACTGGAGGGTTGACGGTTTACCCTCTTGTTTACTATAATGCTTCGGGGCTCGGCTGTCGAGTGGCGGGCTGTGACCCCGCGCACAAGATGGAGAGTACTATGAACCAGGACCAAAATTGTAAGATTGCCGAGGTTGAGGGTGAGCTTCAAGCTGTTGAAGCGGAGGAGCGTGACCTCGAGGGCCTTGAGGAGCGAGCAGCAAGTCGAGCGTCCGAACTCCGGGCCGAGCTCATCGAACTGGAAGCGGCAAAGACGTATACGATCACGGTCAATCGCGAGGAATTCCACCACCAGCCTCGCCTGATCACCGGGAGCCATATCCTCGATCTTGCGAAGCAGAACGACGGCAAGCACGGCGTCGCGATCCTTCGCGGCGGCGGCGAACATGATATCCCTGTTGAGCCGAACGAGACGGTTAATCTCGAAGATCACAAGGATCGACGCTTTAAGACCTTCCCAATAAAATCGACCGAGGGCTGTTAATTGCCGTTACCCGAGGAAGATCGAGCGTGGCTCCGGGACCAGGGCGTCGTATTCACGGAGGACATTGATTCCGCCGCCGGTTCGGTCGTCGTGTTCCTCGGATTCCCGCTTCCGGCGGCCAAGTTTACTATTGCGGCCACCGATATTTTGACGAAGCTCCCGCCGAATTATCCCGACTCCGGTCCCGACATGTTTTGGGTAGACCCACCCGCCTTGTTGGCACCGAACGGACACGAAGCGCGTCAGACGCAGGTTAGGGAACAACTGCTGGGCAGAACCTGGCAGCGATGGTCCCGTCATTTCGACGCGAGTTCATGGCGAACTGGGATCGACGACATACAGACAGTGTATTGGCGAATCGTCACAGCGCTTAAAGAGGCGCAGTAGTAACGTACGTGCGCTACACGCTAACATTGCAGGCGCGCCACGAGCAGCACCTACGAGAGCTCACTCTTCCCAAAGACGGGCTTGAAGGTGTTGCTTACCTACTGTGTCGCACCGCGACCATTGCGCACGATCCCTGGACCGGTGAACCGGAATTGCGTTTGATTTCGCGCGACATCGTTCCCGTAGAAGCAGGCGACGTAGTAGGGCGAGATGTTGATCACGTCACTTGGCGCAGTAACACTCTACATCGACTACTACCGCGATGCCAGCGCGACGGCTTACTGGTCGTGCTGGTTCACTCGCATCCGCGCGACACCCCCGATCTTTCCGATATCGATACCGAAACTGAGCCGGTGCTCTTCGATTACGGCTGGGTTCGCGACGGCGACGACGTTCCATTCGGCAGCATCGTCTTCACTAACACGACAATTCGCGGTCAAATATGGTATGGCTGGTCGAAGACACCGTTCGCGCTCGATCTCATCCGCGTCGTCGGTGAGCACTTTGTGTTCCATCGATCCGTAACGCAGGAGCGAACTTCTGCCGTATTTGCGCGTCAGATTCTCGCCTTTGGGCCAGCTCTTGACAGCGAGCTCGCCGCGCTGCGCGTCGTCGTCGTTGGAGGAGGAGGAGGAGGCACCGGGTCCGCTACCGCTACTTTGCTCGCGCGGCTCGGCGTCGGGCGTATCGCGATTATCGATCCTGATCTCGCTGAAACGACAAACCTCAATCGGCTCCATGGCGCTCGCCAAGCCGACGCCGATCGTGGGCGCACGAAGGTCGATGTACCCACTTCAGTGATCGCCGACGCCGGTCTCGGTATCGCGGTCCGCGGATTTGCACGATACGCCGATGATCCTGACTGCGCCGACGTTCTTCACTCAGCGGACGTTGTTTTCGGCTGCACGGACGATCATGCCGGCCGACTCTCCCTCAACCGGCTCGCGTACTTCTACGGGATCCCTGTGATCGACATGGGCCTGACCATACAACTTGATGACGAGAAGCTCGCACGTCCGCGCCTTCGGGACCTAACGGGCCGAGTGCTCGCGCCAGGATCGACATGCATTGCCTGCCGCGGCACTACGGACCCGAACGCTTCGCGCGACGAACTGCTACGCAGAGATCAACCGGGACAGTACGCACGTCTCAAGGCCGAGGTGTACGTAACAGGCGAAGGCAACCCACGTCCTGCTGTCGTTTCGTTCACGACGGAAGTTGCTACGGTGGCCGTCAACGAGATGCTTCAACGGATTACCAACTACCGTGGGAAGAGCATCGATCACCGAGTGCACGATTTTCTTGACGAAAGTGATCTTACATTTCCGTCGCAATCGCGGAGCGGCTGCATATTGCGACACTCAAGTGTATTGCGGCAAGGCGGATGACGCTCGCCCACTCTCGGGAGTCGCGTCGTGAGCATCTTCCAACGACTCGCGGAGGCTTGGCGTCATGCAACTCGCCCCCGCTTGCGCCTGAAGCTTGTCGATGAGGAGCCCGGAAGACCGACGCCGGGCCTCATTTACATTGTGGGCACTCGGGAGATGCCGAAGTGGGCTATCTTCGAGTGTCCGTGTGGGTGCACCGATCGCATCGAACTTTATCTCGGGACTCAGGCAACGCCGCGCTGGAAAGCTTCGCTTAACCGCCGAGGAACTACGCTGAAACCTTCCGTTTGGCAAACTGGAGGCTGCGGCGCCCACTTCTTCGTACGCGACGGGCGTGTTGATTTCGTTTAAGTATTCAAATTACAACATGATGCAAGACTCTGCGTTCTTCGGCCGCGAGGACCATGGATCGAGCAACTACGTGTCGAGGAAGTCCCATTCATCCCCGAGTACCCAACGAAGCGCCGACAGCTTGCCGTTGAGCATACCCCACTCGAAGTCGTCCCACGGGCCTAGGTTTTCTAGTCCGACTTCATCCTCGGTTCGCTTAGCTGCTGCCAACGCCATCGTCCACACGCCTTCCGATATCTGTTCCGGGCTATACGGTGCACGCGAATATTCGTCTTCAGCCACGACATGACGTATGCCGCGCTCGATTTTGATGCGCTGGTTGCGGTGACGATTGTACCAGATCTTTCGATACAGCAGGTGTTCCGCTTCCATTATTTCCGAGAGGCGCCGCGATTGCTGCGAGTAGTTGAATTCCGAACCGTAACCTTCCAACACATCCGTATCGATCGTCTTGATAAGATCGACCATCGACACCCAATAGGTCGAATCTGGCGAATCGAACAAGGGTGCAAGGTCGCCATGAGGCTTACGACGATCGCCGTTTGATTCGCTGAAGTCCTTCCAATTGTGCGTTACAAATGCAAATTGTGCGTTCCTCCGAGCCGTTGAAGCACACTTCGAGTAGATCTCTATGATGATGGCATCGCCCACGCTGTTCTTGTCTCGATAATAAGGGGCTTTTTTGGCGATCGCACGTTCCGTGACGAGTTGCTTGATCGCACCCGTCGCCGCTACGCTTCGAGCAGATCTTAAAAGTTTCTCGATTCGTTCGATAGATGCGGTGTTTACGGCTTCATCGCTGGCTACGATTCTGTGATCAACTTCATTCAGAGCCTTAAGCGCCATCGCTTTCTCCCCATCGTCGTCACGAAAGCGGTTGACGGCTTCGCGGACCAGTCGAATATGCGACTGAATTCTCCGCTGCGTCTCCTCGAACACTCGATCCTTGTTCCGCAAAAACTCTTCGAGGACGATCTCCGGCACGATCAGCTCGATTCGGCCGGCTCGCACAAGATCTTCAAGCGCGCTGATGACGGGTTGATCCCGGTAATCCTTGGCAAGATCTAGCCAAACACATGTATCAACAACGAGCTTGAGGACCATGACCCTTCGTCTCCTGTATTCCTTCTTAACGATTCTTACTAATTACGTTGTCGGTCGTAATGTTAAATATAGTCCGATAAATGTTGACTTTTATCGTGACGCAACCTCAGGATCCTGACGGTCGCACCCAAGCGCTCGCAGCACTGTAACGACTTCGGATAGCAATCGTCGTCGATGCGTACCTTCGTTGAACCCGATTGATCAGCGAGTTAGTCGACTCTCTCAAATGCGCTGGCGGCTTGAGCGTTCTTATTCCGGCTCTTCAGACTTTCGTGCGGGTAGGGGAGAGATCGAGCCCGCCGAGGTGAAAGAAGATCGCGCGCTCGAAGCGGTCGGCGTTGCGGTAGCCCCGCGCTCGGTACTTGATGAGTTGTATCTTGCTGTTTAACCCTTCAGCGGCTGCGTTGGTAATGGGAATACACAAGAAGGTCAAGATGTTCGCGAGATGATTCTTGAGCATCTTGGCGAGCTTGATGAATGGCTTGAGGCGCGAATGCGTTGCCCGGAAATACCAGCGTTTGAAATGCTTGAGTGCCCAGGTCTCTGATTGAAACTCCCAAAGCTCTTTGAAGGCCTGCACCATTGCCCATCCACGAGCAAGGTCAGAATATTCCTCGCGCAAACTGTGGGATGCCAGTTTCTGAGAATGCGTCATGTTGCGTGGATTGCGCAAGAGTAGCCAACGACGTCCCTTGAAAGCCGTTCGATCGATCGACGCGTCTGCAGACATTCGCTTGCGCGTCTGATCGCCGCGTTAGCTCAGGCGGCGAATCTATTAAATTAAGCAGACCGAAACGGAGTGACTAATAGATTGAGCAGCTGAGCAGCGCGCTCCGCCAGCGATTTGTCGTCAGAGCCCGACTCCACTCAAAGTCAGATATCATTCCGTTCCCAAACCCTCAGGGCCACGCTACGCGGGCCTCGCCCGTTTCCATCCCCCCACGACTCCCCCCAAAGGGAAACGCGCACCCGTAAGAAGTGCGCGTTTCGTGCGTAAAATTGGAGCCGACGAGCGGATTTGAACCGCTGACCTGCTGATTACGAATCAGCTGCTCTACCAACTGAGCTACGTCGGCACTTCGATGTCGCCGGCTTTCCTTTTATGAGAAGGGGCTCCCTTCTGTCAGAGAACCGCCCCCTTGGGAACCGACCACATTCCGGCGGCATTCCTTTCGCTAAGCCCGTCTACGAACTCCCCCAAAGACCCGCGCGCGACCGCTGATCGGTCCCGCGGCCGCGCATTGATATTGCCATGCGTCCTTCAAGTAGGACCCTTGCTGCGTCCGGCCGAGATTGGCCCGCGCCCGCTTGATGCTGCTCGAGCCGAAGCTTTTGTCTCGCGCTTGGCAAGAAAATTGCTCAGCGTAACTTCCTCAGATAGCGCGCGACGGGAAGGCGAAGCATCGCACGCCAGTGCGTCTTTCAATCGATCGGCGCACGCACCGAGCGACAGGGCGCGGATCGTGTTCGATCTTCCGTTCTATGTGCTGGGAACGCTCGCCGCACTGACTAGCACGTGTGATAACAGCCGACGGTTTACGGACACTTTCACTTTTGTCGAGAGCCAAACTCGTTCGCTGTTGGCGGCCATCACGTCGGTCAACCGAGCAAAACTTCTTTCGCTTGCGAGACTGACTATGGAACCTTTCGGCGTTGGATAGCTTAGCGCAACCGGCCCGGGACGCGAATCGTTTACGCCGCATGGGGCATGAAACCGACGGTGCACTACGCGTTCGCGCCATCGTCCCCGGCGATGCAGACGAATATCGCAGTATCCTGCAACGGACGAGCCCGCAGGATCGGTACTGCCGGTTCTTCCACGTGGTCGACCACTTTGACGAGGAAGACACTGCGCGCTACGTTGCGGCGCGCACCGACACAATCGCGCTGATCGCAGAACGAAATGGACGAGCCCTCGGCGCTGCGCATGCGTTCTTCATCGATAAGCAGTGCGCGGAGATCGCCATGATCGTGGCCAGCGATGGCCGAGGGCAGGGCATCGGCAGGCTGTTGTTCGAACGCCTCGTCGCAGCATTGCAGCAACGCAACTGCACGTGCATCGTCGCCTACTCTCTTGCGCAGAACGGACCGTTGAGCAAACTCGCGCGATCCGTCGGTATGCGCCCGGGAGCTCTCGACGGCGGGATTGTGACTTGGAGGCTTTCGCTTAGCGGATCTGCGCCTGCCCGCGCCGCACACGATGTACAGAATGATGCTCGAATTGCAGAAAGACGACGTTCAACGACGACGAGAAGGCAGGCCGCGACGATGATCGCGATCGCGCTGCTGGCATATCGCGACCTGCTCATGCTCGTGCATTTCAGCTTTACGACGACGTTCGTGGTCTGGCGACCGGCGATCATCGCGGCGGCGTCGTCACTGGATCGTACAAGCGACATATATCTGCACTGATCCGGGAAAAGACCGAGCGGCCCACTCAACGCTGAACCGCAGCCCCAGCAGCTCGTGCGGCCGTTCATCACACCCCAAGAGCTTTTCTACGTTCGCAGCCACGGAGCCATGCCGGCAGTCGCCTTGCCAAGTTATCGGCTCTTCGTCGACAACGAAAGTACACCGACGCGCTGTGGCAAATCACGCTCGAACTGCCGCGCGGCGATCATGAAATCGCGGTCCGCGCCTGGGACGAGTACGGCCAAACGCAGCCGGCGCTGCCCGATGACGTTTGGAACGTCAAGGGTGATTAAATTCGTCCTGGCACCGCATTCCCGTTCGCGCGAGCTAGCTTCACTTACTTCGGTAACCGCCGCTTGTTGAACTTGGGCGGCCCTTTGCGACGCACGAATCCGGCGGGTTTGCGATCGCGGCGCGGGCGCTCGCCGTCCTGCAAGAGCGCGTCATGGATGTCGTCGTCGAGCTGCTCGCGCGCGCGCATTACCGCCGGGCCGTCGACGTAGATATCGGGAAACCGCTGAGCGAGCCACAAGTACAACGTCGCCAACCGCGAGCGATCCTCGAAGTGCAGCAGACGGTCGCGTGCCGCAAGTCCCGAGGTGACGTCGGCGCCGTCCACCGTGCCCGCGGCGGCATGCCGCTCGCCCCAGCCGCCGAGTATCACGAGGCTGTTGCCGCGCGTCGGAACCGGCGCGCGGCTATACGTGCAGCGCACCGCGAGCGGAAGTTCGAGAAAGCGCTCCGACATCTCGAGCGCGCTCGCGACTTCGATCGTATCGGTCAGATCGGCGATGCGCAGGTCGGTATCTTCGGGCCGCCGCAAGCGCGTTTGAAAGAACTGCAGCAGCCGTCCGACACGCGTCGTGCCGATGATGGCCGAAAGCCGGCGCAAGTGTTCGTCGGTCGGTGAGATCCAGATCGGCGGCGCGTCCGGCGCCGGCGCGAAGCGCTCGATGCTCGCGCGCAAGAAACGCACGGCGCGCGGATCGAGCGCGGTGACTTGCCCCGCCTCGTGAATGCCGTATCGCCCGGCGCGGCCGGCGATCTGACGGATCTCCGGCGGCGTCAGCATGCGCGACGATACGCCGTCGAATTTCTCGAGCGAAACGAAGATCAGTCGCCGAATCGGCAAATTGAGTCCGAGTCCGATCGCGTCCGTCGCGACGAGCACTTCGGCGGCACCGCTGCGAAAACGTTCGGCCTCGCGGCGCCGAACCGCAGGTGACAACGAACCGTAGATCGCCGCCGTTGAGTGACCGCTCTGCCGGATTTTGCCCTGCAGTTCGACGACCGCGTTGCGCGAGAACGCGATGACGGCGTCGCCCGCGCGCAGTGCCGTCAACGGGATCGAATCCACCACGGTCAGCGGGTTCTTGCGCTCGAAGCGCCGGACCGCGATGCTCGCACCTAGCCGCGCCGCCAGCCGCTGGGCGGACGCCAAGCCATCCTCAGAGCCGCACATGATGATGCGCTTCGCGCGCACGCCGGCGATCGCGAGCGTCCAGGCCCAGCCGCGCTGCTCGTCCTGAAGCATCTGCGTCTCGTCGACGACCGCGACCTCGACCTCGCGCCGCAGATCGACCATCTCGACGGTCGAACTCACGTGGCGGGCAAGCGGATTGATGATCCGTTCCTCGCCGGTCACGAGCGAGGCCGCCACGCCCAAATCGCCCAGCCGTTCGTGCACTTCGAGCGCGAGCAAACGCAGCGGCGCGAGGTAGACGCCGCTCTCGGCGGCGCGCAGGAATTCGATCGCGGCGTGCGTCTTGCCGGAGTTCGTCGGGCCGGCGAAATACTCGAAGGCGCGCGTTTCGCGCGTGAGGCTCTCGAGATAGAAGCGTAAGCCGAGATCGGATTCGACCCGTTCGTCGACGCGCTTGTTTTCCAGTTCTTGATAGCGCCCGACGAGAGCGCGCCGGGCGTCCTCGAGCGCGCTGAAGAACGACGCCTTCTCGAAGACGTACCGTGCTTCGACGTCGTCGGGCGCGCTCAAGATCTTGCTCGCGGCGCGCTCGATCGAATGCGCGAACGTGCTCGCGACCGGATCGACGATCGGCGCGAGCGCGCGTTCGCCGTGCGCCACGCTGATCTCACCGGGCATGGGAACCGGCACGCGTCCGCGCACGACCACGGTCCGCGGACCGAAGCGGAATTGCCGCTCAACGCGAATCTCCGCCATGTCGCGGCCGATGAGCTTCCAACCGAGCGCTTTGGCGGCTTTCTTCACGCGCGCATGTTCGCGCTTTTGGGCGGCGAGCGCGTCGGCGGCACTCGGCTCGCCGGACGCGACGCTTTCGGGATCGCCGGTCATCACGTTCACCGGTGTTCGCAACGCGGGCCGAACAACCCGCGTTCGCTCGACGCGCCCGCGGGACCAGTGATGCTGCCGGGCGCCGGGGAATGCACACGACGTGAGCACGGAACGTTACGTCCTCGCGCTCGATGCCGGGACGACCAGCTCCCGCGCGATCGTGTTCGATCGCGCGGGGCAAATTCGCGGTCTCGATCAAGCCGAGTTTCCGCAGCAGTTCCCCGCACCCGGCTGGGTCGAACACGATCCCGACGACATTTGGCGTTCGCAACTCAGCACCGCGCGCGGCGCGCTGCGCAACGCGAACGTTGCTGCAAGCGACATCGCGGCGATCGGGATTGCCAACCAGCGCGAAACCGCGCTGCTCTGGGAGCGCGCGACGGGACGGCCGGTGCACAACGCGATCGTCTGGCAGGACCGCCGAACGGCGGCCGACTGCGACGCGCTGCGCGTGGCGGGGCACGACGAGCCCATTCGCCGGCGAACGGGGCTGCTGCTCGATCCGTATTTCTCGGCAACCAAAATCCGCTGGATGCTCGATCGCGTACCCGGGCTGCGGGCACGTGCCGAAAACGGAGAGGTCGCGTTCGGGACCGTGGACACGTGGCTGATCTGGAACCTTAGCGGCGGAACGCGGCACGCTACCGACGTCACCAACGCTTCGCGCACTCTGCTCTTCGACATCGAACGGTTGACCTGGAGCGACGAACTGCTCGCGACGTTCGGCGTGCCGCGCGCCGTGCTTCCCGACGTGCTGCCCAGCAGCGCCGACTTCGGCTCGTCGCGGCCGGAGCTTTTCGGCGCCTCGATCGCAATCGCGGGCGTCGCCGGCGACCAACAAGCAGCCCTGCTCGGACAAGCCGGCTTCACCCGCGGACTGGCGAAGAACACGTACGGCACGGGTTCGTTCGTCGTGCTCAACACCGGTGACACGATCGTACGCAGCGAAACCGGCCTGCTCTCCACGATCGCGTTCGGCTTCGAGCCCGGACGCGTCAGCTATGCGCTGGAAGGCTCGATCTTCGTGACGGGCGCCGCCGTGCAGTGGCTGCGCGACGGCCTCGGCATCATCGAACGATCAGCCGACATCGAGACGCTCGCGCGCGAGGTCAATGATTGCGGCGGCGCCTATTTCGTGCCCGCCTTCACCGGGCTGGGTGCGCCGTACTGGGATCCGCACGCGCGCGGCACGCTCGTCGGGCTCACCCGCGGCACGACGCGCGCACATGTCGCGCGTGCCGCGCTCGAAGCGATGGGCTATCAAACCGCGGACGTGATCGCCGCCATGCAGCGCGATGCCGGATTCGCGCTCGGCGAGCTGCGCGTCGACGGCGGCGCGGCGCGCAACGATATCGCGATGCAGTTTCAAGCCGATATCCTGGGCGTCGACGTCGTGCGGCCGCAGGTGACGGAAACGACGGCGTTGGGCGCGGCATATCTCGCGGGTCTCCACACCGGGCTCTGGCCCGATCTTGATGCCGTCGCGCATCACTGGCGCGAGAGCCGGCGCTTCCGTCCCGCGCTCGCGCCCACGCGTCGCGCCGCGCTGCTCGCCCGTTGGCGGCGCGCGGTCGAGCGCAGCCGCGATTGGGCCCGCGACGACTGACGATCGTCAGGTTCCGGGCGGCGGCAGCACCGGATGGTGATTGGGATAGGGCGGTCGTCGATACGCCGGGACCGGATGATCGCGCAGGAGCTGCAGCGCCTTGTCAACCGCGGCCTCAAGTTGCGGATCGCGCCCGTCTCGAACCGCGCGCGGATCTTGCTCCACCTCGATGTCCGGCGGAATGCCGACCCCTTCGACTTCCCATTGGCCGTGCAGCCCGCCGATCGCCGCGCGCGGCGCGGTGACGGAGCCGCCGTCGATGAGCGTCGGATACCCGCCGATCCCGACGAGTCCACCCCAGGTGCGAACGCCCACGAGCGGTCCGAGACTCGACTTGCGGAAATACCACGGCAGCGCATCGCCGCCCGAACCCGCGAACCCGTTGATGATCATCACCTTGGGTCCATAGATTGCAAGCGGCGGATCGAGCACCAGCCGGCCTTCGCGCGACGCGATGATCGACATCGGTTTGCGTTTGAGATAGTCGATGATGTAGTCGGCGATCTGTCCGCCGTGATTGAAGCGCTCGTCGAGAATCACGCCCTGCTTGCCGACCTGCGCGAAGAAATAGCGGTTGAAATTCGTGAATCCTTCGTACTCCGTATCCGGAAGATACACGTAGGCCAGCTTGCCGCCGCTGCGGCGGTCGACTTCGCGCCGGTTGCGTTCGATCCAATCGAGATTGCGCAATGCGAACTCGCTCGCGATCGGCACGACCGTCACGTCGCGCGCATCCGCTCCGTCGGCCTTGCTCGCCACGCTGATCGTGGTCTGTTTGCCGACCGTATTCTCGAAGAGGCGATAGACTTCATCGTCGCCGCGCAGCGGCCGGCCGTTGACCGCGAGCAGATAGTCGCCCACCCGAACGCTCGCGCCCGGCTGCGTGAGCGGCGCTTGGACGCTGGGATTCCAGTTCTCGCCCGAATAGATCTTCGCAAAGCGATAGCGCCCGTTTTCGATCCGATAGTCGGCGCCGAGGAGCCCGACCTGCACGGTCGGCAGCGGGACCGCCGATCGCGTTCCGCCTTCCACGAACAGGTGGCCGACCGACAAGTAACTCAACATCTCGCGCAACAGGAACGTTAGATCATCACGTGCCGCGATTCCGGCAAGATAGGGTTCGAACCGCCGTTCGGCCGCCGCGATGTCGAGGCCGTGATAGTGCGGATCGTAGAAAAAGTCGCGTTCGATCCGCCAGGTTTCCCAGTACATCTGCCGCCATTGCGCGGGCGGATCGACGTACACGCGCATGTCGGACAGATCGAGCGGCTTGGCGCCGGCGTCGAGCGGCTTGTCCGTCCCGGCGATCGTCCACTTATCGCCTTGGCCGAACAACGCTTTCTCGCCGTTCGCCGCCAAAGCGAAGTCGGTCAATCCCGATGCATACGGTTTCACTTCGCGCGCCTTGAGATCGAACTTGAGCAACGAAAAGCGCGGCGGCGCGGGGCTCAGGTTCGTCAGCGGCGTCGCGGTCAAGAACAGCTCGCCGGTCTTGCCGGCAAACAAACCGGTGTAGTTCGCATTGGGAATCGGCAGCGCGACGATCCGTTGCAGCAGCCCGTCGAAGTCGATGCTCACGCGAACGATGCTTTTCGCAGCGTCGGGCTTTTTCGCCGGTGCGGGCGTCTTGGGCGCAGCGGACGGTTTGGTTTCCTCGTCGTCGCTTTCCGGCAACACGGGCGACGGCGTGTCGCGCCGCAGGACAGCGGCATACACGTTGCTGCTGACGGGATGCTGGTCGCTGGTCATGTCCAGACCGCTCGAGGTCAAGCCCGTATTCGTGCTCGACGCGAAATACAAATACTTACCCGTTGCATCGAAGACCGGATAGCGTGCGTCGCTCAACCCGTCGGTGACTTCCCGGCCGCGGCGAGTGTCGAGCGAGTACACGAAGACGGCGTGCAGAAAACTCGGCAGTTCATCGGTGTACGCGAGCCACCGGCTATCGGGCGACCACGACGGGTCGAAATCGCTCGGGCCGAAACCGCCATACATAGCCGTGGCGACCTTGACCGGCCGCGGGTGGTCGAGATCGACGAACCACAGATTCAGCCGCTTATCGATATAGGCGATCTTCTTCGAGTCGGGCGACCAAACCGGCGAGTAATAGAAACTCGCCGGCGAGTCCAGGCTGATCGCGCGCGGCTTCTCGAGCCCGCGCTGATCGGCAACGAGCAATTGATACTCGCCCGAGCGATCGGAAAAATACGCGATGGATTTGCCGTCGGGCGACCACGCCGGATCGCGATTCGCGGTGTCGGGAACGGTGCTGACCGTGCGGATGTCGCCGTGCTCGGCCGGTACGCTGAAGATCGTGCCGTGGACCTCGAAGACCGCGCGCCGGCCGGTCGGCGAGAGCGCGGCATTCTGGATCTCGTTCCCTTCGACGCCGGTCGTGCGGCCGCCGTCGCCCGGACCCACGTACTGCCAATGCGGGCGCACCTGCGGCATGTCGCCGTTGACGCTGACGTCGATGCGCCGGTCGGTATGCGTCGCGGGATCGAAGACGTGCAGCGCGTCGAACTTCGCATAGATGATCGCGCCGTCGCCGGCCGACGCCGATGTGATGTCGAATCCGCGGCTGGGCAATTCACGCGTGACGCGCCGCGTTTGCGTATCGTACGAAAAGAGCGTGACCGGGCCATCGCGGTCCGACAAGAAAAAGACCGTTCTGCCGATCCACATCGGCACGTCGTCGTTGGAGTTCGCGCGCGGAACGGTGACGATGCTCGAATCCGCGAGGTTTGCGATGCGCACCGGCGTCGTTTGGCCGCCGCGGTAGCCTTGCCAGAACGGTTCCCAGCGGAAATTCGGTACGTACGCGAGATGCGTTCCGCCGGGTGAATAGGAGCCGCTTTCCGCCATATCCAGCGGCACTTCCGCCGGAAACCCGCCCGTTACGGGGACGGTGAAGAGTTTGTTGGGATCGTTCGTACTCGTTCGACTGCTGCGAAACAGCACGCGTTTGCCGTCGGGGGTCCAGCCCACGGCGATATCCGCACCCGGGTGATAGGTCAAGCGGCGCGGTTCGCCTCCGGCCGAGGACACGACGTAGACGTCGACGTTGCCGTCATATTCACCGCTGAAGGCGACAAGCGAGCCGTCGGGCGAGAAGAGCGGACCGCTATCGAGCGCGTAGCCGGTGACGAGCCGGTGCGCGACACCGCCGCCGCGCGGGGCGATCCAGATGTCCCCGCCGTAGGCGAACGCGATCTGCGTGCGGCTGATGGTCGGATCGCGCAGCAACAAGGGAACGTTCGGCTGCGCGGCTTGCGCCGCCGACGGAAGCCAAAGCGCTGCGAGCGCGCCGAACAGGACGAGCATTCCGGGCAACGACACCGCGCGCAACCTCCGTTCGCCGGTGCGGTTCGTCCCGCGCGCGACGGGCCCCGCCCCGAGCAGCGCCCAAAACGCCACGCGCGGCTCGGCGCGCAGCGCCGAACCCTGCTAGACGGCGTTGACCAACCGCACCGTGCGGTTGATGCCCGAGAGCACCGCTTGCAACGAGGCGGTGACGATACTGCGGTCGCGGCCGACGCCGTACCGCACCTGTCCGTCCGTCACGACTTCGACGTACGCGACCGCCGTCGCGTCCGCGCCGCTTCCCATCGCGTGCTCGTGATAATCACGCACGGAAACGTCGAGGTTGAGATGTTCGCGCAGCGCTTGCACGAACGCGTCGATCGGCCCGTTGCCGCTGCCGAGTATCCTGCGGACCGTCTCGCCCTCGCGCACGGTCGCGTTGACGATCGCGGGACCGCCGCCGTCGCTGGCGACCTTGTAGTCGAGCAGCGTGAACGGCTCGGTCCGCGTGAGATACTCGCGCTCGAACGCTTCGAGGATCGCCGCCGGCATGATCTCGGTGCTGGTTTCCTCGGATAGCGCCTGGACGAATTTGGCGAACTCGACCTGCATCGCGCGCGGCAGATCGAAACCGAAATCGTGCAGCATCACGTAGGCCACGCCGCCCTTGCCGGACTGGCTATTGATCCGAATGACCGCTTCGTAGGTGCGTCCGACGTCGGCCGGATCGATCGGCAGATACGGTACTTCCCAGACGACGTCGCCGCGCGCGTCGCGGGCGGCCAGACCCTTCTTGATCGCGTCCTGGTGCGACCCCGAAAACGCGGTGAACACGAGTTCGCCGGCGTACGGATGGCGCTCGTGCACCGGCAGCTGATTGCAGTACTCGACCGTTCGAACGATCTCGGGAATGTTGCGCAGGTCGAGGCGCGGATCGATCCCTTGCGAGAACATGTTGAGTGCCAGCATGATGATATCGACGTTGCCGGTTCGCTCGCCGTTGCCGAACAGCGTGCCTTCGATCCGGTCGGCGCCGGCCATGAGCGCGAGTTCCGCGCTGGCCGTCCCGGTCCCGCGGTCGTTGTGCGGGTGAATCGACAGCAAGACGGCGTCACGGCGCGAGATGTGGCGATCGAACCATTCGATCTGATCGGCGTACACGTTGGGTGTCGACATCTCGACGGTGGAGGGCAGGTTGAGGATTAGCTTGCGCTCGGGGGTCGGCTGCCAGACGTCCATCACGGCTTCGCAGATCTCGCGCGCGAAATCGAGTTCGGTGCCGGTGAAGCTTTCGGGCGTGTACTCGTAGCGAATCGCGGTGCCGTGCATCGCGGCGACATGGCGCGCGATGCGTTGTGCGCCGCTCACCGCGATGTCGATAATGCCCGGACGGTCGAGTCCGAAAACGACGCGCCGTTGCAGCGTCGAGGTGGAGTTGTACATGTGAACGATCGCGCGCGGCGCGCCCTCGACCGCTTCGAGGGTCCGTTCGATCAACTCGTCGCGCGCGGGGGTGAGGACCTGAATCGTAACGTCGGGCGGAATGAGTTTGTCGTCGATGAGCCGGCGCACGAAATCGAAATCCGGCTGCGAGGCCGACGGAAATCCAACTTCGATCTCCTTGAATCCCAAGCGAACGAGGAGATTGAACATCCGCAGCTTGCGCTGCGGTCCCATGGGCTCGATCAGCGCCTGATTGCCGTCGCGCAGATCGACGCTGCACCACACGGGCGCTTCAGCGATCGTGCGGCTTGGCCAGCGCCGGTCGGGGAGATCGATCGGCGTGTAGGCTCGGTACTTGTCAATCGGCATCGCGGGCATCTGGGGTCCTTCCGGTACGACAGATCAAAAAGGGCTCGTCGCTGCTGCGACGAGCCCTTCACATGTGAAGCTAACGGCGCTTAGCGACTAGTCTTGGGGCGAGCCGCTAAGGAGTTCACGCAACGCGTAAACGCGCATCGAGCCGTTCATCCCCTCGAAGCTACCATAGGCTGCCCATTTCCGTCAAGGAAATCCCAGCTGACGGGGCCGCTGAGGAGGTCAAGTTTCGGCCGGTTCGGACGCGTGCAATTCGACCCGCAAGAGCTTCGCGAGCGCCGTGGCCCGCACCGCGCGCAGATTCGAGACCGTATACGGTGCCTTGAGCAACCCCGGCTCGGCCCACGTCAAGACGCCGACCACGAGCGCGCCGGCCGCCGTTGCGGCGGCAACTCCGCTCGGTGCGTCCTCGAACACCAGGCAGGCAGCAGGATCGAAACCAAGTCCCGCCGCGGCTCGCTCGTACACCTCGGGGTCGGGTTTTCCGTGCATAACCATTTCCGCGCTGATCAAGACCTCGGGGATCGGCAGCCCGGCATGGGCCAGGCGCCCGCGCGCGATCTCGCCAGTGCCCGAGGTCGCGACGCCCCAGCGTCCAGTCTGCAACCGCGCGAGCAATTCTCGGGCTCCGGGGATCGGCACGACCAGGTCGACAAGACTCTGCTCGCGGGCGACGATGCGCGCCGCCTCGGCGTCGATGTCGCATTCCGGAGCAAGTAGCGCGATCGCGTCACGGGTCCGCTTGCCCGGAATCGTCTGCAAGATCGAGCGTGCATCGATGCCGAGACGGTCGCCCCACTCGACCCACGACTGATCGACGACGGCGCTCGAATCGACCAAGACGCCGTCAAGATCGAAGATGATCGCCGAGACCTCGAGCACCGCATTCAACGTCGCGTACCTTCTCACGGCGGAGCGCCTTTCCATCGTGAGGGACGGCGGGCTCATTTGAGGGCGAAGAGCGGCGTCATCGCACGCACGCCCGGGTCGCCGGCATGACGCAGGTGGCCGTCGAGTCCGAGCGCATCCTCGATCGTGCGCAGCAAGCTGTAGTGGTCGTACGGGGTCGGGTCGCTCAGCCCGCGCGGACCATGGTTGGTGATGACGATCGTGGGGATATGACCGCCCCCGGGATTGTGCGCATCGACGACGCAGCACGACTGCGGCGCTCCCAGAATTCGATCGGCCTTCCCGTCCTCATCCCAGGTCACAACGATCGCCGTCTCGCCGGCGCTCCAAATCGGGGACGCTTGAATCTGCTTCACCAGATTACCGACGACCGCGTCGCCTCGCCGCACGAGACCAGCGTCGCCTTTGGCGCAATCCGGCGGTGCCTTGGGCGAATCGATCCCGTGCATCTCGTCACATTGATTGGGCACGATGAGCGCGAACGCCGGGACGTTACCCGCACGCAGGTCGGCGCTCAGCGCATCGAAGCCGACGAGTTCGTGCGCTAGATCGGGGTCGGCGTGCACCGATGCGAAATTGGTGAATCCGGTATGCTTCGCGGCGTAGAGCGCGGCCGGCTCCGTGGCGGATTCGGGCGAGACGATCGCCAGCGAACCCGGCGCCGGGATGTTCTCGAGGTAAGCGCGCCAGCCGAGGCCCTTGGCGCGCAACTGGCTGGCCAGATTCGGGCCGGCGATGAGGTGCGCGACGAAACCCGGTGCATCCGCACCCTTGCACAGCGAGCGCGTGTCGTTGGTCACGCAGTACCATGCGTCGTCGTCGTGAATGCCGAACGTGTCGCCGCCGAGCAGCGCGACGTAATTCGCCTCGCTGGGGTGAACCTCGGCGAACATCTGCGTCGCGGTCCCGTATGTCGCCCCGAGCCGGCTGATGTTCGGCGCATAGCCGTGGTCGAGGACCGTCGCGTAGCCTTTGTTCTCTTCGACGATGACGAGGATGTGATCGTAATGCGGCACGCTCGACGCCGCCGAGGGCTCAGCGGCACGGCCGGGTAGCGGATTGCTCGCGAGCATCAACGCTGCGAGCACGATCGCCGGCAGAAGTCGACAAAACGGCGCCCGGCTAGTGTTCCGCATCGCCTATCGCCCGAGCGAAAAACGCTGGATGAAGCCGTGCTTGGCCGGGGAAGCATCGACCATCACGGCCCAGATATCGTGCGTTTTGGCGTCGAACGCGAGCGTGTGCACGCGATACTTGCCGGTATACGAACCAATCAGCTTGGGTGCCGCATTCGCGGACAGCGCGAAGACGCTAATTTGTGTGCCGCCCGCGCAGGCCAACTCGTGTTTGGTGCGATCGAGATCGCACTGATCGACGTGAATCGGAAACGGGGTTTCAAAGAGCTTTTTGCCGGCCGGATCGTGCACGCTCAAGACGCCGTTCGCGCCGCCGGTGACGATTTGCTTGAGCTCGGGATCGTACTGCAGCGGATGATTCGACCTTAGTTCGGGTGTTGGAATGACCGCGATAACCGCTACCTTCTTTGAATCGACCACCGCCACTTCCGACTTATCGGCGATGTTCTGATACACCGCATGCGTCGCCGGATCGACTGCCAGATACTCGGGTTTGTGTCCCGGCAGGGTGACGGTTCCGATCTGCTTCATCGTTTTGGCGTCGATCACGAAGATGCGCGTGCCGTCGTCCTCGTCGGCGTAAATGCGTCCTCTCGACTCGTCGTAGGCGATTGCGTCGACCGGCCCATCGACCGCGGCGGTACGCAAGATTTTGTACGTGGCAGGATCGCTTTCGGAGACGGACTTGTCGTCGCCGTTGCCGGTGTAGACGCGCGTTCCGGCCGAATCGTACGCGACCCCGTGCATCGGACCGACTTTAATCTGATGCAGAACGGCGCCCGAATCGGCGTCGACGATGAGCAGCGTCGACGCGCCGGTATGCGCGGCGTACACGCGGCGATGCGCGGGATCGACCGTCACGTAATCAAAGCCGCCCGCTAACGGGACGGGCGCAGGCGGGGCGATTGGGATGAGCGGCATATCGCTCCCGATGCTAACACCGCACGATGGACTCTGCAACTTTCCCGTGCGGCCCGTGCGGCGGCCTTCGAGAACAGGTTTATCTTTCCTTAATCTCTATCGCGTACGATAGGTCCAGAACGCTCCGGCTATCGCTCGGGCGTCCGCTTCTTGTCTTGGAGTACACATGTTCACATTGGAGCGACATATTCTGTCGTTCGATGCGACGTGGTTCGCCTCCGGTTCGACCTGCGCGACTCAATCACGTGAGGCGCAGAGGTCACCGCGGCGACGGCCTTCTCACCCGTCGTCAGAATCCGGCGCGCGTATGAACTGCCGCGCCAGGGCGCGATTTCAACCGCTTTCGCTCTTTCTATCATTTGCGCACCGGCTACTGTCGGCTATGCACGCGCTCGCACAGAATTCCACCGCGTCGTTGAGCGGTTAGGTCGTCGCGCAGCGAGGAGCGCTGCCGATCGGCATTGTGCAACGCAGAGTGACGCCGCTTCGCGCTTGATCGAGCGGCAAATTTCCGGGGGGTCGACCATTGTCGTCGCCGCTTCGCGCATGTTAGCCTGGCGACACAATAGCAAGAATCACGGACGATGCGGATGCGGCTTTACGCTTGGCTTCTTTCGCTTGCCTTGATGATCGGTGCGACTCCGAGGGGTCTGTGCTCCGCCGCCGAGACGGACTCCGCCACCGGCCGCTCGCGGGCCTGTCGACGAGTCACTCTTCAGCATCCTCGACGGGCCGTCCGAGGTGTCCGCCGGCCGTGTAAGCGGCCCGTGCGGGACTACTGCAGGTCGTGAAACGTGCGTTTGCGCGCCGTTTCGTCCATCTCCAAATCGTCCATGAAGTAATACACGATCTTGCGGTCGTCGAAACCGACCTTCGCGAGTTGGCGGCCACCGATCGTCACGACTTCGTGAATGTGGCCTTCCTGACCGGCATAGGCGTAATTGACTTCGCGGTAGTCAGGATTCGCCGGCGCGGGGCGCGGAGTGACTTTTGTACCACGCAGCGGGGTTTGATGGCGGTGCTGGCTCAAGGGACCTCGGTTCAAACCGACAAGTTAGCAGCCTAGCCCATTCGCCGGAGGAGGCCCATGATCATCGAGTACCGCGGCAAGCGCCCGAAGGTAGCTGAAAGCGCGTTCGTGGCGCCGACCGCGGTCCTGATCGGGGATGTCCAGATCGGCGAGGAATCAAGCATTTGGTTCGGCGCGGTTCTGCGCGGCGACAATGGCCCGATCCGGATCGGTGCCCGCACCTCCATCCAAGACAACAGCGTCATCCACGTAAGCACCGGTAACCAGACGATCATCGGAAATGATTGTACGATCGGGCATTGCGTGATGATGGAGGACTGTGTCATCGAGGACGGCGCCCTCATCGGCAGCAACAGCGTGGTCCTCAATGAGGCCGTCGTGGGTGCGAAGTCGCTCATCGGCGCGGGCTCGGTCGTCGGCACCCGGGCACAAATTCCGGCGGAATCGTTGGCAGCCGGCGCACCGGCGGTCGTCAAAAAGAAGTTGGAGGGCGACGCTCTCTGGTGGGTCGAGCATGCGTCGCCGGAGTATGTCCAACTCTCGCGCTCGTATCTCGACCATGGTCTGGGCGACCCGGAGATGCATGAGGTCGCCGAGGCCCGCACCTAAACCGGCAAGAAAGACGGCGCGCCCGAACCTGCCCGTCGCCGGGGCGGCTCAGTGTTTGAGGGTCAGGAGCACTTCCTCGATCACCTGACCGCGTCCGCGTGCGAAGCCCGCGTCGTCGCCGAATCGCTCGAAGCCGCACTTTTCCAACACGCGGATCGATGCGAGGTTATCTTTCGCGGCGCGCGCAAAGAGCGGCCGCTCCTTCAAGCCGCGCAGGAATGATGCCAACGCCCGGCTCGCAATGCCGCGACCCCAAAACGGCCGCCCGATCCAATACGTCACCTCGCGCTGAGTCGGAGGGCCATACACGGCGACATGGCCTGCCGCTTGCCCGACCACCTCGATCGTTCGCAGCGTGACGCTCGGATCGGCACGAATTCGCGACCAGTGCCCGTCGAATGCCGCGCGATCACCGGGGTCGCGCGCCGTGAAAGCGGCCATGTGGACGGCCGACGCGTCCAGTTGCTGCTCGCAGAAAACGGGGAGGTCGGCGTCGACGACCTCCCGCAGCACCGGTTCGCCTGCGAACGTCATAACGCGGCGTCCCCCGAACGGCCTTCGACATCCTCGTTCCCCTGCATCGGGTATGCGGGCAACATCTGCGTGACTCGAGCCGAAACGCGGTTTTCGCGCGCTAGATGCGCGCGTTCAGCTGGATGGTGATCAGCCGCGGCTGTAAGCCGAACAGCTCTTCCTGAGTTCCCAGTTGGATGCCCGTTGCTTGCCCGAGCGCGCTCGAATCGCCGGTGTAGTAGGGGTTCGTCGGCGCGGGTTGCTGCAAACCGAAGTAACCGTAATTCGCGGCGTTCTGGTTGAACAGATTGTAACCCGAGAGCGTCAGCGAGAGATTTTTGCCGAGCGACTTGGACAGGAAGCCGTTGTAGTACGTGTAGGCTGGGCGATTGAGCGTATTGTTGTTGCCGACGTAGTACAGCTGCAGTTGCGCCTCATAGCCCCGCACGCCCGTGTAATCGGCGCCGACGGAGAATTTGTGGACCGGAATCTGGTACACCTGACCGCCGTCGAGCACGAACGGGTTGGCCTGCAGAAACGCGACCGGCTGACCGAACTGGCGCGAGGACTGAATGTCGTACACGCCGTCGAAGCGGATCCACGGCGCGACGCGAAGGCGTCCGGTCGCCTCGATGCCGCGCACGAGGCCCGACGTCGCGTTGACGTATTCCGACAGACCGAGCACCGACGACACCGTTGCGGCGCTAAGAGCCAAGCCCGGGCACTGCGATTTGATCTTGGCCGCGAAGGCCGCGAGTTGACTGGAGATCGCCGGATTCGCCAGCGCGATCGGGGTGATCGGACCTACGCCCGAGATGATCTGATCTTTCACGCTCGAGACGTACCCGACGACGTTGACCGCCGTATCGCTCCAGAACCGGTGGCCGATCGCAGCTTCGAGATCCGACGAACGCTCCGGACGCAAATCCGCATTGCCGGCCGAGGCCACCGAATTGAGCTCCGTACAGCTCGGGTTGAGGCTGCTCGGATTGCTGACGCCGTTGATCGCCGCGGCTTGGACCGTGTCCACCGCCGGATCGCCGTCGGCTTGACCGGCGGTGAAGCGCACGATGTCGTGACTGGTCGGCTTGACGACGAACGAGATGCGCGGATCGACGGTCGTGTGCTGGGTGACGCTGCTGCGCCGGTCCCAAGCGTTCAAGTACACGGCCAGCTTGTTCGACGGCGTGTAGTTGTCGCGCAGGAAATAGCTGAAATCGCCTTCGCCGTAAATATTGTGCGGCACGAACGTGACCGTATTAGCCGTCGAATCATAGACGCGGTTGTCGCCCGACGTCTGCTGGTGTTCGACGAAATAGCCGAAGCCGAAATCGTTGTTCTCCGTAGCGATGTCGTCAGTGAACAGCAACCCATGCGTGAGATAATTGTCCTGAAACGTTCCGCCGCCGACGAAGAACGAGCCGGTCGGATCGAGACCCGCCGCAGCGGCAGAGTATTTGTGGAAGTTGTAGTAGTCGCTAAACGCGCTGACGGATAGGTTGTTGCTGCCGATTGAAGAGGTCAGGCGACCCGAGAAATCCTGCAGGCTCGTGCCCCGGTTGCGGTCGGCGCCGCCGCCGAACGGTCCGTAGGAGACGGCGGCATACTGCGCCGCCGTATAGCATGCGGGCCCGGCATTGGTGATGACCGCGAAGCCGCCCGCGCACGTCGGTTTTGACGCGTTGAGCACGGCGAGCCGCGTTACGTACGGGACGTAGTCGTTGTCGCCGTTCCCGGTGCTGTCGGCATGGGTGTTGCCGTCGTATGCCGTAAACGTGAACGCGGTGGTCGGCGTGAAGTTATAGCGGAGCTTGGCCAGATCGTTGAGGACTTTGTAGTTTGCGCTCACGGCGTAGGTATTGAGCGCCGTGTTGCAGCTTGTAACGTCGTTGGACGCGGTGCACGCGCCGCCGTTGGGGTCATTGTTGTTATTGTTCGGGCGCGCGCCTTGGAAGACTTGGCCCGGGGCGAGCGGCCCGTAGGTGCCGGTCACGCTGTGCCCGAGAGCATAGCCGAACCGGCCGATCGATCCGGTGGTCTTGGCCAGCGTCGTTGCCGTGCCGTCGTTGCCGAAGGTCTGAAGCAGATCGGTGTGCGGGCGCGCCGTCGGCGAGAGGGTTTGAAAATCGATCGTTCCGCCAATCACGTCGACGCCGTAGAGCCCCGTGGCTCCCGAACCGACGGTCACGTTGATGTTGTCGAGTAGGCCGAAGGCGGTGTTGTTGTAGTTGTACGTATCGATCGAGTACACGCCGAGCGGCCCGATCGGATGACCATCGACGAGCGGCCGGACTTCGCCGGCGCCCAACCCGCGGATATCGACGAAGGTATCGTCGCCGACGGTGTGCGGGCCGCCGATGAGGTTGACGCCAGCCAGTTGGGCAATGGCGTCGCCGGCCTTGAGAAAGCCCTGACTCTGAATCTGGTTCGGGTCGACGTTGTACTGAATGGTCGCCGTCGAGGCCAAAGCCGTCCCGCGCGACGTCGCACTTATCCGGCCGATTTCGGTGAGGCCCCCGGTGCTCGTTTGGGCTCGCCGCAACGGCGTCCGGACGGCGGTTGCCGCCCCGTGCACGACGACGACCGAGTCGACCCGCGTCGCGGAATATCCGCTCGCGCGGATCGAAACGCTATATTCACCCGGCGGCACGTTCGGAAAACGAAAATTGCCGGCCGCGTCGGTGCTCGTCGTCGAAACGGTGGTCGTGCCTTGGATGAGCGTGACGGTCGCGCCGCCGATGCCGAACCCCCCGTCCTGCGCCACGATCGTGCCGTTGATCTGCGTCGTTGCGACCTGGGCGGAAACCGCACTAGGCAGCGCTTGCATCGCCGACGCAGCGAAGATCCCGGCAAGAAGCAAACCGGTAATAGGTCGAAGATCCTTCAAAGTTTCCTCACGCAGAGCAGGCAGGTGGTGCGAATCCGACCGGGCCGCATCGAAAAAAAACCCGATGGCAAAGACCGCCCAATCGAGGAACGAGCCGTAACGCACCCGTTGGCGGGGCGTCACACGCATACAGCTAAACTAGCGAACCGAAGTTAACGTTCGTTTAAGAAACCACGAGATGTCGCTTGGAAGTTCCGCCCGCGTGGTCCGAACTACGGCCTCGCAAAAAGCGCCTCAGGGCCGACTCTTCCATTCGTCCCTCGATCGCGAATTGGCGACTTCGTGATGCGCGCGGTCGCCAAGCGCGCACCTAAGGATACCGTTCGGTTTCGCTTGCGTAGAGTTTCAGCAAAAACAGAGCTCGAAACAGATCGCGCGGTTACCCGCGATATCGCCTAAGGTCCGGCGAAGTGCGATTCGTCGCCATAGGGGACGAACAACGTATGCTCTTGCAAGAATCGCAACCGAACCGTACCGACCTTGCCGTTACGGTGCTTGGCGATGATAAACTCCGTCAAGTCCGGATCGGGCGTCGTCTCGCGATTATAGTACGCATCGCGATATAAGAACGTCACGAGATCCGCTTCTTGCTCGATGGCCCCGGAGTTGTGAGTGACAATGTCGTCCACGCAAAAGTTGTGCAGCTCGCCGACCGTCAGATCGTACACCGGCTCTTCACCTTCCGCTTTGACGGACACGATCGAATCCCACGAAACGTCCGATGTACCGAGCACTTCAAAACAGGTACCATTCGCTACCGTTTTAGCTATCGCACGTGTCAGCGTGGCGGTTCCCCCGCGTTTTTCGATCATGATGGCAGCCGTTGTACGATCTTGCACCGCAGGGCGCGGAAGAACGCGTGGCACGGCGATTGCACGGCCCACAGCGAGCTCTTTGAGCTCCCACCAACCCGATGCCGAAAGAAAGCGATGACCCGCGGTACAGCGAACGACGCGGCCGCTTTGCGTGATGACGCGGAAGACCTGTTTGCGGCCGACTTCCCATGCATCGACGATCGGCCGCTTGACGAGCCGAAGCTTTTCGTCGACCGCCCAAACATCGAAACGCAAGCCGCGTTTGACGATATCGCGGATCGCCCAACGTTCGCCCGTTTGGGCATTGGCGACAAGCGACTCGCCCGCTAGGCAATCACGAAGGTCTGCCAGCATCGGGCGTTTATCTTGGCGCGCTTCGACGCCGCGGTTGAGTTGCGCGAGCGCGATGATCGGGACGCCGAGATCTTTGGCCGTCGCTTTGAGCACGCGGCAAATGTCGGAGAGTTCCTCGTTGCGATTGACGTTGCGGCCCATCGTCCCCGGGCGCACCAACTGCAAATAGTCGATGAACACCGCCGCGAGGCCGACGCTCGATTTGAGCCGCCGGCAGCGGCTGCGAATCTCGGTGACGGTGACCGAACCCGAATCGTCGAGATAGATCGGCAGGTCGTGCAGCACGCCCATCGCTTTGCCGATGTCTTCCCATTCCGTCTCCTTGATCGAGCCGCGCCGCAGTTTCGACGCGTCGAGCCGGCCTTCGGACGAGATGAAACGCTCGACGAGTTCCTGCTTCGTCATCTCGAGCGAGAAGATCGCGACCGGCAGCCGTTCGTCTTTGGCGGCCGCGACGGCCATGTTGAGCGCCAGCGAGGTTTTGCCCATCGCCGGCCGAGCCGCGACGATGATGAGGTTGCCGGGCTGCCAGCCCGCGGTGTAATCGTCGACGTCGCGATAGCCGCTGGTGACGCCGGTACGGTCGCCTTTCTGTTCGAAGCGCCGTTCGAGATCTTGAAAGACGCCGAGCAGCAAATCGCCGACCGGAGCGAAGCTCTTCTTGGTGCCCCGATTGGTGACTTCGTACACGATCTGCTCGCTCGAATCGAGCGCCGCCGGCACGTCGTCCTCGGCTTCATAACCGAGCTTGGTGATCTGCGTGCCGGCATGGATGAGCCCGCGCAGCGAGGCTTTCTCGCGCACGATCTTGGCATAGTATTCAGCCGACGCGGCCGTGGCGACCGTGTCCATGAGCGACGACAGATACGCGATGCCGCCGACTTTGTCGAGCATGCCCCGCGAGCGCAGCTCTTCGGCCAACGAGATCTTGTCGAGCGGTTCGCCGCGTTCGTTGAGCGCGACAAGCGCGAGAAAAATCGTCTCGTGCAAACTCGCGTAGAAGTCTTCCGCGCGCACGATCTCGCTGACCGTGGCCATCATCTCTTTATCGACCAGCACCGACCCCAACAGCGCCATTTCCGCCTCGAGGTTGTTGGGCGGGATGCGATCGACGACCGAAAGATACTGCGGTGCGTTCATCGGGCGCTCTTGCGCGCCCGGCCGAGCGGCGGCAGCGGCACGCGCAGTCCGCACGCGGCCAGCGCGTCGGCGACCGTGGCGACCGGGATCACCGTGATGCCGTCGGGCGTCGCTTCGATCTCGCGCGCGTTTTCTTTGGGAATCACGATCGCCCGCATCCCGGCTTGACGCGCCGCGTAGAGTTTCTCGACGACGCCCCCGATCGCCCGGACGTTGCCCGCGATCGAAACCTCGCCGGTCACGGCGACATCCTGCGGCAGCGGCGTTTTCGTCAACGTGGAGTACAGGGCGAGAAAGAACGCCAGCCCGGCCGACGGGCCGTCGATGTTTCCGCCGCCGACCACGTTCACGTGCAGGTCGAAATCGGCCGGGTCGATGCCCGCCAGCGCGCGCACGATCGCCGTCGCGTTGAATACCGAGTCGCGCGACATCGAACCGGCGGTATCGTTGAAGCGCACCGCTCCCTTGCGCGGCTCACGCGCCGGAAACGCCGCGGCTTCGATCTCGATGATCGAGCCGACGTAGTGCATGACGCCCAGTGCGTGCATCTTGCCCAGCTCTTTGCCTCGCCGCGCGCGCGCGAGCGTGTGCTGCGATAACCGTCCGGCCTGCACGACGTCGATGACGTCTTCGTCGCGAACCGTTGTCGCCCGCGTCCGCGTGCCCTGACGGTAGAGCGCGTGACCGTGTGCATCGGCCAAGATCTGCACCGCTTTGCGGCCCTCGATCGTGTACGAAGCGATGAGTGCCGGAACCGATTTCGCGATCTTCGTGCCGAGCCGCTGCGCGGCTTCCTCGACGATGCGAATGACTTGCGCCTGGGTGAGCGGTTCGAAGTAGACGGCGGCGCAGCGCGACCGGATCGCGGCATCGATCGCATCGGGATCGCGCGTCGTCGCGCCGATCAAGATAAAATCAGCCGGGGCGCCTTCAGAAAACAGCTTCTTGACGTACGCCGGGACGCCCGGATCGTGCTCGTCGTAATACGAGGACTCGAACGTCACGCGCTTATCTTCGAGCACCTTGAGCAGTTTGGTCTGCATCGTCGCATCCATCTCGCCGATCTCGTCGATGAACAGGACGCCGCCGTGCGCGCGCGTGACCAGCCCGAGCTTGGGTTCGGGAATGCCGCCCTCGGCGAACTCGCGCCGCGAGCCTTGATAGATCGGATCGTGGACGCTGCCCAAGAGCGGATTGGTCGTCTCGCGATGATCGTAGCGCAGGGTCGTTCCGCTCGCCTCGACGAACGGCGCGTCGGCCGCGAACGGCGCATGCGGCCGCGCTTTGGCGAGTTCGAGCGCGAGCCGCGCGACGGTCGTCTTTCCGACGCCGGGCGGACCGTACAAGATCACGTGCTGGGGATACGGCGAGGCCATCTTCGCGAGCAGCGCGCGGATCGCTGATTCCTGGCCGACGATTTCACCCAAGGCGCGCGGCCGCAGCACGTCGAGCGCGGCGGTGTTGAGTTTGCGACCGTCCAGCGCGGTAAGATCGTCGAGTTTGCGCTGGGTCGCCGGCGTCTCGGGGCCGGCTTCCTCGCGCAGCGCCTCGAGCTTGAGATCGCGCAAATACTCTTGATGGCGCACGAGCATCTTGGCGTTGATCTTGCGCTCGAGGCTTTCCTCAACATTGCGCTGGGCGACCAGATCGGCCAGCGCGTCTTCGATCTCGCCGATGATCTTGCGATACTGCGGCCGCGCCGGAACCTTCTCGATCGTGGGATCTTCGAACACCAGCCGCTGCAGGGCGAGCAATCGGTCGGGCAGCGCGGTCGAGCGCATCTGCTTGAGCGTACCGAGTTTTCCCGCGCGCAGCACGACCTTTTCGGGACCAAGCGCCGCCGACAGGACCTCGAAGAGCGCCGCGATTTCACGCCGCAGCCCTTCGTCGCCGCCGTATTTGCGGCGGAAACGACCGACGTGCGGATTCTCTTCGGGTTCAGCCACGCACCTGGGCTCCGTGGAAAGCGCCGCGTCCGCACGCCGGATTCGTCGAGCGGAACTCATCGAGCCGTGGCCGAGACGAATCGATGCGAGCCGCGAACACTAGATGTGGGACACTAGCTTTGATTGACGACCTGCACCGACGTTTTCGCGATGATGTTGTTGCCGAGGCGAACTTGCACGGGATACGTCCCGAGCGCCTTGATGCCGTCCTTCATCTCGATCTTGTGCCGATCGATGGAAACGTTGAGCTGCGCATGAATCGCGTCGGCGACCTGCGCGTTGGTGACGGTTCCGAACAAACGGCCGTTGCCGCCGGCCTTTGCCGCGACCTTGAGCACCATCTGCTCGAGCGCATCGGCGACTTCGCGCGAATTCGCAACTTCTTCGGCCTGACGTTTTTGCTTGGCGCGATTCTGCTGCTCGAGCATCTTGAGCGCGCCGCCGGAGGCTTCCGCCGCGAGATCGCGCGGAAAGAGATAATTGTTCGCGTAGCCGTCGGCGACGTTGAGGACGGTCCCACGCTTACCGAGCGACGCAACGTCGCTCAGCAAAATAACTTTCATACGTGCAGAAAAACCCTTCGACTATTCGGAGGCGAATGGAAGAAACGCGATGATGCGGGCGCGCTTGACGGCGACGGTCAGACCGCGCTGGTGGCGCGCGCAGTTGCCCGAGATGCGTCGCGGTAAGATCTTGCCCCGTTCGCTGATATACTTACGCAGGCGCGTCGCATCCTTATAGTTGATGTCCGGCAGCTTATCGGCGCAAAAATTGCAGACTTTGCGCTTCGGGCGGCGTTCTTTCTTGGCGGCTCCGGTACGCTTTTTGGCTGGTGGCATTGACTTCTTCTTTCATGTAGGTGGGTAACGGGCGCGCAGGCGCCCCTACACACGTCCCAAGGGGACGACCGCCGAAAAGGGCGGATTTCGCCCAAAAAATGATCCCAGGCAAATGGGTCTGCCGGGATCGCTCGTAGGCGCTCCCGGTAGTATACCGCTTTGGGGTCGGAATGGCTACCCCGACTCGCTCGCTTGTCTGCTCCGAGCGCCACAGCTCGCCGGGGAAGGCTAGTCCTTCCGGTCCGCCTGGAGCCCGTTGCCGCCGTTCTGCTTGACGCGCGACATCGCAAGGTAAGCGCGCCCGACGAGGACTTCCGCGGTCGCTCCGGCCGCCGGGTAGCGGCTGAGCCCCATGGAAGCCGTAATGCGTCCTTCGGGGTCGGCCTCCAGTCCGAGGGGTTCGCGCAGCTCCTCGAGCATGCGTCCGGCCGCCGCGAGCGCCTCGTTTTCGGTGAGGACGGGCAAGATGAGCACGAACTCATCGTTGCCCAGCCGTCCGACGAGGTTCGGCGACTGCACGAACTTCTGCATCCGGGCGGCCACGGTCTTGAGGGTCTGGTCGCCCGCTGTATGGCCGAGCCGATCGTTCAACTTGCGGAAGCCGTCGAGATCGATGAAAACGACGCTGAACGACGAGCCGTCGTTGACTGCCTCGTTCACGCACTGCTCGAGCTTCAGGTTGATCGAGTCGCGGTTGAACAGCCCCGTCAGCGCGTCGTAGCGCGCCATATAGCGCACGCGTTCCTCGAATTTGCGCAGCCGGCGCGCCTCGCCCAAACGCGCGAGCAGTTCGCGCAGT
>Ga0182013_10001265_pt1 | contig 34936 bp, 41 predicted proteins | sample 612S2MmetaG_FD_120487 | JGI IMG/M metagenome (GOLD analysis project Ga0182013, IMG submission 120487) | Permafrost microbial communities from Stordalen Mire, Sweden - 612S2M metaG | ecosystem: Environmental > Terrestrial > Soil > Wetlands > Permafrost | place: Sweden: Stordalen | collected... | reverse complement strand
GCCGATGAATCGCGCAGCCACATAGCATCAATATCGCCGGTAATTACGTAAGTATCCGGTTTGCCATCTTTCATTTCAAAAAATACCGTGGTATCCAGCGTGTTCGGAAAGCAGTTCTCAAACATCCAGGCCAGTTCTTCATCCTTCACATTTTTCTTAATTTCAGCTATCAAAGCTTCAACAGAATCACTGGTAAAATTTCTTTTTGCGGCAGGTGGCCTTTGCGATATAAAGGATTTGGCAGATGCTGCCTTCAGTACAAAATCAGGCAGCATCAAAGCTGTTGTTGCAAGTGCACTAATGCGTGTAAATTCCTTTCTATCCATAGCCGAACTTAATTTGTTCTTCAATGTATTTCAATCTCTGTACTCCTCCGCATTTTTCTCCGTGCCTCCGTTCGACATTTGTATCTAACTTTCAAATCCCAAACGCATACGCAAAGCAGAAGATAATACCGGCAGCCTGTGGCGTTCAATCATAAACGAAGTCAACTCGGCAAATTCCCCGAAAATATAGTGGCTGTCCAATGCGCCCTTTAAATATTGCTTTCCGGTGCTGCCTCCGGTACCGGTGCGGCTGCCAATCATGCGGTGCACCATGTTCATATGCCGGTAGCGCCAGGTAGCAAGGTGCTCATCAATTTCAAGCAATACAGTTATCAACTGAAAAGGTAATTGCAGCAGCGGATAATCGCGGTACATCATAATAAACAGGGCCGACCTGCGCGCCTTGGGGCTTAAACTCCATTCAGGTTTCTTCTCTGCGGCCAGCATAATCTCTTCAAAACGTGAGAGGTTGAATTTTTCGCCCTGTACCAGGCTTTCAGAGTAAATAGAATCATAGGTTTTCCAAAACGGATGGACGGGTTCATTCATATCCACGCCGGGCCAGAATTCTTTTTTGTCGAAGAACGGCATGCGCTCCAGCCAATCGTTCACTAATGCTATTAGCGGCTTTTTGTCTTCTGCCTTTTTGATAATTTCTACATCAGCGGGTTTTAACTGGCTCACGTAATATTCCTTGCCAAACCGGTGGTCCATTTTTAAACCCAGGTAGGCCTCAAGCAATTTAAATTGAATGCTTTGAAAACCTGAAGCAGGCCGCAGCATATTCCTGAAATCCAGGAAATCAAGCGGTGTCATCGTTTCAAGAATATTTATTTTGTCAATCAATACCTGCATGATTGTTACCACTCTTTTTAACCGATGGTTTGCAATAAAAAGGTCTGGCGAATTATCCTGAATATTAGGTTGCGATAAAATATCAATTACCGAACCCACCTCATACAACACCTGCTTAAACCAAAGCTCGTACGATTGGTGGATTACTATAAAGAGCATTTCGTCATGCGCATGCTGGTGGCCTTCTTTATCGCTTTCTAATTGTTGTGCACTCAGTATTTTATCAAGTTGCAGATAATCGCTGTAGTATACGCCTTCGTTTGCCATAGTATTAAATTGAATTGCGGCTCCAAAGTAATATTATCCTTTTTGTTGGCTGATAGTTTTAAAAATAAAAATGCCACCCTGATTAGAGGTGGCATTTTTATTTATGCTGATCCTTTTATGCTTTAAATCCTCTCAAATGATAGGCTTTCGGGTGCGTAAATGCCCTCAACCCTACATGCGATAAAGTAGCCCCAAAACCTGAATGTTTACGTCCGCTCCATGGCAGTGGTGCGCTAACGCGGTCGCAGCAATTCCAGTAGCCGGTACCGGAGTTTATTTTAGAAAGTATTTTTTCCGCTCTTTCCTGGCTGGCGGTGTAAACTGCTGCGGTAAGGCCATAATCGCAATCCTGCATCAGCTTAATAGCCTCTGCATCATCTTTCACTTTCATGATTCCAATTACCGGCCCGAAAGATTCTTCCTTCATTACACTCATCTCATGGGTTACATCTACCAGCACTGTAGGTTCAAAATAATATCCTCTGTGCTCAGGTGCTTTACCGCCGGTTAAAACCTTTGCGCCTTTGCCAACAGCATCTTTTACCTGGCCTGCTACAAATTCAAGCTGTGGTTTACGGGTAAGGGGGCCTATATAAACACCTTCTTCATCGGGACGGGCCATTTTATATCCTTTCACCTCTTTCACAAATTCCTTCACGTATTCATTATACACTTTTTCATGTACATAAATACGCTCTACCGAGCAGCAGCTTTGGCCGTTGTTATAAAAAGCGCCATCGGCAGTGCCTGCGGCAATTCCCTTTATATCTACCACATCATCGGCAACATACAATGGATCTTTACCGCCTAATTCCAACTGGCAGGGAACCATTTTAGGGGCCACCTTTTCGTAAATATACTGGCCGGTTTTATAAGAGCCCGTAAAGAAATATCCATCAAAAGGAAGTTCCAGTAAAGCGCGGCCTACTTCACCACCGCCAATGGCTACCTGGAAAACATCATCAGGCACGCCGGCTTTTTTCAAAGCCTTTTCAATTTCCAATCCGGTAAGTGAAGAGTGTTCGGAAGGTTTATACAACACCGCATTGCCTGCCAGCAAGGCGGGAACAAAAACGTTAACGCCCACCAGGTATGGATAATTCCAGGCAGAAATATTGCAGACTACGCCAAGTGGTTCATACACAATTTTTTCGCCCAGGCCATCTTCGCGGGTCATCCATTCATCGCTCAAATACTTTTCAGCATTACCGGTTAACCACGCTATGCGGCTACATGCACCATTAACTTCATTGCTTGATTGCTGAAGCGGCTTGCCTACTTCTGAAGTCAAAACTTTAGATAGTGCATCAATGTCTTTTTTCAATATTTCTGCAAATTTCTGAATAACGGCAACGCGTTCTTTCAAAGGCACAGCGTGCCATTTCTTCTGCCCATATTGCAGCGTAGTTAATTTGTGATGCACGGTGCTTGCGCTGTCTTCCTGCAGGTCGGCAATTACTTCCTCGGTAGCGGGGTTTATTACTTTCATTTCGTTAAACTTTGTTTTTTACTGCTTCTATAAATTTCTCTCTTATATTTTTCGAGAGGGGATTTGTCTCTTTATCCAACATTCTTTCAGGATGCCATTGAACGGCTAATAGCCAAGGCTCGCCTTCCTTTATTTTCCATTCCAAAGCTTCAACAACACCATCCGGTGAAACTGCACTAACCATTAGCTCGTCGCTTATACGCCCTGCAGCCTGGTGGTGTGCGCTATTGATATTACCTGAGGTGGCTCCTGTAACTTCGCTAAGTAAAGAGGTTGGTACAATTGAAACAGAATGCTGTCCGTCAACCTCACCATGCCTGCGGTGGTCATTCTTGCCAGCCTCTTCCAAATCCTGAATTAAATCTCCTCCCAACGCCACATTTACTAATTGCAAGCCACGGCAAATAGCCAGCACAGGGTGGTCGAAATTCAAAGCAGTTTCAAACACATGCATTTCAAATTCGTCCCGGGCTTCATTCCAGTTATCGGGTTTGTTGGGGTAGTCGGTTCTTTCATTCTCATAAAACCTCGGGCAGGTATCTATGCCACCGGTTAGCACAATGCCGTCGCAGTCTTCAATATCGTCCCAATTCTGTTTTTCCCAGCTTAATTCCACCAGCTCAATGTCGGTATCATCTCCTACAATCCATTTAGGATAGTTCTCGTACCGGGCTTCAGAAAAAGTAACGCCTATTTTAATTTTTTGTGACACGGGCTTGGGTTTTATTAAAGTGCTTCTCCATACAGTTTTCTGAAATCAGCTCGGCTCACCGGTTTAGGGTTATTCGGGTGTGCAAAATCAGCAAACGCCAGGTCGGCCAATATTTCAAGGTGCTCTTCTTTAACGCCTATTTCGCGCAACCTGTGCGGTATATTTACTTTGGTATTTAAATCAAAAAGATAATTTACCACGCCTTCGCCATTTTCATCTTTCAATTCAAGTGTGCGGGCAATGCGGCGGAATTTATCTTCAAAACCCGCAATGTTAAACCGCATACCGTGCGGAATGTTTACCGCATTAGCTAATCCGTGGTGCGTATCCAACAGGCTAGACAGAGGATGAGCCAAAGAATGCACCACGCCCAAACCCTTTTGAAATGCCACTGCGCCCATCATACTTGCCATTAACATATTCGAACGGCTTTCTAAATCAGGCTTGTTGGTTGCTTTCTCCAACGATAATGAAATTAAACGGATGCCTTCTAAAGCAATACCATCGCACATAGGATGATAGTTCTTAGCTAAGAATGCTTCCATGTTATGGGTAAGCGCGTCCATGCCCGTAGCTGCGGTAATAAAACCTGGCAGTTCCATAGTTAAAACCGGGTCGGCAAAAACGATTTTAGCCAATAGCTTGGGCGAGAAAAGTATTTTCTTCTGATGGGTTACATCATCTGCAATAATGGCGCTACGCCCTACTTCGCTACCTGTACCGCTGGTGGTTGGTATAGTAACAAAATGAGGAACATCGTTTGTAACATATATATCGCCGCCAATCAGGTCGTCGTATTTAAACAGGTCTTCGCGGTGGTTAACGCGTAATACAATAGCACGGGCTACGTCCAAAGCTGCTCCACCGCCAATACCTACTATACAGTCGCTTTTAGTGGCATCCCACATATCGCCGCCTTTGTAAACGTCGCTCTTAACAGGGTTTTTATGTATGTCGCTAAATACTTCAGGCGATAATCCTTTAGCTTTTAAATCTTCAATTATGTTTTTAAAGAAACCCAGTTGCGCCACATTGGGGTCAGTAACCACCAGGGGGCGGCTAAGTCCGTTTTTCTTTAAATAATCAGGTAGCTCCTTCACCACATTGGCGCCGAAACGGATAGTAGTAGGGAAATTAAATTGAGAAATGCTCATTTTCTGGTATTTAGATTTTAGTATTAAGTATTAAGATTTTGGTGCGCAAACTTACTGGAGTAGAAGCGAAAACAAAAATGATATTTGTGGGAAAGGTGAAGTTTAAGGGGATTTAGCAAAAAAGAAGAGAAAACCGGAATTTAGTCATACGCTTCACTACGATGCGCCACCTTTAAAACCTGGATTTCATTTCCGGAAAGATCGAAAATAATACGGTAGTCGCCAACTCGATAGCGCCATTCTCCTAATAAAGGGTTTGTGAGCTTTTTAGCTTCGCTGAGATGTAGCTGCGTAGTGCGTAAGCTTTTCTATAATCCGCCTTTGAATTTGCTTGTCCAGTTTCTTTAATTCCCTTGCAGCTCTATCTGAAAAGGTAACTTCAAAGGCCATTTGCTAAAGATGAAAGTGAAACTTTTTTACCGCGCTTTAGTTGTTTACGGCTTTCTTCAATATCTGCCATATACTCTTTAAGGGAAACCTGCTGATAATCAATGTTCAACTTGTTTGCCAATTCCTTTAAAAAGGCTTCCTCCTTTTTTGACTTCGGTTTCAATATCAAATAGCTCATATGCTCCGTTTATTCTCACGAATTTAGCAAAATTCTCCTTATCAAACCAGGTTTTATTATTGTAAATTAATTTAATAAACCGGAAAATTTACATTGCTTTAAAACTTTAAATCCAAATATTTGTTGTTTCAAATCAAAAACCAATAACCGCAAAATATGAGTAATACAAAAGGATACGCTGCACAAAGTGCAACAACGCCACTAGGGCCATTTAAGTTTGATAGAAGGGAGCCTGGTGCACATGATGTAGAAATTGAAATACTTTATTGTGGTGTATGCCACTCTGATATACACCAGGCCCGTAATGAATGGGGCGGCTCTATTTTCCCGATGGTGCCCGGCCACGAAATTGTGGGTAAGGTTACACGGGTTGGGGCGCATGTAAAGAATTTTAAAGCCGGAGATTTGGCAGGGGTAGGTTGTTTGGTCGGCTCATGTGGTTCTTGCCCCAGCTGTGAGCAAGGTTTGGAGCAATACTGCGAAAAAGGTATGGTGGGCACTTATAACGGCCGGGAAAAAGATGGTAGCCCAACCTATGGGGGATACTCTGATAAAATTGTAACTAACGAAGAGTTTGTACTAAAGATTTCTGAAAAGCTTTCGTTAGAGCGGGTTGCACCTTTGTTGTGCGCTGGTATTACAACTTACTCTCCATTGCGCCAATGGAAGGTAGGCAAAGGCCATAGACTGGCAGTTGTTGGCCTGGGCGGACTTGGACACATGGCTGTAAAGCTGGGTGTTAGCATGGGTGCTGAAGTGACTGTATTAAGCACCTCTGCCCGGAAAGAGGCTGATGCAAAAGAGTTGGGTGCACACAAATTTGTGGTAACTAAGGATGAAGCCTCTTTAGCCACTGTAAAAAACTATTTCGATTTTATTATTGATACTGTCTCGGCTGAGCATGACCTGAACCTGTATTTATCGCTGTTGCGTTTAGATGGAACCATGATTTTGCTGGGTGTTCCACCCACTGCCCCTCAGGTGGCCGCCTTTAATTTAATAGGCAAACGCAGAAGATTGGCGGGCTCATTGATAGGGGGAATTAAAGAAACCCAGGAGATGCTGGACTACTGCGCCGAACATAATATTATGAGCGATGTGGAAGTAATTCCTATCAGCGAAATAAACAATGCTTACGGGCGCATGATAAAGGGCGATGTACATTACCGGTTTGTAATTGACCTTAAAACTTTGAATTAATAAATTGTCTGAATCAGGATTGAATACAGAGTATAGGATAAACAGCCGGTGAATTTTAACCAACAGGCTGTTTTATCTTCATTTAAATCCTCAAATCTGTATTCAATCCTGATTCAGACATTGGCCTTTTTTTGTGTAGCTTTAAAGATTAAACCCCATAATTATGAAAAACATTGTACTCCTGTTGTTATGTGTTAACGGAAGCATATCGGCCCAAACACCTTCCTGCTGTTCTGCTCCAATGAGCGATCAAAACCGGATGCTGGCTATGAATGAGGAGTTTGCCAAATCACACCTCGCCCCAACGCCGTTTTTTCTGCAAAACAGCCAGGGTAATATGGTAAGCTTTAAAACACCCGATGGGAAAACCGGCAGAGCGTATTACGTAAAAAGCGACCAGCCTACAGATAATGTGCTGTTTGTATTTCAGGAGTGGTGGGGATTGAACGATTATATTAAGCAGGTTGCAGATAAATATAAAGAAGAGCTGGGCAATGTAAATATATACGCCATTGACTTGTACGACGGAAAGGTGGCTACCACCCCCGAAGAAGCTCAAAAATACATGAGTGAGCTTAAAGATGACCGTGCCAACGCTATTATACAAGGTGCTATAGAATATGTGGGGTCAGGTGCAAAAATTGCTACCATTGGCTGGTGCCTGGGCGGAGGATGGTCTTTACAGGCGGCGCTTATTGGCGGCAAGAAGACGGTAGGCTGCGTAATGTATTATGGCATGCCTGAAAAGAACATTGAAAGGCTGAAAGGCCTTAACTGTGATGTAATTGGTTTTTTCGGTAGCCAGGATAAATTCATTAATCCGGATGTTGTAAAGGCGTTTCAGGAAGACATGTGGAAGGCTGGTAAAAATTTAACGGTTCATAATTACGATGCGGTGCATGCTTTTGCTAACCCAAGCAATCCTAAATTCAACAAAGAATATGCCGAAGACGCACATGAAAAGGCACTGGCTTATTTGAAAAAGAAGTTCAAATAATAAGGCATAGTATTACGGCCCCATATTAACATAACATAAGCCATATTATAAACTAACACTTGTTTGTTTCAAAAGCAATCGTTAACTTTGCTATCACTCGTTAGTAAATATGGCAACAGCAACATTAACAACCCGGCAAAACATTCGCCAAACGGCGCAGAAACTTTTTCGCGAACGTGGATATGCAGCAGTAGGCATGCGCGAATTAGCCAAAGAGGTGGGCATTGAAGCCCCAAGTATTTATAACCACTATAAAAGCAAGGACGACCTGTTGAGGGAGATCTGCTTCGACATTGCAGACCAGTTTTTCAAGGCTTCTGAGGAGGTTGATGTAAATGAAAAATCGGCTACAAAAAAGATGAGGGCTGCAATTAAGGGCCACATATCAGTAATAGCAAAGAACATTGAAGCATCCGGCGTATTCTTTCAGGAATGGATGTTTTTAGAGGAGCCCGACCTGGCCAAATTCAAAAAGCTGCGCCAGGAATACGAACTTAAATTCAGGGACATTATTGAAAAAGGAATGAAGAAGGGCGACTTTAAGCCCATGAATGTTAAACTGGTAACCTTCACCATTTTCTCGGCTTTAAATGCTACCTATGATTTATATCGCACCGGCGAAAAATTGAGCCAGGATGAAATTGCCGATGAAATTGCCAATTTATTACTGAAGGGACTAAAAAACTAAAAGGGCGTACCTGTATTATCTAAATACTTTATACTCCATACTTAATACTATTCACTATGTACGGCAACACACATATAACCGAAGAGGAAGCCAAACGATTAAACGTATTGGATGAGGATACCGAAAAGCTTGCTGCTTTTGAAGACCGCATTGCCAGGGGCGAAAAAATTGAGCCTAACGATTGGATGCCCAAAGAATACCGCAAACAGTTGTTACGGATGATAGAGCAACATGCACACTCGGAAATTGTTGGCGCCCTGCCCGAAGGTACCTGGATAACCCGCGCCCCCAACTTCAGGCGTAAGCTGGCACTGATTGCCAAGGTGCAGGATGAAATCGGCCATGGCCAATTGTTGTACAGCGCTGCCGAAACACTGGGCAAAACACGCGAGCAAATGTTGGAAGACCTGCTTAACGGCAAATCGAAATACTCAAACATTTTTAATTATCCTGCTGAAACCTGGGCCGATGTAGCCGTCATTGGTTTTTTGGTGGATGGTGCTGCTATTGTAAACCAGGTAATCAACTCTAAAGGTTCGTACGGGCCTTATTGCCGGGCGTTGGAAAGGATTTGTTATGAAGAAAGTTTCCACCTGAAACAAGGGCATGATAACGTGGTGTACCTGGCCACAGGCACTAAAAAGCAACGCGCCATGTTACAGGATGCCATTAATCGTTGGTACCGTCCGTTACTGCATTTTTTCGGCCCGCCTGACAGGAACTCGCAGCACTCCGAAAAATTGATGAAGTGGAAAGTAAAGCTGGCGAGCAATGACGATATGCGGAATCAATTTTTAGATCAGTATGTTCCCAAAATATGGGAGTTGGGTATTACCTTCCCTGATCCTAATTTGAAAAAGAATGATGAAGGTATCTGGGAGTTTTCGGACCCCGATTGGGAAGAGTTTAAACGCGTAATTAATGGTGGCGGCCCATGTAATGCTGAAAGACTGGCCGTGAGAAAATATGCCGAGGAGGCAGGCCGCTGGGTGCGCAATGCGCTTACCAGCAGGAGCGAAAAATATGTAACCCCACTGGCTTAAATACATAATACCGGGGACGCTGATTGGTTATGATGATTATGATTTAATACAGGTTAAAAAACAAAACGGATGAATTCGTTAGATCCAAGAGTAGCAAGACTTCACTTAAAAGCAAATGAAACCGAACCGGTGCATACCAACTCGCATTTGGTAACCTGGGAAGTATTTCATCAGGATAAGCGGGGAAAACAACATGTACATGCGGGCGTTGTGCATGCTTCATCGCCGGAGATGGCGCTGATAATGGCCAAAGAAGCATTTGGCCGCAGGGGAAAGACCGCTAATTTATGGGTAACCAAAACAAGCGATGTTTACACATTTCAGTCGGAAGATGAAGATATGTTTGAAACAACGCCGGAAAAAACCTTCCGCGACCCCGCTTATTACAAGGTGCGCGATAGGATTGAAAGATACCAGGATCGGATTAAAGTTCTTTGATGGCTACTGCAAACTCTAAAAACAATGTAAGCATCCGGCTTACCGATGAAAGGTGGCAGCATATTACTATCGGCCATCCGGAAGTTGCTGATTATTATTTCGAAATTCTTGAAACAATTGAACAAGCTGAGATTGTATATGAAGGTAAAAATAGAGAGTTAATAGCGATAAAAGAGTTCCAGAAAACATCTCCGAAGTTTGTAGTTGTGATATATAAAGAGGTAGATAAAACGGATGGATTTATTATAACAGCATTTATTTCAAAACGCAGGCAGGAATTCGATAAAAAGAAAATAATATGGAAGCTATAGAACTTAATGAGATACAATCATTATTGCCATATTTTTTAAAGCATAAAAACATCTGGGCTAACTATGATGAAGGTGCGGATACTCTTTACCTCCATTTTAAAAAACCCAATCACGCCGACCATTCGGAGATGACGGATGATGATATTATAATCCGTTATGAGAATAATGAAATTATAGGGTTAACCTATTTACACGCAAGCAAAAGAAAATAGCAGAACCATGAACAACGACGCTTTAAAAGACCTGCTTTATAAAATGGCTGACGATGCGCTTATCATCGGCCACCGCAACTCTGAATGGACCGGTATTGGTCCCATGCTGGAAGAAGACCTCGCCTTTTCATCTATGGCGCAGGATAAAATTGGCCATGCCCAGGCTTTGTACCAGATACTGCATGAGGTTTTAGGGGAACCGGAGCCCGATAAAGTGGCATTTTTAAGAGAAGAGAAACTTTTTAAATGCTGCCAGCTTGTCGAGCTGCCCATTGGCGAATATGATTTTAGCCTGGTGCGCCATTTTCTGTTTGACCATGCCGAAGCTATCCGTTATGAAATGCTGGCCGGCTCATCTTTTCAGCCATTAGCACAATTGGCAAAAAAGATAAAGGGCGAAATAAAGTACCATACCATGCACGCCGATACTTTCTTAAAACAACTGGCTACCGGAAACGATGAAAGCCACGCCCGTATGCAGTCGGCTTTAAACTATGCTATGCCTTATGCGCTGGGTATTTTTGAAAAAGGCGAATTTGAAAATGAGCTCATCGGCCAGCAGGTTTTTGCCGGCGAGGACGCGTTAAAAGCCAAGTGGCTTGAAAAGATTTCAGCGGTTATTGAATCGGCCGGGCTGCAAATGCCTAAAGTGGCTGATGACAAAATAGTGTATGGTGGCCGCAAAGGTTTTCATTCGGAATATCTGAAGCCATTGCTGGAAGAAATGGGTGAGGTGGTTAGCACCGATCCGGGGGCGGAGTGGTAGCATTGCATTATTGCCGTCTGCTTTAGCTGACGGTTGCCTAACTATAAAGAATCCGGCTTTAACCAAAAGGCCCTGTGGCTAAAGCCGTTATTCTATTAAAATCCAACCGTCAGCTAAAGCAGACGGTAATATGCTTCAAAGAAATAAGATGGACACCGCTTTAACAAACAGCACACTCGAAATATCTAAAACATCTTTAGATGTTAAGGCTGTTTGGGCTGCGCTGGAAAATGTAAAAGACCCTGAAATACCCGTGCTGAATGTTATTGACATGGGTATTATCTATAACGTTGAAATTTCCGGAACTGAAACCAACAAGCCTGCCTGCACCGTTACCATGACCCCTACTTTTGTAGGCTGCCCTGCTATTGACCTGATTAAAAAGTCAGTTCTTGAAGAAGTGATGAAACTTGGTTTTGATTCCGTAGAAGTAAAGGTTGACTTTGAAAACACCTGGACCAGCGACAGGATGAGTGAGGAGGCCAAAATTAAATTGGAAAAATTCGGCCTGGCACCTCCAGTAGTAATAGAAGGGGAGTTAACTGAAGCTCAACTTAACAACGTGCGCTGCCCGCATTGCCATAGTACTGATACCACGCTCCGGTCTGCGTTTGGCTCTACGCTATGCAGGGCTATCAGGTTTTGCTTTAACTGTAAGCAGGGGTTTGAGCAGTTTAAACCAGTTTAGGGTGTTCAGGTGTTTAAGTGTTCAAGTATTTAGGTTAAATACAGCATGAAGATGACAGTATTTTTACGACAACTTTTGTATTACCTGAACACATGAACACCTGCGCACCTGAACACCCCATTATTTCCACTTGTGCTTTTTATGTTTTAAGTTTATCTTAACATAAAGTTCTGTGGATGAAGAAATTTTACCTTGCCTTTTTTTGCAGCCTGTTAGTTGCGTTTAGCGTACGTGCTCAAACCCCGGCTGAAATTGATAAGCAGAATGACACCGCAGAGTCTGCATTGAATCAAAACCCTAAAGACGTACTTATCCAGGCTGAGAAAATAAAAGCCGTGGCCGAAGCAATAGGTTACAAAAAAGGGATGGCTAAAGCAATTGCCATTATGGGCGTAGCCAATTACAAAATAGACGACTATGCCAAGGCGAAAATACTGATAAGCGATGCCGTCACTATCAATCAGCAAATAAGCGATACCAGCAACCTGGCCTTTTGCAAATACTGGCTTGGCAATATTGAGCTGAACCAAAGCAAATACAATAATGCACTGGACCTTTTTCAAGCGACGTATGAATTAGCCGAAAAAATAAACGACAAAAAAAATATTGCCCGTAGCCTGGACGGTAAAGCCTCTATTTACGAAGCGCTGGGCGAAGATGATAAAGCGCTGACCCTTTACCAGGCAGCGCTTGAAGCGGCAAAGCAGGGCAATTTTAATGTTTGGTATCCGGGTGTTATGCAAAGCATGGGTAACCTGGCCTACAAAAAGGGAAAGGTTGACTCAGCAATCAAAATATATAATGAGGCTATTATAGCATCAGACGAAGTAGGTAACCTGAATAACAAAGCCAATTGTTACCAAAAGCTGGCAGAAATATATTACGGGAAAAAGCAGTCGAAAAGAGCGATGGAATATATCCAGCAGGCCATGGCGCTTTTTCAGCAAACAGGTTCGATGTCATCGTTTAGCTATAGCCGCCTGCTGATGAGCTATATATTGCTTAGCGACCGTGCCTACAAAGTAGCCATTGATTTAGCCGAAATGTCGCTTGAGGAAGGCAAATCTACGGGTGAGATTCAGCTGCAAAAGGATGCAGCCCAGGTGCTGTATTATGCCTACCTGGGTATGGGCGATAAAGGCAAAGCATTGGATTACCATATTCTCTTCCACGAGCTTTCTGAGGCTAACAATAATGAGACCCTTACAAAAAAACTGGCCAGTATGGAGCTTGAGGCCAACTTTGAAAAAGAGCGGCAAATTGCAAAAGTAGAAGAGGCCAAAAGAGATGCTGAACTGGGCGCACAGATTGACAAGCAAAGACTGGTTAAAAAATTTGCTATTATCGGCATCTTTCTGTTTGCCATTATTGCGGGCCTTGCAATTTTTGCTTTTAATCAAAAACGAAAAGACAGCAGTTTGATAGCCCGTGAAAAGAAGCGCACTGATGCCCTGTTGTTAAATATTTTGCCCGAAGAGATTGTAAACGATTTAAAAAAGGCCGAATACAAGGTAAACGGCCAGGCAACGGTGTTGTTTGCCGACATTAAAACACAGGCCGGCAAAACCCCGGGCAATCCTTTTGTTAAACCTATAGTGTCTGAGCTTGATTATTATTACAGGGCGTTTGACGAAATAGCTGCGCGGCATAAAATTGAAAGAATAAAAACAGTGGGCGACGCTTACCTGTGCATTAGCAGCGCCGCTGTATCGGAGGAAGATAATGCCTATAACGTAACAAATGCCGCACTTGAAATAATCAGGTTTGTAAAACAGGCCCAACAGCCTAAAGCCGATAACGGCGAGTCATTTTTTGAGATAAGCATAGGGATTCACACCGGACCGGTTATTGCGGGCATTATTGGTATCCGCAAATTTTCGTACGATGTTTGGGGCGATACTGTAAACATTGCTGCGCGAATGGAGCAGCACGGCGAAGAGGGCAAAATCAATATTTCAGGAGGAACCTATAAGCTGGTCAAAAACCGGTTTATCTGCGTTTTCAGAGGGGAGATGGAAACTAAAAAGAAAGAGAAAATAGACATGTATTTTGTAGAGCGGGCGGCCGTTTAGGTGTTTTATTAGTTGCCGGCATTCCTCGCCGTTAATTTCTTTTTGTAAAACTCCTTGCTTGCGGCGTAAATAGTTTTGTTGAATACGGCATAAACATTCCCTTTGTCGTCCTCGTATTTTAAAGGCAGGTCGAAAGTATATTCTCCCTGTTCGCTTATTTTTCGTTTCACCTCGCTCACCAGTTCGTCGGGAATCAGGAACCTGCACTTTACCGCATCTACAATTGGCCTTACGAATTTTACCGAGGCGGCTTTATCCCACACCACATAATCTTTACCCAGTATTTGCATAAACATCAGCATGTAATATGGGTCTACAGAGCTATAGATACTTCCGCCGAAAACTGTGCCCACCTTGTTGCGGGTGCGGATGTTGAGTTTAAGGCCTACGTGCATTTCGCTATGGTCGGCTGCAATAAACTGAACCTTACTACCGGTACACCAAATGCAGGGCCAGAAATTAAATCCCCAGCGCATCAGCATAGATTGCCGCGATTCGGTTTTTGTGGTTTCGTATAGTTTCATGTTCCACGGTTTAGTTTTATTTCAATGCCTGTAAGCAGATGTACTATAAGGGTATTTTATATTTTCACAGCACAAAACAAAGTCTTTTATGTCAACCATTGTTCGGGATAACCAGGCCATCCAGGTAAAGTATGCCAATCTGTTAGTCAATTACTGCCTTGGCGTAAAAAGGGGCGATAAGGTTTATATAACAGCCTCAGCCCTGGCTGAGCCGCTTATCAGGGAAGTTGTGAAAGCGGTTTATATAGCCGGCGGTATACCGGTGCTGAATGTTGAGTTGAATGGACTCGGCGATTTGGCACTGAAGCATGCTGAAGCAGACCAGCTAGGGTGGGAAAACCCCATGAAAAAATACATTATGGAGAACTTTGATTGCTACCTGGTTATCAGGGCGCCTTACGAAAAAGGCGATGATGAAAAGGAGCCGGAAGATGCTGAGAAATTCAAAATTCTGCAGCAGGCGCAGAAGGAAACCAACCAGATATACTGGAACCGCATTGGTAATGGTTCTATGCGCCGCGGCCTTTGCCAATATCCTACCAAAGCCGCCGCTGCTGATGCCGAATTAAGCCTGGAAGAGTACGAGCATTTTGTATACCAGAGCTGCTATCTGTATGATGAGGACCCCGTTGCAAAGTGGCTTGAAGTGCGCAAAAAGCAACAGGTGTACGTAGACTACCTGAACAAGGTTGAGTTTGTGCAATATAAGGGGCCTAATATTGATATTTCGTTTTCGGTAAAAGGCCGCACCTGGATAAACAGCGATGGCCGTGCCAATATGCCCAGCGGAGAAGTGTTCAGTGCCCCGGTAGAAGACAGTGTTAATGGCAAAGTATATTTCAGTTACCGGGGGCTGTATATGGGCAAAGATGTTGAAGGCGTATCGCTGGAGGTAAAAGACGGCGAAGTAATTAACTGGAATGCTGAAAAAGGGAAAGATGTTTTAGATAAAGTTTTTGCAATACCGGGAGCGCGCCATTGGGGCGAGGTAGCTATTGGCACCAACTATAATATTCAGCGCACTACCCGCAATATTTTGTTTGATGAAAAAATAGGGGGCAGCATACATATGGCGGTAGGGCAATCGTATAAACAATGCGGCGGTAAAAATGAAAGCAGCGTGCACTGGGATATGATAACGGATATGAAGAACGGAGGAGAAATTTGGGCCGATGGGGTGAAGATTTATGAGAATGGTTTGTTTTTGATTTGATAATTAAGTTCTTGCATTCGTAAATAATTTTCCCAGGGACGACGATTACCGGAAAGATGGAACATCCCGCGCCGCGCTTTTCGACATTGCTGACCCGCATAAATGTTTTATGTGCGATGGTTTTGTACCGGATGAGGTCGTTGAATGCCCCGGCTGTAGCTTTCCGCAAAATGGTGATGAAACGAGCCAATGTCGTTTCTTAGGAGAACTTAGGCTCGAAAAAAGATATGAGGCACTGGCTGCTTTCAGGGTAGGAGATGCCTTTCAGTTTTTGCTCGGGCTGGCGATTGGTTTCTTCGTAGTGGCCTATTCATTCTGGCAACATGATAAAACAAAACAGCCCCGTTTATGGGGCTGCAAGCAGATGGGGTGGGAACCTGAAATTTGCGATAACCTATTCTTAACCTACTGCTAAACCACTTGCGTGGCCATTTCTTTATGTTGGGACAAATAGTTTACCCTTATACTCTGATAACGAAAATGAGGCCCATAAGTTGCCAAATAAGGCCTCGTTTACTTTAATTAACTGTCTTTTTGACACTTTAATGGGCAGTTTGTTTAAAATATTATATTTGTATTACCCTTTTTGACACATTAAACTCTCGACTCAATGCAAATCAATTATTTCCGCAGGGCTATAACGCTGGGCGTTTTATGCCTGTTATGTGCAATAACATTTGGCCAATCCAGAACTGATGGCGATAAGTTTCTTAACGCTTTAGGCAAAGGCGCCCAGGCTTCGGAGGTTAGCGACCTTAAAGCTGGCTACAGTTTTCAGATGGCTAACGAGAACCACTATTTATCAAAAGATGGCATTGAGTTATTGCTGCAAAACTCCATGCTTAGCGAAATCCGTATTTACAAAGATAGCCCCGTATATGGCAGTTTTAAAGGCCATTTACCCCGCGGGCTCAATTTTAACCTTACCAGCGCCGAGGTAAAAAAGCTATTAGGTAAACCTTCAGTAAGCTACAATACCGGCTACTGCGAGTTTGAAGTGCAGGGCCAGGTAATTTCGTGCTGGTTTGATAAAGACCGCCTTAGCCAGGTTGACCTGGGAACAAAATAACACAGTGACTGTAAGCTGGTTAGCGTTTCGGACAAAACTATAAACCGGTTATTGCCGTTGTAGTTTAAAGTTCTTTATGAAACGATTAGCCGGGTTTTCTTTACTGATTATATTCCTTTCATTGTTTTCATGCAAGGCTATTAAGAAACTCGGGCAATTTTACGTAGATTATAATACTCAGGCTGTATTTCCAGCCAATATTCCTGTCAACGTTCCGCTTACCATTTACTCGCCTGAAATTGCTACCAACTCTTCGCAGGTATTTCAAAACAATAACACGGCAGCCAACCTTATACAAAGCGTTACGCTTAACCAGTTAACGCTTACCATAACCTCGCCGCAAGGTCAAACATTTTCTTTTCTTCAGAATGTAAGCGTTTATATTTCTACCGATAGCCTGCCCGAAATTGAAATTGCCAGCAGGCAAAATATACCCGCTAACGTAGGCGATACCTTATCGTTAAATGTAACCAATGCCGATTTGGAAAATTACATTAAGGCCAGCCAGATAACACTACGGGTATCAGGTACTACCGACCAGCTTACAACTACCAATATAAACGTCAATGTTTATGCGCAGTTTTTTGTGCAGGCTAATTTGCTTGATTTGCTTTAAACAGGTGTTATAGTGCGCAAGTGTTTAGATTAATGCAACCAGGTTTATTCCTCGTAAAGCCTGACAATGCGCGTTGCCGACTCTTTCAATTCCTCAGCCAGTTTTTGGGGCTTCAGCACTTTTACTTTATCGCCGTAACTAAGTAATTGCATTTTAAGCTCGGTATTGATAACCAGCTCCAGCGAAATGCGCAGTTCGGTTTTGGTGTCCTTAATTATCGTTTGAGAAAGGTGTAGTGGAATTGTTTTTATATAGTTGCCCTGTTGTGGAGAGAAAGAGAGCAGAACCTTTTCCGGCGCGCCGCCACCCACGGTTACGCCCAGCACATTTTTGTAAAAATTCTTCCTGTCAATTTTATCATCGCTGAAGGTTTGATTGGTTAGCTGAAGGTCAAGTATCCGGTCCAGCGCAAAGGTCAGTATCTTATGATCCTTTTTACTGATGCCGTTGCCGATTACATACCAAAAGTTTTTCGACTCGCGGATTAAATAAGGCTCCAGCAGGTTCTGCGATACGGTGTCGCTGCCATGGCGCTGGTAACTGAATTTTAAAACCTTCCTTTCTGAAATGGCCTTTAAAATCGGCTCAACAAACTCAATGCCTTTAATAATAAAGGGCTTATCCAGTTGTATGTGGTCGCTCTCGCCACGCGCTTCTTTATTCAGTTTTACGGTAGAGGCGATTTTGTGTATGGCTTCTTCAAATTCTTTAATGGCAGGCAGGTGCTTAAACTGGTCTAAAATGCTAATGGCAAAATCAAGGCCATGTAACTCGTCGGCGCTTACCGGCAGGTTATGGATGGAATAGTTCTCGTCGGTATACCGGTAGGTGTGCTCCTTTTTACTAAATGCAATAGGCGCATTAAAATTAAGCGATTGATTATAGCGCATTTCCTGCAAATCAAGCTGCATGGTGCGTTTTGAGACCTGCCTGTCCAGGTTTGCGCTTACAAACTTCATTAACTCCTCTAAACGCGGATAAGGGCGCTTGCGCAGCCGCATATCTATCAGTTTGTAGCGGGTGTAAGCATCTCTGTTCTGGGGCATGGGTTCTTTTTAAAGCTCAATTAATCAATACTGCTCCTCTTAACAACCAGGCATTTTTTCAACTCAATGGTCGCCCAATACAGGCCTCTCCCGCCCTTCGCTTCGCTGGGGCGCCCTCTCCATTCTTCGAATAGAGAGGGAAAAGACACCTAAATCGGCGCATTTTCCCTCTCTATCGCTTGCAATGGAGGGTGGTCGCACGAAGTGCCGACCGGGAGAGGCCTGTATTGCGTTGCGCAACGAGCCCTAAGCGAAATACCAGAACCGGCCCTGGTTTCCCCTTTAAGGGACGGAAGGGGCGGCTGTTTAATCCTGCAATATCCGAAAAATAAATTTTACTGCGCAAATACATTGCGCAGTGCCGGCCCACCTTTGTGTTATTAATTAAAACAAACGATATGCTAACAACGCCAACCATACCCTTTGCAAAGCACGAGCTTTATGTAAATGAAATTGAGTTTACGCACAAGGATGAAGTATCGCTTTTCGGGTTTCTGCAGGATTGTGGAAAATTCTTCGAAACCCAGTATGTTATCTCGCGTAAAGACTTACAGATATTGTTAAGCCAGAACAAAGCGGGAATTGAAATACTGTGGCAGATTGAGCATCTTTTTGCCGGCCCCCATGCAGCACCGGCCTCGCTTAACCTTATAGACCTGTTTGGTACCACGCAGGTTTTTGATACTTGTGAAATAAAACTGGAGGTGCCCTTTTACCAGGATGAGCAAGGCAACCTGAAGCCCAGCCGGAGTAAAGAATTGTTTTTTATTGAAAAAGTGACCCCGCTGAACCGCATTGGTGAAGCCATAGGCGCACGCCCATCAAGAATCTCTACCACTATTTAAATCATGTTATAAAAACCAAAACCATGCAAGTACTAAAGTATAACCTTATTAACGGCCCCAAACAAACCGTTACCGATTACCTGCAATCGCTCAATAACGACGATTTACAGAACAATTTTAACTCTTTATTGGTTTATGGCATCAGGATGCCTGACCTGGTAAGAAAAATGCGCGATGAACTGCGTAAAAGAAAAATAGACACCCAGGCCATTCTTTTTTGACGATTGTGGAAAATCACCGGTTGGCAGGATGGAAAAAGGCGCTTAATATCGCCCCGCGCTTTGCGTAAGCGCAGTGAAATTTTGAAATAACCCGGTTTGTGGAATAAGATCTGATTTTGTTTTTGTTGCCTTGGTTTCTTAGCCCTGAGTTCGTGGATGTTCTCAGGGCTTTTTTATACTTAAACTGCCCTGTTTCCATATCCAAACCCCAATCAGCGGCATCAGCACCACTACCAGTATACAAACCGGGCTTAGTTTACCCTGCAAGGTATAATGCCGGTAAGCGCAATTGGCATGATAAAGGAATGGATAAACAGCCGCCAATACATAAATCAGCGTTCTATACGGTATTGGCCGTAAAAGGGCATACAGGCAAATGCAATAGCTCGTCAGGTGAATAACGTGCGAATACACCGGTTCATCGCTATAATGCGTTGCCAAACCTGCAACATGCACCCCAATGCAGATTAAAAGAAAGAGCGTAAACAGGATATTAATGGTAAGGCTAAGTGCTTTCATATTTTGAAGGTATAAAAACTAACTAATACCACTAACCACAAAGAACACAAAGAAAATACAGCACAAAGGCCACAAAGAATATCAAAACTTTGTGGCCTTTGTGTAAGCCTTAGTGCCCTTTGTGGTAAAATGCATTTAAGTTATTATCTGCCAGTCAAAAATTTCCTTAATTCACACTCTCAAAATAAAACCACACCCAACGTGAATACAGTATTCAAAACCGGACTCTTTGAAGGAAAAACGGCCATCATAACCGGTGGCGGAACAGGCATTGGTTTACGCATAGCCCGAGAAATGGCTTACCTGGGCGCAACCGTTATCCTGGCAAGCCGCAAAATGGAAAACCTGCTTAAAGGTGTTGAAATGATAACTGCCGAAGGCGGCAAAGCACACGCCGTAGAGTGCAACATCCGCCAGGAAGAAAGCATTAAAGCCTGTGTAGCCAAAACCATCGAACTAACCGGCCGTATTGATTACCTGGTAAACAACGGCGGCGGGCAATTCCCCTCACCGGCTGAAATAATAAGTTCTAAAGGATGGCATGCGGTTATTGAAACCAACTTAACGGGCACATTCTTTATGTCGCAGGAGGTGTTTAACCGGCAGTTTATAAATACAGGTGGCGTAATAGTTAATATTATAGCCAACATGCGCAATGGCTTTCCTATTATGGTGCACACCGGTGCCGCAAGGGCAGGCGTTAAAAATATAACCAAAACCCTGGCCACCGAATGGGGCAAGTACGGTGTAAGGGTTAACAGCGTAGCCCCCGGCATTATTGGCAGCAGCGGACTTGATAAATACGACCCCGCTTACCGCGATTTTATTTATTCTTTCGCCAAAAACAACCAGACTACGCGCCTGGGCACTGAGGCTGAGGTGTCCTCTGCCGTGGTGTTTCTGCTTTCACCTGCAGCTTCATTTATTACCGGCGTTACCCTGGCCGTAGATGCCGGTGAATCATTGTTCTCACCCGTAATGCCACCGGTAGAGAATGATAAGAACCCGGCGTTTGAGGGGTAAGGAGATGGAAAGGGGGAGGGGGTGGTTTCCACTTTTTAAATTACCTAATTGATTATCAATATATTAATCTCTCAAGACCCGTTTCCCGGAAACCACCCCCTTTCATTTTGAAGGCCCTCTAACTCGTCATCGTTTATAACGAGGATGTTGTGGCTTTCGCATTTTTAATGCGTGTGTATTAAAATGAAATAGAAAACCCCTCATTTCTGGAGGGCAAAATGACGGAAAAGCTGTATTTTCGAAAAAAACAAGGCGATGGTAGCACAGGTTGATAAGAGACTGGAGGGTAAAACCAATGTTTTTGCCACCAAAGAAGATATAGTCAATCTTAAAACTGAAATTGCTAATTCTAAAGTTGAAACTTTAAGGTGGACTTTTGGGTTTTTTATCACTTTAATGCTTGCAATTATCGGCCTGTATTTTAAGCATTGAATTACTTATTAGGTCAAATTTCTTTTATTTTCCCCGAAACTTAACTTCGCTTTTAAATAATTTATAATGCCGTTTTATTCTTTCCACATAATCTGCATCTGTCAATGCGGTTGAACAGATCAATGCTAAAATATTATCAGCGTATTTCGATTTTGGGGCCATTATATTTAAACAAGGGCCTTTCAAATCAGCTATTACAGATTTATCATTAGAGCCATACCATTTTTCATAAAAATGACGGCTTTCCCATCCAAAGTTAATTACAGCAACAGGCTGTTGGCTTTTTTCTGAAACCACCATAAGCATGGTTCTGCGGCAATCGCAATCCCGGGTTTCGCAAAATAGTTCCATCAGGCCATACTCATCAGCAGGCAAGCCCCATTCATTATCAAAAAATACACGTATGCTTCGTGTTTCTTTACTTGCCAAATCAGGAAAATACTGATAGAATGGAGTGTATTGCATAATCTATTTAAAGTTTCTTTTTAGGTTCCTGCTATATCCCGAAAAGGCATTGCGTGGACACAACACTAACATAACCCAAATATACTGGTTTATGAATTATTGAAAAAAGCCCATGCAACCGGGGCCGAAAATTCAGGCTAAATTTTGGCGGTTAAAACCATTTTTTGCAGACAATTCCTGAGAATCTTCGTTGCAAACGGGAAAGGTTAAGGTTGATGGCCCTTATTGTAGAGACGCGATGCATCGCGTCTCCTCTGCCAGATGGGCCGGGGCATATTAGTTCACCACATTTTGGGTATGAAGCTATAAACGAGATTTCGCGCACACGCAACGAGAGACGCGATGCATCGCGTCTCTACAACCAAACCCTTTTGCACTGTGGCGTACGCATTTTTAATGCGTGTGTATTAAAATGAAATACAGGCGTTACAAATGCCAATGCCTGAGAATCCTCGTTGCAAACGAGAACCAGTTGGATGGAATGAATGTTGAAATACAAAAATACACTAGCGTGACGCTAGAAACATAGCAGAGCGAAGCAAGATGCTTCGCTCAAGGCTTACGCTATGCGCAAGAGGGGGAATATGCAACGGGCACAAAGAAGTTGTTTGTATTAAGCCCTGAAAGGGCGACAAGACAATAGCACCGGGTGCAGCCCGGTGTAGACAAATGGCCGGATTAACAGCCCTGCAAGGGCGCAAGATTAATCCCACACATACCGCTCATCATATTCAACGCGGTACTTTTTCAGGAATGCACGGTATTCATCCTGAAATGTTTTTTTGGCGTGATGCTCTTTTTGATTGGAGATATATTTTACAACTGTCTCAACTTCGGTAGGGTTTACCGAAAAGGCACCGTAACCATCCTGCCAATAAAAATTACTGAACTCCTCACCTTTAAGTTTCATCCATTTAGATGAGTGCGATTTCAATTCTTCTAAAAGCTTTACAAGCGCAATCTTTTTTGATAACAGGCAAAGGAGGTGAACGTGGTCGGTGTAGCCTCCGGTTTTAATTGGATAGCAGTCCAGGTTATTACAAATACCGCCCAAATATGCGTGTAAATCATCTTCCACATTATCCGTTATTAGCGGCATGCGGTTTTTAGTGCTGAACACGATATGCAGGTAATTTTGAACGAGCGATTGTCCCATATTCTTGCGCCCTTTCAGGGCTTTATGTTTGGTTTTTCTATTTACACCGGGCTTACACCCGGTGCTATTGTCTTATCGCCCTTTCAGGGCTTAATGCATCCGGGCTTTATAGTCAACGGTGGTGATATGTATGTGAAATTATAAAAAATGGGTAATGATTAATTTGCATTTTACAAAACCGTGCGGCTATCTCGCACAACCTGTCAGCTGGACACATCATACGTTGAAGCTATGCCGCTAACTAAATCTCCGATAACGCCAACCCCCTGTATCAAGCCCTGAAAGGGCGACAAGACAATAGCACCGGGTGCAGCCCGGTGTAAACAAACGGCGGGATTAACAGCCCTGTAAGGGCGAAAGAATAACCAACCTGCTGTAGCAACAAGCCCCCTTACAACACCAACCCCTAGGTTATGATTTAGCTGATTATCTGGTAAAGGTGGATTATAGGGAGTGGTGAGAGAGGGAAGTTGAAAGTATAATTCTTGTTCTTTTGAATATCTAACTTAGCGCATAAATATTAGGTATGGACTTAGATAGTTTTGAAGGAAGACAAGATTTCTTTCTGCTTAAATTACATGTGGACAGGCTAAACAGAATTGCGGGTAAATCGGCATTTAGCCAATTCGAATTTCAGTTACATCTTGATTTGATGTCTACTGGCGAGCCGCCCATTGACACAGAAGTATTTTTAGTTAATCTCCTTGACAAAGGCTACATAGACCATAATTTAAGTTACAACCAGAATGATGCACCATATGTATTGACCAAAGAAGGTTCTGAATTTGTAAATAGCAATGGTTTTACCGAGAAGGAAAGGAGGAGATTAGTTGAACTGCAGAAAGACGAAAAAGTAAAACATGAACTAAAAGATATTACCAGAAAAAATAAGTGGTTTTATCCACTACTCTTTTTTGCCATAATAAGCGCAACCGGGAATGTAGTTGCGATTTACAAATACTTAACACCCCCTGAAAAATCGTCAGTACCCCATCCAATGCCATTGCAAAAGCCACAGATTAAAGATACCGTTCCAGCCAAAGCAACTAATCGGAAATAATTTGTTCAATGATATGATCCTTTCGAGTAGAGCAATCAATGGTAATATACCGCTATTTGTTGATCATTCATTTTATAACCAATTCCCCGAAAATCTAAAGTTCCAGGGGTTTGATACCATTCAAAAATATATCCCAATTTATGTGGCTTTACTAGTACCTCACCGGTATGTGGTCCAAACGAATCAATATATTGGTTAATGTAAACATCAAATAAGCCATCGCCAATGCCCATTGCTCCCGCTTTCTTTCGTAAAAGCTCAACATAAATTTCAGAATTAGAACCCCGATATACCCCATTAATGCAGCCATCCAATCCAATGTCATAAAGTATTAATGCATAAGTGTCGTCTATCGGTGGATTGCTTGCTGCTCTTGATGCCATTTGGGTCTTTTAGGGGTGAAAAAAAGGTATAACTATTGTGTTATTGCCTTTCCTTACTTAAAAAAATAGTCAGCTCAATTTTTTGATTAGGGAAGAGTGTTAAATCAAAACCGGTTTGAGGGGTGATTTCATAGTATTTATTTTCCCGGACAGTATCTATGCTCTCATAGCCGTTTTCAGATGCCTTACCATAAACAATATGCAAACCATTACAACTATTAGTAAATCGCGCAAACAGTAAATTACTATTAAGCAGCATGGCATAAGTAAATGCACTTACAGAATAATCAAAATTTGCTATGACAATTCCGTTATCAATATTGTTCTTGGAATAGCGGTTAACCATTCCGTGAAATAGTTTCACTACTTGGTTGTCGCCACTCGGATTTTCAAGTTTTATAGTCAGTGCTGCTGCCATTGTAAATATTTTTCTGATTGTAATTGACACAAAAGCCACCCTTCACGTGGCTTCCGCATTTATTCATCATTCAAAAATCATAATTCAGCAATCTAAGAACATCCCATGCTGTTACCGCAGTTAATGCACTTGTAACAGGTGCCGCTGCGGATGGTGATGTTGCCGCATACGCTACAAGGTGGGGCATCGCCCATCATATCCTGGGCCATTTTGTTGAAGCCTTGCATAGATGATTCGGCGAGGGTTAGTTTTTTCATATCGGTTTTCTTCACCGTGTCTTTGGCTGGCTTGGGTGTATCCTGCATTTCAGGATGAATTACCGGGCGCTTTTCAATAAACGGCTCCTCCGAAATTTCAGTAGTAAGGTCGGCAGTAGATTGTGAGCGCATAGCCAGTTCTGATGGTGTTACATGCACCAGGTCTGTGCGGCCCAGGTATTCGAACGCCAGTAAGCGGAAGATATAATCTACAATTGAGCTTGCGTTTTTAATGTTCGGGTGGTCAACCATACCACTTGGTTCAAAGCGGGTAAAGGTGAACTTGTTAACGAACTCTTCCAACGGCACACCGTACTGCAGGCCTATGGAAACCGATATAGCAAAACAGTTCATCAATGAGCGGAATGAGGCACCTTCTTTGTGCATATCCACAAATATTTCGCCTAAGGTATTATCGTCATACTCACCGGTGCGCACAAATACGGTTTGTCCGCCAATTTTTGCTTTTTGGGTGAATCCTCTGCGTTTGTGCGGCAATTTCTTTCGCTCTACAATGCGGCTCAGTTCGCGCATAAAGTGGGTATCGGTACTTTCCTGCATTAAAACGCGGGCAGCTTCCAATACTTCTTCTGGCGTAAGCCTGCTGAATCTTTCTCCTGCAGGCTGAACCGGTGCTGCAACAACTTTGGTTTCTTTTTTGTCTTCCTTCTCCTCGTCTTTTTTGTTGCTGAGCGGTTGAGATAATTTGCATCCATCGCGGTAAAGCGCGTTGGCTTTTAAGCCCAGTTTCCACGAAAGCTCGTAGCATTTCTGAATGTCTTCAACCGTTGCTTCGTTAGGCAGGTTAATGGTTTTAGAAATTGCCCCGCTGATGAAAGGCTGAACTGCCGCCATCATGCGTATATGGCCATGCGGGTGAATAAAACGAACGCCCTTGGTGCCGCATTTATTAGCACAGTCAAACACCGGTAAGTGCTCGTCTTTTAAGTAAGGTGCGCCTTCAATGGTCATGGTACCACAAACGTACTCGTTGGCAGTATCCATTTCTTCCCTGCTGAATCCTAACTCACGCAGCAGGTTAAAGTTTGGCGCTTTATATTGGTCAGGGGTAAATCCTAATTTTTGCAGGGTCTCTTCGCCCAGGCTCCAGTAGTTAAATGCAAAGCTGATATCGAAAGCCGCAGGTAATTGCGCCTCTATTTTATCCAAATCAACATTGTTGAAGCCCTTTGCACGTAAAGTATCGGCATTGATATGCGGACAACCGGTTAATGACGCGCGGCCCTTGGCATATTTAACCATCGCATCAATCTGGCCCGGTGTGTATCCCAGGTTTTCCAGCGCAGCCGGCACACATTCGTTTACAATCTTAAAATATCCGCCACCCGAAAGTTTCTTGAATTTAACCAACGCAAAATCAGGTTCAACACCGGTGGTATCGCAATCCATTAATAAACCAATAGTGCCGGTTGGGGCAATTACAGTAGCCTGTGCATTGCGGTAGCCGTATTGCTCACCTAGCTGCAAAGCCTGGTCCCATGCGCTGGTAGCGGCAGCCAGTAAATAGCTTGGGCAATCTTTAGGGTTAATACCGCAAGGTTTAATTTCAAGGCCTTCGTAGCTGCTTGCATCGGCATTATAAGCCGCCAAACGGTGGTTGCGCATTACGCGCAGCATATTTTTCTTATTTCTTTCGTACCCAACAAACGGCCCTAAAACCGAAGCCATTTCAGCCGAGGTTTTATAAGCAGTACCGGTCATGATTGCAGATAATGCCCCGCCCCATGCACGGGCTTTATCGCTATCGTAAGGTATACCCGAAACCATCAGCACCGAGCCCAGGTTAGCATATCCCAATCCCAGCGTTCTGAATTCGTATGATAGCCTTGCCACTTCTTTAGAAGGGAACTGGGCCATTAAAACAGATATTTCAAGCACCACAGTCCAAATGCGGCTCATGTGCTCAAATCCTTTTACATTAAACTCCAGCGTTTGGTCGTTAAAGAATTTACGCAGGTTAAACGAAGCTAGGTTGCAGGCCGTGTTATCCAAAAACATATACTCGCTGCAAGGGTTGCTGGCGCGTATAGGGCCATCCTCAGGGCAGGTATGCCACTCGTTAATGGTAGTATCAAACTGAATACCGGGGTCAGCACAACGCCATGCGGCCTTGGCAATTTTATCCCACAGTTCAGTTGAGGATATTGATTTCATTACGCGGCGGTCAGTCCTTGCAAGCAAATCCCAGTTTTCACCTTTTTCCAGCTTGTGGAAGAACGAGTTAGGGATACGGACGGAGTTGTTAGAATTCTGACCGGCAATAGTGCGGTAAGCCTCGCCTTCGTAATGCGAATCGTAACCGGCATTAATCAAAGCAGCAGCCTTATCTTCCTCCTTCATCTTCCACTCAATAAAGTCTACAACTTCAGGGTGGTCAAGGTCAAGACAAACCATTTTAGCAGCCCTGCGTGTTGTTCCGCCCGATTTGATGGCGCCGGCAGCTGCATCCCCAATTTTCAAAAAGCTCATTAAACCTGATGAAGTTCCACCACCCGAAAGCCTTTCGCCTTCGCCGCGGATATTTGAGAAGTTGGTACCAACCCCCGAACCGTATTTGAATATGCGCGCTTCACGAATCCAAAGATCCATGATACCGCCTCCGTTCACTAAATCATCGTCAACTGAAAGTATAAAACATGCATGGGGTTGAGGTCTCTCATAGGCAGATGTTGATTGTTCTAAAACTCCGGTGTCAGGGTTTACAAAATAATGGCCTTGTGGTTTGCCGGTAATGCCGTATGATGAATACAGCCCGGTATTAAACCATTGCGGCGAGTTAGGCGCAGCCATCTGGTCAAGCAACGAAAATACCAGCTCGTCGTAAAATACGTCAGCGTCTTTTTTGCTGGCAAAATATCCATAGCGTTCGCCCCAGCTTCTCCAGCAGTCGGCCAGGCGGTGTGTAACCTGCTTTATTGAACGCTCGCCGCCCACAGAGCCATCGGCCTGTGGTACCCCGGCTCGCCGGAAATATTTCTGGGCAAGAATATCGGTAGCAACCTGGCTCCAGCCTTTAGGCACTTCAACGTTATGCATTTCAAACACCGCGTCTCCTGCCGGATTGCGAATAACTGATGAGCGGAACTCATACTCAAAAAGGTCAAAAGCCGTAGCACCTTCTTTGGTATAGAGGCGGTCGACCTTTAATCCTTTCTTCTCATTTTTCTTTGCCATAGTGCTATGTTTGTAGGGTATTTTAAAATCGCCTTTGCGTTGTGTGGAATGACGTAGGCGAATTTATTCTTGTTAAAAAAATAAACCATCCTATTTTATCAACAGAAAATGTGAAAAGAGGTTTTGTTTTTTTAACATCAGAGGTGGGGAGTGATTTCGTTGTGTGGAAAAATGTTTTTCCAATTTTATTAGCGTAAATTTCGGAAAAAATTTCCAGTTTTTTTGTCTGATTTATTGAGCAGATGATTTAACCCATAAATGCCCTAAAAGCCATAATACAAAATCCACGTTGTAACAAATGATTTATAAAAAAATTAAAACCAGTAAACAGGCCAGGCTCGCAGTTCTTATTGACCCCGACAAGCACAATGCCGAATCTTTATTAAGGCTTACAGAGATATCGGCCAATTGTAAAGTTGACTTCTTTTTTATAGGCGGAAGTCTGCTAATGGAAAGGAATTTTGAGAATACCATTAAGATAATTAAGGCTCATTCAGGCATTCCGGTAATCATCTTTCCGGGCAGTAATTATCAGCTAAGCGGCAAGGCCGATGCTATCCTGTTTTTAAGCCTGATATCAGGCCGCAACCCCGAGTATCTGATAGGCCAGCAGGTAGTGGCCGCACCTATGATTAAGAAGATGGGGCTGGAGGCTATCTCTACGGGTTATATTTTGGTAGATGGGGGGCGCATTTCTTCTACCTCTTATATAACGCAAACCATCCCTGTTCCGAATACTAAAATTGATATAGCAGTAGCCACCGCCCAGGCAGGCGAAATGCTGGGCATGAAAATGATTTACCTGGAAGCCGGAAGCGGGGCAAAAAACACAGTAAGCGCCGAAATGATAGCTGCGGTTAAGCAAAAAATTACAATCCCACTAATAGTAGGCGGCGGTATACGCTCTGCCGAACAAGCTGAAGAGATTTGCAAAGCCGGGGCAGACGTAATTGTGGTAGGCAATGCGCTGGAAGAAACCCCCGGTTTATTGATGGAAATTTCGCTGGCTGTGCATGGCGTAAACAAGGCAAGGGCATGAAGGGAGTAGTTATAAAATCTACTGGCAGTTGGTACGAAGTAAAAGCCGAAAACGGCGAGGTAATTAAATGCCGTTTAAAAGGGCTTTTCAGATTAGACGAAAGCAAAGATAAAGACAGTAACCCCATTGCGGTTGGAGATAAAGTTACTATAAACAGTGCCGAAGGAGATGACTCGTGGATGATTGAAGCCATTGAACCCAGGGAGAATTATATAGTCCGCGTATCACCCAAACACAAAGGGGCGCGCCAGATTATAGCCGCCAACCTGGACCAGGCTTTGCTGATAGTTACCATGGCTAACCCCCGCACTTCCACAGGGTTTATTGACCGTTTTTTAGTTACTGCCGAAGCTTACCACATACCCACCATTATAGTTTTTAATAAGCAGGATATGCTGGACGTAAAGTCCCAGAAGAAGCAGGATTTTGTGGCAGATATTTACAAGAAGATTGGATACAAAACTTTGTTTGTTTCGGCCCTGCAATCTGAAACTTTAGATGTGGTAAAGGCGGAGTTAAAAGATAAAACTTCGCTTATTGCCGGGCACTCAGGCGTAGGTAAATCAACCTTGCTAAATGCCCTTCAACCAAGCCTGAATTTACGTACAGAACAGATATCAAAAATGCACGCCAAAGGCATGCACACCACCACCTTTGCCGAGATGCATTTTCTCGATTTTGGAGGGGCCGTAATTGACACCCCCGGCGTAAAAGAATTCGGCATCCTCAACTTTAAAACCGAAGAAATATCGCATTACTTTATTGAAATGCGCGAGGTGCTGAACAACTGCAAATTCAATAATTGCGTGCACGAGAAAGAGCCGGGCTGTGCCGTAAGGCAGGCCTATTATGATGGTAAAATTTCGGAAGAGCGGTATGTGAATTATTTAGGGATATTGAATGATTATTGGGCGAATTATAAGCATTGGGAGTGAGCAGCCAATACAGGCCTCACCCCGGCTTCGCTTCGCTGGCCATCCCTCTCCATCGCAAGCGATAGAGAGGGCAATTTTCGAGCATCAAATCTCCCTCTCTATTCGAAGAATGGAGAGGGTGCCCCAGCGAAGCGGAGGGCGGGTGAGGCCTGTATTGAGAATTTTAATTGACCAAACATGAGAGTAATTATACAACGCGTTTCCGAAGCCTCCGTAACCATTGATGGCGCAATAAAATCCTCCATTAAAAAAGGCTTTTTAGTGCTGGCCGGATTTGAAGAAGCTGACACCCCTGAAGACCTTGAATGGATGGCCAACAAGCTGGTGAACCTACGCGTGTTTGATGATGAAAACGACCAGATGAATTTGGCAATAAAAGATGTGGGTGGAGATATAATTATTGTTTCGCAGTTCACCCTTTATGCGCTTACTAAAAAAGGTAACCGCCCTTCTTTTATAAAAGCCGCAAAGCCCGAAATTGCCATTCCGCTTTACGAAAGTTTTGTGCAACTGGTTAGCTTTAATTTAGGGAAGCCGGTGGGTACAGGCGAGTTTGGCGCTGATATGAAAGTGGCCTTAATTAATGATGGCCCGGTTACTATTCAAATTGATTCAAAGGATCCCAATACATAATACATTTCATCGCAAAGACGCAAAGAGGGCAAAGAAATACAAAAGTTTAAAATCAAACCAACATATGTACATCCCCAGGTTTTACGAAGAAAAAGACTGGAACGAGATAGAACAGTTAATCAGGGAGTTTGGCTTTGCCATTCTGGTAAGCGCGCAAAACCAGGTTCCCATTGCTACGCACGTGCCCCTCGAATTATCAAAAAATGAGTCGGGAGATTGGATACTGGTTGGGCACATTTCAAAGGTAAATCAGCAATGCAAAATTTTTGATGGACAGAGCACGCTCATGGCCATCTTTACCGGCCCGCATGCTTACGTTTCGCCAAGCTGGTATAATCATAAAAACGTGCCTGCCTGGAATTATAAAGCGGTGCATGTTTATGGAAAAGCACGGATTATGGAGGGGGAAGAACGGATAAAAGCTTTAAGTAAAATGATGGATCGGTATGAGCATTTGCACGCCGCAAATCCAACCAAAATAGAGGAGGTTCCTGATTCTATACTTGAAGGAGATTTTCGCGGCCTGGTTGCCTTTGAAATTAAAATAGAGCGTTTTGAAGCCGCCAGCAAACTAAGCCAAAACCGCGATGCGGAAAGTTACCAGACTGTAATTGACAATTTAAAAACTTCAGATTCTTACGACTCGAAAAGAATAGCTGAAGAGATGGAGAAAAGAAAAAAGTAGCTTACAGTGAATGGTAGATTGGATTCGGACAGTTATACTTATAGCGAACATATTGCATCTTATTGCCGTCTGCTTTAGCTGACGGTTAAAAAATTACCCTAAAAATGGCTTTAGCCAAAAGGCACTGTGGCTAAAGCCGTACTTCTTATCTAAACTAACCGTCAGCTAAAGCAGACGGCAATAAAGATAAAAACACATTAGTTTATAAAGGTTTTTCAAACCCATTATTATGACCATAGAAGAAGCCCAAAAAACCGTTGATACCTGGATAACCACCACGGGAGTTCGCTATTTTAACGAACTAACCAACATGGCCATGCTTACCGAAGAAGTAGGCGAAGTAGCCCGCATCATAGCCCGCAAATACGGTGAACAAAGCTTTAAAGAAAGCGACAAAAACAAAGAGCTTGGTGATGAATTAGCCGATGTGCTTTTTGTTCTCATCTGCCTCGCCAATCAAACCGGGGTAAACCTTACGGAAGCCCTGCAAAAAAATCTGGATAAGAAGACAAAGCGGGATGGAGAAAGGCATAAGAACAATGAAAAATTGGGCGGCTAGCATTCTTTATCGCAGCGCGATAACATATTTATAGAAACTCCATCCAAAAGCAGAGAACGATGCCAGAGGCATCGTATAGGACGTTGTGTACACAGATGCGACACCGCTGGTGTCGGGCAATTCTATTTGTCTTCTTTCTATAAATATTAGATGCCTCTGGCATCAATGCAAAACAACTTCGGCTGTTCCTTTGCGCTCTTTGCCCCTTTGCGGTAAAATGTATTTAACTCACCGGGTTCAACGTAATGCTGAAAATTTTATAGGAACCCATATCGCGGCCGTAATAAAACTTATCCAGTGCCTCATACATGTTTTTGGCCCGGAAATAGGAAGTGTGTAATTTATTCTCACCTACCTTTATCCATTGTATGGTAAGGCTGCTTTCGCGGTGGTAATGCTCACCCAGGTATTCGAGCATTTTTTTCAGGGCATCTGTTTTATCAGTACCTGTTTCAGTATGAAAAAGAAATGACTGATCGTGCTTGGGGTTAACAGTTACTAAATCAAGCTTTACTGTTTCGTTCTTCTGCTTATAAATAAAAATAAGGTTCTGAGGATCCAGGCCAAGGCGGTCTGCAATATCCTTCTGGTAACGTGCTACTTCAACATTTTGGTCCTGACTTGTCATATCCATTTTAGAAAATTGATTTGGCCGGAGCTTACCCTCAAAAGCAACCTCCGGCTATCCAATTTAGCTTATTTTATCTGCAATGCTGTCTACAATACCATATTCAAGGGCTTCCTTGGCATTCATCCAATGGTCGCGGTCGAAGTCTTTTAACACCTGCTCGTATGTTTTACCGCAGTTTTTGGCCAGTATATCGGCGCTTATTTCCTTTATTTTTTGAATCTCAGCAGCTGTAATTTCAATATCCGTAGCCTGACCATACATGCCACCTAAAGATGGCTGGTGTATCATCACCCTGCCGTTAGGCCAAATCTGCCTTTTACCTTTAGTACCACCGCTTAACAGGATAGAGCCCATAGAGGCTGCAAGGCCCATACAGATAGTATTTACCGGCGATGAAATCATTTTCATTACGTCATAAATAACCATACCACTGGTTACTACACCACCCGGACTGTTGATGTAAAAGAAAATATCTTTTCCGGGATCGCTGGCCTCCAGGAATAGCAGGCGGTTTACAATTCTTTCAGCTGATTCATCATGCACCGGGCCCCACAAAAATACCTTGCGTTGTTCAAGGAACTTATTGTCGAAGCGCATCATGCCCCCGGCAAATTTTTCCATTAATTTATCTGGTTCAACGCTTGGTAATTCCGGTTTTTCGGGTTCTTCTAGTCTTAGGTTCATGTTCAGTTTTGTTGTATTGACGAGTTCAAAAATAGAATATTTTGCAAGTTGCGATAATCTGATTTGCCTCACGGGCTTTTTTAAGTCTGTCTACTTATTAATTTTACTTGAAATTTTTTTAAATGAGCACCGAGTTACCCACGCCCGAAAACCCCGTACCGGAAGTAGTTAAACCCAAACCCAACTTCAGGCTTTACCTGATTGTGGGGGCATTTGCGTTATTGGTTGCCGGTGCAGTTTTCTACTTTAACAGGACTGAGAGCAAAATTGTTCCGGAACCCGAAAAAAAGAAGGCACCTCTATTTCACCGGGATGAGCCTGCAGTAAAGCAGATTATGCAGGATGATTACAAGGAAAAGGTGCGCGAAATGCTGGATAGCGGTAAAACTGTAATGGAAATTTCGAAAGAAACCAGGATAAGGATTGATGAGGTGAGGAAAATTAAGAAGGATTATAGGTTGGAGAAGGGAGGGAAGTGAAGGATTTTAGCTTTTCTTATCCGTCTGTAATTGGGTTATTCTTTGTTTTGTATCTTTTAGTTATCTTTGAAATATGTCAATTACAGAAGTTAGAAGCAAGTTCCACAGGCTTATTGATGAGGTAGAGAATCCTGTACTTTTGGAAAGGTTTTTGGAAATTCTGGAACAATCTTCTCAAAACAAAGATTCGAAATTGTGGAACACATTAGCCTCTTCTGAAAAGAGTGAGGTGCTAAAATCTTATGAGGAAAGCAAAGACGAATCTATGCTTATAGCTCATGAAGAAGTAATGAGCAAGTATAGCAAATGGCGAAAGAAATAAAGTGGATCAAAACCGCCGAAAGAAATTTTGCTAAAACAGTTGAGTATTTGATTAACAACTGGCCTGCAAAAGTTGTTACTGACTTTGTTACGCGCACCGACCAAATCCTTTTTTTGCTGGCAGAACATCCCGATTTAGGGGAAATGCAAGATGCTAAAAGGTCTATACGTGGCATGCTATTAAGCCCGCACAATAAATTGTTTTATAGAATAGAAAATAACCGGTTAATTGTTTTGAAAATTTTTGACACCCGTCAAAATCCGCTAAAACTGCGGTTTAGATAAAAAGCTCTGATTTCAAAAAACCAGTATAAGAATTGGTGAGGGAAATTAAGAAGGAGAAGGAAGGGAGGTAAAGATTTTTTTAGCTTACCAAAGAAAGAATATGTACCCCAAGCAATTAGTTCCAAACGGTGAAATGGAGTTTCCGATTAAAGAGGGGGTTATTAAAATACCTACCTGTACACTGCCTTTCGAGAAATGGCCTGGACAACCAATTGAAAAGAAAAAGACTTTTGGAGGTAAGCCTATAGTTTGCTTGAACAATAAACCGATGTTTGCAGAAGAAGCGATTATGAATCTCTTTATTTTAGATGGCTGGGAAGCACGTTGGATTTCAACATATGGTAAAAGTAGGTTGTTTCCTATTTTTTTAGACGGTTGGAAAGATTTAGACAAATGGGAAGACGATAGTTATAAGAATCAGCGCCATTGTGATATTGCAAATGAAGAAATAAAGGAG
>Ga0182013_10001257_pt1 | contig 35045 bp, 26 predicted proteins | sample 612S2MmetaG_FD_120487 | JGI IMG/M metagenome (GOLD analysis project Ga0182013, IMG submission 120487) | Permafrost microbial communities from Stordalen Mire, Sweden - 612S2M metaG | ecosystem: Environmental > Terrestrial > Soil > Wetlands > Permafrost | place: Sweden: Stordalen | collected... | reverse complement strand
CAGTGTTATCCCCTTCGAGAAAACCCCCATTTTGCAGGCACTTCAGGCCTCCGACTCCCAATCCGACTTAGACGAAAACTCCACACAACTGATTCTGTTCAACTTATAGCCGGACAGCAGTGGTACCAGGCGTTGGCCAATGCAACGAAGGCAACTACATCAGCGGCAGCTATGTAGTCGGCGGACGACAGTATGCCGCTACCTGGGTGGATACAAGCGGCAACCTCTGGCTTTTTGGCGGGCAAGGCTGCGGCAGAATGTTCCCAGCGCCTGGCAATCTGAACGATCTCTGGATGTACAACGTCGCCACGGGCCAGTGGACCTTCGAAGGCGGCGACCCAGGCATCATTAACGGAAACGGAACCTACGGCGAACAGTACACCTCCTCGACCACCTACCTTCCCGGTTCGCGCTCGCAAGCGGTTGCCTGGACCGGCGCGGATGGCAGCTTCTGGCTCTTCGGCGGTTTTGGGTTCGATTCCACCGGAAACGAAGGGGATCTCAACGATCTCTGGAAGTTCGATCCCGCCACGCTGGAGTGGACCTGGATGTCCGGCGGCCTAGTTCGACTCCAAGTGGGCAGCTACGGCACACTGGGCCAGCCCGGCCCCTCCAATGTTCCCGGCAGCCGGGGGTTGGCTGCGGGAACGGTGGGCTTGAGCGGCAACCTCTGGCTCTTCGGCGGCGATGGCTGCGATACCAGTTGCGCCTCGCCGAACTCATTGAACGACCTGTGGATGTTCAACCCCACCACGCTCGAGTGGACCTGGGAGGCCGGCAGCAACGGCTACTTCCAGGCGGGCAGCGCCGGCACCGTGTTCGTTGCCGCCGGCGGCAACCACCCCGGCTCGCGTGTGGAGTCGTTCCTGTGGGCCGATGCCGCCAGCAACCTCTGGCTCTTCGGCGGCGCCGGCCTTGACACCGGCGGCTTGGGCGGCATACTCAACGACCTCTGGGAGTTCGACACCACCACCATGGAGTGGACGTTTATGGGCGGCTCCCCCACCGGGTTGGGAGCCGAAACGCCAACCTACGGGACCGAGGGAACGCCCGCTATCACCAATATTCCCGGCGGCCGGTCTAGCTATGCCGCCTGGAACAACCTCGACGGCAACTTCTGGCTCTTGGGAGGAGATGGCTTTAACGCCACAACATTAGGCCTCCTGAACGATCTGTGGGAGGCGATTCCGCCCACGCCCACGCCGGCCTTCAGCCTGGCCGCCGGAACCTACGAGGGCACGCAGACGCTCGCCATCACCGACGCCATCGGCGGCGCTGCGATCTACTACACCACCAACGGCGACACGCCGGCGATCACCTTGGCCGACGCATACACCGTGCCGTTCACCGTCAGTCAAACTGAGTTCGTGCAGGCCATCGCCATTGCCGGCAGCCAAAGCCAGAGCCTGACGCGCCAGGCCCAATACGTCATCGAGCCCCAGACGGCCATCACCTGGGAGACTCCGGCTCCGATCACCTACGGCACGGCGCTCACCTCGGCGCAACTGGACGCCACCACCAGCATCCCCGGCACCTTCGTCTATTCGCCCGGTGAGGGCACGGTGTTGCCGGCCGGAGGGAGCACCCTCTCGGTGACCTTCACACCCACCGACACCAGCACCGCCGGCTTCCAGGCGGCCACGGCGACGGTGACCCTTCAGGTCAACCCGGCCACGCCGGTCATCACCTGGGCCACACCGGCCTCGATCGCCTACGGCACCGCGCTGAGCGGCACGCAACTTGACGCCACGGCAACCTTCGAAGGCGGCACGGTCACCGGCACCTTCACTTATTTACCCGCCTCCGGCGCCATCTTGACCGCGGGCGCGCACACGCTCACTGTCACCTTCACGCCAACCGGCCCAGGCGCTGCCAACTACACAACAGCCACGGCATCGGTCACGATCAATGTCACGCAGGGCGCGCCCACGATCACCTGGGCGAAGCCCGCTGCCGTTACTTACGGCACCGCCCTGAGCGCCACCCAGCTTGACGCTACGGCGGCCTTCAACGCCACGACAGTTCCGGGCAGCTTCGTTTACTCGCCCGCCGCCGGCGCCATTCTGCCGGTTGGAACGCAGACGCTCTTGGTCACCTTCACGCCGACCGACGCAACCGATTACTCGAGCGTGACGGCCACTACTACCATCGCCGTCAACCAGGCTATGCCGATCATCTCCTGGCCGACTCAGGCCGCGATGGTTTACGGCACCGCTCTCAGCCCGGTGCAACTCGACGCTACGGCCTCGGTTCCCGGCACCTTTGTTTACTCGCCCGTGGCCGGCACGGTGCTCACCGCTGGCCCGCACACCCTCAGCGTCACCTTTACACCATCCGACGCGACGGACTACGCGGCCGCCCAGGGCTCGACCACCGTGATCGTCGGCCAGGCTACTCCGGTCATCACCTGGGCCACGCCAGCCTCGATCGCCTACGGCGCCGCTCTGAGCGCCACGCAACTTGACGCCACGGCAACATTCGAAGGCGGCATGGTCACCGGCACCTTCACTTATTTACCCGCCCTCGGCACCGTCCTGACCGCGGGCGCGCACACGCTCTCCGTCACCTTCGCGCCAACCGATACCACTGACTACACGACGGCCACGGCCTCGGTGACCATCAGCGTCACGCAGAACGCGCCCGCGCTCACCTGGGCCGCGCCCGCTGCGATCACGTACGGAACCGCCCTGAGCGCCACCCAGCTTGACGCCACGGCGGCCTACAACGCCGCGACGATTCCGGGCAGCTTTGTTTACTCGCCGGCCGCGGGCGCCGTCCTGCCGGCCGGAACGCAAACGCTCTCGGTCACCTTCACGCCGGCTGATGCAACCGATTACGCCAGCGTGACGGCCACCACAGCCATCGCCGTCAACCAAGCCACGCCGATCATCGCCTGGCAGAACCCGCCCGCGATCGATTACGGCACCGCGCTCAGCTCGGCCGAACTGGACGCCACGGCCTCGGTTCCCGGCACCTTCGTCTACTCGCCCGCGGCTGGCACCGTGCCCGCGGCCGGAGCGCAGCCCCTTTCCGTCACCTTCACCCCGGCCGATACGACTGACTACGCCACGGCCACGGCGAGCGTGACGCTGACCGTGCAGGCTCCCGGATTCACCATCAGCGGCTCGCCCACCGGGCAAACCGTCTATGCCGGTTACTCGACCGACTTCGTCATCACTGTCGCGCCCGTCGACGGTACTTTCAATAACCCAATCACGCTTACCGTCACCGGCCTGCCTTCGGGAGCCACGGGCACCTTCTCGCAGGCCACGCTCACGCCCGGCTCGTCGTCGGCCAGTGCGGTCCTGACGGTCTCAGTACCCGCCAGCACCACTTTGAACCAACGCCCGGGCTCGCCCTTCGGAGGCGCGCCGCGCGCGCTGGTTCCATTGATGGCGCTGCTGTTGCTTTTGCCCTTCCGCAAGGTGCGCAAGACGGCGCGAAGGATCTCGCTCCTGCTGATTCTGGCTCTCTCGCTAGGCGCCATGCTTTCCTTGAGCGCCTGCGGCACGCCCGCGACGAATACCGTTCAATGGCAGGCCGAGTTCGTGCTCACCGTAACCGGCACAAGCGGCGGCGGCACGCAAACCACGCCGCTGGTGCTTACCGTCGAATAACCCACGGCGGGGCTCGGCTCGGCGCCCGCCCCGCCTATCGATCCGGAAGGCGGGATCAATCGTCCGGAGGAGCTTCCGAGCCGTCTGCGAGCGGCGCTCGATGCGGCCGAGGCTCTCTTTGCGACCATGCCCGCCGGGGTGGGACGCGAATTGCCCCCTTATTCCCCTCCTCGTGTATGGTGGCTTGGTATGAATCTGCTGCCAACCCTGACCGAGCCCCGGCACTTTGTGCTCTGGGAGAGAGCTCTGTTCGCCGCGCTCGCCGGCGCGTCGGCCTATGGCTTCTGGCGGCGCTTCGGCCCTATCCTCGGCAGGATTCTCCAATCGAAAAAGGACCCCGATTTTCGTCTCTTCCCCATTACGAAACGCGTGCGCGATTTCGTCTGGGAGGTTCTGCTCGAGGCCAAGGTGATTCGCGAGCGGCCGCTTGCGGGCGTGGCGCATGCGCTTGTCTTCTGGGCCTTCTGCGTCTTCGCGCTGGTCACGCTCAATCACTGCGCAGCGATTCTCGGCCTTGGTTTTCTCGATCCCGCGGGGCGCGTGGGGCGAATCTACTTTGCGGTTGCGGCCCTCTTTGCCATTGCCTGCGCCGTCGCAATCGCCTGTCTCTTTGTGCGGCGATTTTTTGTCCAGCCCCAATGGCTGGGCAGGCTCTCCTGGGAGTCGGGCCTGATTGCGCTGCTGATCTTCATGCTGATGGCTACCTACCTCGCGGCGTTTTTCGTGGCAGCTCCGGCCGGCGCGGTCAGGGCGCTTTGGTGGGCGCACACGCTTGCGTTGCTCGCGTTTCTTCCGCTCATTCCTCACACCAAGCACCTGCATCTCGTCTTGAGCCCTTTCAGTGTCTTTCTCTCGCGCGGCGGCTTCGCGCAGATTCCTCCGCTCCGTGGCGACGAGGACTTCGGCCTGGTTGCGGGAAAGGATCTGACGCGCCTCGTGAGCTTGCAGGCCTACTCGTGCGTGGAGTGCGGGCGCTGCATGGAGCACTGCCCGGCCAATGCGACCGGCAAGCAGCTCAACCCGAAGGAAATCGTTCTGGGCCTGCGCGGCTACCTCGACGAGTTCGGTCCCGCGTCCGAGGAGCCGCTGCTCGGCAAATACGCGTCGCAGCAGGCGGCCTTCGAGTGCACCACCTGCGGAGCCTGCGAGTTCCAATGCCCCGTGGGCATCGAGCACGTGCCGATTCTGGTTGGGCTGCGGCGCGGCGCGGTCAACACCGGCGCATGGGACGACGCTTACGGCGCGAAGCTTTTCCTGGCTTTGGAGAAAGGCAGTAACGCGTTAGGCCTTAGCACGACAGAGCGCGACAAATTTGTCGAAAAAAACGCGCTGTCCATCTTCGACGGGACGCAGGAGTACTGCCTGTGGCTGGGCTGCATGGGCGCGTACGATCCGCATGGCCGCGAGATCGTGCTGGCGCTGGTACGCATCATGCGGCATCTCGGCACGAGCTTCGGCGTACTGCGAAAAGAAAAGTGCTCGGGCGACCCGGTGCGGCGGCTGGGCAACGATTTCCTCTTCCAGCAACTGGCAGAAGCAAATCTTGACGCCATGGTGCAGAATCGCGTCAAGAAGATCGTGTCGATCTGCCCGCATTGCGTGCGCACGATTCAGGAGGATTGGAAGGAGTTCGGCACGCCGCCCGAGGTCGAGCATCATAGCGAGTTTCTGGCGAAGTTTGCTTCCCAGCTGCCTTCCTTCCAAAGCCAGCAAAAAATTGTGTTTCACGATCCGTGCTACCTGGGCCGCTATCGCAATGCGTACAACGAGCCGCGCCAGGTTGCGGCGCTGGCCGGCGAGTTGGTGGAGGCGCCGCGCTCGCGGGAGCGCAGTTTCTGTTGCGGCGCCGGGGGCGGGCTCGCGTTTCTCGGCGAGGAGCGAGGCGAGCGCGTGAGCCACGTGCGCGCGGCAGAGTTGGCTGCAACCGGAGCCGAAGTTATCGCCGCGGCCTGCCCCTTCTGCAATACCATGTTTCGTGACGCGCTCGCGGCGCGCGGCGGCGGCGCGCCCGAGCTGATGGACATTGCGCAGATTGCGGCGCGGAGATTGCCGGAACGTAATGCGGGCTGACTCATGCAGCGCCAGCCTCCAGGCCGGCTGTCGTGCGGGTCTCCTGACCCGCACATTCGCGCTGGCGGCGTGGACGCCGCCAGTACAGCCGGTCTGGAGACCGGCGGTACGACGGAGCACTGAGACATGAAGATCGTTGTCGCCATCAAGCAAGTGCCCAATCGCGATGCGCCGGTGCGGATTGCCGCGGGCGGCAAGTGGATCGACGAGAGCGATCTCGAGTGGGCTATGAACGAGCCCGACGCCCATGCGCTTGAAGAGGCCTTGCAGTTGAAGGAGCAGCACGGCGGCGAAGTCATCGTGGTGAGCGCCGGGCCGGAGCGCGTGGCGGCTACGATTCGCGAGGCGCTCGCCAAGGGCGCCGACCGCGGCCTTCACATTGTCTCGGACGACCTGGGCGCGCGCGACGCTTTGGGCGTTGCGCGCCTCCTCGCCGCAGTCATCAAGCCCGAGAATCCCGACCTGGTGCTGACCGGATTGCAGTCCGAGGACCTGGGCCTGGGCCAGACCGGCGTGATTCTGGCCGAACTGCTCGGCCTGCCTCATGCCACTTTGATCCTTCACGTCGAGAAGACCGATGCCGGCCTTAAAGTGAAGCGCGAACTCGAAGAGGGATGGTTTCAATCCATCGATATGTCCTTGCCCGCACTGCTGACCATGCAGTCGGGCGGCAACAAACTGCGCTACGCCACGCTGATGGGCATCAAGCGCGCCAAATCCAAGGAGATGCGCGCGGTGAGCGCCGCGGAACTCGGCATTGAACTCGCGCCGGTGGTGACACTCGAACAAATCTCCGCGCCGAAAAAGCAAAAATCCACGCAGATTCTTTCCGGCTCGGCGAAAGAAGCCGCGGCTGCGCTGGTCGAAAAGCTGAAGACGGAGGCGCGCGTGCTATGAGTTTTTTCCTGGTTTTGGAAGAGAGAGGCGGGCACATCGAGCGTGTGAGCTGGGAGGCGCTTGCGGCGGCGCACCGGCTCGCGCCCGCCGGGGAGATTACGGCAGTTGCGATCGGCGCGGAAACCGCGGCGCTGGCTGCCGAGGCCGCTCACAAACCTCTAGGCAAAGTGGTGCGCGTGGAGCATCCACTGCTGGCGCCGTACACCTCCGATGGGTTTTCCGCCGCTCTCTATCAACTTTTCCAAAGCCAGAGCCCCACGCAGTGGGTTGTATTGCCGCACACGTATCAGGTGCGCGACTACGCGCCGGCGCTGGCGTGCCGCATGGGCCAGGTGCTCATCGGCGACGTGACAGGCATCGAAGACGGCCCGGTCTTTACTCGGCAACTGTTGCAGGGGCGGCTCAGCGGGAGCTATCGCCATCGCGGCAACGGTCCCTGCTTTGTGTCGGTGCAGGCGGGGGCATTTCGTGCCGAAGCTCTCAACGCACATGCCAATGCGGGACCGGCTCCGATTGAAATCTTCACGCCAGCACTCGACCCCGCGCAGATTCGCACGCGGCCCAGCGAGCCGTTCCGCGAGTCGGCGCAGACGGTCGATCTCGGCTCGGCGCAACGGATTGTCAGCGTGGGCCGCGGCATCAAAGCCGCGGAGAATCTGCCGCTGGTCGCAGCGCTCGCCCAAGCGCTCGGTGCGGAACTGGCCGCCTCGCGGCCCATCTGCGACAACGGCTGGCTGCCCCTGGAGCGGCAGGTGGGCAGCTCCGGCCACACGGTGGCGCCGCGGCTCTATCTCGCAGTTGGCATCTCGGGAGCGATTCAGCACCTGGTGGGCATGAAAGGCTCCGCGTGCATCGTGGCTATCAACAAGGACCCCGACGCGCCCATCTTCGAAGTGGCGGATTACGGCATTGTCGGCGATCTGTTTGAAGTGGTTCCGGCGCTGACCGAGGCGGTCAAGGCCGGTTAGCTCACCAATTCGTCCGGCCCATCAACAGTGGCGCGTATTCCCACCCTTTTCCGCAAAGGACGCGAAAAAGGATGGGGCACGGCCGCAGTATTCTATGGCCGGATCAAGAATTCAAGCCACCAATGCCATGGCGCGAATGGTTTCCTTGCGCACGGTCAGCTTCTCGATCAGATCGGTGCGCGCCTCGTAGCCGCGGCCCGGCGTGTCGGCAATAGCAATCTCGCCCTCGCTCGACACCGTGACTTCAGGCTCGACGATGTCCTCGGCCCAATAACGCGCCGATGCGGAGACGTCACCCGGCAGCGTAAAACCTTCCAGCGTGGAGAGCGCGATGTTGTGCGCGCGGCCGATGCCGGACTCGAGCATGCCGCCGCACCAGACAGGAATGCCGCGTTCCAGCGCCGCGTTGTGCACTGCGATGGCCTCGGAAAAGCCGCCCACGCGGCCCAGCTTGATGTTGATCATCCGGCACGATTCCATTTCGATGGCGGCCAGCGCGTCGCGCCGGTTGCGAATGGACTCGTCAAGGCAGATGGGCGTGTTGAGGCGCTTCTGCAGCACGGAGTGGAAGTAGAAATCGTCGTGCCAGAGCGGCTGCTCGATCATGAGCAGATCGAAGGCGTCGAAGGATTCGATGTGGTCCTGGTCGTGGAGACGGTAGGCGGAGTTGGCGTCGCAACTGAGCAGGATTCCGGGCCAATGGCTGCGCACGCGCTCGAAGACCTCAACATCCCAGCCGGGCTTGCACTTTAATTTGATGCGCTGATAGCCCGCGGCCAGCTCGCGCTCGACGATGGCAAGCAGCTCGGGAATCGAGGACTGGATGCCGAGAGAAACGCCGCAGGAGATGCTCTCGCGGACGCCGCCGATGAGCCGCGAAAGAGAGATGCCTTCGCGCTGCGCCTCGAGATCCCAAATGGCGTTCTCAAGCGCCGCCTTGGCCATGGGATTGCCGCGCACCGCGCGGAAGATGCGCGGGCACTCGCCGCCGTGTTCCGGCGATTCGGCGGCCAGCATGGGCGCAAGCTCACTCGCCAGCACCTGCCAGGCGCTGTCGGTGGACTCACCCGAAAAGAACGGATGCTCGCCCGCGGTGCACTCGCCCCAGCCGGTCAGCCCCTCGGACTGGACCTCGGCCAGCACGATCCTTCGGTTGCGGGTGACGCCAAAGCTGGTTTCAAAAGGGCGCACCAGCGGCATGTGGATTTCGCGCAGGACGATGGCATCGATTCTCATATATTCCTCATCAAAATTCTCGATTAAGAGTAAGGGCCTAATTCGTAGACACCATTTCCATCGGTGTCTCGAGAGAAACCTACGACTGCTAATCCTTGGGAAAAAGCTTGCTGAAAATTCTTTTGATTCTCCAACTGAACAGCGAGGGCCCGCTCGCGGGTTGCTTCGCTGGCTTTCCATTGGTCGATCGAAACCGGAACCAAAATGCGTATCTCTATAGCGCGTGCGGCCGCAGGGCGCCGGGCAAGGAGAGCCTCAACTCGGGGGGAATCCAGCTCCCACTCGGCTAAAAGGCGGTCTGTGGGCAGACCACCCTGCAGTCGAGATGAGGATACACCATAGAAATTCACACGGTACTCGCGCGCCATGACGCCCAGCCTGTGGATATTGAGGAAAGCGTTTTTGATTTCCAGGGGATCAAAGGTCCATTCCATATGCCGAACGCCGCGGGAAAGCGCCTCTCGGCGTTGCTCCCATTTGAGTTGCGCGCCAAGGCCGCGATTGCGGTGCGAGGCGCGGACGGCCAGCATGTGGGAGTGAAGGTAGGGCTGAGGCCCTTGCGGAGTGGATTTCACTCCCGGCAAAGACATGGCGAAACCAACCAGGCTGCCGTCCGGCCCGGTAGCGGCATCGACCTTCACGTCACTATCGAACGCGCCGATGACCTGACCGCCGATCTTTTGCGCCAGCAGAAAACTCTTGCGGGGAATTGCGTCGGCTTCGTCATAACCCCAGGTTGCGATCTGGAGCTGGACGCACGCCTCCAACTCGGCCATCCCTGCGCAGGAGTGAATCGAGATCATGGCTGCTCCTGCTTTGCCGGTTGAGGCGCAGCGCCAACGCCGGCGAGTTTCCGTTTGGCCTCTGCCCACAAGGCTTCCAACTCGTTCGGCGCAAGTTCTTCGAGCGGGCGGGGCGAAGCCAGTTCCATTTCGCAGAAGCGCTGGCGGAAACGGAGATTGCAGTTGCGCAGAGCCATCTCCGCATCCACGCCGAGATGGCGGCCGAGGTTCACCACAGTAAACAGCAGGTCGCCCAGCTCCGCTTCGACGGCCGGCTTGCGCGCGGGATCTGCCGAAGCCGCTTCGGCTTCGAGTTCCGCGGTCTCCTCGGCGACTTTAGGCAGAAGTTCGCGCCAGCTCGGCCAGTCGAAGCCGGCTTTCCGGGCCTTGCTGCCGAGCTTGGCGGCTTCAGCCAACGCCGGAAGCGCGCGGGCAACGTGGTCGAGCCGCGACGGCGATTGCTTCCCTGCTCCGCTCGCGCCGGATCCTCCGTCCGTCGGGATATTTTTCTCTGCGGCTTTGATCTCCTCCCAGTTGCGCAGCACGGCATCGGAGGAACCGCCGACATCCGCGTCGACCTCGGCGCGGTTTCCGGCCGCGCGCGCGGCCTCGTCGCCAAAGACATGCGGATGGCGGCGCACCAGCTTGCGATTGAGCGAGTCAAGGACATCGGCGATGGTGAAGTGGCCTTCGTTGGCGGCCATCTCCGCGTAGAAAAGAACTTGCAGCAGAAGATCGCCGAGTTCCTCAGTGAGATGCGCAAAGTCGCGGCGCTCAATGGCGTCGAAGACCTCGTAGGCCTCTTCCAGCGTGTATTTGCGGATGGAATCGAAGGACTGTTCGCGGTCCCAAGGGCAGCCGCCGGGAGCGCGGAGGCGCGCCATAATGGCCACAGACTCCTCAAACAACGCCGCCGCCCGCGCCGGGTCGGTAATGGTTTGCGGCGTGGAATCCTTGGGGCTGGAGTGAGCCGGCGTAAGAGCCATGCAACTCCAGTTTACCTTGCGGCCACGAGCGGCGCGGGGCGAGCGTCCCGCGGAAACGGGCGCACGACCGCATCTTGAGACGGTTCCGGGGCTCATCCCTTCGCGTTCTTTGTGAAAGGGTGGAAAACCGGAAAAAGTATCCGCTCCCGCCACATTTATACTCACACTCGAATGATTCCGGCATTTGTATCAATTTTTTCGGGGCTTTTGGGACTGGCTTTCGGCAGTTTTCTCAATGTTTGCGCCACGCGGTGGCCAGCGTGTGAGAGCGTCGCCAAGGGACGTTCGCGTTGCCGCAGTTGCGGGCGCACCCTGGCCTGGTGGGAGAACATCCCTCTGGCAAGCTGGCTGGCGCTGGGCGGGCGCTGCCGCACCTGCAAAGCAACCATTAGCTGGCGCTATCCGCTGGTGGAACTGGCAGTTGGAGGGCTGTGGGCGCTGGCAAGCTGGCGCGTGCTCGCGGGAGCAGCCGATTTGGCGCTGCCCCTCGGCGTTCTCGGCTATCAACTCTCGGTCACCGCCGGGCTCATGATTTTTCTCTGGCTCGTGGTCGCGCTCGCCGTCCTCGACGCCGAGAATCTCTGGCTGCCCGACCGGCTGGTGTGGCCGGGGATCATCCTCGGCATTCTGTCCACCATCGTCTGGTGGGCGATCGCGAGCAACCTGCATGAAAGGTACTCCGGTGAACTGCCCCTCTCGGCGCTGCCGATGACCATGGCGATGGAATCGGTGATGAAGCTGGGGTATTTTCTGGAGGCCATACGATTGCCGGGCATCGGCAATCCTCTCGTCGGCCTACTGGTCCTCATCGCAGGCCCCATCCTGGCGGCGGGCTCGATCCTCCTCATCCGCTGGCTCTACTGGATTGTCCGCCGGCGCGAAGGCCTGGGCTTGGGCGACGCCAAGCTGATGGCCATGCTGGCTGCCTGGCTGGGACTGGATGGCGCGATGCTGGCGTTTTCCATCGGCTGCATTCTCGGCGCGGTCACGGCGCTGGTTCTGCTTGCGCTTCCTTCATCGCGTAAAGACGAAACGAACTGGGCGCTGAAAAGGCTTCCCTTCGGAACGTTTATTTGCCTGGGCGCGATAGTCAGCGTCTTCTGGGGCGAGCAGCTGATCGCTCTCTACGAGCGATGGGCGGGATTCTGAAGCCAAAGGATTCCACGGCGCCGTCGATCCTGTGCGAGTCTGGAGACCCGCACGACAGCCGGTCTGGAGACCGGCGCTACTGCAATCGCCTATTCGCGGATCGGTTCTTATTGCGGCGGCGCGGAGGGTTGCGCGGCCTGCGAAGGTTTGGCGTTGGCAATGGCGGGATCTTCCAGCGCCTTGCGCGCTTCTTTGGCGTGGCGGCTGCCGGGATCGTAGTCCATCACCTTCTGGTAGTTGGCGCGGGCCTCGGCAAACTGGCCGATGTGCCGCTCCGCCTCGGCCAATCCCCAATAGACATCGGGATTGTCGGGATCGAGCACCAGCGCCGACTGGAAGCGCGAGAGCGCGGCCTTCCAATCCTTGTTGTCGAGATAGTACCTGCCGACGTTCTCGTCCTCGGCCGCGGATTCATGATGCTCGGGCGCGATCTCGTGCCCTTTGCGATTGTGTTTCCCCGGCTGCGCGTCGTCGTCGGCAGGGGGAAGCAGGTCGCTCATGCCGGCCAGGCTTGAGCTCGAACTCTGCTGCTGATTCTCGGCAGCGGCCTCTGCGTCCTCGGGACTGCGCACGGGGTCGGAATCGCTGGCAGGCATGGGGATGCGATTGGACGCGTCGCTCTCGCCCTGGATCAAGCCCGGCACGTTGTGCGTCGGCACCACGGGAATGTTGCTGGTGTCCTCAGGAAAGGGATTCTGATTGGTCTGCTGCTCGGTACGGGCCGGCGGTTGAGGGGCGGGCGGGTTCTGTGAGCCCGGCGCAGGCTGGCTCTGGCCCGTGCCCGAGCCATTGCCGCCGCCCTGGCCCTGCGCGCGGAGGCTCGGTCCGGCTGCCACAATGCAGGCGACCACCAACGCAATGCCAAACCTCGGTTTCATAGCCGATTTCCCAATTCGTTAGACGCGACTCGGCCCACGGAGGGATGCCGGTCCCGGACGCGGGCTGGAAAATGCGTCCAAGTCAAGGATCGCACATCGGGAAATGCCCATGGCGTGCCAAGTCTCTGACAGCACGAATATGTGCCTGTGGGGTTCGTGCTATCCCACCCTTTCGCCTCCCAAAAAGGCGAAAGGATGGGGCACGGCGGCGGTGTTTTGTTGCCGGATCATTAGGCAGTATCGAACAGCGACTGATTCGAACCACCGCAATGCGCTTGGGGAACGGATGCAATGGGGAAGGTCGAGCGCCGCGCTCTCCACAGTCGATCCATGCGCGACGATGAAGCCGGCTGCGCCTTAGCCGCGCCGCGGACGATTTTCCACGGGCCGCCGCCCCGCCCCGGAACGATAGAATCTGAACGATAGAGTTTCTTCAGGCAGTTTGGCTTCCCGCAACCGCAGAGGAGCGTCGTTCGCATGGGTTATCAGGTTCTGGCCCGCAAATACCGTCCGCAGCGCTTTGCCGACGTGGCCGGCCAGGACCACGTGACGCGCACTCTGATGAATGCGCTGACGCAAAACCGCATTGCGCACGGCTACATCTTTTCCGGGCATCGCGGCATCGGCAAGACGACCATCGCACGCATTCTGGCCATGGCGCTGAACTGCCGGACCGAAGTGGGCTCCGCGGAGCGGCCGACGCCGGAGCCTTGCGGCGTGTGCGATGCCTGCGTGGAGATTCGCCAGGGCAACGCGGTGGACGTGATCGAGATCGATGCGGCCACCAACCGCGGCATCGACGAGATTCGCGAGTTGCGCGACGCGGCGCGTTACGCGCCGTCCCGCGACCGCTACAAGATTTACATTCTCGACGAGGCGCACCAGATTACCGATGCTGCGTTTAACGCGCTGCTGAAGACGCTCGAAGAACCGCCGTCGCACGTCATCTTCATGATGGCGACGACCGAGCCCGAGAACATTCCCCAGACCATCCGCTCGCGCTGCCAGCATTTCAGCTTTCACGCGGTCAAGTTCGACGACATTCTGGCGCAGTTGAAGACCATTGCAACGGAAGAGAAAGTTACCGCCGAGGAAGAATCGCTGGCTCTCCTGGCCGAGGCCGGCGACGGATCGATGCGCGACGCGCTCTCCATCATGGATCAGGCGATTGCCTCGGCGCCGCTCGAAGACGGCCGCCCGAAGCTCTCGGCGGAGCAGATTCGCGAGCTGATGGGCGCGGCGCCAAACACGGTCTTTGAGAGATTGCTCGAAGCCGTGGCGGCTGCCGAAAGCGCGCCGCTGATGGAGCAACTGAACCTGCTGCTCAATGCCGGGCACAGTCCCTTGTCGCTGGCGCGGCAGATGGTGCGCTACCTGCGCAATACACTGATGGCCAAGCTGGGCGGAGAGCAGACGGAGCTGCTCGCGATCTCCGCCGACGAGCGGGCGCGCGCGGCGCGTACGGCGCTGCTCTTTACCGAAGAAGAGCTGATGCGCAACCTGCAGATTGTGTTGCGCACCTTCGACGATTTGAATTACCGCCAGGAGCAGCGCTTCCATCTGGAGCTGGGACTGCTCAAGCTGATTCATGCGCAACGGCTGCTGCCGATCGAGGAGTTGCTGAGCGGAGTGGCCGGCGGAGTGGGCGCAAGGACACCAAGCAGCGCGCCGCGCGCGAGCGCAAGCGTGGCGCGGCCGGTAAGCGCGGGATCAATCCCAGCAAGCACGCCGGCGCGGGAGCCGGGCGGCTGGAACGCGAGGCCGCCAGCGAGGCAAAGCGCAAGGCAGGAAACCGGCGTTGTCATGGGCAGTTCGGCGGCGGCCGAGTCTATGCTCGCGGCGAGCACAGCCGCACGCGAGCTTTCGCCGTTTCCTGCCGTAGGAGCGCAAGGCTACGCGTCGGGGTACGCATCGGGGGAAACACTCACCGAAGGCGCGCTGGCCAAGGCGCCTGAGACCGCGAAAGCAACCGGCGAAGGCGCGAGAGCCCCCGGTGAGAATCTGAGCGCCGATTCGATCCGCCAGGACATTGTGGCCGCGCTGGCCACCGCGGGACACAGCTCAGCCGCACAACTGCTGGGCAACGGCACGTGGCGGCTTGAGCCCACAAGCGTGCAGGTTACGGTGCCCGGAATGGGCAAGAAGATGCTGAGCCTGACGGTGAATGCCGCCGCGGAAAAGATCGTGCGCCAGGAATTGGAGCGGCTGGGCGCGCCGACGCGATTTCTCATCTCCTCTGGCGAAGGCGCCACTCCAACCGTGGTGGCTGCGCCGCTTGCGCCCGCAGGAAGCGTGCAGGAGGCGGCGCTCAAGCATCCAATGGTCAAGCGCGCCCAGGAGATTTTCAAGGCCGAGGTCCGCAGCGTGGTCGATCTGCGGAAAGGCAGCTAACAGCTTCTAGCTCTTAGCTTCTAGCTTCTAGCTTTTTCGTGCTTGGGCAAGCTCTGATGGCAGAGCGAGAACGGCCAGAGCTTCGAAATCCAAGCTTTTTTGAGAGGTTTCCAGGGAGAACACAACCACAATGATTAATCCGCTCAAGATTTCCGAGATGCTTTCCAAGGCCGGCGAGATGCAGGAGGAGATGCAGCGCAAGCTGGGCGAGACCGTGGTGGAGGCATCGAGCGGAGGCGGCGCGGTGACGGCGACCATGAACGGCAAGAAGGAGCTGCTGAAGATCCGCATCGATCCTTCCGCGGTGATGAGCCTGAGCGGTAGCCAGCCGGACGTGGAAATGCTTGAGGACTTGATCGTGGCTGCGGTGAACGAAGCCGGACGCAAGGCCGATGAGGCCATCAAGTCGAGTGTGCAGGGTTTGCTGGGCGGGCTAAAACTGCCCGGGATGAGTTGACGGAAAGGCAAGAGCGACGGAGGTGGAGATGGACCGCAGGCATTTTTTGGAAATGGGAGCGACGGCCGGAGTTGCCGTCGTTGCCGGAGAAAAGATTCTTGCCCAGGCTATGCCCGCAACGGCGCGGCCTCGGCCGCAGCAAGCGGATCCGGCAAGCGTTCCCGTCCGCACCACGCAACTCCACGACAACCTCTATCTTCTGCAGGGCGCGGGCGGCAACATGGTGCTCGAGACCGGCGCCGACGGCTGCCTGCTGATCGACGCCAGTTTCGCGCCCGCGGTTCCGCGGATTCGCGAGGCGATTGCCGCCGTGGCGCCGGCGGCCGCGGGCGGCCTGCTCATCAATACGCATTGGCACTCCGATCACACCGGCGGCAACGAAGGAATGCACGCCGCCGGATTTACCATCATTGCCCATCGCTTGACCCGCGAGCGGCTTTCCACGCCGCAACCGATGCGGCTTTTTCACTATACGGTCCCCGCGTCGCCGCCGGGGGCGCTACCGGCGATTTGCATCGACCAGTCGCTCGCCATCTGGCGCAACGGCGACTCGATCGAAGTCGCTCACTTCGCCCCGGCGCACACCGACACCGACATCTCGATCCATTTTCTGAAGGCGGATGTGCTGCACGTCGGCGATATCTGGTTCAACGGAGGCTATCCCTTCATCGACGAGGGCGCCCATGGCACGATCGGCGGCATGATTCGTGCCGGCGAGCAGGTGATGGCGCTGGCCTCGGCGTCGACAAAGATCGTTCCCGGCCACGGACCGCTGGGCGACAGGGCCGGCTATGAGAAGTACCGCGAGATGCTCATCGCCATTCGGGACAGGGTGGCCGCTATGAAGGCCGCGGGACTGAGCGAAGAGGAAACCATTGCCCGCAAGCCCACGGCGGCGTTCGACGAAGCCGTCGGCGAGGGATTTATGAGCGCGGACATGTTTGCCGGGATCGTCTACCGGACGCTTTAAGGCATTTTTCCCCATCCTCGAAAGCAACCGGTTATATTGAAGGTTGCCGCTGGCTGGTGTTCGCGGCAATTTCTTTATTGAATTCCCAGGCGGCGTTGGGAGAGATATTCTCGGAGGCGAAGCGTGTCACGCTATGCCGAGCCGATGGCCCGGCTCATTGAAGAACTGAAGAAGCTGCCCGGCGTGGGCGCCAAGAGCGCGCAACGCTACGCCTTCCATATATTGCGCGCCAGCGACGAGGACGCCGCCGCTCTCGCCGATGCCGTGCGCGGATTGAAGGCCAGCCTGCGCCTCTGCTCCATCTGCAACAACGTGACCGACGTCGATCCCTGCGCCTACTGCGCAAGTCCCTCGCGGAACCAGCGGCTGGTCTGCGTTGTGGAAGAACCCACGAATATCGAGGCCGTGGAGCGCACGCAAATGTATCCGGGCGTCTACCACGTGCTGCACGGCACGCTCTCGCCGTTGCATGGCGTGGGGCCCGATCAGTTACGCGCCGCAACTTTGATTGCCCGCATCGAACGCGGCGAAGTGGACGAGGTGATTCTGGCTACCAGCCCCACGCTCGAAGGCGAGGCCACGGCAAGTTGGCTGGCAACTGCGCTGCGCGGCTTTTCGGTCAGGATTACACGGATAGCGACCGGCGTTCCCGCCGGCAGCGACATTGAATATGCCGACGAGGTGACGATGGCGCGGGCGATCGAGGGGCGGCGCGAGGTCTAGGCTTTATTCCGCAAATAGGTAGCGGCCGCCTCCAGGCCGGCGCTACTTCGCGTAAGTGCAAAAGAAAAGCGGGAGAGCCGGTTCGCTCATCCCGCATAAGAGTGGCTTGGGAAGCCGCTGCGTTAAAAACTATTTCGAAATCTGGTCGAGGGCCAGGTTCAACTCCAGCACATTCACGCGGGGCTCGCCGAGGAAGCCGAGCTGGCGCGAGGTGGTGTTGTCCGCGATGAGTTTCCGCAGGCGATCCTGATCGATGCCGCGCGCCTGGGCGACACGCGCAACCTGGTAGTAGGCGTTGTCCGGGGTGATGTCTGGGTCGAGGCCGGAGCCCGATGTGGTCACCATGTCGATGGGTACGGGCTTGCCCTGGTTCTGCGCGGCCAGCTTGTCGATGTCGCCCTGAATGCGCGTCACGAGGGCCTTGTTCGACTGGGCCAGGTTTGTGCCACCGGAGGCCGTGCCGTCGTAGCCGTTGCCTGCCGCCGAGGGGCGCGGATGGAAGTACTTGTCCGACGTGAAACTCTGCGCGATGAGCTCGGAGCCGATGACCTGGCCGTTCTGGAGAATCAGGCTGCCGTCGGCCTGGTGATGAAAGAGAACCCGGGCGAGTCCGGTCATCAGCAGCGGGTATCCCAGGCCGAACAGGACCGCGGTGATGAGCGTAAAGAGAATCGATGTCTTCCAAACCGAATGCACGTTGCGTCTCCTTGCAGCAGGGGCTAAAGCCCCGATCATTCTTTGCTGCGTTTGCGGCACGACTGAAGTCGTGCCCTGTTACAAAGCCCTGAAAACTGTCTGCTGCTTGCTGCCTGCTGCTTACGCCAGATGCATCCCCCACAACACCCAGTCGATGGCCCAGATGCCGGCAAACGGAATGAGAATGCCGCCCACGCCGTAGATCAGCAGGTTGTTGCGCAGCAGAACATCGGCCGCCTTGGGCTGGTACTTGACGCCCTTCAACGCCAGCGGGATCAGCGCCACGATAATGATGGCGTTGAAGATGACCGCCGAGAGAATCGCCGAATGGGCCGAGTGCAGATGCATGATGTTGAGCGCATTGAGCACGGGAAACACGCCGGCGAACATGGCCGGGATGATGGCGAAGTACTTGGCCACGTCGTTGGCGATGGAAAACGTGGTCAGAGCGCCGCGCGTCATCAGAAGCTGCTTGCCGATCTCCACAATTTCGATGAGCTTGGTGGGATTGGAGTCGAGATCGACCATGTTGCCGGCTTCCTTTGCCGCCTGGGTGCCGGAGTTCATGGCCACGCCCACGTCGGCCTGCGCCAGCGCGGGCGCGTCGTTGGTGCCGTCGCCGGTCATAGCCACGAGCTTGCCCTTGCTCTGCTCGCGCTTGATGAGGTCCATCTTGTCCTTGGGCTTGGCTTCGGCAAGGAAGTCGTCCACGCCGGCTTCGCGCGCGATTACGGCCGCGGTCAGCGGATTGTCGCCGGTGATCATGATGGTGCGGATGCCCATGGCGCGCAGGCGCGCAAGGCGATCCTTCAGGCCGCCCTTGACGACGTCCTTCAGATAGATGACTCCGAGCGCGGAGGAGTTCTCGGCGACAACCAGCGGCGTTCCGCCCAGGCGGGCGATCTCTTCCACGGATTCGCGCACCTTTTGCGGCAGCGCCGTGCCCTGCTCCTCAAGGAAACGCGCGATAGCGTCCACCGAGCCTTTGCGGATGCGCGTGCCCGGAAGATTCACGCCGCTCATGCGGGTTTGCGCGCTGAAGGGCACAAACTCGGCGTGAATGCCGCCCAGGTCGCGGCCGCGCAGGTTGTATTTTTCCTTAGCCAATACAACAATCGAGCGGCCTTCGGGCGTTTCGTCGGAGAGCGAGGCAAGCTGTGCCGCATTGGCGAGCCGCTCCTGGCTTACGTCGGGCGCGGGCATGAATTCCACAGCCTGGCGATTGCCCAGGGTGATGGTTCCGGTCTTGTCGAGCAACAGGGTGTTCACATCGCCCGCGGCCTCCACGGCGCGGCCGCTCATGGCCAGCACGTTGTACTGCACCAGCCGGTCCATGCCGGCGATGCCGATGGCCGAAAGCAATCCGCCGATGGTGGTGGGAATGAGGCAGACCAGCAGCGAAACCAGGACGAAGACGGTCTGCGGCGCGTTCGCGTAGATGGCGAAGGGCTGCAGGGTGACGACGGCCAGCAGGAAGATGATGGTGAGGCCGGAGAGCAGAATGCTGAGCGCGATCTCATTGGGCGTCTTCTGGCGCGTGGCGCCTTCAACGAGCGCGATCATGCGATCGAGGAAGGTCTCGCCGGGATTGGAGGTGATCTTCACCTTGATCCAGTCCGACAATACTTTGGTGCCGCCGGTGACGGCCGAGCGGTCGCCGCCCGCTTCGCGAATGACGGGCGCCGACTCGCCGGTGATCGCCGACTCGTCGACCGAGGCCACGCCCTCGATCACCTCGCCGTCGCCGGCGATGTAGCTCCCGGCTGCGACGTAAATTGTGTCTCCGGCGCGGAGATCGCCGCTGACGATCTCTTCAAAACTGCCGTCGGCCTTATAGCGCTTGGCGATGGTCTCGCCCTTGGCCTTGCGCAAGGTGTCGGCCTGCGCCTTGCCGCGGCCCTCGGCCATGGCCTCGGCAAAGTTGGCGAAGAGCACCGTGAACCACAACCAGAGCGTGATCTGGAGATTGAAGCCGAACTCTGCGCGATGATGGACGGTATTGTCGACGAGCAGCGCCGTGGTGAGCACGCTGCCCACCTCGACCACAAACATCACGGGGTTCTTGACCATGCCGCGCGGATCGAGCTTGCGCACGCTGTCCAGCGCCGCCTGGGCCATGATCTGCGTATTCCAAAGACTCGTTTTTTCAGCCATGACAGTCCGTTTCGTAAAGCAGCTTTTAGCTCGTCTAGCCGGCACGAGCTAACTGAAATGCTCCGTTGGCTTTTGGCTAAGAGCTAAAAGCTAACGGCTAATAGCTCAAAAGAGCTTCCCCGTGTGCAGCAGCAGGTGTTCCAGGATCGGTCCCAGGCTCAGCGCCGGGAAGAACGTAAGCGCGCCGATGATCAAAACCACGCCGACGAGCAGCACGGTAAACAACGGAGTGTTCACCGGGAATGTGCCGGACGACGGTGGCACACTCTTCTTCAGCGCCAGATTGCCGGCCAGGGCCAGAGCCGGAATCATCATGAGGAATCTACCGATGAGCATGTCGAATGCCATCGCGATGTTGTACCACCAGTTGGTCCCCAGGCCCGCGAAGGCGGATCCGTTGTTCCCCGCGCCCGAAACAAATGAGTACAGCACTTCACTAAAGCCGTGCGGACCGGGGTTGGCCATCGCCGACTGACCGACCGGCAGCAGCACAAAGATCGCCGCAAAGGTGAGGATGACGAACGGGAAGATCAGCGCGTAAAGCATGGCCATCTTCACGTCGTAGGATTCGATCTTCTTGCCCAGGTACTCCGGCGTGCGGCCCACCATCAGTCCGGCAATGAAGACCGCGATCACAACGTAAATCAACATGCCGTACATACCGGAACCCACACCGCCAAAGACCACCTCGCCGAGCATGATGTTGGCGAGCGGAATCATGCCGCCGAGCGGCGTAAAGCTGTCGTGCATGCCGTTGACGGCGCCGCAACTGGCGTCGGTGGTGACAGTGGCGAAGAGCGAGCTCTCGGCGATGCCGTTGCGCACTTCCTTGCCCTCCATATTTCCACCGGGCGCGGTTGCTGTGCGCGTTTGCACGGCTGCGTGAATCATCGGATGCGGATGCGCCTCAGCCCAATAGCACACGGCGAACCCGGCAGCAAAAAGCAGATACATTGCGGCAAAGACTGCCCAGCCGTGGCCTCGCGAGCCAGTCATCTGGCCCAGCGTGTACGTGAGGCCCGCGCCGATAACGAAGATCGAAAGGATCTGAAGGAAGTTCGACAGCGGAGTCGGGTTCTCATAGGGGTGGGCGCTGTTGGCGTTGAAGAAACCGCCGCCGTTGGTGCCCAGCATCTTGATGGCTTCCTGCGAGGCGACCGGCCCCTGGCCGATGGTCTGCGCGCTGCCTTCGACGGTATGCGCGACGGTGTAGGGATGGAGATTCTGCGGAACTCCCTGCCAAACCAGAAGCAGGCCGTAAACGACGCAGGCGGGCCCGAGGATATAGAGCAACGTCCGTGTCATATCGACCCAGAAGTTGCCGATGGTGCTCGACTGCGTACGCTTGATGCCGCGGATGAGCGCCACGGCAACCACGATGCCCGCGGCAGCCGACCAGAAGTTGTGCGTCGCCAGGCCAGCCATCTCCGTGAGATAGCTCATTGTGCTTTCGGGCGAGTAGAACTGCCAGTTGGTGTTGGTCGTGAAGCTCGCCGCGGTATTCCAGGCGAGATCGGGTCCCACGGCGGCGAGATGCTGCGGATTGGCCCAACCCTGGGCGAATCCCTGCAACCGCTCGAGCCCGTAGGTGAGCAGGAGCGAGGCGGCGGAGAATCCGAGCATGGCGAAGGTGTACTCGCGCCAGCTCATCTCTTTGTCCGCACGGACACCGCAGAGTTTGTAGATGATCCGCTCGAAAGGTCGAAGCACCGGGTCAAACCAGGTGCGCTCGCCCTCGAGTACACGCGTCAGGTAGATGCCGACGGGGCGAACAGTGGCAAGCAGAATGACAGAGTAGATGGCGAATTGCAGCCAGCCATTTACGGACATATCAGAATTTCTCCGGGAAAAGCAGTGCGACGGTGAGATACACCATGAGAAGAATCGAGAGAACCAGTCCGGTTGCCGAGATCCAATCCATGTGCATGGGCTACCTCAACTTTTCGCATGCCTTGACGTAGAGAAACGCCAGGGCAAAGAAAACGGCGGTGAAGAACAGCATGACTGCGTCTTGCATGCAGGATCTCCCTAAGACGGCCGGCATCGAGCCGGCCCGATGGCTAAAAAAGTCTCCGATGGTTACGCATCGGTTTCGCTGTAGCAGGCACAGGCCCTCGGCTCGGATGCGGCGCGGGCCTCACTAATCGGCTGCACCGAAACTGATTCTGAGTTCTGACACCTTTGAGTATCGACAGGAATTCCTAAATATTCCGTAAGGATTGGAACCGAACGGTCGTAAGTTCTTCGAAATCAGGACGCACGGCAGAACCTGGACCGCAATGCGATACGCGCCGCTCGTCAAGCCCTATTCTTCGTTGCCGATCCAGCCCTCGGGGATGAACCGGTAACCCACCCAAGGCTCGGTTTGGATATATTGGCGGCCAGTCTCGGTTTCGAGCTTTTTGCGCAACTGGCCGACAAAGACGCGGAGATACTCGGGCTGGTGGGCCGATTGCGCGCCCCACACGGAGGTCAGCAGAGCGCGGTGCGTCATCACCTTGCCGGCGTGGCGCGCCAGGTGCAGCAGCAGTTCGAACTCCTTGGGAGTGAGATGAATCGGTTTGCCCTGCACGGCGATAGTGTGCGCCTGGGAGTCCACGACAAAATCACCGACCTCAAGCGCCACCGTGGTGCGCTCGGGAGCGCGCCGCAGATGCGCGCGCACCCGCGCCTGCAACTCTTGAATGCTGAAAGGCTTGGTCACATAATCGTCGGCGCCGGCGTCAAGCGCCTCCACCTTGGACCGCTCGTGCTCGCGCACCGAAAGCACCAGTACCGGCGTGGCGCCGCGGGTGCGAATGATGCGGCAGACGTCCACCCCACTCATGCCCGGCATCATCAGGTCCGTGATCACCAGGTCCGGCGCCCAGTCGCGGAAGACGCGCAGGCCCTCCTCGGGATCGTTGGCCGTGCGTACATCGTAACCCTGCGCAGAGAGAGCGGCGCGAAGCACCCGCGTAATCTGCGATTCGTCGTCTATGACCAGAATTCGTCCAGGCATTGTCTTTCTTCTTTCCACCCGAGATTACATCATTGCGGCGGCCATTTCACAAACCGCGAAGGGCTATTATGATTCCGGTGAGGAAAGCGATGCGCTTGCGCGTTGACTCCGGGCAGATTCTCCGCTGGTTTCTGGCCACGGCCGCGGCCATGCTCACCACGATTCTGCTGGTGTGGCTGAGGGCCAACTCGACCACCGCGGGAATGGTGTTTCTGGTCCTGGTGGTGTGGTCGGCCAGCCAGGCGGGAATCGTTCTTTCGCTCTACATGGCGGCCCTGTGCGCGCTCTCCTTCGACTATTGGTTTCTCCCTCCCGTGCATACCCTTCAGTTGGTGGGCGCTCAGGCCTGGGTGGCGATGTTCTCCTTCGCGATCGGTTCCGTGGTTGTCAGCCGGCTGGCGGAGCGGGCGCGGCGGCAGGCCCTCGAGGCCGAGCAGCGCCAGACGGACGTGGGACGGCTTTACTCTCTCAGCCAGGAGATGATGCTCTTCGAGGACGCCGACCAATTGATTCGCAACCTGCCCGGACTGATCGACCGCATCTTCGCGCTTGAAGGCGTCATTCTTTACGAGAGCGACTACGACCGCTTCTACTCCTCGACCGGGGATGCGCCCACCGGCGTGCGTGCGCACATGGAGGCTTTGACCGAAGGCCTGAGCCCTACGCTTGTGCCGCTCGCCGGTTACCACGCCACGCCGCTTCTGCTCGGAATGCGGCCCGTGGGCGCATTGGCGTGGCGGCCCGACAAACTTTCGCGCGAGGTTTCCGCGGCCATCAGCGCGCAGGTTTCGATTGCCGTGGCGCGCTCCATCGCCATCGAGAACACGGCCCGCGTGGAAGCGGCCCGCGAAGGCGAACGGCTGCGCACGGCGCTGATCGATTCCCTCACCCACGAGTTGAGGACGCCGCTCACCTCAATTCGCGCCGCGTCGACGACTTTGGTCGAAGGCGAGGGCCTGGACGAAGCGGCGCGCGCCGACATGGCGCGGATTATCGACGAAGAGTCCGCGCGGCTCGACCTGCTGATCGGGGAAGCCGTGGAGATGGCCGAGATCGACGCCAACGTGGTGAAGGTGAAGATGTCTCCGCAAGACCCTCACTCGCTCCTCGACCAAGCCGTGGAAGAATCGCGCAAGATTTTGGCCTCGCATAAGGTCAGCATCGTGGTGGAGGACGAAAACAGCCCCGGTAGCGGTGAATCGGCCTCAGGAGGGTCGGTATGGATCGATCCGCACTTGCTGGGCAGGGTTCTGCGCCATCTGCTGGAAAACGTGGCCGCCTATACGCCTCCGGGCAGCCGCGTGAAGCTGAGCAGTACGCGCACCGACGATCGGCTGGAGTTCTGCGTGGAGGACAACGGCCCCGGCATCGACCCGCTCGATCTGCCGCTAATCTTCGAGAAGTTTTACCGGGGCAAGCGCACTTCAGGCCAGCGCAAGGGATCGGGCATGGGCCTGGCCATTATCCGCGCCATCGTGAACGTACACGGCGGAGGCATCGAGGCAACCAATGTTCCCGGCGGCGGCGCGCGGTTTCGCTTCTGGGTGCCGTTAATCGACCGGGAACCGAGCCGGCAATAAAGGCCTAACCGTAGATAAGTAGCGCCGGTCTCCGGCGCGCTTCTCGGAACATTGCTTATGCAGCCATCAATAAAGCCCGCGTTCATTTTGCGCCGTTAACGGCACGACTTTAGTCGTGCCCTGATACAAAACGTAGGCGGTGAAATTCCCAGAGGACCACACTAGCTCCGTTAACCCCGCTAACTCCGCTAGCACCGCTTGATTCTAGCCATCGAGTTTAAAGCGGGTCTCCGCCAGATGGTAAAGCCGGCGCCAGACCAGGCGGTTCATAGTGACGACCATGAGCGAGATGAAGATCGTCGCCAGGAGCAGCATTGCGAACCGGCCGCTGTCGGTGGCGGCATCGATCTGCGCGCCGAGGCCTATGGTGGAGAGCGTGCTGTCTTTCAGGTGGGAATACTCCGCGTACACCGAAGCGTTCCATGCACCGCCTGAGGCCGTGACCATTCCGGTGATGAGGTAGGGAAAGATGCCGGGCAGGATCAGCTTGGTCCAGCGCTGCCAGCGCGTGAAGCGGTAAAGCGATGCAACCTCGCGCAGGTCCGAAGGAATCGACATGGCGCCGGCAATCACGTTGAACAGGATGTACCATTGCGTGCCGAGCAGCATCAGCGCAATGGAACCGATGCCGAGTCCCCCGCCGATCTTGACCAGCCCGATGAGAATGATGGGGAAGAATGCCGTGGCGGGGATGGAGGCCAGCACCTGGGCGATGGGCTGAACGATGCGGGAGAGCCGCGGATTGAGTCCAATGGCCACACCGACAGGAATCGTCCACGCGGCGGAGAGGAGCAGCGAAGCATTCACGCGCAGAAAGGTTGCGGCAGCGCCTTCGAGCAGCAGGTGCAGATCGGCCCAGGTCACGGTCCGGAGCAGAAGAATGGCCTGCGCGGCGGCCCAGCAAACGGCCCCTGCGCCCGCCAAAGCCACTGCCCACAGGACCGGAGAGGCTTTGCGGGGGCCGGCATCGTCGAGCGGCCGCACCACGCGGCACTCCTTGCTCTTGGCCATTTGCCGGTAGACCGGCTCCTCGATGCGATTCCAGATGCGGCCGGGAAGCGTTTCCAGCAGCCGGGAGCGGCGAAGCAGTTCGAGGATCGGCGAAGTGACCTGATCGGTGGCTTCCACCTGCTCGAATTTGAACTTGTCGCTCCAGGCAATCAAGGGACGCCAGATAAGCTGGTCCGTGGCGACGACGATAAGGATGACGGCGCCGATGCCGAACATCAGCGCCTTGTAATCGCCGGCGTTGGTGGCGACCTGCAGATAGCTGCCAAGACCTGGAAGCTGGTAGGTGTAATTGGCAAAAGGGGAGATTTCGCAGGCAATGAGAGCGAACCAGCCCCCGGCAACGGAAACGATCGAATTCCACACCAGGCCGATGGCGGAAAACGGCATCTCCAGTTGCCAGAAGCGCTGCCAGCCGGAAAAGCGGTAGATGCGCGACGCCTCCAGCATCTCGCGCGGAATGGTTTTGAGCGAAGAGTAGAAGCTGAAGGCCAGATTCCATACTTGCCCTGTGAAGATGAGCAAGATGACCGCCATCTCGATTCCCAACTGGTGGCCGGGAACCAGGACGACCATGAAGAGGACGACTGGAGGCAGGAAGCTAAGCACGGGGATGGATTGCAGGATGTCGAGAACGGCGACCATCCAGGGTTCGATTCGTGGATGGTATGCGGCGATATATCCGTAGGCGATGGCAAAGATGAGGCTAAGCAGGTAAGCAATCCCGATGCGCACGATGGAGTAGAAGGCGTAGACCGGCAGAGCGCCGATGGAGCTGGAAATCGGCACCACTGGGATGGGTTTCTGGAACCAATAGACGCCGGTGCTGACCACGGCGAAGAAGACCGCGAGAGCGCAGGCCGCTATGCCCAGATCGATGAAGAAAGGCGTGGTGCGAGCGGTGACGAGCGTGCGTGCGAGGGGGCGCTGGAGGTTCACTTCTTCTCCTCGCTCGGGGCAATCTCCTCCTCGGGGGCGTCGGGCAGCACAAAGCGGCGGCGCGCGGCATCGAAGTCGAACAGCTCCGCATAGCGGCCCCATGTGACGGCGGTTTCCATCTGATGCTGGCTCTCTTCTTCGCTGAATTGCTCGTCGAGCATATCGAGGAAGAAGTCCTGGGGCACGGTGTGATCGCTTTTGGAGTCGAGGGCGCGGCGAATCTGGCGCAGCAGCAGCACGTTCTCGATGGCGGCGTTGCGGAAGAGCTCTTTCTGGCGAAGAATCTCGGAGTTGGCAAACTCCTCGCCGCTGGGCGTGATCGCGGCGTCGCCTTCTTCGACTTTAAGAAAGCCCAGCAGTTGCGCGGCGTCGACGATAGGCAGCAGATCGTCGATCTCGAAGGTCAGATCGTCGGCCAGGCGGTAGATGTCGTCGCGCCCGCCTTTGTCGAGAAGCATTTCGAGCAGTCCGGCAATGCCTCCGGGCCGGGCGTGAGGCAACATCTGGTAGCGCATCTGGCGCTGGTCGCGCACGGCAGGCGCAAGTTGCTGGCCGGGGGCTGCGGCCGGTTCCGTGTCGGGCTTGGTGAGCACCTTGTAGATGTAGTCCACCAACTGCGTGAAGGCCTCGGATTTGCGATCGCGCGGCTGCGGAATCTGCACCGGAAAATCCGTGCGGATGTGGCCGGGATTGCGGCCCAGCACGATGATGCGGTCGGCCAGCAACACGGCTTCTTCAATGTTGTGCGTCACCAGAAAGACCGCCTTGGTGGGCATGGTCTTCTTCGCCCACAGCTCCAGCAGTTCGCTGCGCAGGTTCTCGGCGGTCAGCACGTCAAGCGCGGAGAACGGTTCATCCATGAAGAGCACTTCGGGTTCGACCACCAGGGCGCGCGCAAAACCCACGCGTTGCCTCATGCCGCCGGAAAGTTCCTTGGGATACGCGGCTTCAAAGCCGTCGAGGCCGACCATGTCGAGCATCCTCATGCTGCGCTCGCGGCGCGCGGCCGGCGCCATGCCGCGCGCTTCGAGCGGCGCTTCGACATTTTCGAACACCGTGAGCCAGGGAAAGAGCGCGAAGCTCTGAAAGACGATGGAGACGTTGATTTCGGCCTCGGAGATCGGCGTGCCGTGCCAGTACACCTGCCCGGCCGTCGGCGTGGAGAGCCCCGTGAGCATGCGCAGAATGGTGGATTTGCCCGATCCCGAAGGCCCGAGCAGGGCGAGAATCTCGCCGGGCACGATGCTCAAATCGGTCGCCGAGATCACCTGAATGCGGTTCTGACTGGGCTGCGCGTAGTACTTTTCGATCTTCTCGGCGCGGATGATCGCGTCAACGATCGCTTCAGGGACCGCAGGGGCGTCGAGGGTCTGGCTTGGAGGGGCCGTTTCCTGCATCTGAATATTCTCCGGCGGGGAAGTCATGGCCGATTCGCGGCCCGTTGCTGACAGTATAAGGATGAAAAATGGATTCGAGGTGAATCGAAGCCCGGCCGCCGGGAAGACTGCCGCTGGATGGTTCCTCAGGCTCCCGCCATGGCTCTGGATGCACTGGGAGCGCGGTACATTACACTACTTAAGCGTACCATTCCTGCGGTATGGAAATGTGCGGCCGGAAAGCGGAGATGGGCGCGTCAGACCGTGATGTACGCGAACCGCGCGTCGCGATTTCTCAATTCCCCGGCGCCGAGGAGAGCATGCCCACGACCACGAACAAACCGAAGGTTCTGGTAGCGGATGACGAGCCTGTTATCGCCGACACCCTGGCCATGATCCTGAACCAGAGCGGCTTCGACGCGCGCGCCGTTTACTCAGGCGAGAAGGCCCTGGAGCTTGCCGAGAGCTTTCAGCCGGAGATGCTTATCTCCGACGTAATCATGGCCGACCTGAACGGCATCGATGCGGCGATCCGCATTCGCGCGCTGCTGCCGGGGATCAAGATTCTGCTCTTCTCCGGCCAGGCCGCTACGGCGGATCTTCTGGAAAAGGCGCGCAACGAAGGCTATGAGTTCGACATCCTCGCGAAACCCGTCCACCCCCAGGATCTGCTGGCCCGGTTGCGGAAGTAGCGCAAGCGCCGGCGCGGAGTTTCGCCCGCTACGGCGCGTGCGTGACGCGCGGCTTGCGAGCGCCGGTTCGCTTCGGATCTTTTCCATCTCCTGGCGCAGCACTCTTCCCTGCTCTGCCGTCAGTTCCCTGCCCACATCGACGCGATCGATGCCGTGCTCTTTGCTCAAGCGAATTAGAAAAAATGTGAGGAAGAGACCCTTCAAAAGAAACTTCTCTTGCGCCGTCCCTACGGGACTCCGGATTGCATTTGTTGAAACCGCTTTCCCCACGCTGAAGCGCGGGGCTAACAAACGCTGCGCCTACGGCGCGGCTGACAGAACATTACTTATGCAGTTCTCGATAAAGCCGACACTTTACTTGAGCCCTTTGCAGCAACCTTCGACAAGCTCAGCGCAGGCTAGACGTCATGCCCTTTCACGAATCCCTACACCATTTTCTAATCCGCTCTCGCGGGCACTGTAATTTAAATAGAGACAGCAAGAGGCAAGCACGTGACCAGAACCACGACCACTCAAGCGGAAGTGTATGGAGAAGCCGGCGCAGCCGAGAGCTACGGCTTGCGCGCGGGCGTGCTGGGCCCGGTAGAAACCCTGGCGCAATCGGTCTCGGCCATGGCGCCCAGCACTTCGGCGTCGCTCACCATCCCGCTGGTCTTTGCGCTGGCCGGCAACGCCACGTGGTTCGTGTATCTGCTGGCTACGGGAGTCATGCTCCTGGTAGGATTCTGCGTCAGCCGCTTCGCCAAGCTCTCCGCCTCTCCGGGGTCGCTCTATAGCTATACGGCGGATACTTTGCCGCCGGTCTTCGGCGTTGCGGCCGCATGGGGATTGCTGCTCGCCTATCTGGCCACGGGCGCCTCGGTGGCCGGCGGCGCTCTCTACTACGCGACCGTGCTCTGCCAGCAGTTTTTCCATGGGGCGCCGCCGGCCATTCCTACGCTTGCGGCGGTCTGCCTGATCGCGGGCTTCATTGCCTGGCGCGACGTCAAACTGTCGGCGGAGATCATGCTGTGGATTGAAGCCGTCTCGGTCAGCCTCATCGTGATTGTGCTCATTCTCCTGCCTGTCCACCTGGGACTGCACATCGACACCAGCCAGTTCCGGCTGCAGGGCATTTCCTTCCGAGGGCTGGGGCCGGCGCTCGTGCTCTCCATCTTCAGTTTTGCCGGCTTTGAAAGCGCGACGACCCTGGGCGGCGAGACTCGCGAGCCGCTCAAGACCATTCCCCGCGCCGTGTTGCAGTGCGCGTTGCTCGCCGGAGTCTTCTTCATGCTCTGCGCCTACTCCGAAGTGGTCGGCTTTCGCGGCGAATCCACGGCGCTCAGCGATTCGACAAGCCCGCTGCATCTGCTTTCCGCAAAGGCCGGGGTTTCGCCGCTCGGCGTGGCCATCGACTGCGGCGCATTCATCAGCATGTTCGCCTGCGTGCTCGCCTGCTCCACAGCCGCCGCGCGCGTGCTCTTGCGCATGGCGCACGATGGACTTTTGCCTGCCGCATTCGAGCGCACCAACCGGCGGCATGGAACTCCGGGCACTGCCATTGTGCTCTCGACCGCGCTGATGTTCGCGGCCACGGCAGGCTTCGCTCTGCTCCAAGCCACCGGCTCCACGATGTACGACTTGTTCGGCTCGCTCTCGGTCTTCGGTTTTCTCACCGCGTATGCGCTGGTGGCCGTGGCGCTGCCCTTCGCGCGGCGCGCGCTCGGCAGGCATTCTCACATTTTGGCCGCGGTCAGCGTTCTCACCGTCGTGCTCATCGTTCTCATCGCCATCTTCGATCTCAACTCCGCGGCCGACGCGGTGCACGCGCGCATTCCCTATCTCTATCTCATCTACATTGGCTTGGGGCTTGCCTGGTACGGAGTGCGGCGAAACCTGTGTGCAAATCGTTGATGTTGTGTGGAAAGCGCGTCCCAAACGGCGCAAATTATATCGAATCCTTACTGGAATTTTACGCCGCAGACATTATCATGCTCTTATTCCGCACGGTCTTCAGATTCAACCTTTGAACGATTTTCGTTCGAAGCACTACTTTTTCAATCTCAAAGTTGCAAACACTCGAACACGGGAACTCAGTTTCAGTTCAGTTTTTTTGAAATCCCGGAATCCCCCCCAGGGAAATTACTCTTTCGAGGCCAGTCCTTTGATGCACTTCATTCGCAAGTTTCCCATCTGTATCGTTGTTCTGCTGGCGATCGCGGCGGCGCTCGTCTGCTGCGGCAAACCGCTCAGCGCCCAGCAAACTCTGGGCGGAATCACCGGCGAGGTGACCGATGCCTCCGGCGGCATGATTCCCAACGTAACCGTCAAGGTTACCGACGAGCAAACCGCGTTCACCCGCGCCACCAAAACCAACGGCTCGGGCAGCTACAGTTTCGTCAATCTGCCCATCGGCGCTTACACGCTCACCTTTTCGGCCGACGGCTACCAGGTGCAGAAGACACCGCACATCACCGTGCAGGCCGACCGCACCGCGACGGTAAGCGCCTCGCTCAAAGTGGGTCAGACTTCCACCACCGTCGAAGTGGAAGCCGCGCCGCTGATGAACGCCGTAGACACCACCAACGGCTACGTGATGGAGACGCAGCAGATCGACTCCACGCCCTTGCCGACCGGCAGCTTCACCGGCCTGGCGATTCTCTCGCCCGGCGTGAATGCGGAACTGCCCGGCGGCACCGGCTCCAACTCCGGCCTGGGCAACGCGCCGATCTGGGCCAACGGACAGCGCGACACTTCGAATGCATTTCTGGTGAACGGCGTCGATGCCAGCAATCTCTTCAACGGCAAGAGCACCAGCCAGGTGGACTCGTTCCGCGTCTCCAACAACACCGGCCAGGCCAACAACGCCGCCGGCGGCGTTGTACCCAGCGCCGCTTCGGTCTATTTGTCCATCGGCAACGCCATTCCCACGCCCGCGCCCGAGACCATCGCGGAGGTGCGCGTCAACGCTTCGATGTACGACGCGCAGCAGGGTTCCAACAGCGGCGCGCACATCGACATGAGCACCAAGTCAGGCACCAACCAGTTCCACGGCGGCGTCTATGCGCATCGCGGCACCAACTGGATCAACGCCGCGCCTTTCTTCTTCAAGAAGGACGACAACATTCCCGCCGCCAACAAGAATCCCGAGCTGCATCGCCTTATCCTGGGCGGCGACCTGGGCGGTCCGATCATTAAAGACAAGCTCTTCGGCTTCGTCAGCTACCAGCACCTGCACATCTCCGACCAGGAGACCGGCGACGAGTTGTTGGATGTGCCGGCGGGACTGAGCGACAGCAACCGCACCACGGGCGGACTTGCCGATCTTGTCAACAGCGACTGGACCTGGAACGAAGGCACTTCCTCAAACCAGTACCCTGAGAACCCCGCCGCTGCGGGTGTCACTTCCACGACCTGGGCAAACAATCCCGTGGGCCTCAAGCTCTTCACTCTCCCATCGCTTCCCGGAGAGCCCGGAAAATGGCTGATACCCAATCAGAATGCCCCAGGCACCCCAAATGTTTTCTCGCCCTACAATGCTTTCCTGCCCGGCACGGCCACCTTCGTCTCCGACCAGGCCGTGGCCGACCTGGACTGGAACGTGAGCGCCAAGGACATTCTAGCGGCGAAGTATTACTACCAGCACGATCCCAGCACCTCGCCCTACGCTTATTCGAATGTGCCTGGATTCACCGCGCACATGGACACCGGCTCGCAGGTCGGTTCATTGAACAATGTGCAGTCCATCGGCTCGGGCCTGAGCATCTCCGAGACGGTCGCCATTCTCCGCGAGAAGACCTACGCCACGAACGATCAGCCCTTCGGCCCCGCGGACGTCGGGATGTCTTCGGCCTTCGGCAATTACTTCCCCGGCATCACGATCAACGACGCCATTGGCGACCAGTTCGACAATCCTTCCGGTCCGCTGTACGGGCTCGTCTCGCCTTCGCTGGCCATCGGCCCTAACGCCGAGTATCAAAGCGCAAACACCGGCGTCTTTCAGAACCGCATCATGCCCTCGGGCACGGCCATATGGGCCAAGGGACGCCACTCGATCAGCTTTGGCGGCAGTTGGGCCTATACCCAACTGAATGTCCGCGACCACCGCACGGGCACGGGCATGGTGGCTTCGCCGGATATGGTGGCTTTCGCCAACAACTGGGTCACGCCCTATTCCACGCAGAACTTTACCGCGACCACGTTTCTGCAGGGCACCGCCGACCGCTATTTCCGCGCCAATGAGACCGGCATGTTCGTCCAGGACAAGTTCCAGGTGCTTCCGACCCTGAGCATCACGGCCGGCGTGCGCTACGACTGGAACGGCGGACTCACCGAGAAGAACGGCAACATCTTCAACTTCGATCCCAAGCAGTACAACTACGATGTTGCCGACGACACAATTACCAGTTCTGGCTTCATCATCGCCGGCAACAATAAGAACGGAACCTCGGGCGTAAGCAAGACCACGCTCACCGGCCGCCAGTGGGGCATGGCTCCGCGCCTGGGCTTTGCCTGGCAGCCCACTGCCTTCCACTCCAAGTTTGTGGTGCGCGGCGGCAGCGGCTTCTACTACGACCGCGGCGAGCTGTTCACCTATATGTCGCCCGGCTACGCGGCGGGCGAGGTCAACGGCGGGCCCATGGGCGTGCTGCAGACGGAGCCTTTCGTCAGCCAGCAGCACTGCCAGTACAGCGCCTCTTACAACGCCGCGAATCCGACCTACATGTATCTCTATTACATTCCCATCTGCGGCGGGAACGGAATCACGGGCACGGTCGACAACTCGCAATACAATCTGGCTACTCCCTGGGGACCGACGCGCTCCGCGCCGCCCTCCAACCCCAAGGCCTCCGACATCTCCAACTACCTTCCCAACGCGGCAGAGATCATCGACGGCACGGTCTATAGCAACAATGCCGATCAGCCCTATACGCTCGGCGTCTACAACCGCACCAACAAGCTGCCCTACAGCATGAACTTCACGCTCAACATCCAGTTCCAGCCGCGCAACGACGTGATGTTCGAGATCGGGTACGTAGGCAATCTGGGCCGCCACCAGGTGATTCCCGTGCCCTTCAACCAGGCGCAGATCGCAGCCCCCGGCAGCCCCACCCATCCCGGTGGCCTGGCCACCCAGAACTTCAGCTACGGCTATACGGTGCTGGATCCGAACACCTATCTGCCCGAGTGCGTCAATCTCGACACCAACTGCACCTACGGCGCCATGCTGAACAACTACGAAGGCGGCAACGTGGATCTCCGCGTGCCGTACATCGGCTACTCTTCGGAGTCGGAGGCCTATACCGCGGCCGGCGTCGCCGCCTATCACGCGCTCACCTCGCACCTCGAAAAACGCCTCAGCCACGGTCTCGAGGCCGGCGTCTCCTACACCTTCTCGCACGCCACCGACGAGCAGAGCGGCCTGGGCCTCTTCTACAACGGCAACAACCCCAACAATCTGCGCTCGGGCTACGGCTCGGCCGACTTCGACCGGACACATGTATTGAACTTCACCTACGGCTACACCGCGCCCAAGTTCTTTGCCGGCGATACCCTGGCCGGCAAGGCCCTCAACAGCTGGGCGATTCACGGTATGGCCGTGATCCAGAGCGGCCAGCCCTATAGCATCATCGACTACTCAGGCGCCGTCGGCAGCATCTTCTACAGCACCTTCGACGGCATTATCAATCCCATCGTTCCGCTGGCCCCTGGCTGCACCCGGAAGAATGCGCTCACCGGCAAGAATGGCGCGTTCTACGACCCCAGCACCGGAGCAGGCGCGGCGCTCAAGGCCTCCTGCTTCAACGTTCCCATCATCCAGCCGGGAACCATGGGCGTTCCAGCGGGCGACGATTTTGAGACCAACTTCGTCACCGGCCAGCGCAACATCTTCCGCCAGTCCTGGCAGCGGCGCGCCGACGCCTCGCTGGTCAAGGAGTTGTCCATCCACGATCGGTACACCTTGCGCTACAGCTTCGACGTGTACAACCTCACCAACACCACCAGCTTCGACATTCCGCAGAACAACGTGAACCAGAATTACGCATTCAACAACGTTCCCGTGGCCGTCGGCTCGACCTCCGCAGCGTTGCCCACCGGATGCGGCACCACCAACCCTCAGCCCGGCGGCCTCTACAACTGTCCGGCAGGACTGGGAATCACCAAGCACGCCATCGGCAGCCCCCGCCAGATTCAGATGGCGCTGCACCTGGACTTTTGATTTGCACCCCTCGATCTGCGTCAAAGGGCGGCTCTCAGCGGAGCCGCCCTTTCTTTGCTGCGCCAACTCGGCCGCAGTTTCCCAGCTTTTCCGCAACAAACGCGGACGTGCTGGGGCACGGGGTTTTTTTCACATGAGTTGACATCGCGAAAAGCAACCGCAGATCCTTCGACTCGCTGCGCTCGCTCAGAGGCTGTGACTAAATCAGTTTCTCACTCTGCGGCGCGGTGATGGGTGTTCTGCGGTCGGCTTTCTGGACTGCACAGCGGGTTGGGT
>Ga0182013_10001254_pt1 | contig 35094 bp, 29 predicted proteins | sample 612S2MmetaG_FD_120487 | JGI IMG/M metagenome (GOLD analysis project Ga0182013, IMG submission 120487) | Permafrost microbial communities from Stordalen Mire, Sweden - 612S2M metaG | ecosystem: Environmental > Terrestrial > Soil > Wetlands > Permafrost | place: Sweden: Stordalen | collected... | reverse complement strand
TTTCCAGTCAGCCCAAAACTCTTTTGCCCGCTGAATATCCCTGAATTGGCTCGATTTGTCTCCTCCACAAAGGAGAATGACCAAGCTGGTTCCGGATCGTCCACAATAGATCCGGTATCCAGCACCTACATGAACTCTCAGCTCGATAACGCCCTCACCCACGGAGGCGCAGTCACCCAGATTGCCTGTTCGAACCTGCCGCAGACGCATCATGATTCTGGCTTGCGCTCTCTTGTCCCGCAGACTGGAAGACCATTCCATGTACGGGCAGCGTCCGTCTTCTTTCTTGTACGGGACGAGTTCGATCACGAGAAGAATTGTAGCATAAAAGCTACAAACATTATTCTTCGGTTGGCCGAATGTGTGGAATGATAGGGGAAATGCTCCGGGACAACTGAAAGCGAGAAGACCTTATGAAAGCGAGTGGCAACTCAGGAATGGATCAGCGCGGCAGATGGCCGGGCCGGCAATGGCTATGTGTTTTCACAATTCTCTCTTGCGCGGTCCTCGCGACTGCGGCGTCTTCTTGCCGAAAAGAGACTCCGGCTACCAGAAACACTCGTCAGCAACAGGCAAACGTGGCGCAAGCAGGGCCTAAAAGTGCTCAGCAAACGACGATAGCGCGGATGGGACCAGACAGGCCACTCAGCAAAGAAGAGCGCTCCTGCCAGAAGTTCGTACAGGAGTTCTATGACTGGTACACGGCGCCCGCCAAAATGGACAAGAAAAATCCTGATGGAGATTTGGATATGGACGACGTTTTGGAGTTGAAGCCGCAGCTTCTGGATAAAGGCTTATTTTCCCTCATCAAGAATGATCGGGATTGTGTAGCCACGGAGCAGGGAATTTGTGATCTGGACTTTGATCCGTTCTTCGGCAGCCAGGATCCATCACAGAAGTATTTGGTGAAGGACATTCAGCTGAAAGAAAACCGCTGCAGGGTTCCGATGATGGAGGTGCGCGACGGAGTTTTGCAGGAGTCATCCACAGTAGAGGCCGAGTTGGAAAAGCAGAAAGATCACTGGGTTTTATACAATTTCTATTATAACTTTCCAGACCGGAATGATGGCAGCTCAAACAATTTGCGCGGCTTGTTCCAGCAATGGGATGCATACCATCGAAAGCAAAATAATAGGCAGTAAGACGGAGAAGGTATTCCTAATAAAGGAGGGCGCCAGTCAACCTCAGCGCCCTCTTCATTTCCTCTGAATCATAACAAGCTCAGTTCAAAAACATTGTGCGATAGAGGGTATCGCGCTGGACGGGCTTGAAGCCGGCGTCGCGGATGATGCGGCGGAGTTCTTCTTCGGTGGTGCAGTTACTCGTTCCCGCGGCTTTGACTACATTTTCTTCTAACATCACCGAACCTACATCGTTGCCGCCGAAGTGAAGGCCTAACTCGAGAACTTTCAATCCCTGAGTTACCCAGCTTGCCTGCACGTTTTCGATGTTATCGAGATAGAGGCGCGAGATGGCCAGGACCTTGAGGTATTCGACGCTGGTGGCTTCTTCCCAGCCGCGTCCGCCAAGGGCCGTATTGTGGGGCTGAAAGCTCCAGGGAATGAAGGCCGTGAATCCGCCGGTCTCTTCCTGCAGGCGGCGGATAACCTCGAAGTGGTTAATGCGCTGCTCGAAGGTTTCGCCCACGCCGAACATCATGGTGGCCGTGGTTCTCATGCCCAACTGATGCGCCATGCGATGGACGCTGACCCAGTCCTCGGTATTGCACTTGAGGCGGGCGATGCGTTTGCGCACATCGTCGTCGAGAATCTCCGCGCCCCCGCCGGGGATGGAATCAAGGCCCGCGTCGCGCAGGCGAATGATGGTGTCGCGCAGGGAGAGATCAGAATACTTTGCGATGGCGAGAACCTCAGAGGCCGTGAGGCAGTGCAGCCAAATTTGCGGGAAGCGCTGCTTGATGCCCGAGAAGAGCCGCTCAAACCAGTCGATTTTGAGGTCGGGATGGATGCCGCCCTGCATGAGCACACCAGTGCCGCCCATCTCGAGGGTTTCGGCGATCTTCTCGTAGATCTTTTCGAAATCGAGGATGTAGCCTTCTTCCGAGCGCGCGTCCGTTACTCCTTCTTTTGGGAGCGGCCGGTAAAAGGCGCAGAAGGTGCAGTACTCGGTGCAGAAGTTGGTGTAGTTGATATTGCGATCGATGATGTAGGTGACCACGCCTTCGGGGTGCAGGCGGCGGCGCACGGCATCGGCCTCGAACCCCAGGCCGATCAGATCGGGGGAGTGGAAGAAATCAAGGGCCTGTTGGCGACTCAGCGGCATACTCTGATTTTAACAATGTGAGCCTGAGTGGCGGGGCAGCTCATTTACTCCTCGGTGAGCGGAAGAGAAAGAGGCCGCGGTTCCTCACTGTCCGGCCCTGAGTGCGCGAGAGATTCGACGCGGTTGAAACGCCGAAAAACAGAATGGAGAAGTCGAGAAAGGCTTGGAAGAAGTTCTTTTTATTGGTGGCAGCCACGGGGAAGAAACCTCAGTGATGGCGCTCGATCAGGCTTGAAGGCTCAATTCATTGGAGGGGGCGGGAACTCTTCGGGTCGCACGATTTTCTCGCTGTACCCTTCAGTTGCCGCGGGCGCAGCCACGTTCCAGTTATTTCTTTGGGGGTTCAGGCGCAGGCTTTGCAATCGGCCTCGGTTTTTTGGCAGGGCTGGAGACGCCAAAGCTCAAGAGCAGAAAACTGAGGCCCTTGCGCAACGAGTCAAGTATCGGCATGGTTTGAGTCCTTTCTGGTTCTTTTTGCGCCTGCTTAGTGAACGTCAAGTGCAGCGGCGGCCATTTCTTCCGGGGCTAAAGCCGGCGCTAATCTGCTGACCTTATGCGGGGGTTGAAACCCCCGCCTGCCACCCCAGCGACAAGGACCCGTCGCTGGGGACCCCGTCCTCCTCCGGTTCAAGCTTGTTCGCGCTACTTTTTTGTCTCCGGGGAAGCCGGAGATGGGGCAGGCGGGGCGCCGTGGAGCATCACCAGGGCGGCTGGGGGCAGCGGCTTGTCGGCATTGGCCAGCAGCAGGCTTACCTGCCACATCTCAGTTTCAGTAAGCACGCTCTTGAAGGACGGCATTCCGGTCAACCGGATGCCGTTGGCCACTTTCCAGTATGTCTCGCCGGGAGGATCGTCGCTCACCCCAACCACAGCGTTGTGAGCGTGCTTCTCCCATAGCGGCGGCGCAGAGGGAAACATGCGCGAGCCCAGTCCTGACGGCTTGCCATGAAAACCGTGGCAGAGGGCGCATTGGTCGGCGTAGACCTCGGCGCCCGCCACCAGGTTGTCCTCATCGGCCTTGATAGGGGGAGTCTTTACCATTTCCCGGTCGATGCGCTCATTGAGCGGAATCCCGGTCAGCAGGCGCTCCTGCGGCAATGGCGGGTCTGCCACGGCGACAGGCACATTGCCAAATTTCAGCCATCCCAGCACGGCAACGGGCACCAGCAGGATGCCCAGCAGAATTCCCAGCAAGATCCGCCCCATACGCTTTACGGCCTCCGTTGGCCTTTATCGTAGAGCATTTTGCGGGATTTAGCGGCGAATTCTGACGGGATTGCGCGGCAGGACGATTTGGCGGCCCCTCAGCGAGCGCCTGGCGCGGAATTCGTTGTGCAGGGGGGTGAATCCGCCGCCGGTTCACAACCATGGCTCGCCCCAAGGTGTTCTAATAAACTAGTGGGGGAAGCACTGTGTAGGCCGCTTCCGTACTCCCGTGGAGGAAACCCAATACCGATGTCTTCTTCTCGCCGTCTTGCCCTTCTGCTGGCGCTCTCTTTTGCCGCCGTAACCGCCGCCGTGGCCCAAAGCCCAACTTCGAGCAGCAGCCTTATAGCCCCTGACCAGGATCAGGCCGGGCAGACTGCCGGCGAGACTCAAGGCCAGTTGAGCGTCCAGGCTCGCATTCGCGCCCGCCGCGCCCAACGCCGCGCTGCCGCTATTCACGAGGCCTACGCCCACCTTTATGAGGCGTACACCGGTATGGGCTACCTGCGCTTTGAGCCCGGCCCAGGGTATCCTTCCAGTCCTGGCGTTGCTCACGGCTCCCCCTTGGAGCGCGCGCATGAATACGCGTGGAACGTTGGGGTGACTCGCTATTTCAGCGAGCGGACGGGCGTGACGGTGGATGGCCGCGGCTATTACGCTACCGCATACGTGGGCCTGCAGCCGAACAACCCGAATTACGTTCAGGGAATCACCAATCCGGCCATCAGCCAATATGCGCTTCTGGCTGGACCCACTTACCGGTTCTATCTGCAACCCAAATATTCGGTCTCCGGTCGCGTCATGGGCGGGTTCTCTTACGGGAACTTTTCCGGCGACACGAACCACAGCACGACCTTGTCTACCGATCTGGGACTCTGGCCGAATGGATATGTCCTGGCATTCAGCGCCAGCATTCCTGTGGAATATAATCTGACACCGAACATTGGATTGCGCGTTGCGCCTGAGTTTTACATGACCAGCTTCGGCTCGACCGAACAGGAAAGCCTCGGCTTCACCACCGGCATTGTTTATCGCTTCGGCAAGCAGTAGAGAGACAGGGAATAGGGAATAGGGAACAGGGTTCAAGAACCGCGTGCCCTGTTCGCTGGCGGCTTCGCGCGGTATTGGTTACGTTCAACTACAACGAGGTTTATTCCCATTCTGATGAATTCCGCTACCCAGGCCGCAGTTCCCGCAGAGGTCACCACTCACGGCTCGGGAGTGGGCCCGGGGCATATGCACGCGCCCAGCCCGGGCGCGACAGCCACGCTGATCCACGACCTGCGAGAACTGTTCAAGGTCAAGGTGGTGGGGCTGGTGCTGGTGACCGGTTGGGGCGGATTTTACCTGGGTTCGATGCAGTCGGGCATTTCGAGCGTGCAACGGGGCCTGCTGAATACGCTGCTTGGCATTGGCCTGGTTTCAGCCGGAGCGGGTGCGCTGAACGAGGCCCTGGAACGCAGGATAGACGCGCGCATGAAGCGCACCGCCGACCGCCCGATGGCCGCGGGCCGGTTCTCACTGGCCCAGGGAGTGCTGGCAGGTCTGGCGGCGCTGGCGTTGGGCGCGTGCTGGCTGGCGCTTACCACCAACCCGCTTACCGTGGCCCTGGCGCTGCTGACTGCTTTTACTTACGTGGCAATTTACACGCCGCTCAAGCGTGTCACCGCGCTGGCGACTTTCATCGGCGCGTTTCCCGGCGCGATGGGTCCTCTGCTTGGCTGGACTGCTGCGCGCGGGCGCATTGAGTGGCCGGCCGTGGCGTTGTTCGCCATTCTTTTTGTCTGGCAGTTTCCGCACTTCATGGCGATTGCGTGGTTGTATCGCGACGACTACGCGCGCGCCGGTATCCGCATGTTGCCCGTTGTGCAGCCTGATGGCTGGTCCACGGTCTGCGAGGCGCTGTTTTTTGCTGTGGCGATGATTCCCGTGAGCCTGATGCCCTGGCGGCTGGGTCTGGCGAGCGTTACATACGCAACTTTGGCCGTCGTGCTGGGCCTGGTCTACCTGGGCTATACCATTCGCTTCGCAAGCATCCTGCGCGGGCCCACTGAGGACGAGAGCCGCAGGCTGGCCCGCGATCTGCTCAAGGTCAGCGTGCTTTATTTGCCCCTGCTGTTTACTTCGCTCATGCTTTGCGCCACAGCGAAACCCTGAGGAAGCCATGACGACCGCAGTTCCCGCAACGAATAGCCGCCAGCAAGGCACGCGCGCTGCCGTTGCCGCCATTCTGGCCATCAGCGCGGCGGCCACGCTGTTTCTTTTCTGGTTGATTTACGTTCATCCCGCCGCGGCCTCCAGCAGCCAGTACGCATTTTTGCCGGCACTCAACGCCTTGCTGAACGGCCTGAGCGCGACGGCTCTGCTCGTTGGCTACACGTTTATCAGAGCGCGGCGCATTGCGGCTCATCGCGCGGCGATGATGACCGCGTTTGGATTCTCCACGCTATTTCTGATCAGCTACATCGCGCATCACGCGCTGCACGGCGATGTCCGCTACCCCGCGCACGCCGCTCTGCGCGAGGTCTACCTTCCGCTGCTGGCCAGCCACATCATTCTCGCCATTGTGGCGCTGCCGCTGGTGCTGGTGACTTTCTTTTTTTCGCTGAGCGGACGCATTCCGCAGCATCGCAAAGTTGCCCGCTGGACGTTTCCGTTGTGGCTCTATGTGTCGGTTACCGGCGTCGTTACATACGTGATGCTGAGGCTGGCGCGTTGAAAAGCAGGGAATAGGGAATAGGGAATAGAGAGGTCTTGGTCGGCTGTTTTTTGAGATGCGATGATGCGCGCGAATGACACCAGTCCGGGGCCGTCCAGTGGTCGGGAGGTTCAGTCAGACGACGGGACACGTCAACTGCTGCAATGGGGCGGGTTGATGCTGGGCGCGGGGATTCTGGCCGGGGTACTGCTGGAGACCGTGCTGGGCGGGTTCTCGCGCACCGGGGCCAGCACCAATGCCGGCTGGTTTGCCCTGATCGTCGCGCTGATGTGCGTTCCTTTTGGCGGATTATTGGCGGCGCTTGGATTGGCCAAGGCTCTGCGCAACCGGGCACTTGAGCGTAAACGCTGATCGTCTGCTATTCTGTTCAACTAACGGAGTATACGAACATGGCAAAGAGCGTTAACAAAGTCATTCTTTTAGGCAACGTAGGCAAGGACCCCGAGATCAGGTCCACTCCTGGCGGCACCATGGTGGCCAGTTTCTCGATCGCAACATCCGAACGGCAAAAAGACGCGTCTGGAAACTGGACCGACAAGACTGAGTGGCACAACCTGGTCGCCTTCACCAAGTTGGCCGAGATTGTAAGGGATTATGTAAAGAAAGGCAGCAAGCTGTATATCGAGGGCCGGTTGAACACGCGCAACTGGGAAGACAAGGATACCAAGAAGAAGGTCTACCGGACAGAGATCATCGTTCACGACCTGTCTCTGCTTTCCGCTCGTGAAGAAGGCGCAGGCGGTTACAGCAAGGCGGGAAGCTCCTCGGCCAGCTTCGACCAGCGGCCCCCGGCTGCAGCGGGCGGTTCAGACGAATACTCTCAGCAAGCCGAAATCTCCGACGACGATATTCCGTTCTAGAAACAGGGACTAGGGACCAGGGAACAGGGAACAGGGACTAGTCAAACCCATGAATCTTTAGCGGTGAGTGAATGACAAAAGGCCCGCGTCCAGGAATGGATGCGGGCCTTTGTGTGTTTCCAGTTAGTCTGCTTTCTATGTGGCCGGGATCTCGTTGGCTTTTGACTTTGGAATCAGGATGCGGTTGTGCTTTTTGTAATCGGCCGTGACGGTGCTCAGGAAAATGTTGAAGGCCTGGCCGCGGCGCTGGTCGAGAATCTGATCGCGGAACTGGTCGAAGTTTTTGGTGATCTCGTCCGCGGTAGGCTCCTGCTTGTCTACGATTTTGGCAACTACGCCGGTGCGTCCCGCGCTGATGGGTCCGCTGATTTCGCCGGGATTCATGTTGAACAGTTGCGGGGCGACCTGGCCAACCTGGCCGAAATCGGGCACCTGGCCGGATTGACCAACCAACTCGCTGGACTTGAGAGATGCGCCCATGTCCTTGGCGGCCTTGGCAAGATCATGCGTGGTCCTGGCCTTGGCGGCGAGCTCAGTGGTCTTCTGAGCGAGCAGGGCAGGAAGTTGCTCATTGCGGTAGTCGTCGGCAACGCGGCTCTTCCAACTCGCAAAATCGGGCGCGTGAGCTGCTTCGACATCCGTAACCTGGAAAACCGCGAAGCCTTCGCCAGTGGCCGCGAACTGCGGCGGGTCGCCCTGCTTGGATTCGAAGGCCTTGCCCATAATCTGCGAGGAATCAGGCAGCGCTGAGATCACGCCCTGCACGCCGAGCGGCGGAGTGGTGGTCAATTCCAGATGATGAGCTGCTGCGGTCTTCGCCAAGCCGCTCTTAATGGCCTCAGAGGTAAGCGCCTGAGCGTAGTTCTGTTCGGCTGCGGCGGCTTTTTGGCGGACGATGGTGGCCTGGATCGTAGGCAGCACCTCGCTGAGCGATTGGGTGTGCGCTTCCTGCCGCTCCTCGACCTGGATGATGTGGTAGCCGAAGGAGGTTTTCACAACTTTGGTGTCGCCGATCTTCTGGGTGAAGATGGCATTGTCGAACTCCGGCACCATCATGCCGCGACGGGCAAAGCCCAGCTCGCCACCCTTGTCTTTGCTGCCGGGGTCGTCGGAGTTTTTCTTTGCCAGATCGGCAAAGTTCGCCCCGCCTTGAATCTGCTTGAGCAGCGCTTCGGCTTTGGCTTTGGCTGCGGCATCGGTTTTGGCGTCGGCGTCACGAGCCACCTTGATAAGAATGTGGCGCGAACGAGCCTGCTCGGGAACCGAATACTCGGAGGCGTGCGCCTTGAAGTACTGCTGAATCTCCTGCTGGCTGACCTGCGGGGCGCCACCGGGTATCTGGTCGGGAGTGAACGCAAAGTAGGTGACTTTGCGCTGCTCCGGCACGGCCGTGGCATAGCGCGCGGCGTTCTTTGTGAAGAAGGCCTGGAGGTCGCTGTCTGAGGGATTGATCGTCTTGCGCAGGTCGTCGGCTGAAATTACTGCGTAATCGAACTTGATTTTGATGTTTTCCGTGCGATAGGAGTCGCGCACTTCCTTGTCGCTCACCGTGATTCCGGCGGTCACCAGGGACTGCAGGCGGCGGATAAGAATCTGGTCTCTCAACTCCTGCTCAAATTCCGGCACGGACATATTGAACTGCTGGGCAATGAAGTTGGTGTATTGATCCTGGCCGATGAATTGTCCGTTGGGGTATAGAAATTGGCCGAACTGGCCCTGATGAAGGAACTGCGCCACATCGTCGTCAGAGGCCGAGATGCCGAGCTTTTCGGCTTCGGCGAGCAGAATCTGCTGTTGTACCAGTTGCTGGCCAACCTGCCGCTCGATGATGCTGACGATCATCGGGTTGTCAGCGTATTGCGGGCCACGGCGCATCAACTGCTGGCGCGCCATCTGGCTTACCCGCTGCTGGCTGATAGTTTCTCCCGAAGAGAAGATGCGGCTGTACCAATGCGGATAGACGGTGGCGTAAGTGTCGGTTGTGTTAGCGCCCATGCCGGTGAGGCCGGGAATCAAGTAGACCACCATGCCCACCGAGGCGGCGGCGATGATGACTACGAAAAGTGCCTTGACGACGCGATTATCTTTCTGCAAAAAACGGATCATGGCGGACTTGAACCTTCAACTCTCTACGCGCAGACGTCGGCCTGACGTGCGCAATTGACCTGCAATTGTCGCTTGACGCGATTCTTAAAGCGGTTCTCCAATTCACGTGCCCTTGAGAGTCCAGTGCGAGGTGGCTTTTTCTTAAGGAAAAAGCCACTTAGCGGATGTGCTTTCAGAGCATATCAATTGGAGAACCGCTGACGCCATTATAGACGACAAGGAGGCTGGCGTTGGCGCTCGGCACAGGAGCAGGTTGAATAGACATTTCCTCAGGGGCTAAAGCCCGCTACTGTTTTTGTTGCATTTACGGCACGGCTGAAGCCGTGCCCTTTCAAAACAATGGGTTCTTCCGCAGCCTGTGGAGTTGCGCCCTTTCAGATTTCTTTGTTCACTTTTAGAAATCTCCGTACAAATGCCCAAACGCTTCACAAAAACTTAGCGGGCATCCCGGTTTCCGGGATGCCCGCATTTTGCGTGTCGATTGTCAGGCTGTCAGCGCCAGTAATAGTAGCCGCCCACGGCGTAGTAGGGACGGTAGTAAATCGGCGGGTACGCATAGGGATACGGCTGGCCACTGGGATAATAGCCGCGCCGGTAAAGATTAGGGCCGCCCTGATAAAGCCCCTGCGCCAGACGGGCCGCCTCTTGCGCGCTTACCGGGTTGACCGTCAGCGGGGCACTCAGGTGGAATTCGACCAGCGCCTCGGCGGGAATCCAGACGCCGGGTCCGGGGGTAGCCGCTGAAGCGGCCGTGCCCGCGGCCAGACCTGCACCGGCGCCAACCCCGCAACCTAAGGGGCCTCTCACTGCGCAGCCGACGATGGCGCCAAATATGGTGCCGCCGATCATGTTATTGGCCGAGCGATCACCCTTGCCCGGTCCTCTGACCTTGAACTGGTCAGTGGTGAGCGGATAGCTTTGTCCGCCCATTTCCAGCGAAGTGAGCGTGAGAGCCAGCACCGGCTTTCCGGCCAAGGCGCCTGACTGCTCGACCTGGGTGACCACACCATGAACTGTGGCGCCGCGTGGAATGGCTCTCATGCCGCCTACGGCCACAGTCTGAATCACAGTGAACTCAACCGGCTGGCCATCCTTGGCTCTCTTGCTGCCTACCGGCTCATTGGTGCGCAACTTGAGCAGGGTGCCGGGAGGAATGGTCACTGGGCCACTCGGTGTCTGTAGCTGAGCCTGTTTTTGGGCCTGAATCTGGGATTGGACTTCGGCGCGAATCTGGTCTTGTGTTACAGGGTGGCCGGCTCCCGGATTTGGGGCTCCTTGGTTCGGTGGCTCCGGCTGGGGCTGCGCCATCTCCTGATCACCGTTGTCGTCCGTGTCCTCGGCTGCCTGCGCGCTGACGACCTTGAGGTTGTCATTCACCTTGGTTACGCCTGCCACGCGGCCGGCTATTGTCTCCGCCAGCTTGCGGTTGGAGTCGGTTGTAACCGTCCCGGAAAGCGTAACTTCGCCCTGAATGGTGGACGGCGAGATCAGCTCGCTCTTCAGCGCCTGCGTGGAATCGAGGGCATGCACCACGTCCATTTCGATCTGGTTGTCGGTGCGGACTTCCGCCGCGGGTGGGGCGGGTGCAGCGTCCTGGGCGAGCGCAATTGCGCCACACAGAATCACCAACATGGCCCAAACCAGGGTCAGGGGCAATATTTTCTTAGACATTGGCCGATTCATCGTCATGCATCTCCTGGGCCTGAAGTTTGCTCCCCATTCACCCTGATTAGACGGGGAATGGAGGGAGCCGTCATCTGCTTGAACCCCGCTGCCGGGGAAAAGTTCCGCGGACCGGAGGAGATATTCAGACCATAAGCGGGCTTGGGGCCAATTCCCGGCCCTACGCGAGTGCCTCGTCAATGGCCGCGGCCAGCGTCTGCAGGCCGCTTGTCACACTTGATCCCAGATGAACCCGCAGAGCCCGGCGTCCATGCGACTCCAGCACCGCCAAATCGCCGGCGGCCTGGGCGTCGATTACCACGCCAAAAGTCAACTTCTGCCCCGGAATCTCCACGTCCATGGCGTGGTCTGCCGTTATCTGCAAAAAGACGCCGGTGTTGGGGCCGCCCTTGTAGTCCTGCCCGGTGGAGTGCAGGAATCGCGGGCCGAAGCCCAGGCAAGTGGCCACGCGCTTGGCGTCACGTACCTTGTGACGCAGGCCCTGAATCACCGCCTCGTGCATGGGGAACATGGGCAGATAAGCCAGCGCGGCAAAGTAATCGCCGGCATGAATCTGGTTGAAATGCGCGCGCAGATAGCCTGCCAGCGTGGCGGCGCTTGCTTCCTTTCTCAGCGTGGCGGTGTAGGCCTCGGTGGCGTAGAGCTTGAATTCCTGACCATCTGCGGAGGTCACCAGCACGGGCTCGCGCACGGGCAACTTGCCAGTTTCCTCATAGGCCGCGGTCAGGGCACGGGTCTCGATCTTGGCCGATTCCACATCCGGCTGGTTGAATGGGTTGATGCCCATCACCGAGCCCGCCACGGCGGTTGCAAATTCCCAAGTGAAGAACTGCGAGAAAATCTCGTAAAGGTCTGCAATCTCGATGGTTACGACCGGATGGCCGGCTGCCTCGATGGCAGCGACCTTGGCGGAAAGGCTTGAATCCGCGTTGCTATCGGCCGTTCCGGCATAACGGATGTAAACGAAGATGCGATCTTTGCCGTAGAACTCGGGCGCGGCAATCGCTTCGCGGTCTACCGGCGTGATGCCGAGGCCCTGCTTGCCGGTGGACTCGGCAACCAACTGCTCCATCCATGCGCCGAGGTCAGAGATCTCCGGCGAGGTGAAGATGGTGAGCTTGTCGCGTCCCGCGCGGGCCGCTGTGCCCAAGGTCAGGCCCAACTCGACTGCTGGATTATTCTCCGGGTCCAGCTTAGCGGACGCGGTGGCTTTGGTTGCCTCGGTCAGTAACTTCTCCGTGTTCAAGCCGGCAAGCGTGGCCACCACTACGCCAAAGTTCGACAGCGCAGAGAAGCGCCCGCCGATGGCGGGGTCGCCGTAGAAGATATAGCCGAAGCCATCGTCTTTGGCGACTTGCTCCATCTTCGAGCCTGGATCAGTAATGGCCATGAAATGGCTGCCGGCGTCATCCGAGCCCACAGCTTCTTTCATCTCATTGAAAAAGAACTGCTTGAGTATGTTTGGCTCGAGCGTGGAGCCGGATTTGCTGGCCACCACCACCAGAGTATTGGCCAGGTTGACCTCATTGCGGGCGGTCCACACCTGCTCAGGATCAGTGGAATCGACAATGCGCAGCTCCGGAAAGCCCGGCTGCTGGCCGAAGGTAAGACTGAGCACCTCGGGGCAGAGGCTGGAGCCGCCCATGCCGAGCAGCAAAACCGTTTGGAAATCGGAGGTCATTATCTCCGCGCCCAGCGAGGCAAAAGTTGCCAGGTCCTCCTGCTGCCGCTCGACGATGTCGATCCATCCGAGCCATTTCTCCTCGCCGTCGCGAGTCCACAGGCTGGGATCCTTCTGCCAGAAGCGGGCAACTTTGTTGTTGACGGTCCAGTCGGCGGTTGCCTGGTCTACGGCTCCGCGAAGTTCATCGGGCAGTGCGAATCGAAAGCTCATCCTGCTCTTGATTGTGCATCAAAACAAGGGATTTAGGAAACCAGCGAAAAGTATAAAAACAGCCGAGCGTATCTGATTATGCAGCAGGGAGTTAGTTATGCGGCCCGAAATGGCCGTGAACAGGCTTTCAGGCCCCGTGCGGCTTCCAAGCGGAAGTCACTCAGTTGCAGGTCCGGTCTCAGGATTTCGGCTGCGGGATGAATCGCCATCCGGCGCGCCAATCTGCCCTCAATGCAGACGGGGCCGGGTGAAGTGGTAGATGGCGCCAACCGTAATTCCCTGGGGGTTCATTCGCCCGGTGGACACAGTGGACTTGGAGAACATATCAGGCCAGGATTGGTATTCATAATCGGCTCGCACCCAGAGATGCCGCATCATCCGGTATTCCACGCCACCTCCCTCGGCAAAAAAATTTCGGGAGTCGTGGTAGCGCGTTCCCGTTTTCAATCCCTCGTCATTGTTTCCATACTCTGCAAATAGCTTTGCATAAGGGCGAAATTTAGCAAAGTGACGCCAGGAGTAAATCAGGCCGCCTCCGGCAGTGTCCTGTCTCAGATTCGTTTCTTCCGTCGCCGAGCGGAAGTAGTTGAGGTCGCGAGCCTCGGCCTCTATGGCAAACCCCTGCAACAATGACGGGACCCTCGTGAGTCTGTAATCGATCCACAGTGTTCCGCCAAGAATGTGGCCATTCCCATAATCGGAGTTGTAACCGGAAATACCGGCTCCGATGGCCCAAGACGATTTTCCTTCCGTTGCCGCCGGTACGGTTTGCGCAACCGCGGAGTATGTAGCGCAGACAAAAAACACGGCGAGGGTCGGTACAAGATAAAGCCGGATGCCCATTCTGCGTATCCCTTCTTTCAGCTTGTTCCTGTTACCTTTTTTCTGCGGGCCAGCGCGGCGTAATGCGCATCAAATCCAGGCTGCCCAGGTCTTCCACCACAAACTCCGGCGAAACAGCCGGAACAGCAACGATGCCCCCCATGGGCAACTTCAGGGCTTCAAAGGACGGTCCGGCAATTCTCGCCAATCCACAAGCCACAAACAAGTATTGGAGCCCAGGGACCGGTTGGGATTCATCAGCCAGGCTGGCACTCGTCCTGCTGCCGGCTACACTAATGCGCTCCACGCAAAAATATTCCCCGTCCATCAGAAGAGTCCTGTCTGCCATTGCTCGTGGAGGAATCTTTCCCGCGCGGGTTTGAAGCCGCGTGGCTTCGAGGGACTTCTGAATGTGCAGCTCGCGTCCGCGCCCGTAGTCGTACATGCGGTAGGTCAGGTCGCAGTTCTGTTGAGTTTCCAGCAGAATCGATCCGGGGAAGATAGCGTGAACCGTTCCTGCGTCCACAAAAATCATGTCTCCGCCAGCGACATCGAGCAGGTTCAGGCTGCTTTCGAGCGCGCCTGCTTCGATTCCAGCCTTGATGCCTTCCAGTGTGACGCCCGGCTTGAGTCCGAGGGCCACCTGCGCTCCCGGCTCGGCTGAGAGCGTGTACCAGCACTCCGTTTTGCCGCGCGGATCGCCATACTTTTGCGCCATCGCGTCGTCCGGATGCACCTGGACGCTGAGTTTTTCTTTGGCAAAGATTACCTTGATCAGCAGAGGGGAAGCATTTGGTCCGTCGGCCTTGCCACTGGAACCAGCGTTGCCCAACAGGCTTTCATGCGCTTCGGCAAATAGCGCGCCCAGCGTTTGGCCGGCGTGCGCGCCCGTAGCCACAATGCACTGGTCACCGGTGAGCCACGCCTCCCCGATGGGCTCACCATCCGCAACTATCCGGTCATACCAGGGATGAAGGTCGCGGAAGCCCCATACACGCTCGGAATACCAGGGTGCGATTCGAAATGGAGCCCAGACGGAACGAGCGGATTGCGCGGAAATTGCCATCAGGATCTTCAGCTTCTCCAGAAAAACAGGCCACTTGCCGGGCATACTTCTGCAATCTCACTCTATCAGAGAGGCAACCTCTTCTTGTGTGGACTGCGACTCAGTCTACCCTGATTTGAGCGCAGTGTTGATGAATTTCTTTCCACGTGGCGGAGCTTGCGCACCTTTCTTTAGCCAATAAACCAGGAGCTGGACTATATGATGGTGGGGGTTTGGTTTGTGTCTCTGCGGCCGCGCCCAACCCGCTAATTCTCCAAGGAGAAAGTTCAAGCGCATGTCGAAGCCAGTTTCCATCTGTGTGATCGGGTCCGGATATGTAGGACTCGTTGCTGCTGTCTGCTTTGCCGAAATCGGACACCAGGTTACCTGCGTGGACAACGACGAAGCCAAGGTGAAGAATCTCTGCGGCGGCGGTGTGCCCATCTTCGAGCGCCATTTGCCGGAGCTCCTGCGGAAGCACCTTGGACGCGGCGTCAACTTCACCGCCGATCTGAGCGCCGGTGTAGAACAGTGCGAGGCAGTTTTCATCGCCGTAGGCACGCCGCAGGGCGATACTGGCGCAGCCGATCTCTCTTACGTTGAGGCCGTGGTCTCGCAGATTGCCCGCTCCATCAATGGCTATAAAGTGATCGTGGAAAAGAGCACGGTGCCGGTGTACACCAACGAGTGGATACGGCGCGTGCTGCACCGCAATGGTGTGGCCTTGCACAGCTTCGATGTGGCCTCGAATCCGGAATTTTTGCGCGAAGGCACGGCGGTGATGGACTTTTTGCATCCCGACCGCATCGTCGTCGGGGCAGACTCCGAGCGCGCCGCTGAAGTCTTGCGGCGCATCTACGCACCGCTCACCGGCGGCAGCTATTACTCTCAGCCGGATGCCTTGCAGGGCGCTTGCAGCGCGGCGGCGCCGGCTAGACTTCTGGTAACTTCCGCGCAGAGCGCGGAGATTATCAAGCATGCCTCCAATGCGTTTCTGGCGATGAAAATCTCCTTCATCAACGCCGTGGCCAATCTGGCCGAGACCGTGGACGCCGACGTTGAGGACATCGCGGCAGGCATGGGCATGGACAGCCGCATCGGCGCAAAATTTCTTCATGCCGGGCTAGGCTATGGCGGGTCATGCTTTCCAAAGGACGTGGCCGCTTTTCACTGGGTGGCGCAGCAGCAGGGTGTTGACTTCCAGCTTCTCCGGGAGATTCAGAGGGTCAACGACACCCAGAGGGAGATATTTTTCAACAAGGTGCGCGCTTCGTTGTGGACCTTGCGCGGCAAGCGGCTGGCTGCCCTGGGATTGGCATTCAAGGGCGATACCGACGACATTCGCGATTCACCGGCTATTGAGGTGATTAAAAAGCTGCTTGATGCCGGCGCCCTGGTCACAGCCTACGATCCCGCAGCCATGGAGCGAGCAAAAGAGGTGCTGCCACCCAGCGAGAAGCTCAGTTATGCCGCGGACCTATACGAAGCCGCAAAAGGTGCTGACGCGGTTTTGATTCTGACCGACTGGAAGGAGTTTGCCGAGATTGATCTGGCGCGCCTCAACCGGGCGGTTCGTTTCCCCATCGTGATTGACGGGCGCAACCTCTATAATCCGCATAAGATGATGGATCACGGCTTCACCTATGTGAGCATGGGCCGCCCGGCAAGTTATCAGGCGCTGCAAGGCAAGCCACGCAAGCCTCTGGTGTAGCGGCGAGAAGAGCAATTGCAGGGCTAACTCCGCCATTCCGGCTAATACAATTAACTATTTGTTGACGATTCATCTGGAGTATAGACTGTTGACCATGCGCGTACTTGTTACCGGCGCTGCCGGGTTTCTTGGTTCTCACCTCACTGACCGCCTGCTGGGCGAGGGCCATTCAGTTATCGGCGTGGATAACCTGGCCACCGGCAATCGTGAAAACATCGCGCATCTCGGCCATGAACCGCGCTTCCATTTTGAGGAACTGGATATATGCAAGCCTTTCGATGTGGGCGCGGTTGATTACGTGTTCAACTTTGCTTCTCCGGCCAGCCCGCCGGAGTATCTCCGATTGGGAATTGAAACACTGCGCGTCGGCTCAGCAGGCGTGGAAAACACTCTGGAAATCGCTGCCCGTCATGGCGCCGGCTATCTGCACTCTTCCACGTCGGAGTGTTATGGCGATCCGCTGGAGCACCCGCAGCGCGAGAGTTACTGGGGCCACGTGAATCCGGTGGGCCCACGCTCGGTTTACGACGAGGCGAAGCGGTTTGCCGAAGCGATGGTCATGGCTTATCATCGCTCGCGTGGCGTCAATACTCACCTGGTGCGCATCTTCAACACATACGGCCCGCGCCTGCATCCCAGCGATGGACGGGTTATCTCCAACTTCATCATGCAAGCCCTGCGCGGCGAACCGGTGACCATCTACGGCGACGGCAGCCAGACGCGCAGCTTTTGTTATGTGGACGACCTGATCGAAGGCATCCTGCGCCTCTCGCGTTCGGATGAGCACCTGCCGGTGAATATCGGCAACCCCGTCGAGTTCACGATTCTGGAGTGCGCCGAGGCCGTGCTGGAAGTTACCGGCTCAAAGAGCGAATTGCGCTTTGAAGCCTTGCCCGAGGATGACCCCGCACGCCGCTGCCCCGACATCGCCAGGGCACGCGCCCTGCTCGGCTGGGAGCCGCACATCACGCTCAAAGAAGGGCTGCTCAAGTCGCTGGAGTTCTTCAAAAGCAAGGTCGCGGCAGGAAGGTAAGCAGGGCTTGAGATTCGGACGCATGGACCATCAGCCATTGGCATCGGCGAATTGATTCCCCGCGCAGGCGGATCCTTTTGCTACTCTTTCCTTATCATGAAGCGCACGTGTTTTCTGATTCTGACAGCCGTTTTCCTTCTTGCATCCAGTTTGCCCGCAGCCGCACAGAAGTTTCTGCCCAAGACAATTCAGTTCAAGGGCGCGCCGGAGTACTCCGACCAGGAACTTATGGCGGCCGCGGGGCTGAAAAAGGGCACGGTCCTGGCCTATGCCGACATGAAGGAACACTCGCAGAAACTGATGGACACCGGCGTTTTTGAGAGTCTCCTCTTCAAGTTCGATGGCGTGGACCTTGTCTATACCATAGTTCCGCACACCGATCTCTACCCGGTTCGCCTGGAGAATCTGCCGTTGACTCCAGGCAAAGAACTGGATGCGGCGCTGCACGATCGCTTTCCCCTGTACCACGGCAAAGTGCCAGCCGAGAGCGGACTACTCGAAGGTGTGCGCGGCGCTCTCGAAGAGATGCTGGCGGCCAAAGGCATCAAAGCCACCGTCACGGCCACGCCCTACACAGACCAAAAGCTGGGCAAGGTGACCGCGATGAGTTTTTCCATCACTGCGCCGCCGGTCGATGTGGGCGAGATTCGGTTGGATGGCGCGGCGGCTCCCACTGATCCTAAGGTCGCGGAGATTCTCGCCAAGTTGACCGGCTCAGCCTATGACAGCGAGGGAAGCCCAAACCAGATTGAGACCTACCTGGGCAACTACTATCACGACAAGGGCTACCTGGAAGCGGAGATCCACGCTGCGCCGCAAGGCGCGCCGGTGGTTACGCAAGAGGCGATCCGAATCCCCTTTACGGTGTCGGTTTCGCCGGGCGCCGTGTACAAGCTGGCGGGAATCCAACTCGCGCCCGGTCTGGGAGTTACGCAAGAGGAGTTCGACCGGCAATCGAAACTTCATCCCGGAGATATTGCCGAAGGTCAACGCTTGACCGAGAACTGGCAATACCTCTCAAGCCTTTACCACAACAAGGGCTACATGCAGGCCAGGGTTCATCCCACTCCCAGCTACGACCGCGCGGATGGAACAGTGAGCTTCGCCGTTACTGCTGAGCAGGGCCCGGTTTATACCATGGGAAAACTGATCATTGAAAATACGGCCGACGATCTTCGGGCAGCAATGTGGTCCGCATGGAAGCTGCCCACCGGCGCGGTCTTCAATGAGAGCGCGCTGCGCTCTTATTATTCCGGGCAAGATCCGAATTCCCCGCTCGGACGAACTTTTGCCGGAGCCAACTGCGTTTTCAAACTGACCATGGATGATCAGGCTCACACCGTAGATGTATCGCTGCGCTTGGAAAGGAAGCGGTAAGGGCGCGTTCCCTCCGAGGCTAAAGCCACGTTTTTCCTGGCGGCATTGTGCGGGGGTTGAAACCCCCGCCTCCCTCCGTTTTGGAATTTACGGTACGGATTAATCCGTACCCTTTCAAAACCAGGTCATGAAACAGCTTCCAGACATCTTTCAGCTTTAGCGCCCGGCGGCGCCGAAGGCGCTTACACACGTGCAGCAAGCACCTATTCCCACTCGATCGTTCCCGGCGGCTTCGATGTGATGTCGTAGACCACGCGATTGATGCCGCGCACCTCGTTGACGATGCGGCTGCTGATGTGCTTGAGCACCTCGTAAGGAAGCGGGGTCCAGTCGGCGGTCATGCCGTCTTCAGAATGCACGGCGCGGACGGCGGCGGTGTAGGCGTAGGTGCGCTGGTCGCCCATTACGCCCACGCTCATGACCGGCAGCAGAACGGCAAAGCTCTGCCAGATGGACGAATAGAGCCCGGCGGCCTTGATTTCGGCAACAACAATCTCATCGGCCTCTTGCAGCAGCGCGACACGCTCAGGCGTAACTTCGCCGAGGATGCGGACGGCGAGACCGGGGCCCGGAAAAGGCTGGCGGCCAAGAATCTCATCGGGCATCTCGAGGTCGCGGCCGATTCGCCGGACTTCATCTTTGAAGAGGTCGCGCAAGGGCTCGATCAGCTTGAGCTTCATGCCCAGCGGAAGGCCGCCCACGTTGTGGTGGCTCTTGATGGTCTGGCTGGGTCCTTTGACGCTCGACGATTCGATCACATCTGGATAGAGCGTGCCTTGAACCAACCATTCCACACCGCCGGTTTCTTTGGCAATGCGCGCAGCCTCGTCGTCAAAGACGGCGATGAACTCTGCGCCAATGCGCTTGCGTTTGGTTTCTGGATCGGTGATTCCCGCCAGTTGTTTCAGGAAGCGTTCGCCGGCGTCGACGGCGACGACTTTCAGACCGAGATTGTCGCGCATGTTCTTCTGGACACTTTGGAATTCATTTTTGCGCAGGACGCCGTTGTTGACGAAGATGCAGGTGAGCTGTGCGCCGATGGCCCGGTGCACCAGCATCGCCGCGACTGACGAATCCACGCCGCCGGAGAGCCCGCAGATGACGTGGCCCTTGCCGACTTTTTCGCGGATTGCGGTGACAGTCGTTTCGATGAAGTGCGCCGGGGTCCAGTCGCCCGCCGCGCCGCAGATTTGGAAGACGAAGTTTTTGATAATGTGCGGGCCGAGCGGCGTGTGGTGCACCTCGGGGTGGAATTGCACAGCCCAGATGCGGCGCTGCTGGTTGGCGATGCCGGCCAAGGCGTTGGCGCTGACGGCGATGCGGTGAAAGCCGGCGGGCAGCTCCAGCGCTTCGTCACCGTGGCTCATCCAGACCTGGAGCGTGGGCGGCAAGCCGGCGAAGAGCGTCGTCGCGCTGTCTTCGATGGTGACTTCGGCATGACCGTACTCGCGCTTGGTGCCCGGGCGCACCTTGCCGCCGAGGTGATGGACGATGAAATGCAGCCCATAGCATATGCCCAGCACGGGCACGCCGAGATCGAGCAGCTTGGGGTCGGCCGCGGGAGCGTCCGCATCATAGACCGACGACGGCCCGCCGGAGAGGATCAGACCGAGCGGCTGGAGCGCTTTGATTTCGGCGAGGGGCGCGGTGCAGGGCAGCACGACGGAGAAGACGTTCTGCTCGCGAATGCGCCGAGCAATCAGTTGCGTATATTGCGAACCGAAATCGAGGATGACGATTGTCTGGGTGGCCACGATTTCAGTGTGGCAGGGCATGTCGTCAATTTGCAAGCGGGATCAAGATTTGCGAGGAAAGGGTGGAAATGATCTGCAAGGCGGGATGGACATTGTGCGTTCCCACCCTTTTCGCAGAAAAACGCGAAAAGGATGGGGCACCCGGCACCCGGCACCCGGTACCCGGCGGTCATTTGGAGATTTCCACAACGCGGAATTAATCTGCATGGTTTTGAAAATATAAATAGGGGGGTAGGGGGTGGTCAGGCGGCGGTGTTTTTGGGTGAGGAAGGTTGGTTACGGACCCCGGCTAGGGCAACCTGGGCAGCATAGAGGAGCCTGGTTGCGTCTCTTCCATCGATTGCGTCGATGAGTATTCCGTGAGCGACGCAGGCGATAAAGTTGCTGATGTTTTCCTGTCCGGTGAGCGGAGGCATGGCTTTGCGGAAGGCTTGGTTGGCATCCTTAGTGGCGTAGTAGGTTTCCTTTCCTTTTTCGAGTGCCGCGTTGTAGGCGCGTTTCCCCGCGGCGCGGGCGCGGACAATGGCGGGGTTTTGGGGAATGGTGGGGGCGGAGTCTTCGGGGATGAAGCTTGATTCTTCAGTCATGAGGGTTCTCCTTGCAAGACAGATTAGGGCGGACTCTGATTTCATTGTGCGGGGCGGGAAGGGAATAATCTGCAAAGTGGAATGGGGAATCGTGGTATCCCACCCTTTTCGCAAAGAACGCGAAAAGGATGGGGCACCCGGCAGGGCGGAAATAATCTGCAAAGTGGAATGGGGAATCGTGGTATCCCACCCTTTTCGCAACGAACGCGAAAAGGATGGGGCACCCGGCAGGGCGGAAATAATCTGCAAAGTGGAATGGGGAATCGTGGTATCCCACCCTTTTCGCAACGAACGCGAAAAGGATGGGGCACCCGGCACCCGGCAAAGTTCATAACAGGCACTAGACATCAGGCTTCCAGTTCGGGCGGGAGATGCAATAGAATCCGGGGAAAGCCAGATTCCCCGACTGGTTTCCGGAAAAGAAAAGCCTGCCAACCCAAGGAGAAAACTCATGCGTGCAGCCGTTGTGAGCGCCTTTGATACGCCACCAAAATATGCCACCTTTGACGACCCCGTTGCGGCAGAAGGGGAGCTTGCGGTGACGGTAGCCGCTGCCGGGCTTCACCCCATTGTGAAGGCTCTGGCGAACGGTACACACTACGGCAGCACGGGGGAGCTTCCGTTTGTGCCTGGAGTGGACGGCGCAGGGCGCCTGGAGGACGGAACACGCGTGTTTTTCGGCGCGGCGCGCAGCCCTTTTGGGAGTTTTGCCGAGCGGACACTGGCGGCGAATTGGATGTGCATTCCGCTGCCCGAGGGGCTGGATGACGCGACGGCGGCGGGGATTGCCAATCCTGCCATGTCTTCATGGGTTGCGTTGAAGGCGCGCGCGCAGTTTGTCTCCGGGGAGAGCGTGCTCATTCTCGGCGCAACCGGCGTGGCCGGCCAGCTTGCGGTGCAGATCGCAAAAAGGCTGGGAGCGCGGCGCGTGATTGCAGCCGGACGCAATCCGCAGGCGTTGGAAAGGCTGAAGGCGTTGGGTGCGGATGCGATTATCTTGCTCGACCAGGAGCATGATCCGCTGGTGGCCGCGTTCAAGAGCGAGATCGAAGAAGCAGGCGTAGATGTGGTGCTGGACTATTTGTGGGGTCGCCCGGCGGAGTGCGCGCTGGAGGCCATCTCGCAGAAGGGACTGCACAAGGCTGCGCCGCGGGTGCGGTATGTGCAGATTGGCTCGAGCGCCGGCGGGACAATCAGCCTGGCGGCAGCCTCTCTGCGCAGCTCTGGGTTGGAGTTGCTGGGCAGCGGTTTTGGCAGCGCGTCGCTCATTCAGATTCGGACGGCAGTCGAGGAGTTTTTCAAGAGCGCTGCTCGGGAGCCGATTCAATTCAAAGTGAAGTCGGCGCCGCTCAGCGAGATTGAATCCTTGTGGAACAGCCCGGAGCAGGGCACGCGACTGGTGTTTCAGCCGTGAACTTGAATTGGCGGCTGTTGCCGGGGCTGAAGCGGATTTATTTTGCCCGCTCTATGCGGGGGCTGAACCCCCCGCCTCCCTCCGAATCGAGTTTCCTAAGCGGCTAAAGCACAGTTGATTTTGTGCGGCTAATGTACGGAATGGGGATTGTGTATTCCCACCCTTTTCGCAAATAGCGCGAAAAGGATGGAGCACCCAGCGAAAACAGCTACCAGGCAGTAAGGCAAATCGGCACTTCTGGTTAACTAGATTCATTAAGCTCTTAATTTCTCTCTGGGATTGACCACTGCATTCCTAATAACTCATCAAATTCCGGCGAGAGGCGCTCCAGTCCAGCTCCTGGATAAAACGTCATTTCGCCAAATTTAACACAGCCTGAAATCTCATATAAATCCACCCTTACATAAGAGAAATCTTCCCCGATCTGCTCTGCGTAGCGAAGCATCTTATCAAGGTTGTCAGGCCGCGATATAGCATATGAAGGTCGTGGAAAAGTATATTCGACAGGCATTTCATTCCAATTCGAATCGCGAATAGTCCGCCGATGACCGGTATACCGGTCAAGGTCGACTTGTATGGCAAACGCTCGCCCATTGAATGTATGAAATTTGTAGTCTACCAATCCATGCTCTCCGCTCTCGATGAATGGCTCTACGAGTAGTCGTCTACGAACTTTGGAATATGCCCATTCTTCCGAAGCAGCATGGAAGTCCATACGAAGATATTCGCGAAGCTGACGGCGTATCATTTCTTCATCTTTTGCATTTGCGGGCCGGTTCATGAGAAATACATTCGCGGCCGACGCGTGGTTCGTTTTCATAACGCACGGATAAGGTAGAGCATCATAATCAATATCTATCGGGCTTTCAAATGTCGCCAGTGTTGGGATGATGAAGCCATCACCAAATCTGGCGGCCATTTTCTCTTTTGCGATAATCTTGTCTACCAGAGGGGGCATTCTTGAGTCACGGTCATATAGCTTTCTGTAAGCAATCTTTTCGTTGAAAGTCCGCGGATGCTTAAGATTAGGAAGCTTACCGAACACCCTTATATGATCAACTGTCACATGCCACTTACGAGGAAGTAAATCGACCAAGAACAGCCATGCAGGAAAGAAAATAGTCTTGAGAAGCTTCCTTAACTTATTCCTCTTCATATACGTACCTTTTTCAAGAAGTTTTGTTTCGCCAAGGATACCAGAAAACAGTTGTTCAGCAGGTCTGTCTGCCGGAGTGCTCGCAGGCTGTTCGCCTATTCGGCCAACGGTGCGAAAGCGGGGCTTGCCATGACTCTCCACCCGGCAGAACATCCCCGACTCGCCGCGTTCAAGTATCACGGGTTTATCGACCAAATGCAGCGAGGCGGAGCAGGCGCGTTCTCCGTCACTCTCAGCCGGGCGTGATAGGCTGCTAGGCGATGCAGCTTGTATGAATCGGCTGCCGCGAAAGATGCGATTGCAGACGCGACCCAAGAGCGCTTTCCGCGTCAAAGGACCAGACCGGCTGATTTTGCCACCAAGAGGACTTTTCATGAAATGCTTTTGTTTCGCACCGATTCTCATTCTGGCGGTTGGAACCGCCGTTGCTCAAACCTCTCCCGCAACTGATGCACAGAAGCCCGCGACGCCGGCAGCCATCAAGAGCTTCGATTTATCGGCGATCGACAAGACCGCCGACCCTTGCGCGGATTTCTATCAATACGCCTGCGGCAACTGGGTGAAGAACAACCCCATTCCCGGCGACCAGGTGCGCTGGGCGCGGTCGTTCTCGCTGCTGGCGGAACGAAACCGCTATTTGCTATGGCAGGAGCTGGACGCGGCGGCAAGCAACCCCAAGAGCGCGCTGGAAAAGCAGTATGGCAACTACTTTGCCGCCTGCATGAACACCGGCCTGATCGAGACGGCGGGGCTGAAGCCGCTGGAGCTGGAGTTCAAGCGCATTGACGGCCTGAAAAATGCGAGCAAGCTGGCCGCGCTGATGGGCGAACTGGAGGCCGACGGGAGCTCGGCGCCACTGTTCAGGTTTGGCGTCGGGCAGGACGAGAAGGACTCATCGAAGCAGATTGCGGAGATTGGGCAGAGCGGCTTGTCTTTGCCCGATCGCGACTACTACCTTGTGGACAACGCGCATTTCAAGGAGATTCGCGAGCAGTATGTAAAGCACGTGACCAAGATGTTCACGCTGGCCGGGGACGCGCCCGAGAAGGCCGCGAATGAAGCCGCGGCGGTGATGGAGATTGAGACCGCGCTGGCGAGGGCCTCCACCAGCCGCACCGACATGCGCGACCCGGATAAACGCTACCACATTTATACCCTGGCCGATTTGCAGAAGCTGACTCCGGAGTTTGAATATTCGGTTTACTTCAAGGACGTGAAAGTGCGCCCCTTCGACACGCTCAATGTGGCGACACCGGATTTTTTCATGGAACTGAATGAATTGGTCCAGAAGGAGCCCGTCTCTGCGTGGAGGGCGTACTTCCGCTGGCACACGATTCATGACGCAGCAGTGAACCTGCCGCAGGCTTTCTTTGACGAGAACTTCGCCTTCTTTGGAAAGACGCTGGCGGGGCAGAAGGAGCCGACGCCGCGCTGGAGACAGTGCACCATAATGACCGATCGCGCGCTGGGCGAGGCAGTGGGACAGGGCTGGGTGAAGGAGCACTTTCCGCCGGCGGCCAAGGCCAGCATGGACCAACTGGTGGCGGCGCTGGAGAAGAGTTTGGGCGACGACATCAAGACGCTGCCGTGGATGAGCGAGGATACAAAAAAGGCCGCGGAAGAGAAGTTGGCATTGATCCGCAACAAGATCGGCTACCCGGAGAAGTGGCGCAACTATCGAGCGCTGAAGGTGAATCGCGACGACCTGATCGGGAACCTGGAGCGCAGCGCGGTTTTTGAGCGCAAATGGAATTTGAACCATCTGGGCAAGCCGGTGGACGAGAAGGAGTGGGGCATGACGCCGCCCACGGTAAACGCCTACTATAATCCCTCGTTCAACGACATCAACTTCCCGGCCGGCATTCTGCAGCCGCCTTTCTTCGATTTCACTGTCGATCCGGCGGTGAACTTCGGCGGCATCGGCGTGGTGATCGGCCACGAAATGACGCACGGCTTCGACGACGAGGGCTCGAAGTACGACGGCAGGGGCAACCTGCGCGAGTGGCAAACGCCCGAGGACCGCAAGTCCTTTACCGAGCGGACCGACTGCGAGGTGGAGGAGTACGGCAACTTTGAGGCCGCGCCGGCGCATGACAACATCGCCGAACAAAAGCTGAATGGCAAGCTTACGCTGGGTGAGAACACGGCCGACAATGGCGGCCTGAGGATCGCGTATATGGCGCTGCTGGATACATTAGCGGCGCAGGGCAAGAGCATTAACGACAAGATTGACGGCTACACCGAGGCACAGCGCTACTTCCTGGGCTTTGCGCAGGTGTGGTGCCAGAACCAGACCGAGCAGTCAGCTCGCCAGGCAGCGCTGGTGGATCCCCACTCGCCGGGACGCTGGCGCGTCAACGGCACAGTGCAGAACTTCGACCAGTTCGGCAGGGCTTTTGGCTGCACCAAGGGCCAACCGATGTATCCGGCGAACTCCTGCCGGGTCTGGTAGAGCGCGGCCTTCACCCCTGGCCGGGAGCCGTGGCGCATTGAAACCATGGCTTCGTGGTTGGGGGAGGGTCAGGCCAGCCAACCTGGGCGGTTCATCTTCCTGTAGATGCAGACGGACGTTTTCGCGGTTTGAGGGTCCAAACCGCATCCAAATAGGATCAGAATGGCTCGGCCAGCCCGAATGAAGGGGATTTCGCCGCGCCTGACGCCGAGCCGGACAGGGAAAAATGCACCGTTTTGCCCCGTCTTTCGCCAAAACTAGGCACAACCACCCCTGGGCTTTTACAATGCAACAGGGACCCGTCCCAACCCAGCTCTGCTGTGGAACTAGCAAACTTGGCGGCGCACGCCTGACCAGGATGAAGGAATCGCATGAAGTTCACGAAATTCGGCAAGGCCCTTCTTTTAAGCGCCCTTTCTGCTGGCGTTATTCTCAGCGTTACGTCTTGCGTTCAGGATTATTCGGTCGGCTATTTGTATGTGACGGGAACAGTGACGTCGCAGTCCGCAGGCAGCGGCATCATCAGCGGCTTCAAGATTGACCACAACACGGGCCAGCTATACAACATCAACGGATTGCCCGTTCCCTCCGGCGGAGCAAATCCGGTGCGGGCCGTCCTGCTGAGCGGCAGCCGCTTTCTTTATGTTCTCAACCGGGGCGTGAACGCCTCGGGCGGCACCGACTGCACCGCGACGAATCCCTGCCTGAATGCAAATATTACCCAATTTGCGATTGGCGCCAACGGGATTCTGACGCCTCAGGAGACCTTCTACACGCAGGGCGTCAACCCGTTCCGCATTATCTCCGATAGTTCGGGAAGCTTCATTTACGTGCTGGATCATGATTCGCCGGCTCCAACCTCGACCTCCAGCGTTCCGGTTGCGGCCACCAGCAACGCGAACTGCGCGGCTGCCCTCATCGGCGCAACGACCTGCGGCGACGTTACGGCCTTCGCAGTGAACCCGACCACGGGCCGGCTGACGCTTCTCCAGAATACCCAGGTGACTGCGGCGGGCGGCAGCGGATTTCCGTTGACCTACTTCCCAGTTCCCTCCAATCCCGTTGACTTTGCGATGGCTAGCGGGTACCTCCTGACGATGAGCAGCGCGGGAACCACCGTGGATACGATTACCGGGGCATACACCGGCGGTTCATCGGTCTTTCCCTACACCTACAATGCCTCAAACGGACAGTTGACGATAAACCAGAACAGCACTAACCCGCTGCTCAATGTGGCACAGGGGACCGCACTCGTGAGCGGAAACGGTTATGTCTTCGTGCTGGACAACGAGGCGCCAACTCCCAACCCCACCGGCGCGCAAAGCCAGATTGTGGCTTTCACCACCGGCAGCGGCGGCGCTCTGGCGGCGGCCACCAACGGCATCATTCCGGATGATCCGAACCAATCCAACCCTACCTGGCTGGCGGTGGAGTCAAAGGGCAAATGGTTCTACGTGGCCAATCAGGGGAACAACACGACGGGTACGGGGACGGCCGAGAGCGGCCTGGCGGGTTACGTGTTGAACAGCCCATTCCAGCCCACCGAAATGTCAGGCACGCCCATCGGTTTCGGCACCGGCGCCGGCCCGCAGTGCCTGGTCGAGGATCCCTCGAATCAGTTTTTCTATACGGCCAACTTCAACTCTTCAACCGTGACCGGTCAGGCGATTGACCAAAACGCCGGCACCCTCACCCCACTCTCTCAGGTGTCGAAAGTGCCCGCCAGCTATCCGCTGACAGGCCAGCCCACCTGGTGCCTTGTGGATGGGCGCACAAACTGACCTGCCGCTTGATAAGGACGTGCCTGGGGTGGAAAGCGAGCCTTCGCCCCAGGATTTCGATTGATTCGCAGTCATCAAGAACGCAGCCGAATTCCTGGGCACGAAGTTGTTACGGAGCGCACGGGAGCTCGATTCCAAACCTGATTTTTGGAGGCCCGGAGTTCCGGGCCACTGACGAAAGATGCGCATGAAGTTCAACAAGTCGAGCCAACTGCTATTGGTTTCCGCAGCCAGCCTTCTGGTGGCCGGATTTGTGACCGCCTGCAGCACGGCAACCACGGATTTTGTTTTCGTGTCCAGTTCCCTGGCCGCAGGACCGAACAGCTACGGCGAGATCGATGTATTCGAGATCAACATTGTCTCCGGCTTTATGCGCCAGATACAGTCATCGCCCTTCCCTTCGGGTGGACGCGACCCCGTGGCCGAAGCCGTTACCTCCGACTACGGAACCCTGTACGTGGTCAATCAGCTTGACAACAACATCGTTCAGTTCCAGATTGGCCCCGATGGCAAACTCTATCCCCTGAACACCGTGAATACGCCGGGGATATACCCACTTGCCGTTGCCGTGAACGGAACGAGCACGTCGCCGTCGACGTATCTTTATGTTGTAGACACATTCCAGTCGCTGGGAAGCTGCTCGCTCGCGAACCCTTGCTCGGGGTCGGTGGGCGTATTCCCCATCGAGCCAGCGTCGACCAGCGGCTCTACTGCGATCCCTGCCGGCGGCTTGGGACCACCCATCGTCAATCCAAGCATCAACGCCAGCTATTGGCCGCTGATCAACCCAAGCAGCACCAGCGACGTGATGGTGCCTACGGCGGTCACTGTGCTGCAAGGCGGAGCCTATGTGTACGTCGCGGCTTACGACTCGACGGCCGTTGCGGCGAATAACGAGGGCACAGTCAACATCTGCAATCTGAACGCCAGCGCCTACGCCGGCGCCGTTGGATATATCTTTGGCTTCTCGGTTGGCTCGAACGGCGCGCTCGCGGCGATACCGGGTTCACCATTCCCTGCCGGAAGCCTGCCCTGCGGCATTGCCAGCGATTCTTCTGGCGGCCACGTCTACGTCACGGATTACATCAATCGCGAGGTTCTTGGCTTTTCAGTGGCATCCGGCGTGTTGACTTCGCTAGGCTCATTTCCGGCCGGCAATCAACCCAAGTCCATCGCCGTCGATCCCAATTACACGTATGCGTATGTCGCCAACACGCTTGACGGCACTGTGAGCGCGTATTCCATCGGCGGTTCAGGGGCGCTCAGCCCCCTAGGCACTCCTTACGACGCAGGCCTTGATCCGGTGGCTATCGGCATTGACCCATCAACCAGCCATTTTGTTTTCACCGCGAACTTTCTGGGCAGCAATGTCTCCGATTTTGAGATGAGTACAACAGCGGGCACTCTTATCAACGCGCAGCTGTCTCCTTATAAGTCCAACGCCCAGCCGACGGCTGTGGTCGCCGTTCCGAACAGCGGCGGACCTAAGTAATATTGGGCGCCTGGTCGCTGCCAGGCGCTCTAGCAACACCTCGTACCGGGCTTTTACAATCGATACGGGGCAACTTAACCAGTTTTCCTGGGCTCGCAGATGGCCAGCCCACGACGAAGGAAGCGCATGAAGTTCAGCAAATTGAGCCAGCTTTTTCTGGTCTCTTCCATAGGCCTTCTAGTAGCCACCGTTTTTTCTGCCTGCGCGATCACGACCATCGATTATGTTTTCGTGGCCAACTCCACGGGCACGGGAACCTCGAATGATGGGCAGATCGAGACTTACGCGGCAGACTCCCAGTCCGGCGCGTTGCGCACGGCGGGTAGCGCTGTCTCCTCCGGTGGAGTGAACCCTGTTGCCATGGCCGTCACCTCCGACTATGAGAACCTTTACGTCGCCAATTCGGGAAGCAACAATATCGCCCACTTCCACATCAACATCAGCGGCACCCTGACGGCGGCTGACACGCTTACCCTGACAGGCGCCGCGCCGATTCGCATGGCAGTGAACTCTGCCGGGACCTATCTGTATGTAATCTCCTGCACGCCCTCGGCAACTCAGACGTGCACTGCCGGCTCCGCGGCGCTTACAGAGTATGGGCTCTCTTCAGGCACGATTGGCGCTGCTGTTGCTTCAGTGCCGTTGAATCTCAGCAATGTTTCCGCCGGCATCTATGCGGGCGATGATATTGTGCCAACGGGAATCACCGTACTGGCCAATAACAGCGACGTGACCGGCAATGCCGTCTTCGTCTCAGCTTATGACGTGACGGCCTACAATCCCGGGGGGACGACCGGCCCCTGCCCTCCCATCGGCTGTGCCAATTCCGGCTGGGTATTTGGCTTCGCCATCGGCTCGGGCGGCACGTTGACGGCATCTACTTCAGGCAACCCCGCCATCACAGTCAGCCCATGGGAAGCAGGCGTGAAGCCCTCGGCTATCGCCTCTGACCCGACCAATCGCTTTGTTTATATCACGGATTTCGCGCAGTCTCAGTTGATCGGCTACACGATTATTGACGGCAGTGTTCTGAGCTTTCTGCCCAGCGGTCCGTTCAAAACAGGGAATGAGCCCACCGCCGTGATTATCGACCCGCGCGGCATGTTCATCTATGTCACCAATTCGCTGGATTCCACGGTATCTCCCTACGAGATCACGCTGGCCACCGGAGTTCCTACGGGCGCAGTGAACGCCACTGGCTCCGGCAACAACTCGACGGATACTGAGCCGGTTGCCATTGTGATGGATCCTGCGCTGGGAAGGTTTGTTTATACCGCCAACTACCTGGGCAACTCGATCTCCGGGTTTATAGCTAATCCGACTTCGGGCGCGCTGGCGGTCACACAGGCCACTCCGTATCCCACAGGGGAAAAACCGACCGCGATCGTGTCTGTTCCCCACGGCAACTACTCCACGCAATCGGTTACACCGTAACCGCAGCCAGTTCCGCAGACAAGAAGGCCCAGCCTGGTCATGGCTGGGCCTCGTAGTTTGGGTGAACATTTAATAAGCCAGCTGAATATGCGTGAATCCGGCTTTGTGACTGTTTAAGGAGCTGGTGATCGGCCGTGATGGGCTGTTACGCGCCCATCCACTTGCGCAATACTCGCTGCGCCGGCTTTTCGACCAGGTAAAGCGTCGCGACGGCCATGGCGATGAGCAACGCGTAACTGAGCCAGGGGTCGAAACGGGTGAGCCCCATCCGGTCGAGGACGTGCGACTCATGGACCATATTCCACAGGTTGAAGTGGAGCAAGTAAAGGCAGTAGCTGGCCTCGCCAACGAAGACCAGCGGACGTATTCCGAGCACGGCCGCAAGCGGATTCTTCCCGGCCAGCCCCAGGACGATGCAGCCGAAGAACGGCATCAGCAAGCCGTCGTGCATGATTGCATAAGGCATCAGCGGCCCCAGCGTCAGCAGGCCATAGATACCGGCAAAGCCGCCCAGTCCCAGCCATAGGCGCAGACGGCTGTCGCGCGCTATCAGTTCGTCCAGTTCCGCCAGCATCACGCCGAAGACAAAGCTGGCCACGTGCGCGTAAGGGGTATATTTGAGGGCCCACAGCCAGCGCCCGTAGCTCCAGCGGTCGGGATGCGCAATGCCGTCCGGGTTGAATGCAATATAGAGTGCGCCGGGAACCAAGCCCAGCATCCAGACGCCAGCCATCTTCCAAAGGTAGGGTCCTGCGCGCTCCGGCCGCTTCCATCGAGCCAGCCAGGGAAAGATCACGTAGTAGAAAGCCTCGGCCGACATGGTCCAGGCGGGCGTATTCAGGAAGGTGGAGATGGCCGGGATAAACCCTTGCATCAGCAAGGGTGTGAGCACCACGCCAGTCCAGAACATGGCGTGGGTGTGACTGCCGTACTCCTTGCTTAACGTCCCCAGGCTCAGTAACAGACTGAGCAGATAGATGGGATAGATGCGCGTGAACCGCGCCTTCCAGAAGCGCGTCAGGTTCAGTTCTCCGGCCCGCGCCCGCGCATTGTAGTTATAGCCGAGCACAAAACCCGAGAGGAGTATGAAGTAGCTAACTGAGACAAAGCCCGCATCGACTACCGGCGCCAGCCAACCAAACCAGTTGGGATTTGAAAAATGGAAGAAAACGATGTTGATGGCCGCGAAACAGCGCAAGCCCGTCAATGCATTCAGCCGATCTGGCTTGCGTATCTCCACTGGCAGTTAGACGCCTCCGGGCAAAAGATGGCCGATGGCCGACTGCTATCAGCGGACAGCAAAACGCCTCTCAACTGGAAACTGTCAGCTGTTATCTGTTGGTAGTCTTACGCTGTGACCAGCGAGCCGACTTTCTCGCCCAGCACCACCCGCCGGATATTCCCCGGCTGGTTCATGTTGAAGACGATCATGGGAAGGTTGTTGTCCTTGCACAGGCTCACGGCGGTCAGGTCCATGACCTTCAGCCCCTGGCGCAGAATTTCCATGTAGGTGATCTCGTCGTACTTGACCGCATCTTTTACCAGCACCGGGTCGGCACTGTAAATGCCTTCCACTTTGGTGGCCTTCAGCAGCACATCGGCTTTGATTTCCATGGCGCGAAGGCTGGCCGCCGTATCCGTTGAAAAAAAGGGATTGCCGATGCCGGCAGCGAAGATCACTACGCGGCCTTTTTCCAAATGGCGCTCTGCCCGGCGGCGAATGTACGGCTCAGCCACCTGGTTCATAAAGACGGCGCTCATCACGCGGCACTGCACGCCGCGCTTCTCAATGGCGTCTTGCATGGCTATGGCATTGATGATGGTGGCGAGCATGCCCATGTTGTCGGCGGCCACGCGGTCCATCGCTTTAGCCTGCGCGCCCGCGCCGCGGAAAAAGTTTCCTCCGCCCACCACCACGCCGATTTCCACGCCCAGCGAGTGCACATCGACAATCTCGCCGGTGATTTCGGCGACTTTGTCGGCATCCAGGCCGAATCCGCGCGGGCCGGCCAGCACCTCACCCGAAAGCTTGAGAACGATTCGCTTATACATGCCTTTTCGAGTATCGCATAGAAGGCGCCAGAGGCAATCACCATGTGCGACGGTTGGGGTTCACACTGCGTGAGGCGGCTCACGGCCCGAATCAAGCCTGGACGTGCGATGAGCCCGGCTCTATCGCTTTCCTTTTGCCTTGTTGTGAGATTTAATAATGCTGTGTTGCCGCAAGGCATCACAGTGGAACGGCGCGAAGAAGGATAGAGAAGGAAGGAGGATTATGACGAACCCCAAGAAATGCGGAAATCTGGCTTGTACCTGTGTCCCAGCCGGGAACGCCAAATATTGCAGCCCCCACTGCGAAGGAATTGGGAAGAAGATGGAAATCGTCTGCCTCTGCGGCCACCCGGACTGCGGCGGCAACGTGAAAGAAGTCTGAACTTCTCCTGCTCGGCAGGTCTACAAAATGAAAAAGGCCCGGGGTTTGCACCCTGGGCCTTTAAGATTTCCGGAATGTGGTTGGCTAATTACTCGGTCGCCGCTTCCACGGGCTTCGTGGTGGCCACGGTCCAGTCGGGCGCGCCTACCTTGAAGCGCGCGAAGCGCCGCACGGTGATGTTCTCGCCCAGCTTGCCCACCTTGGTCGCAATCAGTTCCTTGATGCTGACGGTCTGCTCCTTGATGAAAGGCTGCTCCAACAGGCAGACCTCCTCGTAGAACTTGGCCATCTTGCCCTCGACAATCTTCTCGATCACCGGAGCAGGCTTGCCGGTGGCGGCTGCCTGTGCGCGATAAATATCTTTCTCGCGCTCCATATCGGCAGCGGTCACATCCTCGCTCCGCACATAGCGCGGATCAGAGGCCGCGATATGCATCGCGACATCCTTGAGCAGTTCCTGGAAGTCCTCGGTGCGGGCCACAAAGTCGCTCTCGCAATTGAGTTCGAGGAGCACACCGATCTTTCCGCCGGCGTGAATGTAGGTTCCCACAGCACCCTCGTTGGTGGTGCGGGCGGCCTTTTTCTGCGCCGAGGCCATGCCCCGCTTGCGCAACACCACAAAGGCTTCCTCGATGTTTCCCTTGGTCTCCTGCAACGCTTTAAGGCAGTCTCCCATGGGAGCGCCGGACTTTTCGCGAAGCTCTTTTACCTGTTTGGCATCAATCTTTTCGCTCACTGTTTTTGTCTCTCTTTTCTGAAATTCTGAACCTTCTTCGCCCCCGTCCTGACTGATCAAGAACGGATGCCGGTCGAGATTTGGGTTTCCCACCCTAGCCGCAAAAACAAAAACGCGGCGAGGGTGGGGCACCCGAAGTCTTGTCACCGGAGGAGTCCCGGCATAAGAAAAGCGTGGCGCTCAACGCTGGCGGCCACGCTTGTCTCATTCTGCGCGCTACGCGCAGGAAAGATTAAAGAGCGCTTTCGGCCACTTCGGCCTCGTCCAACGCTGCCACCGCGGCAGGCGCCTTGCGAATGCCGCCGCCCAAAGCCGCTTCGAGGTCCACTACTTCTGCCTCGGCAGGGGTAGCTTCGGTTGCTGATTCCTCGGCCACAGCGACTGGCTGCTCTTCCTGGAAGGCCTTGTCGCCCACCAGGTTCACGCCCTCGGATGCCGAATCGGCGATCTTCGAGGTGAAGAGGCGAATGGCGCGCAACGCGTCGTCGTTGCCGGGAATCACGTAGTCCACCACCGTGGGATCGCAGTTGGTATCCACCACGGCTACCACCGGGATGCCCAGCTTGCGGGCTTCCTTCACGGCAATCGCTTCGTTGTTAGAGTCGACGATGAAGAGCGCATCGGGCAGGCGCTTCATGGTCTTGATGCCGGCCAGGTTCGCTTGGAGGTGCTTGCGCTCCCGCTCCAGCTTGATAACTTCTTTTTTGGTCAGCAGCTCATAGCGGCCGTCAGTGGCCATCTCATCGAGTTCCTGAAGGCGCTTCACCGACTTCTGCACCGTCACCCAGTTGGTGAGCAGGCCGCCCAGCCAACGCTGGTTGATGTACGGCATGCCCGCGCGGTTGGCCTCTTCGGCCACAGCTTCCTGCGCCTGGCGCTTGGTGCCGACAAACAGAATCGTCTTTCCGCTCGCACAGAGCTCGGTGACGAATTTCGACGCTTCCTTGAAGAGCTTGAGCGTCTTCTGCAGATCGATGATGTAGATACCGTTGCGCTCGCCAAAGATGTATTCCTTCATCTTTGGATTCCAGCGCTTGGTCTGATGCCCGAAGTGAACTCCAGCTTCGAGCAGCTCCTTCATTGTGATCGTGGCCAATGGGCCTCCTTCGTGGATT
>Ga0182013_10001248_pt1 | contig 35124 bp, 30 predicted proteins | sample 612S2MmetaG_FD_120487 | JGI IMG/M metagenome (GOLD analysis project Ga0182013, IMG submission 120487) | Permafrost microbial communities from Stordalen Mire, Sweden - 612S2M metaG | ecosystem: Environmental > Terrestrial > Soil > Wetlands > Permafrost | place: Sweden: Stordalen | collected... | reverse complement strand
TTGATTTTTCAATCCCGGAAATCGCCCGCCTGGCCACCCACCTGACCCGCCTCGCCGAAGCCAAAAAGCTCCTCCAGGCGACCCAAAGGCCCCTCCGTAAGGCCGCCTAAGGCCGCCGGACCGAAAAAAAGCCATTCGTTTAGGGCGCCGTCGAGCGGACTCTGCCCTAAGTGTGTCTGCCCTCTCGCGTCGGTGGTTCTTTCCTTCGTGGCGCGGACTGTCAGTCCGCGGCGTCGGCTTTCGAGCCGACGTTCTTTTCCTCCGTAGCGCCGGCGATCTTTGTCGCCGGTGTCCGATTCTTATCGTTCGCTGGGGAAGCCGAGCTTCCGCGCCACCACGGGACCGTGCAATTCGCGCAGAGCATCGGTTGCGATCCAGCGGGCGGAGCGCGAACCTTGGCGGCCGATGGCCTCGGCGGTGCCAATCGCCTTGGCGTGCAACTGCCGATTGCGCTTTCCGATCTGCCGCAATGCCCAGTTCACCGCCTTTTTCACCATGTTACGGTCGTCGCAGGCGGCCGCGGCGATCAGCGGCAGAAAGGCTTCAAATTGTGCGTCGGATGCCTCGTGGGCTTTCACCGCCAGCCCGGCCATCAGAGCGAATCCGGCGCGGCGGACGAATTCGGCATCGGCATCCGCCCACTCGGCGGCTTTCTCGAATGCGGCCGGAGTGTGGCGCAGCAGGTTGTGGCACAACCCGTCGCACACGTCCCAGGAATCCAGATGGCGCACCCAGCGCTCCATCTGGCGGTTCCCTACCAGGGCGGGATCGTCCACCAGGGGCGCCAGTATCCGCGCTTCGTGAATACCGGTATCCCACAAGCGCAGCGCCAGGCGGTGGTCGCGCCCCAGCTCCTTAGCGATACGCCGCAGCAGCGGTACACTCACGCCCAGGGTGCCCTCGGCGCTGATTCCGTATCGCGCCATCCCGGCAACATTTGCCGGATTGGCGTGGGAGTTGAGTTCGGCGACCACCTGCGCCAGCACCGAATCGACACCGGTTTTCGGCTTGAGGACGGTTCCACGCGCCATACGAATGTGGATCTCAGAATATCAAGCCGCCGTGGGTTCGTCACTGCACCCGCGGAGCATGCCATCCGCCGGGCTGTATAATGTTTCCGAATGGATGCGCCGAGCGGATAGGGCTTTCCGGCGCGTCATACCAATTGCGGACCGAATCCAGTTGACGCCACCAAGACTTTCCCGGCGAGCCACCGTCCTCGCCGATTGCTTTCTCGTTTTTCTGTTTGCGGCGGCGCTCATCCGCCCCTACTTCAAAGCCAAGTACCTGGACAAGTGGGAGTCCATCGAAAGCACCTTCATCAGCGACGCCCGCTTCCTGGTAGCCCATTGGCCCCACCCGCAATGGCAGCCGCTCTGGTACTGCGGCACGCGTTTCGATTACATTTATCCGCCCGCGTTGCGCTACGGCACGGCCATCGTCTCCAAGCTGACCGGCTTCTGGCCGGTGAAGGCCTATCACTTCTACGTATCGCTGTCCTATGCCTTCGGCATCGCCGGTATCTATCTGCTGGTCCGGGCGGCCAGTAAATCCAGGGCGGCAGCCTTTTTCAGCGCGGCGGCTACGGCCCTCATGTCACCCTGTTTTCTTTTCCTGCCCAACTTCCGCAACGATGCCTGGAAACTCCTCCCGCTGCGTCTTGGGGTTCTGGTCAAGTATGGCGAAGGCCCGCACATGACGGCTTTGGCCTGGGTCGGTGTCGCCCTCGCCTGTGCCTGGATTGCGCTCGATACCCGCTGCCGCTGGGCTATCGCGCTGGCCGCGGCAGGTTCGGCCGCGGTCGTGTCGCACAACTTCTATGGCGCCGTAGCCCTCGCCATCTTCTATCCGATTCTGGTCTGGTCGTTCTGGATCACCCGGCTCGACAAGCGCATCTTCCTTCCCGCCGCGGCGATCCCGGTCCTCGGCTACGGCCTGACCGCCTTCTGGCTGGTGCCGTCGTATTTCCGAGTCACCGAAGAAAACATGCGCTACGTTTCCCGGAACGGCAACACCTGGTCGGTGTGGGCCGCGCTGGCGGTCGCGGTGGCTTTTCTGGTTTTCAGTAACCGCCTGGCGCGCGGCAAACCTGGGCGTACCTGGCCGGTGTTTGCCGCCGGTTCGGTAGTCTTTTTTTCGCTGTTGGTGCTCGGCAACGCCTGGTTCGATTTTCGCGTCTCCGGTGAACCGCTGCGCCTGGCGCCGGAATTCGACCTCGCCTGCATCCTCGGCGCGGCCGCCCTGCTCGGCTGGCTGTGGTCGCTGGGCGGACGGCTTCCGCGCCTGGCCGTCGCGCTGGTGCTGGCGCTGTCGTTCTATACTGCTCGCGGCTACCTGCGCCACGCCTGGCAGATTTTTCCTCGCGCGGCGGATTACCAGCCCAGAGTCGAATACCGCGTCACCGAGTGGCTGGCCGCCAACCTGCCCGGCTCCCGCGTTTACGCGAGCGGCTCGGTGCGTTTCTGGTTCGACGCCTGGCACGACCTCGCCCAACCCGGCGGCGGTTCCGAGCAGGGCTTGCTCAACGGCCTGGTGGAAGCCGCCCAGTGGGAGGTCAATCTCGGCACCAGGCCCGAACCCACGGTCTTGTGGCTGCAAGCACTCGGCGTCGACGCCATCTATGTCCCGGACCGGCGTTCCCGGGAAATCTTCAAGGACATCCAGTCCCCCAGGAAGCTCGATGGCGTTCTGCCGGTCGTCTACGACGACCATGAGGGCGACACCATCTACCGCGTGCCGCGGCGGTTTGCCGCCCGCGCCCGCGTGGTGGACACCACCGGCCTCAATGCCGCCCGCCCTCCGGGCTTCAACGACGATGTGGAACACCTGCGGGCCTACGTCGAAGTGCTGGAAAAGGGCCCCGGCGCCGCTGTCGCCGTCACCCGCCCGGCTACCGGCCTGATCCTGATCGGCGCCCACATCGAGCCCCATCAGTCGCTGATCGTGCAGGAAACCTACGATCCCGCCTGGCAGGCGTGGACCGGCCCTTACCGGCTCCCGGTTCGGAAAGACGCCATGGGCATGATGGCCATCGACCCTCCGGCGGGCGACCTCCGCCTGCGTCTGGAATTTGTCACCCCGTCCGAGAACCGCATCGGCCGCATGGTCACTCTGATCGCCATCGCCATCTGCCTGGCACTGCTCGCGCTCGATTGGCGCGCCGCGCGGCGTTGCCGAACCGCCGCCTGATTACCTGCCCGCCCACGCCGGCGAGCGTTTGCCCAAAAACGCAGTCATACCTTCCTGCGCGTCGGCGGCAAGAGCGTTCATCGACATCACCTCCTTGGCGTAGGCATAGGCTTTGGCTTGGTCCAGGTCGATCTGGGTGTAGAAGGCTTGCTTGCCGAGGGCGACCACCAGGGAACTGGCTTCGGCCACCTTGGCGGCCAGTTGGCGCGTTTCGGCCTTCAGCGAAGCGGCGGGCACGGCGCGGTTGATCAGTCCCCATTCGGCCGCGGTCGCCGCGCTCACCGGCTCGCCGGTCAGCAGCATTTCCAGCGCGCGCTTGCGGCCGATGGCCCGCGTCAAGGCCACCATGGGTGCGGTGCAGAATAGGCCGATCTTGACGCCGGGCGTTGCGAACCAGGCTCCCTCGGCCGCGATGGCCAGGTCGCACGCGGCGACCAATTGGCATCCCGCCGCGGTGGCCGGACCCTGCACCTCGGCGACTACCGGCTGCGGAATGCTCTGGAGGAGGGTCATCAGTTCCGTGCAGACATCGAAGATCTCGCGATAGTCGTTGAGGCATCGCCCGGTCATCTCGGAAAGGTCGTGGCCGGAGCAGAATACCTTGCCGGCCGCGGCCAGAAGCACGGTTCGTGTTTCACGGTCGCGCGCGATTTCCGACAGGCATGCGATCAACTCCCGCATCAGCCCCAGCGAAAGCGCATTGCGCCGCTCCGGACGCTGCAGCGTCACCACCGTCGCCGGTCCTTCCCGCGTCACCCCGATCGATTCGAAGTCCATCGCTCGATTAGCCCCCTTCGTAGCGTAGCGCGACTCGTGATACTCTCTGAGTCGCGATGGACACCAATGGAAAGGTCGCACTGGTCACCGGCGCCGGCAGCGGGATTGGCCGCGCGGTGGCGCTGGCTTTGCACGGGGCGGGGTACGCGGTGGTGTTGGCCGGACGCCGCCAGGAACAGCTCGATCGAACAATCGCGCTAGCGGCGTCCAGCGCGCCACTGCTCGCCGTCCCCACCGATGTCGGACAGCCGGATTCCGTGCGGGCGCTATTCTCGACGATTCGCGAGAAATTCGGCCGCCTGGACGTTCTCTTCAACAATGCCGGCGCCACCGCGCCCGCAATTCCCATGGAAGAGCTGACTTACGAGCAGTGGAACGCCGTGGTGAGCGTGAACCTGACGGGCGCGTTCCTGTGCGCCCAGCAAGCCATTCGGCTGATGAAGACGCAACAGCCCCGCGGCGGGCGCATCATTAATAACGGTTCGATTTCGGCCACCGCACCGCGGCCCAATTCGGCGCCGTACACCGCCACCAAACATGCCATCACGGGGCTGACCAAGAGCATCTCCCTCGATGGCCGCGCCTGGGACATCGCCTGCGGCCAGATCGACATCGGCAACGCCGCCACCGAAATGACCGAGCGCATGAAAGTCGGCGTAGCGCAGGCCGACGGTTCCCTGCGCCCCGAGCCGCGCATGGATGTGCGCCACGTAGCCGATGCCGTGCTGTACATGGTGAATCTGCCGCTGGAGGCGAACGTGCAATTCATGACCGTCATGGCGACCTGCATGCCCTTGATCGGGAGGGGCTGAGAACAGGCTCTGATATAATGTGTACACATCTGTACACAGGAGAACAGGACCATGGATCCCATCAGGGTCGGCATTCGGGATTTTCGGGAAAACCTCGCAACATACCTACTCGAAAGCGACGCGCCGGTAGCCATCACCCGCCACGGCGACACGGTCGGATACTTTATACCGGCGCGGCGCAAGCGCTCCGAAACGGAACGCGTAGCCCTGAAAGAAGCCGCCGCACAGCTTGATAAGTTACTGGCAGCGAAAGGGCTGACCGAAGAGGAGTTAGTCGAGGATTTTAAGCGTTGGCGCGCTGGCAAGCGCCGGTGAGCGCCGGCACAGGGCTGGTGCTGGACGCCAACATCCCGATCCGCGCCGTACTCGGCAGCCGGGTCCGCTCTTTGTTGCAGGCTTACGAGGATTCGACGGACTTCTACGCCCCGGACGTATGTTTCGAGGGGCGCTGGTCAAGCAGGTGGACGTGGCATTGTATCGGGATTTCGAGCAACTCGCGCGCGAGCGAATCGCCGCGCGCGACGTCGAGGACTGGCCTGTTGTCGCAACAGCCCTCATGCTGAATGTTCCCATCTGGACGGAAGACAGAGATTTCTTCGGCAGCGGCATTGCGACCTGGACGACAGACCGCGTGGAGCTGCACCTGCGACGTCGGTGGCAAGGGCCGGCGACCTGAATTTCGCAGACGCATCGGCGGATCTGAAACAAAGGAAAGACCATGTTGCGCTATTCCGTCAAACTCCCCAAAGACACCAACGGCACGATTTTGGCCGATGTGCCCGCCATTCCCGAAGCCCATACCTTCGGGGAAGACGGCGAGGAAGCCCTGGTGCGCGCCGTCGATGCCATTGAGACGGCCCTCATGGGATACCAGGTGGACCGGTTGCTCGACCTGCGTCACGCCTCCCGGTTGGATCAACTGGAGGCGGCCTTCCGCGTACTCGGCAAGCGGCTCACTCTGGAAATTCGCGAGGCCGCTTAACGCGGTAAGTACGCAACGCCAGCAGGGTCCGGAACCTTCCGTTGGCCGCTACTTCAGCGACGCGAGTGCCTTGATCTCCCGCCGGGCGATTTCCTTGGGAACGGGCGCATAGCCCAGGGCCGCCACCATTTTCTGACCGTCGGTGAGGGACCAGCGCAAGAAGCCCGTCAGCACTTTTCGCTGACCTTCCCCGCGGGCTTTCTGGGGTATCAGGAGCCAGGTGAAGGTGGCAATGGGATAGGCCGCCGCGCCGGGCGGATCGGTGATGGAAACCCGGAAGTGATCGGGAATGTTTCCGGCGGCGCTCGCCGCCGCGGCGGTGACGCTGTCCAGGTTGGCTTTGACGAACTGCCCGCCGGAGTTCCTGACGCTGCCGAACGGGATGTTGTTCTGCACGGCGTAGGTGAGCTCCACGTAACCGATGGAATAGGGCGTCTGCTTTAAGAGCCCCGACACGCCGTCGTTGCCCTTGGCCGAAAGACCGGTGGGCCATGGCACCGAGGTCCCTTTGCCCACGCGTTTCTGCCATTGCTTGGCGATCTTGCTCAGGTAGTCCGTCCAGCAGTATGTGGTGCCGCTTCCATCGGAACGGTGAACCACCACGATCGGGTTCGCCGGCAGGCGCGCCCGCGGGTTGTTCCGGGCGAGAACGGGATCGTTCCAATTCCTGATGGTGCCGAGGAAGATACCGCTAAGGGACTCCGGCGTGAATCTCAGTTCCTCCCGCATTCCCGGTATGTTGTACGCGGGCACGGCGGCGCCCAGCACGGTGGGGAAATGGAGGATCTCGGTATGCAGGCGGGTCCGGGCCTCCCCAAGTTGTTCTTCGGTCATCGGTCCGTCCGAGGCGCCAAAATCGACCGAACCGTCCAGAATGCGTTTGATACCTTCGGCCGATCCGACCGATTCATAGTTGATTTCGACGCCGGGACGGAGTTTCTGGTAGGAATCGAACCATTGGGCGTAGATCGGGTAGGGAAACGTGGCGCCCGCCCCATTGACCGTCTGGCCGATGGAGGGCTGCGCGAGGAAGAAAACCAATCCCGCTAGTGAGACGACGGCTTTGCTCATCATTCGGACTCCTCTTTCTTTCAGGACCCGCTTACGGGGCGGCAAATTCTATGGCATGGCTTCGAGGCCGCGGGAGCGCCCCAACGGCCGGAAACGGCGCCGTCATCCAGCATGATCGGCGGAAATGCAGGCGTCGTCGTCTCCTTTCTTCAGGCGGTCGAGCACGGACTCGATTTCCGCGAACAGGGCGTCGGGTTGAATCGGTTTGGCCAGATAACCGTCCATGCCGGCGTCCAGACACTGATCGCGATGATCCGTCATGGCGTTGGCGGTGAGCGCGATGATGGGCAGATGAGTGACGGATCCGCGCTCGGCGTCGCGAATCCGCCTGGCGGCTTCGAGGCCATCCATTTCGGGCATCTGCATATCCATGAGGACCAGGTCGAAACGGCGCTCCCGGACCAGTGCCAGCGCTTCCCGTCCATTGTTCGCCACCGACGGCCGAAGACCGCGTTTCTTCAGGAGACGCACGACGACCACCTGGTTGGTTTTGTTGTCCTCGGCCACCAGGATCTCCCGGCCTTGAAGGCGCTCGGCCGCCGACGACACCGCGCCGGACCGCTTCTGTTCCGATCCGGCTGGCGGCAGCGGATAGGAGAGTTGGAAGGAGAACTTGCTGCCCCGGTCCGGTTCGCTTTCGACCGACAGTTCGCCACCCATGAGATGGACCAGTCGCGAGCAGATGGCCAGGCCGAGGCCCGTGCCGCCGTATCTGCGGTTTACCGAGCCGTCGGCCTGGCGGAACGGCTCGAAGATGATGGACTGTTGCTGGCGGGAGAGGCCGATCCCCGTGTCGGCGACGGAAAAAGCGACGCCTGCCGTTAAGAGAGAACCGGGCACGCTATCGAGAGCGATGCGAACCCCGCCCCGTTGGGTGAACTTGACGGCGTTGTTGGTCAGATTCAGGAGTATCTGACGGAGACGGTTGCGATCGCCAAACAAACGGTCGGGGATGGCGGGCTCAACCTCGCTGGCGAGGCTCAGTCCCTTTTGGGCCGCCGACAGTTCCATGATCGAGATCACGTCGCGCACGCACTCGCGAACGGAGAAGTTCTCCCGCTCGAATTGTATCCGGCCGGCCTCCACTTTGGAGAAATCGAGAATGTCGTTGATCACCGAAAGCAGGGCCTCGGCGGAAGTGGTGGCGATTTTCAGATCTTCCGCTTGCGGACCGGTCAGTCCGGTGTCGGCGAGCAGGTGCAACATGCCCAGCACGCCGTTGATGGGCGTGCGGATTTCGTGGCTCATGTTGGCCAGGAACTCGCTTTTGGCGCGGTTGGCTTCCTCGGCGCGGGCCTTGGCGGAGCGCAATTCGGCGGTCCGTTCCGCCACCTTGCGGTCCAGACCGGCCATCAGGGTTTGTAACTCGCCGTTCAGTTTTTCGCGGTCCGCCAGGGCCGATTGCAGTTGCGTGTACGATTCCGCCAGGCGGCCGGCCACCTTGGTGAAGTCGGAAGCCACCGCCGCGATTTCATGCGGCACATCCGCCGGCAGCGAAACCCGCAGCGACCGGCTGCCGTCCTCCGAGAAGCGTTCAAACGCCAACAGGAGCGTCTCGAGAGGCCGCGTGACGCTCAAGCTGAAAAGGCGTGCCACCAGCAAGGACAATGCGAACACCGCCAACAGGCAGAGCGAAGCCATCAGGTAATACATCTCGGTCTGAAAATAGATCTCCGACTCCGGCTCCTTCAGAAAGATGCGCCACCCGGTGAGCGCCGAACTCTCCGCGCTGACCAGGTAGCGCGTGTTCACCCCCGCGCTATCGGCGTCGTCAAGGCGAAAGGTCGCATGCTGGGGAGCGGTCCGCGCCGCTTTTACCAACGCCGAATCCTGCAACGATTGGAGCGGCGTGTAACGCGACTCCCCCGCAGCGTAGACCACCTGTCCCAGTTCATCGACAATGATTCCCGACAGCCGGTTCAAACCGTGGTAGCGGGCAAAGTGGAAGGCGGAGATCCGCAGAGCGGCGCACACCGCGCCCACCACCGCGCCTTTGGCCCCGAACCACGGAGCCGTCAAATAGATGACCGGTTCGGAATGAAAGCGATCCCACACCACGCCGGACACCACGGGCTTCCTACCGGAGATCGTGCGGCGGTAATAGTCGCGGTCCTGAATTCGGCCCACCCCGAAGATGGTGCGATCGTCGGCTACGGCGGGCGAGGTGCCGACAACCGCTCCCGGCCTGGCGATCAGGGAGAGACTTTGAAAATCGGGATACACAGCGTGCACGCGGGCCAGTCGCCCGTCGAGGGCGGCCCGGTCGCGGACGGCGCTGCCTTCCAGGATTCCGGCCAGCGAGGCGACACCGGACAGATGGCGCATCACTACCGCATCGATATCCTGCCTGACCGCGAGCGCCGCCTCCTCGATTTCCTGGCGCGCGTCCCACGACTGGCGGTCGACATACAAACGCCCCGTGACGATCGTGAGCGGAATCAACGGGATCGTGGCCAGCAGGACGAAGCGTTGCGAAAGGTGCCCGCGCAGGGTCATTCTGCGCCGGTTCGCCGCCGGAACCAGCGCGTCCACGAACGGCGCCAGAATCGCATTGATAAACCCGTTCAGCGGACAGGTTACGATCGAGATCCAGCAGAGGGGCGAGGGTTGATGCAGCCAAAAGACGTAGACGCAGATGGAGAGCGGCGTCCCGAGGACGGACCAGTATATCAATTCAGCCAGAGGCGCCTGGACACCTTTTCGGGCCAGGGCGCCGATGGCGATCGCTTCCGCCACCAGCAAGCCAGTCGCGAACAGCCCCAGCGAGGCGGCGACCGGACCGCAGGAAATGGCCGCCACGATCCCTCCCCACAAAGGACCAAAACGAAGTGCGGCTGCCAGGTAGACAATGCCGCCGAAGAACAGGCGGGCATCCGGTAAGATGCTGACATTGCAGGAATTGATGAGGAGGCCTAGCGCGCCCGCCGCAACGCAGAGAAGCAGCGTGCGACGGTCCGGAAGCGAAGATCTCATGTAAGCTTCGTTATCGGACAGAAAAGAGAAAATGAGATGAATATGCGATTAAAATGCCCGAATATACCAAACCGTATTCAATCCGCAACGCGTTCGTCACAATCAGCGCCCGAATAGGCCAAGGGCACCCTGCCGGTATGGAGCGAAGCCCTGTTGGGTCGACTGGAAGCGGCCTTCCGCGTACTCGGCAAGCGGCTCACTCTGGAAATTCGAGAGGCCGCGTAGCCCCGCAATTACCGGCTCAACCAGGTATCTGCCGCGCGGTCGGCGGCGCGTGGTAACCAAGACCCGTCAGGCTGGCCCAAATGCTCTCCGCGCCCGGCGTAGTGCCCACGTGCGGATGCCCGGTCGAGTACAACACCGCATCCAGATCCTGCGCGGGACGAAAGATGGCGGGGTCTTCGAATTGGAAGACCGCCGCTTTCGGAGCCGAAGAATGGGAAGCGTCCAGAATGGCGTTGGTGGCGCGGCGCGCGGCCTCGTTGGCCCCTTCCATTGTGGCCAGGTTGGTATTGGTGCGCACATAGTCCGAGGCCAGAAAGAGGTTCGGGATTTCCGTCTGAGCCTGCGGGCGGTATTGAAAAGAATTCACGGTGTTGATGAGCAGCGGTTCAAGATTTGCCGCCTGGGACGGATTGGGGAAGCTGATATCGGGATCGAGAAACCAGTCGACGACCTCGAGGCCGCCGGGCGTCACATTGAGCGGCACACTTGCGGCGATCTGCTGCCAGACTTCGGTCCGGATCTCTTCCGGCGTGCACTCGGCCGCCGGCTTGCCGTAGAGGATGCCGGGCGTGTTCCAGTCGGAAACGTCGACCGAGAGAATATCGCGGCAGTTGCCGTTTCCGCGGTCTTCCAAACCGGCCCGCCAGAATTGGCGCTGGGAAATCGAGGTCAGCGCCCACGGCGAATCGAGATAGATCACATGGCCGTTGCAGAGCGGTTCTTCACGATCCAGGTAGAACTGGATGCCGTTCATCCACTCCACCTTGAGCTGGTCCAGATTGGCGATGCTGGGGGCGGCGGACTTCATCTGGCTGCTGACCAGCGGCGCCATGACCTCGACCGGCATGGCTGCCACGTAGTAGTCCGCGGTGATGGTTTCGGTTCCCGCGGCGGTAGCCAGCTCAACGCCGCCGATACGGCCGCCGCTCATCAGGAACTGCTCGACCTTCACATCCAGGCGGAGCTGGACGCCGAGCTTGCGGAGGTGATCGATCCAGGGAAAGATCCACACGTCGTTGGTCGGGCCGGTCAGGAGCCGGTCGAACGACTCACCGGGGAAGGCCAGCGGATAGAGGAGCTGCAATAGAATCGGGCCGACTGTGCGGGTGCTGCTTTCCTCGGCGCGCATGGCGACCAGCGAACGCGTGAGCCCCTCCGCGAGGTACTTCTGGTAGGCGACCGACCGTTCGGCCGCGCCGATGAAATCCCAGAAGGCGATCTTCTCGTACTCCTCCTCGCGCCGCCTTTGGCAACTGGTGGCGATCACCAGTATCCGCTCCACAAAATAGGCGGTTTCCTGAGCCGGAACGCCGAGGTTGGTGAAGAGCTCGCCCAGGAAAACCCGAAAATCGGCCACGGTATCCGGCACGCGGGCGACCCAGAAGGTGTCCTGCCTCCCGGCGCGAGCGAGCAAGATGCGGGTCGCGGCAGTCAGGTTCTCGAAGACATTGCTCGATGCGCCATAGGGGATGCGCCGCATCGTGTCGATTACGTGACGGTAAAACCCGGGAAAGAAACGGAAGCCGTGTTCGCCAGGCAGGTCGCGGCGGCCGCCGGTACCGGAACCGGCTTTGAGCAGGCTGCGGGCCTTCCCTCCGAAAAGGGAATTACGCTCATAGACCCGGACTTCGAAACCGCGTTCCGCCAGTTCGTGTGCCGCCGAAAGTCCGGCCACACCACCGCCCAGTATGGCAACCGACTCGCCCATGCTTTGTCCCCCTCCGGGTGCCGAGCCATTCCATTCAAAATGAAGGTTCCGAGTATATCACAGCCTCTGATCTGTTGCGCGCTTAATGTGGCTGCAGGAACCGGCTACTCGTCGCGCAGGGCGACGATGGGATGGATGGCGGCGGCTTTGCGGGCCGGCCGCCAACTCGCCAACGAGGCGGTAATCGCCAGGGTGGAAGCGGTGGCCGCAAAGATGCGCGGGTCGGTGGCTTGGACGCCGTAGAGCAGGCTGGCCATGAGGCGGGTGAGCGCGAGCGCCGCAGCCAGGCCGGCGGCAATGCCCGCCAGGGCCACGGCCATCCCTTCCCTCAGCACCAAGCCCACCACGTCGCCGCGCCCGGCGCCCAGTGCCACGCGGACGCCGATCTCGCGCGTGCGGGCGGCCACCGAGTAGGCGATTACGCCGTAAATGCCGACCAACGCCAGCACGAAGGCGGAGGCGGCGAAGGTTCCGAGCAGAAACAGGTTGAAACGCTGCGGCGCGATGGAATCCGCCAGGGCCCGATCGAGAGTCTTCACGTCGTAAGCCGGCACGGTGGGATCGATGGCGGCCATCTCGCGGCGAATCGCAGGCATGACGCCTGGCGGACTGGCGGCGCGGATGGCCACGTCAAAACCCAGCGTCATGCGGTTCGGAAAGGGCAGGAAAACCTCCGGTGGGGCATCGGCATCCAAGTGGGAGTAGCGCAGATCGGCAAGCACCCCGACGACCACGGCTGGCTGCGGCGCCGACAGAGATCGGCCGATCGGATCGACGGCGCCAAAGGCTTCGCGGGCCATGCTCTCGTTTAGCATGACCACGCCGCCCTGGTCCGCATCGCTCAGCCAGCGGCCCTCGCGCAGTTGCATACCGATGGCGCGAAAGTAGCCGGGGGAAGCGGCGTTCAGATGGAGCACGTGGGTCTGGGTGGGCGACGGATCGTTGGGAAATGCGGGAGCGCCGCTGAACCCAAACTGGGTCGAAATTCCGGCGGACTCAACGCCGGGAACGGACCCGAGACGGCGAAGCAACTCGTTCCGATAGCCCTGCTGGGCGGCTGGGTTCGATTGCGTCCCGGCCAAGCGGATTTTCAGGAGCAGGACTCTTTCCGGCGCAAATCCGGCGGGACGCGCATTCATGCGCAGGAAGCTCGCGAAGAGCAGGCCGGCGCCGGTCATAAGCACCACGGCCAGGGCCATTTCAGCACCCACTAGCACACGGCGGATGCGCAACCCGAACACTCCGCCGGAAGAACGCGCGCCCTCTTTCAAAGCGTCGTGGAGTTCGACTCGCCATAGCGCCAGGCCCGGCGTCACGCCAAACAGGATCCCCGCGGCGACGGAAATACACACGGTAAAAACCAGAACGCGGATATCGATGGAAGCTTCGTCGAGGCGGGGGATGGATTGCGGGCCCAGGCGCACCAGCAGGGCGATTGCCCAGCGTGCCAGCAGCAGGCCCGCGGCACCGCCGAGTAAGGCGAGCGCCAGGCTTTCCACCAGCAGTTGTCGCAGCGCCCGGAGACGGCCGGCGCCCACGGCGAGGCGGATGGCGAGCTCGCGGCGGCGCGCCGAAGCCCGCGCCAATAGCAGGCTGGCGATATTAACGGAAGCCATCAACAGCAACAGCGCACCCGCGGCAAGGAGCACTGCCAGGGCGCGGTGGGCGCTGCCGGTCAACTGATCGAGCAGCGCGTCGATGTGCAGCCGGTTCTGGGGCGCCGGCTGCCCGGGGCGCGGCGGATGAAGATGCCGCTGGATCGAGTTGAGCTCCGCCAGTGCCTGAGGAATGGTGGCGCCGGGTTTCAGCGACGCTACCGCCTGCCCGCCTCGGCCGCGGATCTTAGGGTCGCTCTGGTCAATCGCCAGGTAGGCTTCCACCGGTTCCGGATGCTGAGCCGTCCACCAGCGGGGGAACTGAAAACGGAATCCCTTGGGAAGCACACCGGCGATGGTTGCGGCGCGGCCGTCAACCGTTACGGCACTGCCGATAGCGCGCGGATCGGCGCCAAACTGACGTTGAAAGAGATCCCACGACAAAACGAGCGTATTGGTTTCGTTGGGCCCAAACAGACGGCCGAGGCCGGGGTGGGCTCCGGTGACGGCCCAGAAATCGCCGCCGACCAGCACGGCGCCGACGGGAAAGGCGCCGCGGGAGTTGGCAACGGCGATCTGCCGGTAGCTGAACGACGCCATGGCGTTGTAAGAACGGGCGTGGGCGCGCCACCCGGCGAAATCGGAAAGCATCACCATATCCCGGTGGACGAAGGTGTCGTAGTCGCCCAGCCAAACCAGGCGCTCCGGATGGGGATAGTTGAGGGGCCGCAGCAGGACCGAATTCACCACGCTGAAAACGGCCGTGTTCAGGCCGATCCCGACGGCAAGCGTCAGGATCGCCACGGCGGTGAAAGCCGGGTCGCGGCGCAGGACGCGGAAAGCGAAACGGAGGTCCTGCAGCAATTGATCGAGCCAGGGGCGACGCCAGACGGCGCGGGTTTCCTCTTCGACCAGGGCCACGTTGCCGAACTTGCGCAGGGCCGCGGCGCGGGCGTCGGCGGGCGACATGCCGCGCTCGATGTTGTCGCGGGTTTCGCGTTCCAGGTGCTCGCGGATATCTTCCTCGAGACCGTCGAGAGCGCGGCGCCGGCGGGTCATGACGAGCTCTCCTCAGCCGGTTTCAAGATGCGGGCGATGGCGCGGGCGAGCTTTTCCCACCGCGTGGTTTCCAGGTGCAACTGTTTGCGGCCTTTGGCGGTGAGGCGGTAGAACTTGGCGCGGCGATTGTTCTCCGAAACGCCTTCTTCGGCCGCGATCCAGCCGCGTTTGATGAGGCGATGGAGGGCCGGATAGAGCGAGCCCTGTTCGACCTGGAGCACGTCTTCGGACTGGCGCTCGATAGCTTTGGCGATGGCATGGCCGTGGGCGGGGCCGGGCGCGAGCGTGCGCAGGATGAGCAGATCGAGGGTGCCCTGCAGAAGCTCGACGCGGGCCGATTCGTCTTTAGTAGACATTCTAGGTGAATGATAGGGCGGCTCCGGTAGAATGTCAAGGGGAAGGGTTGCCGCACGAGCTGCCGATTTCGCGTCCTCCGCCAAGAGCGCCGGGTAGCAACCGGCGCGCAGGATGCCATCCCAATGCCACACGCTTTTCCGTTTAGGGCGCCGTTCTGCACAGATCGTGGGGCAGCCAATTCTGGCTGCAGCCGGCTTTTAGCCGGCTCTCGCCCGGCAGGAAGACTCGCTGCACCTCGAAAGAGCCGCCTAGAAAGGCGGCTGCGGGCAAAATTGCCCGCCCCACAACTTGCGCAGGCGGGCGTTGGCTGGAATACTATGCGGCATTAGGATGCCATCCTGCCACAAAGTTGGACTCAGCGGTCGATCACCTTCATCGCGGATGGAATGTACCGGTCGCCTGCGACCTCATCCCGCGGGACGGCGGCCTCCAATTCGGCAATCTCTTCGGCAGTCAACTGGATGTCCGCCGCGGCTGCGTTCTCTTCCAGATAGGTTCGGCGTTTGGTTCCCGGAATCGGCACCACGTCGTCGCCCTGGGCCAGCACCCAGGCCAGCGCCAATTGGCCGGCCTTGACGCCTTTGCGGCCGGCGATGGCCCGCACCCGTTCCACCAGCACGAGATTCTTATCGAAGGCTTCCCCGGCAAGGCGCGGATAGCGGAGGGTGCGAAAATCCTGGCTCGATAGATCGCTGGGTTTGGCGATGGTGCCGGTGAGGAACCCGCGGCCCAGCGGACTGTAGGGCACAAACCCGATCCCCAACTCGCGAACCGTGGGCAGAATCTCCGCTTCCACGTGCCGTTCCCACAGCGAATACTCCGTCTGCAGCGCCGTAATCGGATGCACTTTGTGCGCGCGGCGGATGGTTGCCGGCGACGCTTCCGACAGGCCCAGGTATTTCACCTTGCCCGCCTTTACCAGTTCCGCCATGGCGCCCACGGTGTCCTCGATCGGAGTCTGCGGATCGACGCGATGCTGGTAGTACAAGTCGATGTGGTCCACGCCCAACCGCTTCAGCGAAGCGTCGCAGGCCGCCTTCACGTAGTCCGGCTTGCCGCTGAGCTCCCACAACGCCGGGTCGTCCTTGCGGCGGACGTTAGCGAACTTGGTGGCCAGAAAGACACTTTCCCGCCGGCCGCGAATGGTCTTGCCCACCAACTCTTCGTTGTCGCCGATTCCATACATATCGGCTGTGTCGAGAAAGCCGATTCCCAGGTCCAGCGCCCGCAGTATCGTGGCGGCCGACTCTTCATCGTTACGCGGGCCGTAGAACTCGCTCATTCCCATGCAACCGAGTCCCATCCGGGAGACGATTGCGCCTTGCGATCCAAGTTTTCGTTTTTCCATGGTTGTATGCTATTACCCTTTGAGCGATGCCATGTCGATGACGAAGCGGTATTTCACGTCGCCTTTCACGAGGCGCTGGTAGGCTTCGTCGATCTGCCCGATGCCGATGATTTCGACGTCGCTGACGATGTTGTGTTCGGCGCAGAAATCGAGCATTTCCTGGGTTTCGGCGATGCCGCCGATGCAGGAACCGGCAAACTGGCGGCGCCCGATGAGCAGGTTGAACGCGGCCACGGGCAGGGGCGCTTCCGGTACGCCGACGAGAGTCAGAGTGCCGTCGAGCTTGATAAGACTGAGATAGGCGTTGATGTCGTGGTTGGCCGATACGGCATCGAGTATGAAGTCGAAGCTGGAGGCGTGCCGGCGCATTTCGTCGGCGTTTTTCGAGACCACCACTTCATCGGCGCCGAGCCGCAGTCCGTCGGCCACTTTTGCCGGAGACGTGGTGAACAGGACCACGTGCGCGCCGAAGGCATGGGCGAGTTTCACGCCCATGTGGCCCAGGCCGCCGAGTCCGACAATGCCGACCTTCTGGCCCGGTCCCACCTTCCAGTGGCGCAGCGGCGAATAGGTGGTGATTCCGGCGCAAAGCAGCGGCGCGGTGGCGGCCAGATCGGCGCCAGGAGAAATCTTGAGAGTGAAGGCCTCGTCGACCACGATGCTTTCGGCGTAGCCGCCGAAGGTGGGGCCGCCGAGGTGCTTGTCCTCCGAGTTATAGGTGAAAGTGGGAGAGTGCTCGCAGTACTGCTCCAGCCCGGCGCGGCAACTGGGGCAGACGCGGCAGGAATCCACCATGCAGCCAACGGCGGCGAGGTCGCCTTCTTTGAATCGAGTGACGCCGCGGCCCGTCTTCACCACGCGGCCGACGATTTCGTGGCCGGGCACGAGGGGATAAATGGAATTGTGCCATTCGTCGCGGACCTGATGCAGGTCGGAGTGGCAGACACCGCAGTAGAGAATGTCGATGACCACATCGCTCGCGAGCGGTTCGCGGCGCTCGATGGAAAAAGGCGCCAGCGCCGAGGTGGCGCTTTGAGCCGCCCAGGCTTTGGCGGTCGTGGCGGCGGAGGATGCCACCAGAGATTCCGTGCTTGCAGACATAATAGCGTGCTCCTTTTTTGGGGATGGAACCCGGCTCATCGAGCGAGGTTCCTTCCCCTTCATGAGACCTCGAATCGCGCCTTTCCTCAATAGGGAAATCTCCAGAAGATTTGCCTAATTCTACAATCTGTACGATTGTCATGCTAAATACAGACTTGGCTATGCTACATTTCTGTTGATGACGCGAGCGGGCGCAATGCCTCCCTCGATGCCGGAACTGCCCGAAATCAACCGGCGAATGACGGCCCTGCTGGGCGCGCTGGCGGTCCGGGAAGGGATACACCCGACGGCGTTGGACGGGGTGACGCTGATGCGCGTCAGCCAGCCGATGCCCCGCATGCCGGTGCTCTACGAGCCTGGGATTGTCATCGTGGGGCAAGGGCGCAAGCGGGGTTATCTGGGCGACCAGGTGTACACCTACGATGCGCACAACTACCTGGTTTTGAGCGTGCCGCTTCCCTTCGAGTGCGAAACCGAAGCCAGCCCCGAACGGCCGATGCTGGCGGTGTCGATCCGGGTCGACCTGGCGGTTCTGGCCGAGTTGCTCATGAAAATGGATGGAGCGCACCGTGCGGCCGCGGCGGCCATACCGGAAGGCATCTATTCGACGCGGCTGGACGCCAGGCTGACGGAAACCACGGTGCGGCTGCTGGAGTGCCTGACCGACGCGGCGGAAGCCAAAATCCTGGGACCGCAGACGGTTCGGGAACTGACCTACCGCGTGCTGTGCGGGGAACAAGGCGGCGCGCTGCGTGCGGCCGCGGCGCTGCACAGCCGCTTCGGCCAGGTGAACCGCGCGCTTCAGCGTATCCACGCCGAGTACGCGCGCAACCTGAGCGTGGAAGAACTGGCGGAAGCGGCGGGTATGAGCCCGTCGGCGTTTCACCAGAACTTCAAAGCGGTTACGTCCACATCGCCGCTGCAGTATCTGAAGACCATCCGCCTGCACAAAGCGCGGATGTTGATGGTCTACGAAGGTCTTCGCGCGGGCATTGCCGCCGAGCGGGTTGGGTACGAAAGCTCATCCCAATTCAGCCGCGAGTTCAAGCGTCTGTTCGGCACCAGCCCGATAGAGGAAATCGAGCGCGCCAGAGGGACGCTGGGTGTGTCGTCCCCGGCGATGGCGAGCCTGGGGTGACGAAGGGCTGTGTGCTTAGGACTCAGGTTCGGAATTACGCAATCGTAATTAGACCGCGCGGGCTTCGGGGAGCGAACCTCTTTCTCTCAGGCTGGAGATGGCGATACCGTAGCGGCCGCGGATACCGGTTTTTTCGAAAATGTGCTTGATGTGAATTTTCACGGTTCCGATGCGAATGCCGAGGTCGGAGGCAATATCCCGATTTCGCAAGCCGTGCTCCAGCCGTTCCATGATTTCGGCCTCGCGGTGGGTGAGAGGCACGCGGGAAGCCCAGGCGGGGCGCATGGGAACCCCTTGCAGGTCGTCTTCCATCCAGGAGTTGCCGCCGGCAACCGATTGAAAGCAGGAGAGGAGATCCTTCAGGGCGGCGGTTTTGCGGACCACGCCGCTGGCACCGGCCTGGAGGAAGCGCAGCGATTCGGCGGGAGATAGCGGGTCGCCCCAGACTACCACGGCGGGGCGCGTTTCGAAATCGCGGGAAAGCTCCAGGCACTCCAGGATGCGCCGGATACCGAAGGATTTGTCCATTATCCAGAGGCACGGGTGCAAGCTGCGAACGGCCTCCATGCCTTCGGTCAAGCTGGTGCCCGCGGCTACCACACTATACCCATCGACTCCCCGCAGAAGACTGCACAGCCCTTCCATGGCAACTGGCTGAGAGTCGCAAACCACAACGGTATGTACCGGCATCATCTTGGCTAAAACCACGCCTCCTGGAAAACAGATCGTCGGAAGCGTTGCTTAAGATTAGTGCGGCGTTGGGAAAATGCCTCAGAAATTCGCTGGGACCGGGCCCATCCGGAGAGTAGCCAGATCGACCCAGGTATCGCCGTTGAGGTTTTGAACGAAGACGGCGTGGTCGACGCGAAAGCTGTGCGGCCCGGCGAAGCCATTCCAGCGGCGGGCGGCAAATTGGTGCAACTCATCCACTCGTTCGGGCGTAACCCCTTGGGCCAGAGTGGCGTGGGGATGGTACGGGAACGGCTCGCCGAAAGCCACCGCGCCCGCGTTGAGGGATCGGTGGAGGCTTCGCAGGCGCTCCTCGCCTTCGCCCACCTCGAGATAGATCACGCCGGTGACCGGAAAAACGGCGGGACGGGTGAACTCGACCTCGAAAGGCCCGGATTGTTCCAGCAGCGAACGCGCGTGCTCGGAGGCAACCTGCCAGCCGGCATCGACCGGACGGGGCGGCAGCAGGCTGACGTGCGCGTGCGGCGTACAGCCGGGCATCAATTCGAGCCGTAAATCGTCGAGGAACTTTCCCAGAGGCCCGGGAATGTAGGTGACCAGGGCATAAATGCCGCGCTGTTCCTCAGGCCGGATGCCCCACGGCGACCCGTTGCTATTCCCCATTTTCGACACACTTTCTAGCGCCGCGGGCGTCCCGTTCCGTGCTCGTTCCTCTCCGCTACGCCCCATCTGCCTCCATGGTAACCGGATTCGGTGGTGCTACGCACAACCCTTGTCTAAACCGCTCTGCCCTTCGGCGGAGCGGCGCGCAGCAGACGCACGCCGCGAATGGTGTACTCGAAACCGCTGGCGAACGCCAGCGCGACGGCGAACCACATCAGAATATCGGCGGCGGCAACCAGCGGGGCGGTGCCGTAGGCATCCCGCACCAGCCAAGCCACCACGGTCGAGATCTGCATAAAGGTGGAGGCCTTTCCCAATAGGCTGGGCGGGAACTTGCGCAGTGGCGTCCACAGCAGGCAGGCCGACGCCGCCAGCAGAATATAGAGATCGCGGCCGAGCACGATGGCCACCATCCAGCGTGGAACCATGCGGGACCAACCCAGGGCCAGGAACACGCCGCTGAGCAGGCACTTGTCGGCAATCGGATCGAAATAGGCGCCGATGGCGGTGGGCTTGTCCAGGCGGCGCGCCAGGGCGCCGTCGACAACGTCGGTGACGGCCGCAACCAGAAACCATTCCAGCGCCTGCCAGTGGCGCCCCTGAAGCACAGCCACGATCACCAGCGGCGCCAGCAGGATGCGCAAAGCGGTAAAGGCGTTGGGTAGATTGAGCCATCGCGGCATGTCACCAGAAAGTGTAACGCGGCATGGCGGGAGGCAAAGAAAAAGAGCCCCGGAGCAGACCCATGTTATTCCGCTCCGGGAGGAGGACACTTGCTAACTCTGTCTAGCCATTAGTCGCGCGGGCAGCGGAATCGTCTCAGGTCTTTTATCGGTGCTTTTCCGCCAGGCGGGCGGCGAACCGGGCAACGTGGACGATGCCGCGCTCGTGGGTGCCTTCGCCGATTTTTTCCAGCTCGCGCCAGGCTTCGACGCGAAAACGCACGCGGCGCTCCTCGATGCCCACGATTTCCACCTGGAACCGCACCGTCGTGCCGATGGGCGCGGCCGCCAGATGTTTGACGTCGACATGGGTACCGACGGTGTCGTAGCCCTGTTCGAGCAGGGGCAGCGCCGTATCGCGGCAGGTGCGCTCCATGTAGCCGATCATGTTAGGTGTGGAGAGCACGCGCGCGCCCTCATGCCCCAGAAAACTAATGGCATTTTCGCCGGTCACCGCCACCCGGTCTTCGCCTTTCACTCCCAAGGAAAGTTGGTGCATAACGGTTCGGAATCAGACGGCCAGGCCGGCCAGCACGCCGCGCATGTAGCTCATGGAGCGCTGTACCCCCGGTAAGGGGTCGTCGCCATGGATTTCGTATTCCAGGTTCACGCAACCCTGGTAATCCGCCTTATGGAGCTGCCGGAAAAGCTGAGGGAAGGCAATGATGCCGTCGCCGACATCCACCTGAGACTCCTTGCTGGTGAAATCGGCAAGATCCTTGACGTGCATGTCGAAGAGCCGGTCGCCGGCTTCGGGGATGGTCTTGACCGGGTCGACACCGGCGCGTTCGGTATGGCCGACGTCCATGCAGAGGCCGCAACGGCGATCGAGCGGGCGCACCGCCTCCAGCACCGATTGCGGAGTGGGAAAGTGCTTGTCCTCCGGTCCATGGTTGTGGATGGCGATGCGGATGTCATATTCCTTGACCAGGGCTTCCACGGCGCGGAGATTGTCGTGGGTAGGGGCGCAGACCATCATGGGCAGGCGCGCGGCTTTGGCCCATTCGAAGATGGGGCGCAGTTCTTCCACGGTCTTGCCCTGGGTCATATTGACGTTGCCGGCGCTCATCACCTTAAAGCCGGCGTCGTCGAACTCGCGGCGCGCGGCGGCGGTTTCCGCCAGCGACGCTTTGTGCGAAAGCTGCTGGTCGGTGTCTTTGATGCTGATCCAGGTGGCGTGGACCTGGTGCAGCATCTCGATCGCCTTGGCGCGATCGAAATTGCGAAAGGTGTAGGTGGCGATGCCCAGTTTGATGCCGTAAGGAGTAGTCTCAATCTTAGCGGAAGCGGGAGAGACGGCGGCTAGCGCGCCCACGCCGGCGGCCCCGGCGCACCCGAGAAACGAGCGGCGGGTGGTTCGTAAATTCATACCTCACCATTCTATTACCAAGGGCCGGGCGCCCGTTCGGCCGCGATGCGCTCCGCCTCAAGCCGCGTTTTCGTTATAGTGGTGCCGATGTCTTTGCTGAAAAACAGCGAGGGGCTCCAAGCTGGGTGGGACAGACCATCGTTTCTTGTGGTCTGTCGGGCCCTCGCCAGACCGCGGCAGCCTGACAGACGACAGCAAACGATCGTCTGTCCCACCTCCTGGTCAACGGCTCACCGGGCGGCGGAGCCGGCATGAACCCCTCACCCCGCCGGTGGCTCATGATCGGGTTCGCTTTCTGGGCCACGGCGATCAACTATATGGACCGGCAGACCTTATCGGTGGCCGCGCCGCTGCTGCGCGAGCAATTCCACATGAGCAACACGGAATACTCGCGGGTGGTGTTCGCGTTCATGCTGGCCTACACCGTCATGAACGGGGTTTCCGGCCCGGTGATCGACCGGCTGGGAACGCGCCTCGGCTACGCGCTGTCGATCGCGTGGTGGTCGGCGGCGGCGGTGCTGCACGCGTTTGCGCGCGGGGCGATCAGCCTCGGGGCGGCGCGTTTTCTGCTCGGAATGGGGGAGGCCGGCAACTGGCCCGGCGGAGTGAAAGTGGTGGCGGAGTGGTTCCCGGAACGGGAGCGCGCGCTGGCGTCGGGCATTTTCAACAGCGGGTCGGCGGCGGGGGCGATTCTGGCTCCGCCGGCGGTGGCCTTCATCCTGTTGACGTTCGGATGGCCGGCGGCCTTCGTAGCGGTCGGCTCTCTCGGCTTCCTCTGGCTGGCGTTCTGGTGGCCCATCTACCGTACGCCGGAGGGCGCGGACGCCGAGGCCGCACGGCCCGTTCCGGCGCGGCAACTGCTGCGTTCGCGCTTCGTGGTGAGCCTCACCATCTCCAAAATCTTCATGGACCCGGTCTGGTATTTTTACATCTTCTGGTTTCCCGAGTACCTGAAGCACGCGCGCCATTTCGATATGGCGGCGATCGGAAAATACTCGTGGATTCCGTTCCTGGTGGCCGGTTTGGGGAACTACGCCGGCGGCTGGTTCTCGGGCTACCTGCTGCGGCGGGGATGGCCGCTGACGGCCGCCCGAAAGACGGGGGTAACCTTCTTCGCCGTGTTGATGGCTTCGGCAATTCCGGCGGTGCTGGTGGACGATGCGTGGGTTTCGATCGCGCTGGTGTCGCTCGCCATGCTGGGCTACACCGGAGCATTGGCCAACATGCTATCCATGCCGGCGGACGTTTATCCGCCGAACGCCGTGGCGTCGATTTGGGGAATCGCCAGCATGGGCTCGGGTTTCGGCGGCATGCTCACCACGTTGATCACCGGCTGGGCGGTGGACCATTTCTCCTACACGCCGGTGTTCTTCGGGTTCGGCCTCATGCCGCTGATCTGTGCTGCTATTTTGTGGATGTTTTTGGGGCCGCTCAGCAGGAGGCCCGGCGCCGCTTCATGAAGCCGCCATGTGCCGCTGGCCAAGCTCGAGACGGAACGCTGGGTCCCTGTGGATTCCACGGTCTGTCAACTGGCCGATCGGCTCCGCGCGTTGCGCTCACCGGATGCCTCAAGCACGGGCCTCTTGCTGTCGGTCGGGAAGGTTATTCCACCCAGAACGACAAATTCATATCGCGTACGGGAGTGGAACCCGCCGACAGCGAGAATATGGTCGGGAGTGCGCCCCCAGTATACGGGTTGGCTGGGGCACGCAATTGAACTTGGGTGACACCGGAAATCGAGCCGGCCGCCGAGCCCGCGGAAACAAAGGTAGGCGCGGGGCTACAGTATGTGCCGCTGCAATACGGCGTGACCGCCAGCGGTAAGCTCAGCGGAGCCACGGGACTCGTACTGACCAAGCCCGTGATGGGCGGAGGACTGGTGAGCCCCAGGCCGTCGATGAAGATGGTGACGACGGACCCCGCGGCCGCCGGATTGGTTTGGGAATTGACGGTTCCGTCGGTGTTGAGCGTCAGTGGAAAAGTCTGATTGACGATTGACGGCTGGGAAAGAAACGCGACCGGATTGCTTGCGGCCACTCCGAGCGTTCTAGAGTCGGAAACACTGTTCCCGTTGACGGCGGAGTACGTCAGGGTCAAGTTCGTCTGCGGACTGCCTGCGATTTCATATGGCACCTGGAAGTTGACTTGCTGCTCGGAGACGTAGAGCAACGGCGCGGGAGTCTGGTTGGCCACGATGCCAAGCCCTTCGAACTTTACGGGAAACGATCCATTGATGGGGTTTATCGTGGCTGTGTACGGGTTGCTCCCGAAATATAGGAAACGCCCAAACATTGCCAGCAGTTCTCCCGGTGCGACCGCCGTTACTGGACTGCTATCGGCTGCGTCAAGCACACAGGCGATTGGGGTGGCCTTGGAAGGGTCGAAACGGAGCAGGTCGTTGCCGGAGGCCAGCAGCAGCGTTCCGGTTGTGGAATCGTATGCCACGGGAGTTCCGGGCGGCGTGCGGCTTGATGATATGGCCGAGCCATCCAGCGCCATACGAGTCACGAAGCCGACTGGGGCGCATTGAGACGGGACGGCGCCGTCGAACCCCGGCAAATCCACGGAACCAGCCTGCCCGGCAAGATATATCCCCGCGCCGGTCAAGGCGGCGAACCTGAGGCTATCGCTCTTGCTGCCGCTGAAAAAAGTCGAAAAGATCAGCCCCGATCCATCCGCCTTTACGAGGGTCACATAGCCGCTGGAAGAGGTGTACTCCACGGGAATGGGCGGGCCGCAGGTTAACACCGTTCCGCTCGCGGCCGTATAGTTTGGCTGGTAGGATGCGGGAGTCGTCGGGTAACCGGGCGCGCTGGTTGTGCCGGCGATCAAGACGTTGCCCTGCGCATCCACGCCAATGTACGCAGGCACGGCGCCGTATTTTGCCGTGACGTAAGTCAGGAAGCGGGTTCGACTCAAGTCTCCAGTGAGGCTTGCCACGAATTGGTCGCTCCCGCAGGGGAAGCCGAAAAACGGGCAGCCACAATAAGAAACGGTCGGCATTCCTTGGAACGCTCCCGGCGTGGCCAACGGCTCGTTCGATCCGCCGGGCGGCACTCCGGCCACATAGATGTTGTCTTGAGCGTCGGCCGCCACCAGCCCGCCTATGCCTTGCGGTCCTGCGACGACCTGGGTCCCGTTCGCGCTCAACTTCAGAAGGAAGAGCGCCAGCGCCGCCGACGGAGGAGCGCCCGTCGTTAACTGTCCCGAGACCACAAACTCTCCCTTGCTATTCACCACGACTGAATGCGGATCGGTGTTCGCATTCCCGCCGATCAGCGCGGAGTAGAGAATGTTTCCCTTTGCGTCCAGTTTGGCCGCGAAGGCTGTGGCTCCGGGGGATTGAACGGCGCCGGCGCTGACAGGGAAATCGCCGGCTGTGGTTGTTCCAGCCACGTACACAGCTCCGGCGGAATCGATGTCCAAAACCGTGGCGGCGCTGGTACTGGAGCCGCTGCCGCCGATAGTGACTGCGTAAAGGGTCGTCGTGCCATCCGAACTCAGCTTGGCGATGTAGGCCGCATACGAGCCGGCACTGGTGGTAGTCTGGCCCGCAAGATAGATATTGCCCGAAGCATCCACCTTTGCGGCGTTTATCTGCACGTTGGGTAAGTATGCGATCGTGCTGCTCGGGCTGGAGGCCGCGGCGGTGGCCGGAAGCGCCGATAGGACGGCTAACAGCCCAATCCTGCGCGCGTGGCGAACTAATCCCTGCTCCATTTTCCTTTAGTGTAGAACGTCCATTGTTCGATGATTCGGGCGCGGCGCAGCCAAGGCTAAATTGCCCAAAACGCCCGTCCCGCCGCCGAAAACCGTTGGGGGCCCCGCCTCTGGCCTTGGAAGCAGCATGGAGTTTTCAAGCTAACCCACTACCGAAATTTGAGCCCGTATAATAAAAGGATGTTCTTTCGCCGAGAGACGCCCAAGATTCCGACCTTTTCCGAACGGCTGGAGCAATTGCGCCAAGCCGGATTTACGGTAGCGGCCGAGGGTGCGGTCACCCGCGTTTCGCGCGATGGCTGCGCGGTCGATCTCAGGGACGAGTCCGGATTGGCGCATGCGGCGTCGCGGGCGGGAATCGAGATGGGGTCCGAGATCGGCGCGCTGGTGGATGGCGGTTACCAGAAATTTTTCCGGACGCCGGCGGGCCAGCAGAAACCGGCAACGGCGGTGGAGCTCAAAGCCCTTCACGCATTTGAGGAAGACTTGCACGAAACACTGGGGCAGCAGAACTACTACAACGAAGCGCTGGGCACGGTTTCCACCTTCTACCTGTACGACCGCGTGAAGGACCGCGATCAAGGCGTGCCGAAGCGGGTGTGGGAGAGCTGAAGGAAAAGCTTCGGCGATTGTATACTTGACGAAATCGGCGATTCCGGGGCTACCTCGTTCGGAAGATTGTCGGCAGGCGCATTATGGATAGGGAACTGACTGGCAAGAGGGGCGATCCTTCGGAACCGGTGTTGTAATCCAAAGAGAGGCCCCGAAAGCCGGGCCGATGGTGATACCATGTCTGGGGTTAAGAAGAAGACGACGACTGGAGAAAACCGTGAGTGCGGGTCACGGCGTTTCCGAATGATGGCCGATTCAACCGAGCCCATGTCGTACGACGGTGCGAAAGCCGTACGCAGACATCGCTGTCGTCGTGCGTCCAAACAACTGCCGCCAGAACCCATCCTAACGGAGGCGGCATGAGCAGTCAAGTGGACTCGCAATCTCGGATTGTTACGCTTCACATCCAAGGTGTGAACATTGAGAATCTCTCGTTAGAAGACGTCGGCCAGTACTTGGCCGACTTCGCCGACCTCTTGGGCAAGGACGCGACGCCCAAGTACCACAGCATTAGGCGGGGTAGTCTAACGATGAGAGCAAAGGTACCAGCAGAGCGCGAGATCGACGTGAAAACACGTGGATTCCTGTTGCGAACCGGAGACGCCCCGGAAGACGCCATTCGCGCGCGAGAACGGATATCCAGGCGTTTGGGCATCAATCGCGCGAAACGTGCCACGCTGCTGGACTCCACTAACAGCAAGGTGATTGAGATCCCGGTCGAGAAGCCACTCGCCATCGCGCCGCCAGTCCCAAACTTTGTAAGGGCTGGTTCGCTTCAGGGGAAGATTATTCGGATTGGAGGCAAGCAAGATCCGGTCTCAGTTGAAGTTCAGGACGTCGACGGTTTCGTATATCTGTGTCGAGCCTCAAGGGATGTAGCTAGAAAACTGGCCCGCGATATGTTTGACCCTGTGGTGCGCATTCACGGCTCCGGCCGGTGGTACCGAACAGATGAGGGCGTATGGAGGGTGGACGATTTTCAGATTTCTCACCACGAGGTTTTGGACGATACAAGCTTCGCCCAAGTTATTAGTGAGCTCCGCGCCATACCGGCTGGTTGGAAGGGCCTTAGCGACCCATATAACGAGTTACAGAAAATCAAGAACGGAGAGCCGCGTAAACAGTGATAGGCCTATTCGACGCTGGCTTTATTTATATTCTGATTGACGACCGCGCGCGAGTTCCGCGTGACGCCAAAGGTAAGCCCGTGGTTGACCGCGCACAGGATCGGGTTGATTTTCTTGTCCAGACAATCAGTGAGCGTAGAGACAAAATCATTCTTCCGTCTCCTGCCTTAACTGAGTTCATGTTGTTGTCGGTAGATCGCTACAGAGATTATCGTTGAATATCAAATTTTGTAACCTCATGCATCTCCCCCTGCCTCCTACCGAGCAGCAGAATTTGCCTTTTGACACCGAACCGCAACAAACTCCCTCAACGCCTCCATCGGAAACTCAAACAGCCGAGTCCGCTGAAAAGAAGACGGAACCGGGGCATTAAGAACGAAACCCCACCAGCCCCCTACGTACCGGGCTACACGGACGCGGCACGCATGGGCAACTCTGTCCGCGAAATGTTCAGCGTGTCGAAAGAGGAAGTGCTAAAGCGCGAGCTGGCATGAAGCGCTCCAAAACCACCAACTCCGGTGGAGTTCGGCCAAAACAAATCTTAATCTACTAATAAGTAATTGGTTTTCAATAACTTAAGTTTTGGCACGCGGCTTGCTTCATAAGAGAGCGTAAGCCGCCAGGCGGCTGAAGGAGGAAAAAGAAAATGAAGACCAGATTGATGGCTCTGATGCTTTTGGCGGGCAGCGCGGCGTTCGCGGGACCGCGGTTCTACTTCGGAGTTGGCGTTGGCGTTCCGGCTCCGGTGGTCGCCTACGCACCTCCGGTTGCACCGGTGTATCCCGCTTATGGCCCTGCCTATGTGGCGCCGTATCCGGGACCGGGTTACTCTTGGGCCGCCGGCTTCTACGGACCGGGCAGGGCGTGGCATGCCGGCTACTGGGCTCGTCCCTATGGGGGCCCGGTTTACGGTGGAGCGCGCCTCACCGCCGGCGGGCGTTATTATCGAGGCTACGGTCGCCGGTAAGCAGTCCGGCTTTAACGGAAGCCGATACCTAACAGCACGACTCCGAGCGGGCGCTGGTCGCCGGGTGCGAAGAAAGTGGAGTCCACCTCCACTTCCGCCTCGGCGGCGGCGCCCGCTCCGCGTAGGGGGCCGGCAGCGGCCAGAGTGTAAACCCCGTCTTTGGAGTAGTTTCCCCGGGCCACCGATTTTCCATCGAGCAGCAATTCCACGCGCCGGGCGCTGGCTTGCGGCGGCAGATAGAATTCCACGGTCAGGCCGCGAGGCTCGGGCGGATTCTTGAGCAGCACCATGGCAGTTCGCGCCATCCAATGATCCGCGTAAACCCCGCTCACTACTTGCTCGCTGGAATCGGGTGCGGCCAGGGTCAGATATTCGCGCGTCACGTGGCGTTCCCCTACCGCTTCGGCGCGAACGCGGTCGATCGCTCCGTTCGAAATGCCGAACGGCCAGAAACCGAGCGAGGCGGTGGAGTAGCCCGAATGGCTGTCGAGCCCGATCAACCGCAGCGGAATGGCGGGGCGGATTTCGAGGGTTCTAACCAGGGGTGTGAGTGGCGCATGAACTTCGACGGCGCGGCTGAGGTCGCTCGATACCACGACTTCGCCGGGTTGAACCGGCTGGTCTTTGGTCAGCGCCAGGCCGCCGCGTCGCTCCACGTAATAGCGCAGGCCCCATTCGCCGTTCACCCAGGTGCGGCGCCCCATGGGAAGGTTCGCGGCGAATTGCCGATAGCCGTCCCAGTGCTGGTAGTTCACCACAGCAAGGCCGAGTCCCAGGACGAGTTGGGAGGCAAAGCCAGCCAGGGTGAGGATTCGGAGGTACGGCGAGCGAATGGAACTGAAACTCCACGATGCCAGGATCGCAACCGGCGCCGCCATCGGCAGCAGGTAGCGCGCGGAGCCGGCGAAAAAAATCACCGCCGAGCCGGCGAAGAAAATTCCGATCCAAGCCAACAGGAATTGGGTGTCGCGGTCGTGCCGGCGCCGCCAGGCGGCCACGATGGCTAAGGGAGTGAGAAGCGGGCCAGCCAGAAACAGGGCGTGGACGGCCAGCGTCAGTGCGCTCGTCAGTTTATGACCGGCAGTCTGGTAAGACTTCTGATAGCCAAGCGAAACCGCCAGGGGCCAGGCGCCGGTTCCCCAGCGCTCGAAGAGCTGCCAGGCGACGAGGGCGAGTACGGGTGCGGCAAGGCAAGCAAGCGCGCGACCGGGGGGTCGCGCGCGGACCAGGGGGCCCACCCCACCTTTGAGGAGCAGCCACGAGGCCAGGATCGGAACGATCAGGACCACCTGATAAGAGGTGAGCGCCGCCAGCGCCATGGCGACGGCGGCCCAGAAACGGCGGCCGGCGCAGAACAGCGCCATGGCGGCCATCCACAGCGCGACGAAGGGCAGATCGGCTTCGAGCGAATTGCCGTTCACCACGAAGACCGGAGTTGCCAGCAACAGCAGGGTTGCCCATGCCGGCCGGGGTGAAAATCGCCGTGCCAGCGACCACATGGCCACCGCCGCCAGCAAGGTGAAGCCGATGTAGACGGCGTGAAACCCGACTTCGTTGACGCCGCCGAAAAGCGCGATCAGGGCACCCAACACCCAACCATCCAGCGGCGGGTGCGGATGCCCGCGCAGGTCCACTGGCTCGCCGCGAAATACGTAGGTCGTGTGCAGCGGGTGCCAGGGCTCAATCTGCGCGTGGGCTCCTTCGGTGAGGTAGATATCGTCGTCGCCCTGGATCGCCTGGTTCAGAAACGGCAGGCGAATCAGGATGGCGAAGGCGAGGATCAGGAGTAGGCTGCGGCGAGACGGCATTGGTCAGGCGCCCTCGGGATGGAGCTTACGCGGCAGGCGAAAGCGCCTGCCCCACTGAAAAAACACCGGCGACAAGATCGCCGGCGCTACGAGTCGGGCGTCCACTTGAGCACGGGCTTGCGCGCGGCGGCGACCTCGTCGACGCGGCCGATGCGGGTCAAATGTGGGGCGGTCTTGACCAACTGCGGATCGGTCTCGACTTCGCGGGCGATGGAGATCATGGCCTCCACAAACAGGTCGATCTCGTCTTTGCTCTCGGTTTCGGTGGGCTCGATCATGAGCGCGCCGTGAACGATCAGCGGGAAGCTGACGGTGTAGGGATGGAAGCCGTAATCGATCAGCCGCTTGGCCAGGTCGCCGGTGCGGACGCCCAGTTTGGCCTGCCGGTCGTCGCTGAACACCACCTCGTGCATGTTGGGCGAGGGATACGGAAGATCGAAATACGGTTCCAGCTTCTTGCGAATATAGACGGCGTTCATCACCGCGTCCAGCGTCGCATTGCGCAATCCCGGGCCTCCGTGGGCGAGGATGTAGGCGAGCGCCCGCACGAGCACGCCGAAGTTGCCATAGAAGGCGCGCACCCGGCCGATGGCCTGCTTGCGGTCGTAATCGAAGTGGAGCTGGCCGCCGGAGCGCTGGAGGCGCGGGGCTGGCAGAAACGGCTCCAGGTGGCTTTTCACCGCGACCGGTCCCGCGCCCGGCCCGCCGCCGCCATGGGGCGTGGAGAAAGTCTTGTGCAGGTTGAGTTGGAGCACGTCGACGCCGAAATCCCCCGGACGCGCCACACCCACCAGCGCGTTCATGTTGGCGCCGTCCATGTACAACATGGCGCCTTTGGCATGCAGGATTTCGGCAGCGTGGACGATGTTCTCTTCGAAGACGCCGAGCGTATTCGGGTTGGTCACCATCAACGCGGCCACGTCCTGGTCGACGATGCGCTCCAGCGCGCCCACGTCCAGCACGCCGGTTTCGCTCGAACGAATGTTTTCGATGGCGTAACCGGCGATGGCGGCGGTAGCCGGATTGGTGCCGTGGGCCGAATCGGGAATCAGAATCTTCTTGCGCGGGTTGCCCCGGCTTTCGAGCAGGGCGCGCACCAGCAGGATGCCGGTCAGCTCGCCCTGCGCCCCGGCCGAAGGCTGGAGGGTGACCGCATCCATGCCGGTGATTTCGGCCAGCGCGGCTTCCAGGCGCTCCATCACTTCCATGCATCCTTGCGCCAGCGTCTCGGGCTGATAGGGATGCGCCCACGCCAGCCCTTCCAGTCGCGCCACCGCCTCATTGATCCGCGGGTTGTACTTCATGGTGCAGGAACCCAGCGGATACATGCCGTAATCGATGGCATAGTTCCAGGTGGAAAGGCGGGTGAAATGGCGGATGGCTTCGACCTCGCTGACTTCCGGGAAGCCGGGGATTTCGGCGCGGACGCTCGCGGCGCCCAGCGCTTCGGCCGCGTCCACGGCGGGCACGTCGAGTTCGGGAAGCTGGTACGCCTTCTTGCCTGGAGAGCTGCGCTCGAAGATCAAAAGCTCGTTGGGCGAGAGGTGCGAGTTGACTTTTCGATCCAGTTTCCTGGCGCTCACCGCAGCACCTCCGTTACCGCATCCATATCCGCGCGGCGCGACATTTCGGTGGCGCAAAGCAGCACCGAATCGGCCAGCTCGGGATAAAAGCGCCCCAGCGGCAGCCCGCCGACGATCTTCTTTTCCAGGAGCGCTTCGTTTCTCGATTCCGGATCGCCCACGCGGGCCGCGAATTCGTTAAAGAACTTGCCGCTGAAGCGCGGTTTTACTTTCCCGGCCAGGTAGTGCGCCTTGGCCAGGTTCTGCAGCGCCAGCTCGCGCAGCCCCTGTTTGCCGTAAACCGTCATGAAAACCGTGGCCATGAGCGCCACGAGCGCCTGGTTGGTGCAGATGTTGGAAGTGGCTTTTTCGCGCCGGATATGCTGTTCGCGGGTCGCCAGCGTCAGGCAGAAGGCGCGCTGGCCGCGCGAATCCGTGCTCTGGCCCACCAGGCGGCCGGGCATCTGGCGGACGAGTTTCTCTCTGGTGGCAATCACCCCGGCATAGGGGCCGCCGAAACTGGGCGAGATGGCGAACGATTGCAGCTCGCCGGCCACGATATCGGCTTCCCGCACCGGTTCGAGCAAGCCGAGCGAAACCGCTTCGGTGAAAACCAGGATTAGCAGCGCGCCGCGGCTGTGCGCGATCTCCGCCGCCGCCTTGGCCTGGTCCACGATGCCGAAAAAATTGGGCGATTGCACGATGACCGCGGCGGTGAGCCCGTCGATCTTGCTCTCCAAGTCCTTCAGATCGATGGCGCCGGTTTCCGCGTCGTAGCCGAATTCATCCACGGCCATCCCCTGGTGAAGCGCATACGTCCGCAGCACCTCGCGGTATTCGGGGTGTACCGATTTTGCCGCCAGCACGCGGCCCTTACCGGTGGCGCGCGCGGCCATCATGGCGGCTTCCGGCAGGGCGGTCGAGCCGTCCCACATTCCGGCGTTGGCCACGTCCATGCCGGTGAGCTGGCAGATCATGGTTTGAAACTCGAAGATCGCGGTCAGGGTGCCCTGGGCGATTTCGGCCTGGTAAGGCGTGTACGAAGTCAGAAATTCGCCGCGGGACACTACCGTATCCACCAGCACCGGCCGATAGTGAGCATAGACGCCCGCTCCCAGAAAGGAGGCGTAGCCCACCGCGGTGCGGCCGGCGCGCTCGCGGAAGTAATCGACAATCTCATATTCGGAAATACCCGGCGGGAGGTCCAGAGGGCGATTCAGCCGTACCGCCTCCGGTAAGTGGGAAAACAGTTCTTCGGCTGAGCCGACACCGCAGGCTTCGAGCATCTCGCGGCGCTCGGAATCCGACTTAGGAAGGTAGCGCAACTATTTTTCGGCTCCGATATAGGTTTGATAGTCGGCGGCCGAAAGCAGATTCAGCGCTTCGGCGGGCGCGTCCAAGCGGATCTTTACCAACCAGGCGGCGCCATGGGGATCCTGGTTCAACTTCTCCGGCGCATCGGCCAGCAGGGAGTTGATTTCCAGCACTTCGCCCGCGAGCGGCGCGTAAATATCGGAAACGGCCTTGACCGACTCGACCGAGCCGAGCGATTTGCCGGTTTCGAGCCGCGTCCCTACACGGGGCAGGTCGACATAGACGATGTCGCCGAGTTCCTCCTGCGCGTGGTCGGTGATTCCGATCGTGCCAGTATCCCCTTCCACGAGGACCCATTCGTGTTCTTTGGTGTATCGGAAGTTTTCCGGGTACATGGTTATTTGGCTCGCTTATAAAAAGGAGTTTCGACGGTTACCGCTTCCACGGGCTGGTTGCGGATGAGGACCTCAATGCCGGCGCCCGCGACGGCCCGTGCCGCCGGTAGATAACAGAGACCGATGTTCTTGTTCAAAGTAGGGGAGGGACCGCCGCTGGTGACCCAACCGGCAGCCGCGCCATCGAGGCGCACTTCGTAGCCGTCGCGGCCAATCCCGCGCCCTCGCATTTCAAAGCCGACCAGCTTGCGCGACACGCCCTTTTCGCGCTGCCGGACCAGCGCCTCGCGGCCGATGAATTCGCCCTTATCGAACTTGACGATCCAGCCGAGGTCGGCTTCGAGCGGCGAAATCGAGGCGTCGATCTCGTGCCCGTAGAGCGCCATCTTGGCTTCCAGGCGCAGGGTGTTGCGCGCCCCCAGCCCGCATGGCTTGATGCCGAACTCGGCGCCCGCTTCCATCACCCGGTTCCAGATGCGCTCGGATTCGGCCGGAGGAATGTAGATTTCGAAGCCGTCTTCGCCAGTGTAGCCGGTATGCGCGATGCGCGCCGCGGTTCCAGCCACCTCGCCATCCGCAAACCAGTAATACTTGATGCCCTCCAGGTCTACGGGCGTCAACTTCTGCAAGGTGGCGCGCGCGTGCGGGCCCTGGATGGCGAGCTGGGTGTAGCGATCGCTGGCCAGTTCCACCTCGGCATCGAAACGATTCTGCTGCCGGATGTGGTCGAAATCCTTCTCCTGGTTGGACGCGTTCACGCAGAGGAAGTAGTGGTCGTCGGCCACCTTATGTACCAGGATGTCGTCCACGAACCCGCCATGATCGTAGAGCAGGCCGGAATAGTGCGCCTGACCCCGTTTGAGCTTGCCCACCTGGTTGGTGGTGACGAATTCGGCCAACTGCAGCGCCTCGGGCCCGCGGATTTCGATCTCGCCCATGTGGCTGACGTCGAACAACCCGACGCGGGAGCGGACCGTATGGTGCTCGTCGATGATACCGGAATACTGGACCGGCATGTCCCACCCGCCGAAATCCACCATTTTGGCCCCCAGCGCCCGGTGGACAGAATTCAAGGGCGTGGCGCGCAGCGACGACGCATTTGGCATGAAGTCACAGCCTAGCAGCAGCGAAATCGGGGTGTCAATCGCAGGGGGAGCGGTCAGCCGTCAGCGATCAGCCCCGAACCGCCGCGGCGCGCTTCAGGGAATCGAAACCGCGAAACCCGGCGGCGCGGAATCGATCGGGAGGGATTCTGTTTGGCTCCGGCTTAGGCAGCCGGTGTCGAGCGTCCCCCCGGCGTCCCGGGCTCCTCGCCCGGCCGGCCGCCCGCCGAGAGGTTCGGCAGCGGCGCGGCAATTGTTTGAGGCCGGCCAGACGGGAAACACGCGGGCTGTCCCCGGTCTCCCAGGACGATAGCGGCACGCGAAGCTCGGAATAGCGACTGGAACGGGCGCACTAATGCTGATTTTTTGCCTCGTCGGAGGAATCTGTGGGTCACGGATACGCTCCAATGGCGGTGGAAGCCCGGTTCGCTCAGCCCGCGAACCTGTGCGGGCTTCAGCTCTTTGCTGTTCGCAGCCAGTTGCCTTTTGAACCAGTTGCTTCCTCCCGTAAACGCTCCGTCAGACAGGGCCGATCCCGGCAAATGTCAGCAACGCGCGTTATGCGGCCGTTGACGCGCGGCGACTCCGGCGCCAGGGCAAGCTCAACAGTGCGCGCGCCGACAGAATGATGGAGAACGTCGCGGTGATGCCCAACGCGAGGAGTGTCCACACGAAAAGGAAAGCTTGGCCCGAGGTGCCTATGTCGCCACCGAGAACACCCCGCGTCCCTTTCATGT
>Ga0182013_10001247_pt1 | contig 35125 bp, 29 predicted proteins | sample 612S2MmetaG_FD_120487 | JGI IMG/M metagenome (GOLD analysis project Ga0182013, IMG submission 120487) | Permafrost microbial communities from Stordalen Mire, Sweden - 612S2M metaG | ecosystem: Environmental > Terrestrial > Soil > Wetlands > Permafrost | place: Sweden: Stordalen | collected... | reverse complement strand
TTGTGTTCACAGTTGGCACGAAGGTTTCGCACCAAGGGCTCCCTAACCTGAAAGCTGGCCAGCATTCTCTGGTCTCGGCGACACGAGCAACTGCCACTCTCGGGCGGCAGTCGCGATCGCACCCGTCTCCGCCGATAGTCTCCGCCAAACGGGAATATTTCCGGATACGACCAGATCAAATTGGCCTTTCATGCCCTGCGATCCACCGCGTCAACGCTCCTGAACGAAAGCGGCAAGTGGCAAGCGGATGCGATCGAACGTCAACTTGCGCATTAGGAGGCGAATGAAATCCGTGGTGCCTATATCCATGCCGCCGAATTCTGGCAGGAGCGCGTGCGGATGATGCGGTGGTGGGCGGACGAGCTCGACCGGCTAAGTGAGCACGGTCGTGTCATCAACATGAGTTCCTGAGGAAAAGCGCGTTCAAAGTGGGGTTGCTCCCTTAAGTCGCCCGCCCATTAGTTCGACATGTTGGTCTCAAGGAGCGCCAGAAGTGAGCGCACCACTACTAGTCGCCGACGTCCGATCGTTGTCGTGACGATACGCCCAGATCCTATCAACTCGTAAAGCTTCGTGCGTCCCAAGCCGGTCACTTCGCATGCATCGTAAATCGTGCAGGTGAGCCGCTGGGCGAATGGCATCGTGCTCGGTTCTGCGGGTTTCGGAGCGGATAGACTGACCTGTGACTGTTGTCCGCCAGTTTTCTCTCGTCGATTGTATCTCACGTGGCCCTCCTATTCGCACAAAGCTCAACAGGACAAGAGTTGATTGTGCGACGAGCAACGTCAATGCGAACATCCGAGGGCGCTCGCGTACGACAGCGCACGTCAGCGGCAGTTTGAATATTTCCGGACACCAAGAGGCGACGCGGAAATTTTTCGAGAATGCGCCAGCCACAGTGAGGCATCGCGCCGAGGCTATTTGGCGAATGTTGGCAGCAAATTCCGCAGGCGTTCGCCGCTGTTCAAAAGCGTCTTATTCAACCATTATTCAACGGACGCGGCTGATGGCTACCTAAGTGCCTGAGTTTACTGGCGCTCCCTAGGGGAATCGAACCCCTGTTTCAGCCTTGAGAGGGCAAATAAAGCTCGCAGCGCCGGCATCCATGCGACATTTCGAACTCGACTTTAGAGTGACGAATTTCACTTTAGCGAGTTGATTTTGCGGGGGCGGCGAATGCCCCCTCCGAGGCGGGTGGGGCCCAGCAGGGACCCGCAAGAAAAATATAGCGCATTTTCAATCCGATAAAGCGGAGGTGAACAATCCATGAGCCCCTATCGAGGCGCTTTGGATGTTCCGCCCCATGGTCGATCTGTTCGAATTGCATCAGGGCGTCAGTAGCGACGACGGAGCGTGCGGGCTTGGCCGACAGGTGCGTATCCGCCCGGAGATGCTGCTTGAACATCTCCGGTAAGAGAAGTCCCGCAAAACGGGGGACTTCTGCCATATCCCCGGAGGTAACGGGGATTTTTATAGCCCAAAAGAATGCGTTAAATTTGCAACTGATTTTGGGCTTTCGATTACCCTGCGAAATGAACGAGCCTGACTAATATTTTTTGATCCACCTCCGGGATAGCCACAATTAGTCAATCATTCCAATAGCTTGATGGGCGGAGATGTAGCTACGGCACCTCCGGGCTTTGAAAGCATAGGGCTGCCAGGCTGTAGCGCGCCTACTATTCTATTGCCGACGATGGCTACCAATTTGGGGCTACCGGCCCAGCTACATCGCCAGATGGCAAGCGACGCGGTGACCTTCTTCAATCATATGGAGTTCCGGCGCGTGGTCCAGACACCTTCGTTCGGCGAAAGGACAGCGGCTGGCGAAGCGACAGCCCGGAGGAATATCGATGGGGCTCGGCGGATCGCCGATCGCGCGCACCTTATCGGTGACCGGCCGTTCGCGGGCATGAATAGAGGGACGTGCAGCGAGTAGAGCTTTCGTATACGGATGCGCAGGATTAGAAAATAGCCTGGCGGTGGTACCGCTTTCGACGATCTTGCCAAGGTACATGACCGCGGCGTGATCGCACATGTATCTCACCACGCCGAGGTCGTGACTGATGAAGATGAAGGTTAGTCCTCGCTCGCGCTGCAGCCGCTTCAACAGGTTTAGGATTTGGGCCTGTATAGCGACATCGAGCGCCGACACTGGCTCGTCGCAGACGACCAGTTCGGGGTTGGTGGCTAAGGCCCGCGCTATTCCGACGCGCTGCCGCTGACCTCCGGAAAATTGATGTGGAAATGCGTGCCGCGCTTCGGGGCGGAAGCCGACCAGTTCAAGTAGTTCCATGACGCGCGCGTCACGCTCACGGTCGGTTCCAATTTTCTGAATGTCGAGGGGATCGCGCACTATTTCTCCAAGGCGGGCGCGGGGATTCAGCGACGAGTACGGGTCCTGGAAGATGATCTGGAGACGGCGACGAAAAACGCGCAGGCTCTCTCCTGCCAGCGTATGAAGCGCGGCTCCATCGAACATGATACGGCCGGCCGTGATGTCGACCAGCCGCATGATCGCCGCCACGGTCGTCGATTTACCCGAGCCCGATTCGCCGACGATTCCGAACGACGTGCCTTGAGCTACTTCAAACGATATATCGTCGACGGCCCGCAGCACACGGGGCTCTGAGAACAGTCCTGCCGCACGCAGCGGATAATGGATCGAGAGATTCTCAACCTTGAGAAAGGATTGGTTTTCCTGACTCATCGCGTCACACATTCCAGCACGCAACCGCATGGCCGCGGTCACGTTCGATGGTCGGCGGGAGCCTGGTTCGGCACTCGTCGCGCGCAAGCGTACATCGATCGGCAAAGGCACAGCCTGGGCCAATGTCCGATAGTGCTGGCACCATACCCGGTATTTCGGTCAGCGCGACTGTTGCGTCGGTATCAATATCGGGAATGCAGCCGATCAATCCCCGCGTATAGGGGTGACGAGGCGAGTGAAGCAATTCGTCGACCGGGGCGCTTTCAACCGCGCGGCCCGCGTACATGACAACTGCGCTATCAGCGAGTTCTGCGACCGCACCCATGTCGTGCGTGATCAGGATCAACGACATGCCCGTCCGGCGCCGTAAGTCGCGCAGAAGATCGAAAACCTGGGCCTGCACGGTAACATCCAATGCCGTCGTTGGCTCGTCGGCTATTAGCAGCCTCGGCTCGCACGCCACTGCCATAGCGATCATCACTCTCTGGCGCATGCCTCCGGACAATTCGTGCGGATATTGACGCAGCCTATGTTCCGCGTCTGGAATTTCGACCGCCTTGAGCGCGTCCAGCGCGCGGTCCATCGCCTGGCAACGCGTCAGGCCGCGGTGCGCTCGCAATACCTCAGCAATCTGCTCGCCGACCGGAAATACCGGATTGAGCGCTGTCATCGGGTCCTGAAAGATCATCGAAATCCGATCTCCGCGTACATCCGACAGTGTGCGCGCATTCGCTCCAACGAGTTCCTGACCATCCAGGGTTATGCTTCCGGACACGATGCGTACCCTTGGCGGGGGCAAGCCGATGATTGCTAGCGCCGTCATGCTTTTGCCGCAGCCCGATTCGCCCACGAGCGCCAGGGTCTCGCCGGGCGCTACATTGAAGGACAGGTCTCTCAGGACGCGCACGGGACCGGAGCGGGAGGCGAATTCGACATTGAGATCGGTGACCGCGAGAACAGGGGGGCTCATCGTTCCCTCAAACGTGGATTGAGCGCGTCGTTGAGCCCATCGCCGACTAAGCTCACGGCTAGCACCGTGAGAAATAGAACGACTCCCGGCAGAGTGGTGGCCCACCAGGCGTCAAGCAAATACGGCCGGTTCATTCCCATCATCAGACCCCAGCTAACGGCGTTCGAATCGCCCAAGCCGAGGAAGCTGAGTCCACCCTCGAACAAGATCGCAGCGCCAACGGTCAGTGTTGCGGCGACAACGAGGGGCGGCGCGGCATTCGGCAGAATAAGTCGCCATATCAGGCGCGCGTTGCGCGCACCCATCGCGCGTGCCGCCTTGACATAGTCAAGTTCCCGGATACGCATGAATTCTGCTCTGGTTAGCCTCGCGGGCGTGGGCCAACTCACCAAGCCTATGCTAACAGCAACTGAGGCAAGCGAGGGCCTGAAGAGTAACACAATCGTCATTGCGAGAATCAGCGGCGGAAGAACTTGAAAAAATTCGGTGATGCGCATCAGTGCGCGATCGACCCATCCACCGTAGAAACCGGCCAGAGCCCCGACCGTCACGCCGAGGGTCATGGTGAGTAGCGCTGCACTCAACCCAACGGCCAGACTCGCGCGGCCGCCGTTGATGATACCCGCGAGCAGATCGCGTCCGAGATAATCCGTTCCGAGGGGCAGGCCGTCCTCGCCCGGAGGTAATAGCGGGGCAGACACGATATCCAGCGGGTCAACGCGATAGATCAGGGGGCCGAACAACGTCATGAAGATGATGGTCACAATCAATAGCAAGCCGAATAGAGCGGCGCGATTGCGACAGAAGCTCGTCCATGCGTCGGTGAACGGAGTGCGAGCGACAACGGCTCCGTCAGTCATCGTCTCCGAATCCTTGGGTCGATTACGTGGTAGAGAAGGTCGGTCATCGTGTTGACGACGATAACTAAAATTGCCGTGCAGAACAAAATGCCCAACATTAGCGGCGCATCGCGCCGAAGGATGGATTCGTATGCCAAGCGGCCCATTCCGGGCCAGCCGAACACGGTCTCGACCAGAACGGCACCGGCGAGCAGATGGCTGACTTGCACACCCGCGACGGTGACGATCGGCAGGATAGCATTGCGCAGGGCGTGTTTGTAGACCACCACACCTTCGCTCAAGCCTTTCGCCCGTGCGGTCCGCACGTAGTCCGCTCCGAGCGCTTCCAGCATGCTGGTACGTGACAGACGACTGTATTGCGCAAGGTAAACCGAAGCCAACGTGAAGGTTGGCAGCACGAGATGGCGCAGTATGTCCAACGTCTGCGGGAGGATGCCGACGGAGGTGCGTGGATCGATCATACCTTGTGCCGGAAACAAAGGGATCCACGATGCAAAGACAAGAATAAGAACGATGCCGGTCCAGAACACCGGCGCCGAATAACCCAGCAGCGAAAGGATCGAAACGAACTGACTGAGAACTCCCGTCGGACGCTGCGCCGCCAGAACGCCGAGCATGGTTCCCGCGACAACGGCTGCCGTCAGCGCCGCGCCGACCAGCAGAATGGTCGGAAACAGACGTTCAAGGATGAGGCCTGCCACCGGTGCGTTGAAGTAAGCCGAGGTCCCGAGATCGCCGTGCAAGAGATTGCCAACATAAATCAGGAATTGCCTCGGCAGCGATTGGTCCAGGCCATAAATATGCCTGATCTCGTCGAGGGATTCCTTCGTTGCGCCGCCGGTGGCTCCGGCAATCGCTTCCGCGACGTCACCCGGCGCGGCATGCAACAGAATGAAGTTGAAAAGGACAACGGCAAGCAAGAGGCCGAGAGCGGATCCGGTTTGCGCTAGGATCGGGCCAGCGCGCATTTCAGCCGACGTGCGTGAAGGACGTAGCGGTCGGTCTCTCTCGACGCCTCATTTCTTCTCCATGTCCCACATCGGCGCCATAGTGCCGAGCACCGTCTTCGGCAGGCCAACAATGCTCTTCTGAGCAACGCCGTAGGGTAGTTCGGTTGTGGTATAAATGTAAGGAAGATCTTCCGTTATAATCTTCTGAAATTGAGCATAGAGCTCCTTGCGCTTGGCGGGGTCGGTTTCCTTCGACGCCTGCTCCAGGAGCTGGTCGACCTTCTCATTACAGTAGCCACCGGTATTCGAGAACATGACGCCTTTGATCTGGTTCTTGCAAAGAAAAAGGCGGTGCGTTCCGATCACCGGATCGGGATAATTGTAAATCTGGCTCATCGCCATGTCGTAGTCGTAGTTCGACAGGCGCTGTGCCCAGGTCGCGCTGTCGGGTGAAATGCGCCGATCGATCTCAATGCCGATGCGCTTTAGCTGCGGTTTCAGATAGTCGGCGACCCGGCCGAGTCCATCCGGCGAGAAGGTCGGCGCATCGAGCGTTGCCTTGAACCGTACGCCGTTGGCGTCCGGCTTGTAACCGGCCTCGTCGAGAATTCGGTTTGCTTCCTTCAGGTCGTAGTCATAGTGGACGAGATCTTTTGTGGCAAAGGGGTGATCGGGTGGCAGCGGCCCCTCGAGTTGCTGTGTCACGCCGCCCTGGAATTTCTCGACAAGGAACTTGCGGTCGATCGCGTGAGCGATTGCCTTGCGTACCCGCAAGTCGTTGAACGGCGCCTTGCGTAGATTGAACTCAAGGTAATCGACGATCCCAAGCCCGGCAAACGTATCGGTGAAGACGTTGAGCTTTGGATTTTTCTTCAGCCGATCGAAATCGCCGTAGCCGAAGCTCGTCTGCAGAATGGCGTCGGTCTCACCGTTTTCGAGCGACAGACGCGCTGATTGCATATCGTCGTAGAAGCGAAGGATGATGCGGTCGGACTTCGGACGTCCCGGCATGAAGAAGTCCGGGTTTTTCACCAGCGTGATCGACTGCCCCGCCTTGAATTCCGCGACCTTGAACGGTCCGGCACCGATAGCCATTGTGTTGGCCGGATTTGTGCGGATTGGGCCATTGTCGTAGACATGCCTGGGGAGTATCGGCAGCAGCAGCGTCGTCACCGAGGTCAGCATGGCCGGATGCGGCTGCTTCAGCACGAAGCGCGCCGTCAGCGCGTCGGGAGTCTCGACTCTGTCGACGGGACCGAGCATGGCGCGGCCAAACGGGTGGTTCGCGCGTACGGTATCAACCGAAAACGCGACGTCCTCGGAAGTGACCGGCGTTCCGTCGTGGAATTTTGCGCCTTGCCGGAGATGGAAAGTATAGACGAGGCCGTCAGCCGAAACATCCCAGGAAGTCGCGAGGTAGGGTTGCGGAACAAAATGATCGTCGAGCTCGACGAGACCCGCGAAAACTTGCGTTCCCGGCGTTCCCGGCGCTGTACCAGATCCCAGCGCGTTGTTGACGACAGGCGTGGTGATAGTACCAACGACAAGGGTTTTTTGCTCTTCGGCCAATGCGGCAAATGTCATAGTAGCCAGGATCAGACCGCCAACAATTCCATACCGGACCTTCATCGCGCGCATCCCTTCGTTCTCCACGGCCGACGATATGGGGCGCGCAGCCAATGATGTGCTCATTTTGGCCGGATTGTGCTTTATCGGGCCGAAACTTGCATCAACGCTTGTCAGCTGAAGGCGGTCGCCCGAATTGGCGACTGTAGCAGCGCGAAAAATGGGAACGTGACCTGAACCCCGCGGCAAGACCGACTTCGGTCACGGAGGTCTCGCTCGTCGTGAGCATCCGGTAGGCGTTATCGAGACGCAATTTGAGACGGAATCTTGCCGGGCTTGTCGCCAGTTCATCGGTGAAGATGCGGTGCAGCTGGCGCCTCGAAACGCCGATCCGCTCCGCGATCGTGCCAATCCTCGATGCTTTCGGCGCCTCCCGTTCCAGAATTTCCATGGCGCGGGTCAGCTTGCGACCGACTACGCCAGCCTTGGCAGGCGCGCTACGCTGTGCTCCGCCTGCTGGGCGCGGCAGGCCATGCATGCAGTGGTCGGAAACGCGCTCGGCAAGCTGGCGTCCGAAACTTGTTTCAATCTCCTTGAGTGCAAGGTCGATCGCCGCCGAACCGCCTGCACAGGTGCACCGTTTCCGATCAATTTCGAACAACCGTTCGGTAACCTGCACCCGGGGAAATTCCTCCCGGAATGCGCCGATAATTTCCCAGTGCGCGGTGGCCATTCGTCCGTCGAGCAGGCCGGCGCGGGCCAGCAGCAAGGGCGCCGTATCGATGCCTCCGATCGTCGCACCAGTCCGCGCCAGTTGACGAAGTCGTGGTAGAATGGACCGCTCCAGGCGGCTCGACGGCGGCTCGTCGGCTATCACCAGAAATGTTCCGACATGCGCGATCATGCTTAAGGCCGCGTCCACCGCGACCTTGACGCCATTGCGATCAGGCACTGGTTCACCATCGACCGAGACCAAGGTCCAACGATAGGGGCGCGCAACATAGCGGTTGGCGATCCGCAGTGGCTCCAAAATCGAAGACAGCGCAATCGACGTAAATTGCGGGATTAGCAGAATGACGATCGGACCCGGCATGAGTACCGCAGCCTCGGCGCCCTTCGCTTTCAAGGTATTGCTTGCACTGTCGGCGATAGTCATTCGCGAAAGCCCGTGGCCAATTTAGGCACTAGTTTGGCCTAAAACGGTACATCACGTCAAACCCTGCGCTTATGAATCTTGTTAGCGCGTGAATTCGATTACCCAAGGGAATGATCATGTCCGAGATCACTGTCTTCGTCGCTCGGAATATCCGGACGATGGAGCCTTCGCTCCCCGAGGCCACCGCCGTTGCAGTTCGCGACGGAAGGATCGTGGAGGTAGGATCGTTGAAAACGCTGCAACCCTGGCTGGACGCTTATCCGCACACCGTTGACCGAACCTTCGAGAAGCACGTGCTGATGCCCGGGTTTATCGACCCGCACTTGCACCCCTCGCTGGCTGCATATTTATTGCAATGCGATTTCATCACTGCCATGGAATGGCAATTGCCACACAAGACCGTCGCGCCGGTGCGGACGCGAGAGGCGTGGCTTACGCGCCTAAAGGAACTGCACGACGCCGAGTCCGAGCCGTTGCTTCCAATTTTCGCCTGGGGACACCATCGTAACTGGCACGGTGAAATCTGGCGCGACGACCTTAATGCGATCTCGCGCACGCGGCCATTGATCCTGATTCACCGCTCGTTTCACGAGACCGTGATGAACGATGCCGCGCTGAAATATTTCGACATTGATGAAGAAAAGATGCGCAATGCGCACCAGGTAAACATTGAGCGCGGTCATTTTTACGAGGCGGGCAACCGCCATGTCCGCGCGCAGCTAGCCAGCTATCTACTGTCGCCGCAGCGTCTCGGACCGGCTATGAAGCTGACGACCGACGTAATTCATCTTGGTGGTCATACCACGGTCGGCGATATGGCGTTCGGCCTTTTTGGCGCCGAACTTGAGTGGGGGGCTTATGTCGCGGCTTTTGACAACGACGCCACGCCTTTTCGCGTTGAACTCATTCCAACCCTAAGTATCGGCGGCGTTGGCGCTAACATAGAACAGGTGCGGAAATATCCCGAGCGCAACCGGCATCGCCTTCGCTTCGGCAAACACGTCAAGCTGTTCACGGATGGCGCCTTTTTCTCGCAACTGATGCAGCTCGGAGGACCCGGCTATATTGACGGGCATGACGGCGAATGGCTGATGACGCCTGAACAGTTTGAAAGCAATGCCCGCGCACTCTGGAACGAGGGAATGAACATCCATGTCCATTGCACCGGCGACATGGGCGTCGAGCTCGCACTCGACACGCTCGAAAAACTGCAATGGGAGCGCCCGCGGTTCAACCACCGCTACACGATCGAGCATTTTGGAATTTCGACCGCGGCTCAGGCGCGTCGGATTGCCGATCTTGGCGCCATCGTCTCAGCCAATCCCTATTACGTATACGAACTGAGCGACATATATTCACGCGAGGGCGTCGGCTTCGAGCGCGCTTCGCAGATGGTGCGGCTGGGTTCTCTGTCGCGCAACGGCGTGCCCTTCGCACTGCATTCGGACTTCACTATGGCGCCGGCGCGCCCGCTGCAGAACGCTTGGATCGCGGTCAACCGCATCAATGCGGCTGGCGACGTGCTCTGCCCGAACGAACGCGCCACGCTCGAGGAGGCGATGCGCGCCATTACCATAAATGCCGCCTACGTCCTCGGCCTCGAGCATGAGATCGGCAGCATCAGCATTGGCAAGAAGGCAGATTTTACTGTGCTCGAAGCCGATCCGTACGACACTCCGGTGGAGAAGCTAAGGGACATTCCGATCTGGGGAACGATCTTCGAGGGGACGCCGTTCCCGCTGGGCAGAAAGCAATAGCCATGGCAGATCGACCGAACTCGATACCGGTCATCACGATCGGTGGCTATCTCGGCGCCGGAAAGACCACGATGCTGAACGCACTCCTTGCCGGCGATCACGGCCGGCGCATCAGCGTCTTGGTCAATGATTTCGGATCGATCTCGATCGACGAGAAGTTGATCTTGGCCCGCGATGGCGACGTCGTGACGCTCGTCAATGGCTGCGCCTGCTGCTCGGTTTCCGGTGACCTCGGAGAAGCGCTAGACAACATCGCCCGCGCCAGGACGCCGCCCGACTATATAATGGTGGAGGCAAGCGGCGTCGCCGACCCCGCCCGCATTGCGGCGCTGGCTCGCTCGCCAGGGCTTGCGCCGCGCTCCACCGTTGTGCTTGCGGACTGCGAGACGGTCACCTTGCGCGCGGACGACAAATTCGTCGGCCGGCTGGTGCGAAGGCAATTGGCCGGCGCTGATCTTGTCGTACTCAACAAGATCGATCTTGTCGGCGATGAGCAGCTAGGTGCTGCGCGCGCATTGGTGGCGAGGGAGGCGCCGATCGCTGATGTCGTCGAGGCGTCCCATGGTTTGGTTGCTGCCGACCTGCTGCTTGGTGCCGTTGGTACACTACGCCCGGCCTTCGCCTGCGACGCTCCCGATCAGGACGCCGCCGCGACCTATCAAAGCCACTGCTGGAGGACGACCGAAGCAGTCGATATCCCGGCGCTTCGCGACGCTATTGCGGCCCTGCCAGCAACTGTCGTCCGCGCCAAGGGTATCGTCATGCCCCAAGGAGACGGGCCGGGATTTGAGATTCACCGCGTCGGCGAGCGGGTCAATGTCACCCCGCTAGCCCATGCGCGAAGGACCGCAGCCGGGGCTGAACTGGTGTTTATCGCGCTCGCCGGGACGCTCCATAGAAATGCTATCGACATTGCCTTGAACGCCTGTCTCTGCGGCGAGGTCCGCGCGTGAGCATGCTCCCCAAACAGGCGCGCGCGGTCATCATTGGTGGTGGCGTCGTCGGCTGTTCCGTAGCCTATCATCTGGCACAACTGGGCTGGCGCGATGTCGTATTGCTAGAGCGGAAGCGTCTCACCTCGGGCACGACATGGCATGCCGCAGGCCTAATCGCACATCTGCGCGCCACTCTCAACATGACCCTACTCGCAAAATACTCCGGCGAACTCTACGAGCGGCTCGAAGCTGAAACGGGGGTCGCGACCGGTTTCCGCCGCAATGGAGCGATCACGCTGGCCTTGACTGCTTCACGCTTCGAGGAGTTGCGGCGGCTCGCCTCGATGGCCAAGCCATTCGGTATCGAGGTCGATACGATCTCAGCCAGAGAGGTGCGCGATAAGCATCCGCTCGTCGAAACCCGCGATGTCGTCGGTGGCGTATGGATGCCCCGGGACGGGCAGGCCGATCCTGCCAATATCACGCTTGCGCTGGCCAAGGGCGCACGGATCGGCGGAACGCAAATCTTCGAGAATGTTGCGGTTACCGGCATTGCAGCGGAGAAGCGCCGTGTCACTGGTGTAAAGACGACCGCCGGTGAGATCGCCGCTGACGTGGTCGTCAACTGTGCGGGTCTTTGGGCGCGCGAAATCGGCGCCATGGCGGGCGTTCCGGTTCCGCTGCAAGCCTGTGAGCATTTCTATGTCGTAACCGAGCCGATGGCTGGCTTGCCGCGCCACGCGCCCGTCATTCGGGTGCCAGACGAATGTTCCTATTTCAAGGAGGATGCCGGCAAGCTGCTGGTCGGCTTCTTTGAACCCAAGGCGAAGCCCTGGGCCGTTAACGGCCCGCCGGCGGATTTCGAATTCGGAACTCTGCCGGACGATTGGGACCAGATCGCGCCAGAGCTGGAGATGGCGAGCGCGCGAATGCCCGCGTTGGGATCGACCGGGATCCATACGTTCTTCAACGGGCCTGAGAGCTTCACGCCCGACGACCGCTACTTGCTCGGGGAATCTCCAGTGCTGCGCAATTTCTTCGTCGCAGCTGGATTCAATTCCGTCGGCATCCAATCGGCCGGCGGCGCAGGAAAGGCTCTCGCCGAGTGGATCGACGGGGGAGAACCCAGCCTCGATCTGACGGATGTCGACATTCGCCGCATGTTCCCGTTTCAGGCAACCAGGACCTACCTCGTTCGCCGCGTCGAAGAGACACTAGGGCTGCTGTATGCCGATCACTGGCCGCATCGTCAATATGCGACTGCGCGCAACGCGCGCCGGACACCGGTACATCACGAACTCACCGCGCTGGGCGCACAGTTTGGCGAAGCCGCGGGCTTCGAGCGACCCCTTTATTATCCGAAGGTTATCGGGGAATCGGCTCCCCCTCTGACCTTTGGCTGGGACAGGCAGCCGTGGTTCGCAAATGTCGCTCACGAGCACATGGCTTTCCGCCGTAACGTCGCGATGATCGACATGTCGCCGTTCGGCAAGATCAGGGTCGTGGGGCGCGACGCTGTCGACGTCCTGCAGCGCATCTGCGCCAATGACGTCGATGTTCCCGCCGGCCGGCTGGTTTATACGCAATGGCTGAACAGAAATGGCGGTATCGAGGCTGATCTGACGGTCGCTCGGCTGGCCGAGACGGAATTTCTTGTCGTCACTTCAGCGGCGGCGATCGTCCGCGATCACGCCTGGCTTGCACGCCACATTCCCGACGAGGCATTTTGTTCCGCAATCGACGCCACGAGCGCCGAGGCCTGCTTCGCTGTAGCCGGCCCTAACGCACGCGAACTCCTGGCGCCGATCGTGGGGACGGATCTGTCGAACGAGGCTTTCCCATTTGGGTCTGTACAAGCAGGGGAGATCGGCATGGCGCCGGTCCGCCTGCATCGCGTCAGCTATGTGGGGGAGCTGGGTTGGGAGATTTACGTTTCCAGCGAAATGGCCCACGAGGTCTTCGGCGTGATCCGCAGCCGTCTCGAGGAGGCCGGCGGCGCCCTGGCCGGCATGCTGGCAATGGACTCCGGCCGGATCGAGAAGGCCTACCGCCATTTTGGACACGACATTGGTGGCGACGACCACGTGCTTGAAGCCGGGCTTGGCTTCGCCGTCAGAACCGGAAAGTCATCGGGACGCTACGGCGCGTTCATCGGCCGGGACGCGATCCTTAGAAAGCGGGAGACCGGCCTTAATCGCCGCCTGCTGCAGCTGAGGCTCGAAGACCCGCTGCCCCTCCTCTACCACAACGAACCGATCATCCGCGACGGCACCGTCACGGGCTATGTGACGTCCGGAGCGTACGGACATTCGCTCGGTTCGGCGGTAGGCCTTGGCTATACGTCGTGTCAGCCGGAAGAAACTGACTCCGATATCTTGCGATCGAAATTTGAGGTTGAAGTCGCCGGCATGCGTTATTCGGCTGAAGTCAGCTTCAGCGCCATGTACGACAAACGCTCGGACCGCATGCGCGCCTGAGACAATATCCCGGTACGTTGACGATGCACTGCCACTCCATGCGTCACGAAGTAGGAGATCAAATTGACCCTAACTAACTTACCTGATCCAGAAATTCGCGCCCAGGTCGTCAAGCAAGATTTGGCAACGGTCCTGCATCCTCTCGTCCAGCATCGTGCGCTTGAACAAAACCAGATGGTCATTACAGGCGCCCAGGGCTCAACCATCACCGACCATGACGGGACGTCGTATTTGGACGCCATGGCCGGGTTGTGGTGCGTCAACATCGGATACGGACGCACCGAACTGGCCCAGGTTGCCGCCGAACAGATGGAGCGGATCGCCTACTATCCCCATACGGCGATGAACTTGCCGGCGGCGCAGTTGGGCGAGCAACTTAACAACCTAATGGGCGGTGGCTACCACAGCTATTTCGTCAATTCCGGGTCCGAGGCCAACGAGGCTGGTTTCAAGGTGGCGCGGCAATATGCAAAGCATGAGTTTCCCGACGATTTCCGGTTCAAGACAATCAGCCGCTACTATGCCTATCACGGAACAACGCTTGCCACATTGGCTGCCGGCGGAATGGGCGATCGCAAAGGCAAATTCGAGCCGTTCGCCGGCGAGTTCGTACATGTGCCGGCGCCAACTTGTTATCGCTGCCCGCTTGGCCTCGAATATCCGACCTGCGGGGTCGCCTGCGCCAAGGCGATCGAGACGACCATTCTTGCCGAAGGCCCTGCGTCAGTCGCCGAAGTCATAGTAGAGCCGATCATGTCCGGTGTAGGGGTCGCGGTTCCGCCGGATGAATACCACCCAATGGTCGAGGCAATCTGCCGCAAGTACGACGTGCTGCTGCATGTCGATGAAGTCATCAACGGGTTCGGCCGAACCGGGAAGATGTTCGGCCACCAGCATTACGGCATTAGCCCGGATATCATGGCGGTCGCCAAGGGTATCGTCTCGGCTTACGTGCCGATCGCGGCGACCATGGTCAAGAACAAGGTCTTCGACAGCTTCCTCGGAGAGGACGCCGACGCTCGCCAAGTTATGCAGGTCAATACTTACGGCGGACATCCGGTAGCGGCAGCGGTTGCCGTGCGCAATATCGAGATCCTGCTCGAGGAAAACTTGCCTCAACGCGCGACAGAGATGGGAAACTATCTTATGCAGGGCCTGACCGACCGGCTGATGAGACACGCCGTATGCGGTCAAGTTCGAGGCAAGGGTTTGCTAGTCGGAATCGAGCTGGTGACCGATCGCGCAAGCAAGACCCAGCTCGACAGCAAGTTGGTCGGCAGCGTCCTGTCGTTTTGCCGCAAGAACGGCGTGATAGTAGGACGTTCTGGCGGCGGGGCACGACATTCCAATGTGATCGTTCTGTCTCCCCCTCTCATTATCACGCGGTCGGAATGCGACATGTTGATCGATGTGCTTGACCGGGCACTGGCGTTTGTTGTGAACCCGATATCAGTAGCGATCTGATAGGCTCACGAGAAAGCAAGCAGGCCGCTGATCCAGCTGAACTGATCGAGCGCCTGCTGCTTCAGAGCGATGTCCAGGAGTCGGTTTACGCATTGACACCGGCTGGCGCACTTTCGGTCCAGCGTCACCACTTACCTTCGATCGCAATCTCGACGAGACAGGGCCGATTTTGCGGTGATCGTTTCTTCAGTACACACCTAATTTCTGAACCGCATTTCTCGCGAACGACGTATCGACGACTTTAGACACGTCGATTTCCTCTTTTAGGTATCCATTGGAGAAGAACCAACGCATGTCATTTGTCATACCTACCGCATTGACCGTTCCGTTCGGATCAAGACCAGGCATGATCATCTTGTCGTAAAGCGCCAGGTTCTTGACCGCGGTGTTCTTGCTAAGGAGACCTACAATAGCGGCGCGATCGATATTCTTTCGGAAGGCGTTGTTGTAGTCACGCACACCCTTGAGATAGGCCACCATGAAACGCTGCGCGGCATCCTTGCGCTTAGTCGCGAAGTCGGGGCCGTAGAGCAGAACCGCAACCTGCTGGTTTGGGTACATCTTGTCGCCTGTGATAAGTATTTTTCCGACACCCTTTTGCTCCGCCGATTGCATCAACGGTTCGATGAGATAAGCAGCATCGACACTGCCTGACGCCAAAGCCGCGAAGCTGTCACCGAAGGTGAGATTTTGCAAAGCTAAATCGCTCTCCTTGAGCCCCAATCCCTTGAGCATCTCATCCATGGCAATCTCGTTGGTGGTGCCGACGCCAAAACCAGCAAGCGCGACATTGCGGCCCTTGAGGTCCGCTGCCGACTTGATTTGATCTGCGACCGTGTTGCGCACAACCAAGCCGATATAGCCGGCGCCGGCCTGCATACTACCCTTGTCAGCGACGACCTTGATGCCGATGCCTTGGCGCGCCGCATTGTATATCGCCGCGCTGGGTGCCCCGCCGGCGACGTCCACTTGGCCCGAGGCCAGTGCAGTTACGACAGACGACACGGAATCGAGCTGCACCGTTTCGATGGAGATACCCTGCTCCGTAAAGTAGCCCCTGTCGATTGCGATATAAATACCGGCGTCCGAAACGGACTGATAGACCGACACCTTCACGAGATCGGCTGCGAATGCAGAGATAGGAAGCAACTGCGTGCATAAAAATGCGAGCATAGTTGCTTTCAACTTGTGGAGCCGCATAAAAATCTCCTGTCGCCCTCAAAGCAGTGATTTTGTCTTGGCATGCGGCTTCCAGCATATCAGCCAACCTTCCAAGGCACCCATTGCAAGCTGTATGCCATATCCGAGGATCGCCACCATCATCAGCCCGACGAACATGTCGCGCACCTCGAACACTTGCCACGAGCGCCAGATCAAATATCCGAGACCCGTCTTGGTGCCGAATTGCTCGGCGACCACAACCACGATGAGGGCCATACCAATCCCGAGCTGGCATCCAGTAAAGATGAAGGGCAACGCCGCCGGCATGGCTATCATTCGATAGGCCTGCCAACGGCTAGCGCCAAAATTCCTGGCAACGTCGAGATAGATCCGATCAATATTCGCGACACCCGCCAGGGTGCTGAAGAACACCTGAAAGAAAACGGCAATTCCGACGATCACCCATTTCGACGTCTCGCCAAGGCCAAACATCAGCATGATAAGCGGAAACAGTGCGATCTTCGGGATGGGATAGATGGCCGCAATGATCGGGCGAAAGATTGCAGTCAGCGTCGGCGATAGCCCCATAACTAGCCCGAGCAGTATGGCCGGAACCGCCCCCAGGAAGAAGCCAACGGTAACCCGCTGAAGCGTCCAGCCGAGATGGACGACAAGCTCTCCGGAACTGATGAGATCCAACAGCTCCCGGATTATTGATGACGGAGTTGGGAAAAAGCGCTGATCAATCCAGCCCAACCGACCAGCAATTTCCCAAAGAATGAGCGCCAGCAGCGGTGAGGCCACGGCCATAACAGCGTGCGACTGGACTACGCGCCGCCACCCCGGCTCATGGCTAGCTTTGGGAAGAATGCGTAGTTCGTTTGTCGGCTCAACCATTCGGTCTCATTTCACTTTCTCTGGGAGCGCTTGGGGTTGCGAACCCAGGAGCGACCAGATCTGATGCCATTGCCTGCCGAACTCAGGCTCTGCCTTCAGTTCGTGCACAAGGCGCGGTCGGGGAAAAGTCACGGCAATGTCTGCAATGGGACGGCCCGGCCGGCCGGACATCACGATTACTCGATCCGCAAGGACGAGAGCCTCATCGATCGAATGGGTTATGAAAACCACGGTTTTGCGCGTCTCGTTCCACAGCCGGAGAAGCTCCTGTTGCAGTGTGATCTTGGTCTGCTCGTCAAGAGCCGCAAACGGCTCGTCCATCAAAAGGATCTCGGGATCGTTTGCAAATGCCCGCGCGACGCTGACTCGCTGCTTCATCCCGCCGGAGAGTTGGTGCGGATAGGCGTCGGCGAACTGCCCAAGCCCGCACAGATCGAGAAAATGCTGCACGGCGGTTTGCTGCTCCAGCCGTGGAACTCCCCGAATACGCAAGCCGAAGGCAACGTTGTCCCGGACCCGCATCCAGGGAAAGATCGAGGTTTCCTGGAAAATCATTGACGTCAATGGCCGGTCTTGCGTCTGACGCCGAACGACAATTTCTCCTTGGCTTGGCGTTTCCAGGCCTGCCAACATCCGCAGCAAGGTAGTCTTGCCGCAACCCGAAGGGCCAAGGAAACAAACGAATTCGCCGTCGTGAATGGAAAGATCGAATGTCTCGAGGGCTTTGACCTGATCGTGGCCGAGATCATAACTCTTGGACAGCTGTCGAATTGCAATCTTGGCGTCGGCCGACGCCGCTTTCGCCGAGCCCTTGAAGGCACGGTCACTCAAAAGAAAGACCCTTGGACCAGCGCCTTGAGAGAGCAGGAACGCATGGTGGCCATGCGTTGACGAAGAAGCTCGATGTAAACTACCATTCCGCGCACCAGAGCCCGGCGAGCGGCAAAGATGCCGTCGCGACGTTGGAGATTATCATGCTCAAGCGGGAAGACAACGAACTAGTGACGCGTGTCGGGCCAGGTACTCTGATGGGTGATCTGTTCCGGCGCTTTTGGCTTCCCGCCTTGTTGCCCAATGAGCTCCCCAATCCCGATTGCCCGCCGGTTCGGCTGCGGCTGCTCGGTGAAGACCTCATTGCCTTCCGCGACAGCAATGACCGTATCGGGATCCTGCACGAGCATTGTCCGCATCGGCGCGCCTCATTGTTCTACGGACGCAACGAGGACTGCGGATTACGCTGCGTTTATCACGGCTGGAAATTCGACGTTGACGGCAACTGCGTCGATCAACCGAGCGAGCCACCAGAAACCAATTTCAAGCATAAGGTGAGGCAGGTGAGCTATCCCGCAAGGGAATGGGGCGGCTTTATCTGGGTCTATATGGGGCCAACGGAGGAAATGCCGGAATTGCCTAATCTCGAATGGGCGATGCTTCCGGCAAACCAGAGATGGCAGGCCAAATGGCTCTACGAGGCTAACTACGCGCAGGGCATCGAGGGCGAGCTGGATAGCTGCCATACTGGCTTCCTCCACGACACCTCGACGCCCGCCACCGACCTCACCGCTGGGATGGCCAAGGCCAGCGAGTACTGGGCAGCCGACAAGGCGCCAGCTCTTACGGTCGCGCAAACTGATTATGGCTACTACTACGGATCGCGACGTAACTATCCCGGCGGCCAATATTACTGGCGCGTGACGCAGTGGCTTCTCCCATGCTTTGCTATTATCCCGATGCCTACTTGGCCGATTTCATGCCGCGCCTATGTACCGGTGGATGACGAGACGACGCTTGTCTTCAATACTTCCTACAATCCAGAGGCACCTCTCACAGAAGCCGATCTGAAACCTCTCGTGTCCGGTCTCGGTCCGGCACCCAAGCTCATTCCAGGTACATTCAGCCCAGCACTGAACGCACGCAATTCCTACGGTATCGACCGGGAGGTTCAACGCAGGCGTAATTTCACCGGCATCGAAGGCATCAACAATCAGGACCGAGCGATCGTTGAAAGCATGGGACCAATTTGCGATCGTTGGAATGAACATCTCGGTACATCGGACGTCGCGATAATCGCCATGCGCCGGCGTATGCTCGATGCTGCAAAATCACTGAATGCAGGGTCATCGCCGAAGGCTGCCCGCGACGGAAGCCTCTATCAGGTGAGACCGCTGGACATTATAGCCCCGATAGCAGACCTTCAAACCTTGGCCGCAACGCATAGCGATCGCATGAGGATAGCCGCAAGAAGCGGGAAATCAGTGGGTCCAGGCGACCGCGATGCTGAAAAGCCGGCAGAAAAGCAAATCCAAAGCCTGACGAATTGAGTGCGCATCACAGGTATGGAACAAGTCGGCCTCTGAACCAGTTGAACTGATGGAGCGCTGTTGCTTCAGAGCGCTGTTCAGGAGTCGGCATACGCTTAGGCACCAGCGGACGCCCTTTCGGCGCAGCGCGGCGTCACCGCTTTCCTTCGATTGCAATCTCTACGAGACAGGGCCGGTTTGCCGCGACAGCGCTCCTCAGGGTCGGTGCGATGTCGTCAGCCTTTTCGATCCTTACGCCTTCGACGCCCATGCCGGCTGCGAGATGCACGAAATCAAGCTCCGGTCCTGTGAGATCCATCTGCTGATAGGGATGCTGCGTCTCGGCTTCGAAGTTCTGGCGCCAGACATCCACATTGTGCTTGAGGATGCGATACTGCCGGTTGGCGAGGATGACAAACACAATTGGAAGCCTGTGGTGGGCTGCAGTCCAAAGCGCCTGGATGCTGTACATCGCTGAACCGTCGCCAGAGACGGCGACGACCGGGCGATCCGGCATCGCGATCTTGATCCCGATTGCGCCGGCAAATCCCTGGCCGATACCGCCGCCGCGTCCGCCGAAATAATCGCCGAAGCCCCGATAGTCGAACGACCGTGCAAGGTCGAGGCTCGCCGTAATGCTTTCATCGACGATCACGACATCTTCGGGCAGGCCGCGCCTGAGTTCGGCGGCCACCCGCGGCATCGAGTTCGGCTCGCGGTCCCAGCTCTTCTCAAGTCGTGCCCGATACGCCTCCTTTTCCCGTAAACGCAACTTACTGAGCGCCTCGTTGCGGCGTTTCGCTGCGAGCCTGAATTCCGGCGTCGCCCGGGAACGCACCGCATTCGTCAGCGAGCCAAGGCTCGTTACCATTTCGCCAACCACGCCGGCGTCGAGATGACAATTGAACGCCAGGCGCTCCGGCGACTCCTCGATCTGGAGAACGACCGCGCCGGCGGGAAAGTGGCTCCCCGCCGCATACCAGATGTCCTCGAAAAATGGGCCGCCCAGAAGCAACACGAGATCGGCATCGCCAAGCGCCTTGCGAACCTGAGCCGCATCGCTCGGGAGCGACTGGCGGTAGTTCGGATGGCTCGTCGGAAAGGACGCGTGGTGTCGCAGCCCCTCGAACCACACCGATGCGCCGATCGCTTCGGCAAGCGCGACGAGTTCCGCCTCGGCTTTGGACCGCGCCACGTCATCGCCGGCAATAATGACGGGATTTTTCGCTTTCAGAAGCAGCGCAGCAACCTCCAGAAGCCCTTTAGGGTCCGGCTGCGCGGAACGCCACAATCTGTCCGGTCCGATGGCCTCGATCGCTGTCTCCTGTTCCATCACATCGATTGGCAACGAGACGAAGACCGGCCCCTTCGGAGAATCGGTTGCCACCTTGAAAGCACGGCGCAGGATTGGAGCGAGTTCGTCGGCCCGTTCGACCTGCACGCTCCACTTGGTGACCGGCGCTGCCATCGCCACGAGGTCATGGCTGAGCAGCGGATTCGTGAGCCTCATGCGCGTATCTTGCTGACCTGCGGTCACCACGAGAGGCGAGTTGGCCTTGAACGCGCCGTACAGCGCGCCGATCGCATTGCCGAGGCCGGGGGCGACATGGAGGTTGGCAACCGCGGCGCGCCCCGTCGCCTGCGCATAGAAACTCGCCGCCCCGACCGTGACACCCTCATGCAAGGCCATCACATATTCGATCTGCGGATAGGCCGGCAGACTTTCCAGCAACGGTGTCTCCGTTGTCCCGGGATTGCCGAAGATATGGCGCACGCCGTGTGACACCAGAGATTCCATCAGCACACGACGTCCGCGCATTTCCTACCCCTTCTCTTCCCGCCCTAGAGCCAGGCAGCCTGCTTTCCCTGAACGATAGCATGGAGGTCGTATCGGCCAAGGGCCGTGTTTTGCATGGCCTCGTCGGTTGGCTCAAGTGGCCCGAGTGTCCTCGCAAGATGAGCTATGTAAAGGCCATTGACCAAAGAAGGTCCCGCGTCAGTCGATTGCCTGGGGGTAACAGCCTATCCTCCCAGCAGGCGCCGGCAAGTTTCGACAAAAACCTGCGCACCCATGACGACGTCGGCATCGCCGGTGTTTTCGTCCCAGTGATGACTAATGCCTCCGATCGAAGGCACAACAGCATGCCCGCAGGCATGATCGTGGCAAGAACCTGGGCATCGTGGCCGGCGCCGCTGGGCATGCGGATGAACCTGCCGTCGGCCAGGACGGTGCTCACGGCTTCGATTGCATCCTGAAATTTTCGATCCATCCTGGCCGGGGTACCTGTGCGAATACGTTCCATCGTGACGCTGCAGGGCCCTTCCGCGGTGGCTTCCTCCGCCATCGCACGCAGCAATGTCTCCAGCCGATCAATCACTGCCGGATCGTCATCGCGGATCTGAAACAGCATCTCTGCCCTGCCCGGGATGATGCTCGGCGCCCCGGGATCGAGGGTGATATGTCCGGTGGTCCAGACCGTGCGCGGACCGCTCAAGGCAGGAAAGCGGTCGTCTATCGACACACAAAATCTGGCCAGAGCCAGACCTGCATCCCTGCGCGCGACCATGCGGGTCGTGCCTGCATGATTTTGTTCACCTGCGAAGCTGATCCGGTATTGCCAGATACCGACGATAGACGTGACAATGCCGATTGCAAGGCCGCCGGTCTCAAGCGTGTCGCCCTGCTCGATATGGGCTTCCAGATATCCAACATACCGCCCTGGCCCGGCGGTGACGCGCGCGCGGCCGGCAAGACCCACATCTCGCAAGGCCTCACGCATGGTTCTGCCACTGGTGCGGTCGCGCGCGGCGTCAATGTCAGCTTCGGACACGAGGCCGGCGTAGGATCTGCTGCCGAGGAAATGACCGAAATGCCCCTCCTCATCGCACCAGGCAGCAACCTCAACTGTGCCCCCTGCGAAAGGATCGGAGTTGATCACACGGGCCGCTTCCAGGGCATAGATGACCCCGAGCGGCCCATCGAGCCAGCCCGCAAAATTCTGGCTTTCGAGATGCGAGCCCGCCAGCAGCTTCGGCCCAGGCTTCGGGCTCGTGCCGAGCACATTTCCGATGCCGTCAATCGACCCCGTGAGCCCGGCTTCCGGAAACCTCTCTACAAGCCAGGCCAGCGATCGCATATGTGGCTCGGAGAAGGTTGGCCTGTGGACCCCTGTCCTGTAGGCTCCCATGGCCCGGAGCGCATTAAGATCGGCGAGGACCCGCTCGCCATTGGCTGCAAACGATTTGTCAGACATGAGCGGCGGCCCTCAGCACCTCAGTGCGTAGTTCATCCCCGGGACGTTCCCCAAGCATGATAATTCCTGACATGGTGTGGCCATCCTAAGAGCATGGGCGCGGTAGATCGACCGCAAAAATTCGATCTGGACTAGGCGTGTGCTTCTTGCCCATACCGAGGGGCGGATTGCCATCATTCGATTCACCGCCTTTGCTTGTAGATTGGGCGATGGCGCGTTACTCCACTTCCCTTTGCTTGCTAGCCCGAGCGGCCATCCACAGGATTGAAGGCACGATGTCCGGTCCAGAAAGTCGCTTCTACGAGTCGCAGGGCCTTCGGCTGCATTATGCGGACTGGGGCAATGAGGAAGCTCCGCCCCTGATCCTGATCCATGGCGGCCGCGATCATTGCCGCAGCTGGGACGCAATTGCGCAATCGCTGCAACCCCATTTTCATGTGCTGGCACCCGATCTTCGGGGACATGGCGATTCCGACTGGACGAAGGGCGGTAGCTACGCCTTGACCGAATATGTGTACGATCTGACGCGTCTTGTACAAGGCGTTGCGGCACCTGAAGTGACAATCATCGGCCATTCGATGGGCGGGATGGTGGGCCTGATCTATTCGGGCTCGTTCCCGGATAAGGTTTCAACACTGGTGGTTCTAGATGGCGTGACTGTCCTGCCGGACACGAAGAGACCTCCAACGCATGAGCGGATCACAAAATGGGTCGGCCAGCTCGACAACCTGCATGACCGCGCGCCACGCCGCTATCGCACTATTGAAGAGGCGGCGGCCCAGATGCGGGCTCACAACAAGCGACTGTCCCGCGACCTTGCTCTGCAACTTGCGACCTATGGCGTGAGGCAAAACGCCGATGACACGTACAGCTGGAAATTCGATCCATACCAGCGCGCGATGGGCCCCCAACGGCTCTGGCCAGAAGACCATATTGCGCTGTGGTCGCGCATTACCTGCCCGACACTGCTGCTGCACGCAGACGAGAGCTTTCTCGGCGGGTCCAAAACGGCTGGATTGGCAGGCTATTTTCAGCGTGCCCGCACCGAAACTATATCCGGCGCGGGACACTGGCTTCAGCACGACAGGCCGGACGAAGTCCTTTCTTCTATCCGGGCATTTTTCGGACTTGGTGCCGAAGCCGACTAGCGGCGCGCAAGGCGGGCTGCATTCGGGAGGAAAATATCAGCATTGCGGAAGTCACGACCACTCCGCGGCGACCGGACCTGCAAAATTCGCGCATTGACCTGTTTTGGAACATCGGACATGCAAACGACCGCTTCGCGCCAGTAGCGGTCGTTCTGGCGTTGGCTTGTAACCATCATCGGGTCGCATGCAAAAGGAACACTGACCGATCATCTAATCGTCGCCTGAATCCTACGCATGACGACTATTGGCAAGTCGCTGCTCTCTAATGATTGCATGCCTCTGCCACCCGCACGCAGGAGCGGCTTGTGGCGCGCGCATCTCGCCGACCCGGCCGTGGCCAACGCTCAGGCGCTTGCGTAGCTCGCAGCCTAGGTCCGGCGTTATCGGCATTAACTTGGCGTTCAGCCTCGGCGAAGCCCGCGCCAGGCTCACCGAGAGCGCATGCAGGCCTTACCGAAATCACGATGCACCAGATTTTTCTTGAAGGAAGCGAAAGCCGGCAAGCGCGTGAACCTTGGTCACCGCCAGCAATTCGTCGAGGCTAACATGTTCGTCCGGCCCTCCCATATTATAGGGCGTGGGCCCGAATACCACCGATGGCACACCGAATAGCCGATAGAGCCGCGCATCGGAAGCGCCGACGCGCATGTTGATGGCGGGTTTGGCTCCCAGAATTTCCTGTGCCGCACCGGCAACCGTGGTCATGATTTCATGCGAGGGCGCGGTAAAATTGGGTTCGTATTTCTGGACCACCCGCATTTTCACACCCGGAATTTTAGCGAGTTGTTGGCGCAGCCGCGCTTCGATATCCCCCGTATTCAGGCCAACCGGCAGCCGGATGTCGGCCCTCGCGATCGCGTGGGTGGGAACAAGGTTTGGGGAGACGCCGCCTTCAATGACGCCGATATTGACCGTGACCTTGCGCAGCACCTCGGACTCTCCGGCACCTGACAATGGTTCCGAAATCGCCTTGGCCGCTTCGATGGCGGCAACGACCATCGGCGGCTCGTCGGCTTGCAAGGATTCAAGTTGCTTGAGTACATCCAGGGCCTCACGCAGCCGGTCGATGGCGTTGATGCCCTTGTGGACGTGAGCGCCGTGGGCCGGCTTGCCTTCGGCCTCGATCTCGACCCACAACAGGCCCTTCTCTCCGAAACGCACCACCATCGGTGAGCCGACATCGCCTGAAATCATCGCGTCGCCCCGCGCTTGCGGGTGATGTTCCAGCAGATGACGGGTCCCGAGCGCGCCCATGCTTTCTTCATCGCCCGCCAGCGTCACCACGATTTCTCCCCGCCAGGCATCGCGGTGCGCGCCAAGAATACTGGCCGCGAGAATCGAGGCGGCGATTCCACCCTTCATGTCGGAGACGCCACGGCCAAACAGCAGGCCGTCTTTCACGACACCGCCCAAAGGCGGCACCGTCCAGCCGAGATCCTCGCCGATCGGGAACGTATCGAGATGGCCGTTGAACACGAGACGCCGGCCCGGCCGATGCGCGGCCAACCGACCAATCAGGTTGACGATGCCGGGCGCCGCCACCACCCGCTCGATCGTCATCCCGGGAATGGCGCGCAACAGCGCCTCGGCGGCATCCGCCGCCTGTGTCACATCGCCCGGTGGATTCGGGGATGCGGCGCCGATCAATTGGCGCGACATCTCTATCAGGCGATCGGCCGAAGCCGAGACGGCATCGATGATCAGCTTCTCGGTCGCAGCGGTGGAATTCAACTCAACGGCTTGCAAGACGGCGCTCCCAGAAACGAATGGCCATCGCCAGCGGCCAGCAGATGGCGAAGTAGATGACGGCGATGAAGGTGAATATCTCAAGCGGACGAAACGCGGTGGCGGATAATTCCATGCCGCGGCGCGTGATCTCACTGACCGAAATGACCGACGCCAGCGAGGAGTATTTGATCAGCTGGACGAAATTTGCAGCCAGCGGCGGCAGGGTCAGACGGATGGCCTGAGGCAACACGATCCGCACAAAGGACTGCGGCGGCGTCAGGCCGAGCACTTGCGCTGCCTCGCGATGCCCCTGCGGAACCGCCTGGATGCCGGCGCGATACGCCTCGGAAATAAACGCGGACGAATATACCGAGAGCCCGATGATGGCGGCCGGCAACGCCTCGATCTGGAAATTGAACACGATGGGCAGCACATAATAGACCCACAGCAATTGCACCAGGATCGGCGTATTGCGGATGATCTCGCCGATGCCAAGGCCGAGATACCGTAGCGCGCGATAGCGGGACATGTCGAGGCCGGCGATGACGAGACCGCCGGCCATCGACAACACCAGCGTGACAGCGGAGATCAGCAGCGTGAGCTGCAACCCCGACATCAGGAAGCCGAAGTTTGCCGGGATCACGTCCCAACGAAACTGATAAGCCATGGTGATATCCGATATCTAGGGCGCGATGCTGCCGTCGAGTTTGTATTTCTTCGCAATCGTCAACAGCCGGTTGTCGAGTTTGATGGTGTCGATGAAGAGATTGACGTAGTTGAGCCAGATCTGGTCACCGGGAGATATGGCGTAGCCGACCAGCGTCGGCGCCAGTCTTTCCGGAGGGTCGATGCTGACAGCCCAGTCGAACTCTTCCTTGGCGCGCAGCACGGTCGGATAATCGACCATGATGGCATCGACGCGCCCGGCGGAAAGCTCAGCCTCGCGCGTCGTCGGCGGCTGGATCGAGGCGATGGTGGCCTGCTTGAAATAACCCTTGGCGACGTTCTCGATATAGCTCCCCAGCAGCACCGCGATCTTGATCCCGGGCTGGTCGAGGTCGGCCCAGACCTTCACCTTGCCGCCGATTTTCGTGACGGCGTAGACACTAGCGAGCATATAAGGCTTTGAGAATTCAACCGCCTGGGCGCGCTTCAACGTCGCGCCCAGCGCAAACATTCCGATTTCGCATTTGTTGGCCTGCAGGTCCGCGACGAAGGTGCCGAAGCTCGATTCCACGAATTGAAGTTCGGCGCCAAGTTCAGCTGCCAATTCCTTGGCAAGATCGATGTCGAGACCGCTGAGTTCGTTGGTCTTCGGATTGCGGAAGGAAATCGCGTAATACAGCGGATACATGCAAACCCGCAATTTCCTGTTCTTGGTAACTTCGAACAGGCGCGATTGCGTCTGCTGAGCAGAGGCTGGGGCAGTGAACAGGCCGACCGTAAGGCCGACAGCCATCCATCTGGCAATCACGAGTTTTGATTTGAGCAACACGGTAAAACTCCCTTTCAAATTTCCAGGATGTCGAGAAATTTTCGGGCGCGGTCGCTGGAGGGTTCGGTGAAGAACGCCGTGGGAATCCTGTCCTCAACGACAGAACCCTGATCCATGAAGATCAACCGCGTGCCGACATTGCGTGCAAATCCCATCTCGTGGGTGACGACGAGCATGGTCATGCCCTCCAAGGCGAGCGATCGCATGACGGCGAGCACCTCGCCGCGCAGTTCGGGATCGAGCGCCGATGTAGGCTCATCAAACAACAGGATCTGAGGGTTCATCGCCAGCGCGCGCGCGATCGCGACGCGCTGCTGCTGGCCGCCCGACAGCCGTGCCGGATAGGCATCGCGCTTGTCATAGAGGCCGACCTTTTCGAGCAGCGCTTCGGCCTGCGCGATCGCATCAGCGCGCCTGATACCCTTCACCCGCATCGGTGCTTCGATGATGTTGCCCGTGACCGTCTTGTGCGGCCACAGATTGAAATGCTGAAATACCATCCCGACATCGGCGCGAACCGCGCGGGCGTTGCGGCGACTTTCCGAGGTCGACACGGCTTGCGATATGATGCGACCATCGAACCTGATTTCGCCTGCGGACGGGGTCTCCAGCATGGCGAGGCAGCGCAGCAAGGTTGTCTTTCCGGATCCGCTCGGGCCGATCACCGAGACCACTTCTTTTGGCGCGAACGAAAGGGTAATGCCGCGCAGCACCTCGGCCGCGCCAAAGCGTTTGGTCAGGGCTTCGGCTTCCATCAATGCGGTCAAGCGCCCCTCCCTGTGGCTCGGCTCAGCAAAAGAGTTCGCTATGGATTTGTAAAAATGGCACCATGGCGTCATAATCAACTGCCCAAAGATCAACACATAAGCCAAAATCAGGCAATAACCAAAATTTATGCAAATGGATTTCAAGCTACTCGAAACTTTCAAGGTCGTGATTGAGACGCGCTCGGCCACCCAGGCAGCGGCCATGCTGGGGGTCACTCAGCCTGCGATCAGCGCCCAGCTCGGACGGCTGGAAGACATGCTTGGATTGACGCTGTTTGATCGAACGGGCGGACGCCTGAAGCCGACGACTGAAGGCCTGTCGTTCTATGCGGAAGTTGCCAAGGCACTGGACAACATTTCACACCTGGAACAAGCCGCTGAAAACATTCGAAAAGGAAGCCTCGGCCGGCTTGTGATCGCGTCCCATCCAAGTGCTGGAATATCGCTGCTGCCGGGCCTGATCTCGGCTTTCCTGAAGAGCCATGCCGGGGTCTCGGTTCGCCTCATAACCAGAAATTCTGAAATTGTCCGCAGCCTGTTCCCTTCCCAGCTCTACGACATCGGCTTGACCGAGTTGCCGATCGATTATCGGGATATCAAAGCCGTCAAGTACCGGCTGCCCTGCGTCGCCGTGTTGCCCAGGGGGCACGCACTGGAAGCCCAGAAAGTGATCACGCCGGCGATGCTTTCCGGTTTTCCCTTTTTCGCCATCAGCCGCGAACGGTCCAGCCACCATGCCATCGCGCGAGCCTTCACTGACGCGGGTGCTGTTTTCAATCTGGTCGGCGAAGCAGAATTGTTTGCGTCGATCTGTGCGGTCGTGGCTGCCGACGGGGTCGTATCGGTGATCGATCCTTGGACAGCGGACTCATTCGGCCTGGGCGTCGTTGTTCGACCATTTGTACCGATTGTCTCCTACGAGATTGCCGTCTTTCACTCCGCGGATCGTCGGCCGTCGACGATCGCGTCCGATTTCCTGGCATTGATCGACCAGCGCTTAAGAAGTCTTGGATCGACGCCGCAGCGCGTGCGTAGCGTGCCTACGAACATGGCTCACCTACCGGCATGAAACCGGCTCTTGGCCAGTTTTTCATTGTTGCTATTTTAATAGAAAGGGTCGGCAGCGTCCAATCGCTTGAGTCACCCTTTTACTGACGTCCGCGGATGGCACTGGCTGACGCCCGCGGTTCGTCGGACGACTGCTTTGCGCCAGAAGCCGCCACTCGTTGGCGGGAGGTGGAAAGCCATGCTGCATTGGCCGCCTCGATCACCTTCAATACCGAACCGCCAAGCCCAAACTACTTACCCCCCTTAGTTTCGTAATACGGAATCTGATGAAAATCAGCATGATCTTCTGCTTCGCTCCTGACAAAAGCAACAAAGACGCGCTCGTACGCCGCTCCAGATAATAAGCGCAGCAACGTCGCGACTTTTGGACTCTGGTGCGTCTCGGTGGACCTTCGCCGCAATCACGAACGCGACGTCTGAAATTGTCCTTGCGCTTCGCAGCTTGGAACGGCCGAACATGGATTTTTCGTTAACGACGGAACAGCAGTTGAGAGTTGGCGCTGCCAAGCGCATGGTCGAAGATCACATCGAGCCCATTCTTGACGCCAACGACCGGGACAAGGGCCTGCCTAAGGCTGCTGTTCTCAAGATCATGGCGAAGGCTGCGGGGCTTGGGCTAACCAGCGCGCGGATCCCCAGGGCTGGCGGCGGCGCCGGGATGACCATGCTGGACTATGGGTTGATGGGAGAGCAGATTCCCCCCGCTGTGGGCGTAATTCTTCAGACCCACGAGGCCACGACCACCCGAATGTACCACGGCTGCTCGATGGAACAGAAGGAAAGGTACCTTTCTGACTTGATGGGCGGCCAGCGGATTACTTGCACAGCGAGCACGGAGCCCGATGTCGGTTCCGACCCTCGGGGCATCAAGACGTCCGTGTCAGAAGCAACAGATCATCTTGTCGTTTCCGGCAGCAAGGTGTGGATTTCGAATGCGCTGGTGTGCGACGTGATGAACGTAACCTGCCTGCTCACGAGAGATAACGGGAGTTCGGGCGTTGTCAGGGTCCTCGTCGATAGGGCCGAATCGGATTTTGAAACCCACGAGCTCGACATCCTGGGTCTTCGTCAATCTCCTCTGGGCAACGTCGTGTTCAAGGAATGCCGGGTTCCGAAGCGCAACCTCTGCCCGGACAATGGCGATACGGCAAAGCTGCTGACATTAGTCTGGCTGGCGAACCGACCTCTGATCGGACTGATGGCCGTTCACCTTGCACAGAAGGCTCTCGACGCCGCCCGCTCCTATGCGGGAATAAGAAAGCAATTTGGCCGGTATATCGGCGGCTTTCAGCTGATCCAGAATGACCTCGCAGAAATCGAGACAGCCGTGCTGACAAGCCGTCTCGTTTGTTACAACGCACTTGCCGCCATCGATCGAGGGGAGCGCGCCAATGGGCTTTCCGCAATGGCGAAGCGATACGCGGTCGAATCCTGTGATCGCGCCATCGCACTTGCCATGCGCATTCACGGCGCTGCGGGCCTGAGCAGGGAACTAGGACTGGAGCAGCTTGCGCGCGACGTTCGTACGATCTCGATACCCGACGGAACTCCGGGCATTCTTTCCCTGATCCAGGGACGCGAGCTCACGGGCATCGACGCCTTTCGCGGCTAATCGAATGATGCGAAGGTGCTCCTATGAAAGTCTATGAACTCCGGGATAATTCAGGCCCTTCCGGCTTAATGGTGGTCGAGAAGCCCATTCCCAAACCCGGAATTGGCGAAGTCCTGGTCCGGATACGTGCCGTCACGCTGAACTATCGTGACCTTTTGATCCTGAAGGGCGGATACGGATCGCACCAGAAATTGCCGCTTATTCCGTTATCGGATGGCGCCGGCGTCGTCGAGGCGATCGGTCCGTCCGTGCGGCGTTTCAAGCCGGGCGACAGAGTCGTTGGCGGCTTCTTCGATAACTGGATCAGTGGCGGCCCCACAAAGGAAAAAATCGAAGGCGCGTTGGGCGGATCCGTTGACGGTGTGCTCGCCGAATACCGGATCTTTCGTCAGGACGTTTTGGTTATGACGCCTTCTCATCTGTCAGATGAAGAAGCTGCCTCGTTACCATGCGCCGGTCTCACGGCATGGAATGCCGTGGTCAATCTGGGAGGAGTAAAGCCCGGCGATGTCGTGCTGACACAGGGCACCGGCGGCGTTTCGCTGTTCGCGCTTCAATTTGCCAAAATGAGCGGTGCCCGGGTGATTTCAACATCGTCGAGCGACAGCAAGATCGTCAGATTGAAACAGTTGGGTGCCGATCAAACCATTAACTACACATCGGTGCGCGAATGGGGGAAGCTCGCTCGTGAATACACCAATTCGCGAGGTGTCGATCTGGTTGTCGAAGTCGGTGGTTCCGGCACACTCAACGAATCGATCCGGGCAACGCGAATCGGAGGCTCTATCGCGTTGATAGGGGTGCTCGCCGGCCCGGCGCAAGGTGATACTCGTCTGCCGCTGATCGTCATGCAGCAACAGCGCATCCAGGGGGTCACCGTCGGGTCGGTTGAAAACCTTCAGGCCATGGTTGACGCGATCGCAGCGAACGAAATGCATCCGGTTATGGATCAACCATTCTCCTTTGAGAACGCCAGGGATGCTTTCGCGTACATGGCTGCGGGCAAGCACTTCGGGAAAATTGCAATTACAATCCCCTGATCATGGAAAGGTTGGCTTTAGTGTCGCTACCGCCGCCGGCACCGAATTGGACGGTATGGCGAACAATCCGAGGATGGCTCCTGCCAACATCATCACGCCGACTACAGCGAGGCCGATGAACAAGCTGCCAGTCTCCACCTTCAGGTAACCGATGATCGATGGGCTGACCCCGCTGCCGATGGCTCCAACCATACTGACGGCGGCGATGCCGCCTGCCTTTCCTTTTCCACGGAAGTAAGAGGTTGGGACCGTCCAATAGATGCAGGCGATACAGAAGCTGCCGATCGCGGCAAACGTCAGGACCAGAGCCGTGAGCGTGACGTTTCCGGCGGCTAACGGCAGCGCGAACAAACTGAGAGCGCCAAGCGCGCCGGAGGCGGTGAAATGCCAGCGGCGTTCCAGCGCGCGGTCCGAGTTGTAGCCGATCAGCACCATCGCGGCCGCCGATACTACGGAAATGGCCCCGGTCACCCAACCGATCAAACCGACGTCGGCAAGCCCCGCCGTCTTCAGCAGACTCGGAGTCCAGAAGCTGACGGCGTTGATGCCGCAATTGACGGTGAAGCTCATAATCATCATCGCGTAGATCATCGGGTCCTTGAAAACATCACCAAAGTTGTGCGTGAAGCCCCGACCGCCTTTCTGCCTGTCCGATTCGAGATCGCGTTCAAGCGCCGCGCGCTCCTGCTCGGTCAGCCAATGCGCCTGGGCCGGACCGTCCTGCAAATAGGCATAGGCGACAAACCCGAGGATAACGGCCGGGATACCCTCCAGCAAAAACAGCCATTGCCAGCCGCGCAACCCTCCGACATCGTTGAGGTGCTGCATAATCATTCCCGAAATGGGGCCACCAATAACTCCGGAGAGCGGGATCGCCATCAGGAACAGGCTCGTCACGCGGCCACGATACTGATCGGGGAACCAGTAGGTCAGATAAAGCAAAATCCCGGGAATAAAGCCTGCCTCGGCAGCCCCGAACAGAAGCCTGATAATGTAGAGTTCGCCCGTGGTTCGGATAAACATCTGCGCTGCGGTCAAAAGGCCCCACAGCACCATGATTCGTAGCAGCGTTTTACGAACGCCGATCCGCGCCAACACCAGGTTGCTGGGGATATCGAACAAACTGTAGGTAATGAAAAACAGACCAGTCGCAAAACCGAAATGAGCGTCGTTCAACCCGAGATCGCCCAGAAATTGCAATTTTGCAAATCCGATGTTGACGCGATCTATGTAGCAAATCAGATAGAGGCCGAGCAGGAACGGAATAAGTCGCCACGATACTTTCGCATAGAGTTTCGCACTAGCGACGCTGGCGTTCGCGTTCAACCCTGTCATGGCCGTCATCCCTGTGGTTTTTTTTTGCTGGAAAACATCAAATTGCGCCGCGCCGCTTGAGTTCTGACTGTTGCTGCTCGGACAGACCGAGCCATTCTCCATATACGGTGGCATTATCAGTCCCCAGCGCGCCGGCCGACCAGCGGTTCTCGACCGGATCCGTCGCGAAGCGCGGGACAACCGCTTGCATCGCAACCGTTCCGAAATCCACATCGGCTACCGGAGCGATTGCCTTTCGCGCTACCAATTGTGGATCTTTGGCAACCTGATCCATGCTGTAGATTGGCGCAAGCGTTCCTTGCGCGGCATTGAAGGAGGTAAGGACAAATTCAAGATCGTTTGCCAGGCACCAGTCGGAAAAAATGTTATTCAGTTCATCGCTGTGCAGGCAGCGCTCCCCGTTGCCTATGAAGCGGGGATCATCGATCAGGTCTGCTCGGCCGATCGCGCGGCAATTGTTTTTGAATATCGCATTGGTGGAGCCGGATAAAGTAACCCAATGACCGTCGCGGGTCTTGTACACCGCGGACGGGGCCGAATACTGGTTGCGGTTTCCCGAGCGCTCGCGGACGACGCCAAGCTGTTCGTATTCGATCGGCAGAAAATCCATAATGCGCAGCGTTGCTTCGCACAGGGAAAGATCGATTTCTTCGCCCGGCGCGTCCGGATGAGCGGCCCGCTTCCAGCAGGCCGCTAGAATTCCAACGGCGCCGAACAGGCCGCCCAGCGCATCGCCGACCGGATATCCGGCGTGCATTGGTTCGCCATCCCGCTCGCCCGTAATGTAGGTGAGACCAGCCATCGCCTCGAATACCCGGGCAAACGCAGGTCGATCGCGGTACGGACCGTCCTGGCCGAAACCAGTCGTCCTTAGGATCACGAGTTTGGGCTGGATCGACCAAAGGACCTCCTTGGTCAATCCCCAGCGATCGAGTGTGCCTGGCCGGAAGTTTTCTACCAGGACGTCAAAGCGCGGCAAGAGCTGCTTCACGAGTTCGAGACCCTCGGGGGTACGAAGATCGAGCGTGATAAGTTTCTTGTTGCGGTTGATGACCTTCCACCACAGTGATTTTCCGTCGCGGAAAGGACCAAAATTCCGCGCGCCGTCGCCAACCCCTGGCATTTCGACTTTCAGCACATCCGCCCCGTAATCCGCGAGCAAGGTGGCCGCGAACGGCCCCGCGATGACGGTCGCCAGGTCGAGAACCCGTAAGCCTTCCAGTGGGCCGCTCATCGTCTTCTCCCTATCGCCTGGCAAACGGCGCTTAACATCCGATCAATGCCGGAATCCGCGGCCCGAACTCAAAGTGGGGCCGTCCTCGCACCCTTTCCTTTTTTGGAAACAGGAGTTCGCGGCGCGACGTCTCTTGGGAGGCTTTTGCCAGCAACCACACAAAAGCACTTGCTGATTTTCAACTGATTCCGTATTACGGAATCCGGTAGGAGGGTATTTCCGGCATGACCGCAGAAAATCCGGTGGAGCCGGTGATTCGAGCGCTGCAGGTGCTCGAGGCACTCAATCGCAAACCAGCAAGCAGTCTCGGCGAAATGCACGCAGTGACCGGTCTGCCGAAACCGACGCTCGTCCGCTTGCTGGGCACCCTCATTGCGGCCGGGTACGCCACACGCATCTCGAGCCAAGCAGGATACCGGATCACCGGGCATGTGCTGGCGCTCTCCAGCGGGCTGCGTTTCATCGATCGGATCGTCGACGCCGCTGTGCCGGCCATGAGCGAATTTACCCGGGACCACGCATGGCCCCTTGCGCTCGCAAAGGTTCGCGACGGCGTCGTCGCCCTGCTCCATAGCACGGGCTCCCAGAGTCCGTTTTCGTTCGAGCGCGTCGGGTACAATATGACCTACCAGCTCATGTACACGGCCATGGGGCAGGCCCACCTCGCCTTCTGCGATGGCGAAGAACGCAAGCGCCTAATCCGCGACCTGCTTCCTGACCCAAAGCTTGAGCTTCTGGGCCTCCGCACTGTTCAATCGATCGACGCGCATCTTGCTGCGGTTCGGCGCCGTGGTTATGCGGTGACGCTAACATCGCGCAATCTAAAATTGCTCGGCCTCGCAATCCCGGTGCGGCAGGGACGCCAGGTTCATGCCTGTCTCGTCTTGCGTTTTCCACGCTCTGTGATGACGCCCGAACAAGCCGCCGAACGGTACCTAGAGCCGCTCAATGCAACGGCGCGTGCCATTGTAAAGACGCTTGTTGCACAGGATCGGGTGACCTGAGGCTGGCTTTGCCGTTTCTCGGCGGCCCCGCCCGCATTCAGACAAGAGCCTCTCGAATGAGGGGCCGCAGCCAGTTAGAACAACTTTAGAGCTTTTGGCCAATGACTGCCTTGCGCCATGAGCCGCCGTTGTCGGCGAACGGATGCACAGGCGCGCGGTCTTTAAGCAATAGCTTAATCAGCCGCAATTCCAGATCGGCCCGATCGGCGTCCGCGTCCAGCAAGGGCCGAAGCTGCCGCC
>Ga0182013_10001243_pt1 | contig 35144 bp, 34 predicted proteins | sample 612S2MmetaG_FD_120487 | JGI IMG/M metagenome (GOLD analysis project Ga0182013, IMG submission 120487) | Permafrost microbial communities from Stordalen Mire, Sweden - 612S2M metaG | ecosystem: Environmental > Terrestrial > Soil > Wetlands > Permafrost | place: Sweden: Stordalen | collected... | reverse complement strand
CTGGAATCACCGGATGCAAACGGGAGGACCCTCTCCGGCACCAGTGCAGCGAGCACCTCGCAGTCCGATCACGCGCCGGACGGGACGATGCCCAGACCGCCCGCTCATGCAGTGTATGGCTGCGTTCACGGGACCGCCCCGGCTCCGCCTCTAGGAGTACCCTCGCGAAATGCGTCCCTAGCGAGCGGGATTTGGCTTATGTAGGTCCAATGAGGACGTTTGTCACTATATGTCTCATCACGTCTCCGTATCGTAACGCACCTCGCGTCATTGGCTTCTTGGCCCTGTCGCAAATGTTTCATCGATCCTTTCGATGCTGATCTTTATTGGCTTTTGGCACAGGCCATGGAGGTGGGATAGTAGCGAACGATCTTTTGCAACTCGATCACATGCAGGCTGCCTTCGAACGCAACATTGCTCGCGCGCGAATTTCATAGCTATTGCACCGGATTAGTTGAACTAAGCTCGTCAGGCACTGCCTTGCCGGGCGCTTGTCAATAACGTGCTGATACCTCAACTCAGATTATGAAGATGGCCAAAGGCAACGGCAATTCCGAACGTTTCGCCGCTCGGCGTATCGGGAGCCTACTGGCGCGCCAAGCGCCGGCCACAAACTTGGTCAGTCTTTTTTACGAAATCCTCGATGCGGCGATCGAAATTGCCGGCGCCGACATGGGCGTCATCTATCGTTTCGACGAAGAGCAAGACTGCCTGAAAAGCTTGGCCAGCCAGGGTTTCTCCTATCAGCTGCAAAAATATTTTACGATCGTTCGCCGCGATAGCAACACGACCTGTGCGGCGGCGTTCACGCGGCGGAACAGGATCGTCGTAAACAACATCTCGACAAGCGGCCTTTTCCGCAGCACGCCGGAAATCGACGTCATGCGCGAATTGGGCGTTGCAGCCGCGCATTCCACGCCGATCATCGGTGCTCGCGGCCGACTTTGGGGCGTGTTCACCCTGCATTTCCGCGTTCCACAGATACATCGGAGCTATGATCCACACCTGCTCCATCTTCTTGCCGTTGAAGTGGCTGATTGTTTGGATCGGCTGGCAAGTCGCCCCGGCGGCATGGAGGAGTTCCGCGCCAGTTCAAATCCACACAAGTCCTTTCGATTGGCCGGGTCGATCGAGCAATGCCCTTGTCACGCGTGCGCTTTCTTCAGCACTAAAGAAGAAGAATATCGCGTGATGCTGCCCTTCCTGGCAGAGGGTTTCAGAGCCGGGGACAAGCTTGTCAACATCATTGACGGCAGACACCGCGACGGACAAATCGCCAAGTTGAAGAGCGCCGGGATCGATGTCGGTCGCGCCGAGCAATCCGGACAACTCGCGTTGCTCCCGTGGGAGCAGGCGCACATCGATGGAGGTCATTTCGATCAAGACCGGATGCTTGCGGATCTCGAGAAACAAGCGGCGGCCGGCGACGATCGTTATCCGGCGACGCGGCTCTGGTCCAATCAGGAGTGGGCGCTCGAAAGTTTTTCGGGCGTCGAGGACCTTGTCGAATACGAGGCCCGCTTCAACTATATCTGGCCGAAAACCAACAACGTCTATGTTTGCGTTTTCGACGCGAAAAAGTTCAGCGCCGAGATCATGATGCAGATGATGCGTACCCATCCGTTCGTGATCATCGATGGGATCATGCTCAAGAACGAGCTCTATGTACCGCCGGACGAGTTCCTCAAGGACCTCCGGGCTTAGAAAAGTCCTTTGCTTTTGTGCCTGCTTTATGCGCCGGCCTTTGAACTCGCAGCCACCGTCCTCCGACTAACACCACGACGCGAGGTTGCGTCATCGTCAACAGGAGGAGACTCATGCGCAAGGTATTCGGTCTGCTTTCCGCTTCAGCACTGCTGGCGGCGCTGTTTTCGACCAACGCCCAGGCCTGGGATAATTGCGGTCATGGCGCGCACCGCAATTTTGCTGGGGTCTGCGTGTCGAATTATGGTCCGTCATCCGGCTGCCCGTATGGCTATCATCTCGGCTGGAACGTCCGCGCCTGCGTCCCCAACTAAGGGCGGACTGCGCTCGGGCGAAGCGAACCTCGGGTCGGCAAAGCGAAGCGTGCCGACCATTTTGCTACATCCGCCCGAGCCTCGTCGCATCGATCGCAGCGCCAGCGTGGGCACGGCGCGCAGCCTGTCATCGGGCGGCGCTCCGCGCCGACCGGTTGGCGCCTTCGTCCACCCTACGATTCAGCCCAAACAAAAATGGCCGGGCAAAAGCCCGGCCATGACGCTTCGATGTCGTTGAAGGCGCCGCGTCTCACGCGACGCATCCCATTCAGCTCGGCGTCACTCGTCGTAGAACACCCCGTAAGCCACGTCGATGACTTGGCCAGTGTTTACGTCGACCAACAGCAGATCGGGCCCGTAGCGCACCCATTGGGTGCCGGGCGGCGGCGGCTCGAGGCCGAGTGCGGCCCATTCGGGATAGTAATAGTCCGGCGTCAGGAACAGCGGCGGCAAGATCGCGCCGACGGCCCATTGCCGATATTCCCAGCCGTGCGGATAGATAAACGGATGGACATGGACCCGGTTGAAGTCGTGGCCGTGGAAGCTGAAATGCGGACCACCGGGCGGCGGGCCGCCGGGATGCGCGAATCCTACCGGCGGACCGGGCGGGTGCGGCGGGCCACCGACCGGTCCGTGCGGCGGCACGCCCATCGGCGCGTGCGGAGCCGGCTTGAACGCGGGATGCGGTCCGGGCGGCGGGCCCGGATGGGGCGGACCACCGGGATGCGGGGCGGCGGGATGTGGCGCGCCGGGACCGAGATGATGCGGCTCCTCGGCCACGGCCAATGTCGGCAGCGCCAGCGCCAACATCGCGGCGATGGCAAACGCGCGTAGCATGGGCAATCCTCTTGGTTGGTTGCGGGAAGATTCTGGAGGTCGAGAAGATTCGCGCCGAGACTACCAAATCGCTGCGGCAATGTAACCCGCGCCGCATGCAAGCGCGCAATGCGCGGACCGGCCATTTCAACGCTGGGATACTGCGGCGCAGTAAATGCGTCGCAATTGGAAAGATCCGCGACTTGAAAACAGCTGCCGGCCGTTCCGTCAGTGACGCGTGAGCCAGGCGCGCGCAGCGCGTTGCGCGGCGGCGATCTCGTCCGACGACATTTCGCTGGCGATCTCGCAGCGCAAGGTGCGCGCCTCGCTGCTGCCGTGCATACCGGCGAGGTTGAGCCACTTGTGCGCCATAACCATGTCGGTGGGGACGGTCCTGCCGGTGGAATACATGATGCCGAGCTGCAGGAATTTTTCAGGATCGGAACCGTCTTGCAACAAGGCGTCTTCCCTGTTGGCGGCCGTTCGCATCGAACGTGTCATCGATCTCGGCGCTGACCTTGAAACCGGCATGGCCCTGCTCCCCGTAACCCTTCTCCCGCAGCGATCGTAAGCGAGGCTACCGGCAAGCGGGACAGCCGCGAAATTCAGGAATTCTCCGTAAGGGGGAGACCTGGAGGCGGCGCCCCGAGCGCGGCCCCCTTCGCCACGCAAAGGCTGCGGATAAAGCCGGCCAAGCTTGCTTTCCCGGGCTCTCCGGCCGATATAGGGGCCGGGAGGTTGGCGGTGGACGAGCCACTCGCCAACCGGGTCAGGTCCGGAAGGAAGCAGCCCTAACGAGCGCGGTTCGGGTCGCTCGTCAGCCTCCCACCTTTCCTGATTCACGTGGCTCGCATAGCCCGCATGGAGCGCAGCGCAATGCGGGTTGGGCGATCCCGGATTTCGCTACGCTCCATCGGGGCTACGGTCCCGAGTATCCGCAGTTTGATGCGATGACCGATTCAACCACAGCATCCGCAGCCTACCGCGTTCTGGCGCGCAAATACCGGCCGGCGACGTTCGAAGACCTGATCGGTCAGGACGCCATGGTGCGCACCGTCTCGAACGCGTTCGAGTCGGGCCGCATCCCGCAGGCTTGGATCCTTACCGGCGTGCGCGGCGTCGGCAAGACGACGACGGCGCGCATTCTGGCGCGCGCGCTCAATTACGAATTGCCGGACGGCTCGGTCACCGCGCCCACCGTCAACATGCCGGTGCTCGGCAGCCATTGCGAAGCCATCATGGAGAGCCGCCATCTCGACGTCATCGAGATGGACGCCGCCTCCCATAACGGCGTCGACGACGTGCGCCAGATCAACGACGCCGTCCGCTACGCGCCGGTGTCGGCACGCTACAAGGTCTATATCCTCGACGAAGTCCACATGCTGTCGGGCGCCGCCTTCAATGCGCTGCTAAAGACGCTGGAAGAGCCGCCGCCGCACGCCAAGTTCATTTTCGCCACCACCGAAATCCGCAAAGTGCCGATCACCGTCTTGTCGCGTTGCCAGCGCTTCGATCTGCGCCGGGTCGACGCGGCTTTGCTGGTGAAGCATTTGCAGGCCATCGCGGCTAAGGAATCGATCGAGGCGGAACCGGAGGCGCTCGGCCTGATCGCGCGCGCCGCGGAAGGCTCGGTGCGCGATTCGCTGTCGCTGTTCGATCAGGCGATCGCGCACGCCGGCGGAGCCGGCAACTTGACAAAGTCGGCCGAGCCGGTGCGCGCGGAGGACGTGCGGCAGATGCTCGGGCTGGCCGACCGCACCCGGGTTATCGATCTGTTCGAAGCGCTGATGCGCGCCGATATCGCCTCCGCGCTCAAGGAATTGCGCGACCAATACGATTCCGGGGCCGATCCGGCGATGGTGCTCGGCGACCTCGCCGAGTTCACCCATTTCGTCACCCGGATCAAGATCGTGCCGGCCATGGCCGACGACGTGGCGCTGATGGAAGCCGAGCGCATACGCGGACGGGCGTTTGCGACCAAGCTGTCGATGCGCGTCCTGGCGCGCACCTGGCAGATGCTGCTCAAGGGCATCGGCGAAGTTGAAGCCGCCGGCCGGCCGGTCGATGCCGCCGAAATGGTGCTGGTGCGCATCGCCTATGCCGCCGACCTGCCGACGCCCGACGAAGTGATCCGCTCGCTGCAAGAGAGCCGCGGCGGCGACACGCGCGGCAACGGCGGCGCCGCGCAAAATTCCGCAGCGCCCGCGCCCAGCGCAACGGCGCGCTCGGAGCCGCGTTCCGAAGCGCGCGGGACGCGCGGTCCGCTCACCGCGGCCGCGCCGCGCGAAGAACCTGCCGCGCGGAGCGAACCGGTCGCGCGCGGCAACGACAACGAGATGCCGGCTCGCGCGGTCAAGACATTCGACGACCTGATCGCGCTCGCCGCCGAAAAACGCGACCTCGGCCTCAAAAGCGCGCTGGAGCGCGACGTGCGGCTGGTTCGCTTCGAGGACGGTACGCTCGAACTGGCGCTGGAGCCGAGTGCCCGTCCCGCTTTGATCGGCGAGCTTGCCAAGAAGCTAGGCGCCTGGACCGGGCGGCGCTGGATGGTCGCGGTTTCCGCCGAAGCGGGCATGCCGCCGCTGCGGGTCCAGGCCGAGTTGCGCAAAGCCGAACTGAAAGACGGCGTGCGCGCCGATCCCCTGGTGCAGGCAGTGCTGGCGCGCTTTCCCGGCGCCGAAATCGTCGACGTCCGCGCGCCCGCCGGCAGTCCGCCGGCAGTCGGTCAAGAATTAGCCGAAGATCCGTTAAACCAAGATGCCTCGGAAGCTCCCGTAAACGAAGGCGATGGCGATGCCTGATTTTTTCGGCCTGATGAAACAGGCCACCGAACTGAAGTCGAAGATGGAGGCGATGCAGGCCGAGCTCGACCGGATCGAGGTCGAGGGCGCGTCTGGCGGCGGCCTTGTCGGCGTAAAACTTTCGGGCAAAGGCGATCTGCGCGGCGTCAGTGTCGACGATACGCTGCTTAAGCCCGATCAGAAGGAAATCCTCGAAGACCTCATCGTCGCGGCGCATGCCGAGGCGAAACGCAAGCTCGAGACCATGCTCGCCGAAAAAATGCAGTCGCTCACCGGCGGCCTGCCGCTGCCGCCGGGGCTGAAGCTGTTTTAATGCCTCCCATCGCCGCCGGTCCGGAAATCGAGCGTCTGATCCAGCTGTTGGCCCGCCTGCCCGGGCTCGGGCCGCGCTCGGCGCGCCGCGCCGCGCTGTTCCTGATCAAGAAGCGCGAATTGATCATGGCGCCGCTTGCGGCCGCCTTGCAGACCGCGATCGAGAAGATCGAGGTGTGCCGGATCTGCGGCAATATCGACACGCAAAACCCCTGCACGGTCTGCACCGATCCGAAACGCGACGGCGCGGCGCTGGTCGTCGTCGCCGACGTCGCCGATCTGTGGGCGCTGGAACGGGCGCATGCCATCAATGCGCGCTACCACGTGCTCGGCGGCACGCTGTCGCCGCTCGACGGCATCGGGCCGGACGACCTGTCGATCGATGCGCTGATCAAACGGGCGAGCGCGCCCGAGGTCACCGAAGTCATCCTGGCGCTAAGCGCCACCGTCGACGGCCAGAGCACCGCCCATTACATCACCGACCTGCTGCACGAGGCGCAAGAAAAAGGGCAATTGAAGGTGACCCGGCTCGCCCATGGCGTGCCGGTCGGCGGCGAACTCGACTATCTAGACGAGGGAACGCTCGCCGCCGCCATCCGCAGCCGGACGCCGTTTTAGGCAGACCGTTCCATTGCCTTGAATTTAGTCAGCGAAAGCCCGCAATCCGACCAGCAGAGGCCACTTTTCCGCGGCCGCAATAGAAGTCGGCGCAATTCGACGCGGAATCACCCCGCTATTCGGGCAGGCTGCGCGGCGACCCAGGCCTTTCGTACTTGGCCCGCCGTTTGCATATCCATAGTCGGCGATCTCGGTCTCACTTACCGTGATAAATTGAGGTTGCTGGAGCCCCGGCATTCCCGGCACCGGGGCTCTATTTTTTTGCGCTAGACCCTGATCCGATTTGATTAAATCGGATCAGGGTCTAGATTTTCCATTGGCGCATGATCTTTTCGGAAAACCGGCATCCACTTTTCCGGATCATGTTCTTGGCCCATCCTCGTCACCGTACCGCGCAGGCCTTATAAGGCCCGGCATGAGCGACGACATCCCTTTCAACAAAGCCTTCGATCTTGCGCCCGACACGGTGAAGGACATCGCGCCGGGCGTGCGCGCCGTGCTCGCCAATAATCCCGGCCCGTTCACCTTCAAGGGCACGATGAGCTACATCATCGGCCGCGGCAAAGTCGCGATCCTCGATCCCGGACCCGACGACGATGCCCATGTCGCGGCCTTGCTCGATGCCGTGCGCAACGAAATCGTTAGCCATATTTTTGTCACCCATACCCACCGCGATCATTCGCCCGCGGTGCCCAAGATCAAAGCCGCCACCGGAGCGAAGGTTTACGCCGAAGGTCCGCACCGGCCGGCGCGGCCGCTTCATCTCGGCGACGATACAAGACGTCTCGATGCCTCGGCGGATACGGATTTCAAGCCCGACGTGGCGCTCAAGGACGGCGAGGTGGTGAGCGGCGACGGCTTTACGCTCGAGGCCATAACGACACCGGGACACACCGCCAATCACATGGCCTTCGCCTTCAAAGAGGCCGATCTCATTTTCGCCGGCGATCATGTCATGGCGTGGTCAACCACGATCGTGGCGCCGCCCGACGGCGCCATGAGCGATTACATGGCGTCGTTGCGCAAGCTCGGACGCCGGCCCGAGCCGCTCTATCTCTCCGGACACGGCGCTCCGGTACCGCAGGCTCAGCGCTATGTGGCCCACCTGATCCGGCACCGACAGGCGCGCGAAGGCTCGATCCTGCACCGGCTCGGCAAGGGCGCAGCCGATATCCCGACTCTGGTGCGGGCCGTCTATATCGGGCTCGATCCGCGCCTCACCGGCGCCGCGGGGCTGTCGGTGCTGGCGCATCTGGAAGACATGGTCGCACGCGGCTTGGTCGAGACCGAAGGCCCGCCGGCAATGACCGGCATTTATCGCTTGGCGGAATTGCCCTTGCCCGCGGCTTGAACCGGCGGCGGCGCCGGTTTCTTCACCGGCAACGCCAAGACGTCGTCGATGTCGTCGATGAGATTGCGCACCCGCGTGGCATTGGTGCCGAAATCGTGGCGGCCGTAGCGCGACGCCGAGCGCACGTCGATGCGGGCGCCGTCGCTGGTGGGACGCACCCGCACCACCACGTCGTCGCGGAAGCCGAGGATCGGGGTGCGCGCGATCGCTTCGATGATGCCGTCGCGCGCCGACGCGCTTTGCGGCGCGCGGGTATCGATGATGCGCGGGCCTGCGGCTTGCGGCGGCCGCGCATCGACGACGCGCCAGCGCCGCTTGGTGATGACTTTCATCGCCGCGTCATAGGCCTCCTGCGGCGTCGAATTGGTGTCGTCGGGTTCGATATCGGAATAGGCCGCGTGCTGCAGCTCCGCGGCATAGAGGCCAGCATAGGCGATCGGATTGGCGTCGCGCGGCCGCAGCCGCGCGATCGCATCGAACCGCGGCGGATCGATCGGATCGGTGGAAATGTCGTAGATCGCCGGCAGCCGATAGGCCTTGGTGCCAAGATAGGCCGGATAAGCGATCAAGGCCAAGCCGATGGCGAACGCCGTGGCCGCGTACCGGCCGCCGCCCACGCCTTCACGCCAGATCACGATACCGGCGCCGAACGCCAGCAGGATCGCGACGCAGGCCAGCACCAAGGCGCCGGCGAGCGTGGACAGCGCCGGCACGATATCGAGCGCGCCCGAGCGCACGAGAATGACCGCGATCAGCGTCGCCGCGAACGAAAACAACGCAATGCGGCGCGCCCAGATGGCGAGTCGCGAGATCGGCCGTTCGGTGAAACTACGTCGTCGCATTGTCCCGGGATATTTTACTGCGGCAATCCTGTCTCGCCGGCCGCTGGCATAGCACCTTTTGGCGGCAGGCTTGAGCAGATTTGCTTGAGCGCGCTCCACTCAGCCGGATTGAGCAACGGCATGGTCGCGCGCGGCGCCGCGGCGGCATCGATTGCGGCGATGCGGTCCTTGGTCTCGGGGTGGTCGAGCAAAAGCTTCATTCCTTGGTCCTTGTCGCCGACGAGGCGGGCCAGAATGGCACCGAGCGCGTGCGGATCGCCGCCCGAGCGCCGCATCAGATTGACGCTATAGGCGTCGGCTGCGGTTTCGACCCGGCGCGAATAGGACGAGCGCAACACGGCGCGCCCCGCGATCACCACGGCGCCGCCGCCGACGAAGTCGCCGAGCATCATGCCGAACAGAAACGACAGGCCAGCGGTCTGCAACACCGCGCGGGTGCCGTCGCGATGAGCGACGTGGCCGATCTCATGCGCCAGCACGCCTGCGAGTTCGTCGGGCGTCTGCGCCTTCTCGATCAGGCCGTCATAGACGTAGATGTGGCCGCCGGGCAGCGCGATGGCGTTGGCTTCGCTCCGGCGCACCACGTCGACGCGAAGCGGCTGCGGCAATTGGGCCGTGCTTGCGAGCTTGCCGACGAGTGTGTCGAGGGCCAAGCGGCCGGGCAATTCGGCCGGACCCGCGCCGCAGGTGAAGGCCGGACCGAGATGCCGGATGTCGAGCACGCCGCGGATTTCCTTGTCGACGGCCTCGCCGAGCTTGCGCTCAACCGTGAGCGGGACGAATGGAACGAGCCGATTGGCCAGAACCGGCAGGCCGAAGATCGCGGTGAAGATCAACGACGCACCGGCCGCGATACTCAAGCCTACGATCTTGCGCCGCAAGCGCCGCTCCGCTACGCCGCCGCGGTCGAGCGTTTCGGCACGGTGCTCGATGGCGAGCGCAAGCGCCGGATCGCGGATTTCGAGCCGCGCCAGCAAAGTCTCGCCGCTGCGGCCGAGACGAAGCATGCCGTCGGGCGCCGACATCCGGCGCAGCTCCGGATAGGACCATTCGTCAAGCAGGCGATGTTGCAGCGAAAGGATCTGAATGGCTGTCGGCCCGATCTCGACCAGCACGTCGTTTTTCGCGCTGCAGGTGCCGTCGAAATAGACCGCACGGCCGGCGGTCAGTGCCGGCGTAAGCGCTCTGACGGTGGGCACGCTGGACCGGGGCATGTCGGGTGGCGGCGCGATCGTCATGACAGATCAAATACCCCCGACGCCGAGCGCATCGGCAAGTCCTTCGCCGAGCGCTGAACTCGCCGACCCGGTCGCGCGCACCGCATTGAGCGCCTCCGCGCCGGATAGCTCGGCCGTCTGCGCGCCGAGCCGCCACATCGCGAAACTGACCACGACCTGATAGATCGTCGAGGCGCCGAGCATGGTCACGACATAGAGCACGAGCGTGACCGTGGTGCCGAGCAGCTCCGCCGACACCGAACCGTGGTCGGCGCCGATAATCGCCCGGCCGAGAAGCGCCGCCAAGACGCCAACGATCGCGAGCGCGATGATGTAGAGCGCGATATAGAGCAGAAAGCGCAGATAGATGCGATAGACCTTACCGCTGCGCAGGCGCGAGGTGATGCTGACCGGGCCGAAGCGCAAGCCGGAAATCCACCAGCGCATCATGATCGCTTGGAACAGCGGATAGAGCAGCACGATCGCGAGAGCGCTGACACCAAACGCGACGCCGATGATGCCGGCCGCGCGGGCGCCGGCGTTGCCGACGGCGACCGGCTTGCCACCCGTGGCCATTGCGCCGTTCAACGCGTTCCAATCGACCGTGACCGCGAGCGCAACCAAGCCGAGGAGGATCGGCCCGATCACCAGGAGCCAGATCGGCGCGCCGCGCAGGAACAGAGCCCATCCCGAACCTTCGAACGCGCCAGCAAGATCGCCATAGCTGGTGCGATGCATCTTGTAGCGTTCCAGGCTCGCCCGCTGCCACGGATAAGCGAGCCCCAGCGTAACGATAACAATGCCCCACCAGAACAGAGCAAAAAGCGCATAGCGCCAGGCCGCGCCATGTTGCTCGAAACGGACACCGCGAAACACCGTGCGCGTCAGCCGGTAGCGGCGGGCACGATAGAGCGCAAATTGGCCGAGCATGATCAGCAGGAGGAAGGTCAGCATTCCGATCAGCTGTTCCGCCGTATCGAGCGCCAGCGCGGCGCCGGCGACTGCGGTGTAGAGCGGTACCAGAATGGCGAGCGCGAGCAGAAAGCCGCCGAGGAGCTCGGTCGCGAGCCCGGTATATTCGAGCGTCTCGCCGCCGATTTCGGTATTCGACCACAAAAAGCGCCGCACGTCGGTCGCAAACCAGAAGCGGTAGAGGCCAAGCGTGACCATGAGCAGCGCAGCACCCTTGATGCGCAACCGCCAATAGTCAGCCTCGCTGCCGAGGAACTGCACCGCGGCCGCCGATGGCGCGGGATCAGCAACATCTGCCGTCGTCATGACGCACCACCGCCGGACCAGTCCTTCGCCCATTATATTGGCGGGCAGGTTGTTCGTCTTTGCTTAATGTGAATTCGCCGCCGGCCCGGCGGCGGTCGAGATTGCCGCGCAAACGGGGCAACGCGCTATTAGCCGCCGGGGAAGGTCAGCGGCGAAAAAATCAGGTCGAGCGCCTTCCACGCTTGGTACTTGTCCGCCGGTAGCATGGTATAGGGCTGGCATTTTTCCAGCGCATTCGTTGCGCTCTGCATCAGCGCCTCTTCTTGCGGCGATCTGATGGTCCCGTTGGCGCGCGGCGGCTGCGCGAGCGTGCCGTCCAAGTTGAGCGAAACGTGCACCGAGATCGCGACCCTGTCATGGGGGCTCATTCCGGCCGGCAGCACCGAGCACGAACTGACGCGTTCGCGGAATTGCAGCGTAAAGTCGTGCGCGACCTCCGGTGAATCGATGGCCGGAGCCTCGAAGCCGCCGCCGAGCCGCCCGCCGAGGAGCGCAAGCCGCGCGAAGGTCTCGACGGCTTCCGGTGAGTCCGGCGTCTCCTCAGTGTCGGGCTGGGGCGGCGACGGCGGCGCCTTGGAGGCTTGCGTCTTTGCCGGATCAGGCTGCGCCATCGGAGCCTGTGCGGTCTCGGACTGCGGCATCGGCGGTAGACTAGTCTGCGGCTGTGGGCTCGTCTGCTCGGCGTCGTGCTGCGGGGTCGGGCGCGGTTGCGGTCGTTGCTGCTGCGGCGTCGCTTTGGGCGGCTGCGGTTGTACGGCGGGATTCGCACTATCGGGTTTGGTCGCGACCTTTGTTCCGGACGTCGGCAGGTCGGAAGGGGTGCCTTCAGGCCGCGGCACTTCGTCCGGCTTCACGTCGGGCTTCACGTCGGAAGGGTTGCTTTCGGCCTGCGGCGCTTCGGCCGGCGGCACGATATCGACCACCATCGCATCGGGCGGTTTTGGCGGGTCTGGCTGTCTCGACCCCATGGAGCTCAAGGCGACAAGGAGCAGGAACAGCACCAGAATCCCGAGATGGCCGCCCAACGAAATAACGAACCCGGAGCGAATGAACCGCTTCAATCCGATCATAGAGGGTCGTATTACCAGCGCCGCGCCTTCCCGGCATTATAACGGCTACCCCGGAAGTTTGGCTTTTTTGTTGGCGCCCGGACACGGCATCCCACAATCGTTCGCGGCCCTTTCGTCAGCTCCCGCCAGCCGCGTATCAGAACGTGATGCTGAGAAAGCCGACCGAGATGCCGGCGCTGCCGACGATGGCCAGGATCCGGGTGCCGCGATGTAACAGGCCGTCATCGATGGCGCAACTCATGCCGAGCGGCACCGAAGCTGCAACCGTATTGCCGTAACGCGCATGGGTGCAGTACCAGCGCTGGTCGGAAGCACCCAATTTTCTGGCAACAAATTCACCGGCCTTGGCGCTCGCCGCATGCGAGACGAAGAGGTCGTGCTGGCGCACCGACAGCACGGGGTCGCTGGAATAGGTGTCCCATAAATAGCGGATCGTGCTCTTAAACAGCTGATCGGAGTTGGAATAGAATCGATTAGGCGCATGACGGACGTCGTCGAACGAATCGAGAAAACTTCCGGCATTAGCCAAAGGAATCATGCATAGATCGCAATGCTCGCCGAACGACCGCATGGTGACGTAGAGATCGCTGCCCGCTTCGCCGCTGACCACGGTTGCCGTTGCCGCTTCGCCGATCGTGTAAGCCGCAAGCGAGCGTTCGAGATCGTCCTCACTGTCGAGGTGCCACGGCGCGAGATCCGCGGTGGCGCATTCGCAATTCACAATCATTCCCAGACCGTAGGTTCCCGATACGCACAACGCCCGCGCCACCTGCATTGCGCGCATCCAGCTCGCGCATGCTTCCATGACGTCGAAGCAGGCGGCATTGTTGGCGGATATCTCGCGCTGGACGAGCGATGCCATCGACGGCTCGAGCCAGCCGCGGCTGACACCGGCATAGATGATGAAGTCGAGATCGGTGGCCTTGACGTTCGCCGCCTTCAGCGCCTGATCGACCGCCGATCGCAGAATCTGGATCGCGGTTTCGTCGGCGCCGAGCGTATTGCGCGTCAAGGTTCCGGCGCGGTTGAGAAAATCCCTGATTCTGGCTTCCACGCGCGGCGCCCCACCGTGCTGCATCGCGCCGTTGCTTGCCAGGGTTACACGACGGACGACCTCTTCATTGGTCACGACGCACGACGGAACAGCGTGCCGAACCGACATTATCTTCATGAAATACCACTACTTCTCGCGCGATCCTCGGCACGGGTTACGCTAACATAGATTTCGCGACCGCCACAGGCCGCGGACGCGGTTGTGGTCAGAGCAGATTGTCGTCGAGCGTCACTTCAGGAATCCGACCGATATCCACGGCACGACGGCCACGATGATCGTTCCCGCCACCAGCGCCAGCATAAAGCCCCAGATCGGTCGCATGCCCTCGACCGGCTCGACCCGCCCGATCGCGCAGGCCGCGTAATAGCCGACGCCGAACGGCGGCGTGAACAGGCCGATCCCCATCGCCAGAATGACAACCATCGCATAATGCACCTCGTGGATGCCGACGGCCCGCGCGATGGGAAACAACAGCGGTCCGAACAGCACGATGGCGGGAATGCCCTCGAGCACGGAACCGAGCACGACGAAGGCGGCGATCGACGCCGCCATGAAGGTGAAGGCGCCGCCCGGCAGGCCGGTCATTGCCACAGCGAGCGAGCGCGAGAAGCCCGATTGCGTGAGCCCCCATGCCATTCCCGTCGCCGTACCGATAATGAGCAGGATCGCACCCGACAGACACGCGGTCGAGGCCAGCATCGGCTTGATTGCCGCCCAATCGAAGCGACGGTAAATGACAAGACCGGCGAGCGCCGAATAGGCGATGCCGATGGTTGAAACCTCGGTCGCGGTGGCGACGCCTTCGACCACGGCCGCGCGGATCAGAAATGGCAGCGCCAGCGCCGGCAATGCGATCAAAAAGGCGCGACCGACCTGCCGCTTCGTTGCGCGATTGACGTCAGCGAGCGGCTCACGCCGATAGCGCCATCGGACCACGAAGCACAGCAAGACGCCGAGCACGATCCCCGGCAACAGGCCCCCGGTAAAAAGGGCGGCAATCGACACGCCGGTCACCGACCCTATGGTGATGAGGACCAGACTCGGCGGGATGGTTTCGGTCTGGGCGCCGGTCGCGGCCAAGAGCGCGACGAGTTCGCCAGGCTTGGCGCCGCGCGCCTTCATCTCGGGGAACAGCACCGGCGCGACCGCGGCCATGTCGGCGGCCTTCGAGCCCGAGATTCCCGACACCAGATACATCCCGGCGATGAGCACATAGTGCAGGCCGCCGCGGACATGGCCCAACAGGCTCGCCAGAAAAGCCACCATGGCGCGCGCCATCCCGGTCATCTCGATGAGGAGCCCAAGAAAGACGAAGAGCGGCACCGCGAGTAAGATGAGATGGCTCATGCCTTCGTCCATGCGTCCCACCAGGACCATCAGCGGGGTGTGGGTCGCCAAAGCCAGATAGCCGAACACCGCAAGGCCGAATGCGAACGCGATCGGCACACCGGCAAACACGGTCGCGGCCACGACGCCGACGAAGAAAATCAGAAGATTGAGATTGCCGAGCTGGCGGAAAATCGGTTCGGCAAGCCAGAACGAGACGATCAGGACAGCGACGGCGCCGAACGCGATTGTGATCGACCACAGCGATCCGGCCTTCGCCGCCCGCAGCAAGGCGAAGGCCGCCATCAGCACAATCCCGCAGGGCAGTGCCGCGGCCCGCCAGGCATTGGTCAACTCCAGCGCCGGCGTGGTGATGAACACTTCTTCCCGCGCATATTGATAGGACGGCCACGCGATGAGAATGAGGAACGCAAGCGCCGCGGCGGTCGCGAGCATGTCGAATGTCGCTCGCGTCGCAGCCGGCAGCATGCCGACGACCGCGGTCATACGCATGTGCTCGTCGCGGCGGAACGCGATCACCGCACCGAGCATGGCCAGCCACAAGAACAAGATCGAGGCGAGCTCGTCCGACCAGACCAGCGGATTGTCGAAAACGTAACGCGAGACGACGCCGGCGAACAGGATCGCGATCTCGGCCGCGACCAACGCCGCCGCCGCAATCTCCACGAACCACCCGAGCAAGGCTTCGAACGCGGCGCTTACCGAGCGCGCGGCCACACCTGTCTCATGCGCAGGCCGCAGCGTGCCGCGCTCGGCCACGGTCACGCCAGCTTGCCGACGGCCTTCTCCAGGATGGCCCATGCCTCATCGCCGTACTTGTTTTTCCACTCCGTATAGAACCCGGCCGTGCGGAGCCGGTCGCGGAACGGCGCCGGATCAGGCCGATTGAAGACGAGGCCCTTGGTCGTGAGATCCTGCCGCAGCGTGGCGTTGAGCTTCTCGACATCGTCACGCTCTTTCATGCCGGCGGCATTAACGTTTTTGGCGACGATCGCGCGCACGTCGTCGGGCAGGCTTTCCCAAGCCCGCCGGTTGGCCAGGAACCAGAAGCCGTCCCACATGTGATTGGTCAGCGAACAATACTTCTGCACTTCGTAGAGCTTGGCGGTGGCGATGATCGCCAAGGGATTCTCCTCGCCGTCGACGATCTTGGTCTGCAGCGCCGAATACACCTCGTTGAAGTTGATCGAGGCCGGCGACGCCTCGAATGCCTTGAACAGCGATGTCCACAACGGCGACGGCGGCACCCGTAGCTTCATGCCGCGGAAATCGTCCGGCGTCTCGACGGGCTTGGTGGAAGTCGTGGTCTGCCGAAAGCCATTGTCCCAGATCTTGTCCATGACGACGAGATTGGCCTTGACGATCTGGGCGCGAATATAGGCGCCGAGATCGCCATCCATCGCCTTCCACACGGTGTCGTAGTCCGGGAACGCAAACCCCATGCCGTTAATCGAGGCCGCCGGCACCAACGTCGACAGAATGAGCCCCGACAGCGTGAAGAACTCGACCCCACCGGAACGAACTTGGCTCAGCGTGTCGGTATCGGAACCGAGCTGGCTCGACGGAAAGACCTGCAGGTCGAAGCGGCCTTGAGTCTCCTGTTTGATCGCGGCCGCCATTTCCCGGGCGCGGACGTTCATCGGATGCGTTTCAGGAAGATTGTTGGCGTATTTGTAAGTCCATTGCACGGCCTGGGCGCGGGCGACCAGGGGCGCACCAACTGCAGACGCCAGCACCGTCGAACCGGCGGCTGCGAGCAAGCGACGGCGAGACAGCTCCATGGACAATCCTCCCTTCGGGCGAACGTCTGACGCGCTCGCTACCCTGCAACACTAGTCCACTTTCCGCGGACCGTGAAATTTTATCGGATTGACCACTACCGGAGTGGGATGCGCTGTCAAGCGCGATGCCAAAGCGGGATGGGAATGCCGCTGTTCATTGATGTCATTCGTCGATCACGAATAAGATTTCAGCGAATGGCGGTGCTTCCGGGCGCGTTACAACGGGCGGGCTCAAGCGTGCGAAGTGACGCCGTCTAGATTTTCGGCTTACGCGAGATGTGATAGGTCAACACGCCGGTGAGAAAATCGCAACTTTCGATACCGGTGAAGCCAACGCCTTCGAGCAGCACCGCGAGCTCATGCGGCGTGTAGAAGTGCCGTATGGCGTTAGCAAAATAGCCGACGCATTTTTTGCTCTCGGCGGAACTGCCGAAAAGCATCGCCGTGAACCACACCGAGAACCGCAAAAAGGCCAAATAGGGAATTTCAACGATCTTGGATGCCGGGCGCAGCATATCGTTATGACAGAAGATGCCGCCGGGTTTGAGCACGCGGTGGATCTCCTTAAACGCCTTGATGATCTCGAGATGGCGCGATGCGAATTGCAACGTGACCGCGTCGAACGAGTTGTCGGCAAACGGCAAAACATGGGCGTCACAGACGCCCGCATGGATGGTCAGATTGCGCTCGCGGGCGCGGCGCTGCCCCTCGGCCGTCATGTGCTCGCTTCGATCCACGGTATGAACCTGAAGCGTCGGATCATTGGTAAAAAGCCGCAGCGGAATATCATGCGTGCCCGAACAGACGTCGAGCACGCGTGCGCCGCGCGGCAGATGCCGTTGGATCGCTACCGCAAACCGATTGCTCCATCGTGAACAATGGCCCAGCGACGCGATCGCATTGCCTTTATCGTAATAGGTGGGCACGTCACGAAAAACCGCGGGAATGAGGTTCTGCCACGTGTCGCGAAACAGAAGCGAACGGAGATCTTCCCGCTTCAATAAATCTTCTGAGATGCTCATCCGAATTGATCTCCAATTGATCAGGCTGTTCTCGAGGCGGTATTCGGCAGCCGCCGCAGAGGCCCGGACATCGATTGCGATGATATCACGTTTTTCCCATGTTCCAGGTCCGTCCGCCAATTTGGCAGTCCGGACATCGAACATCTTGCTGCAGCGCACTCCGTGAGATTACCTAGCGTCGGGGTAGCGGCTGGACGGCGGCCGATCCCACTGGCGACCGGTACGGTATCTAGAGAGCCGGGGAATTGATCTGGCTCAATCCGAGCGGGCTTCATTGCGATTTCGGTTCCGACCTTGTCGCCATTCGCTAAGTCGACCGTTCATGCCGAAGGGGCGACGGGTTTTTCGAGCAGCAAGGCAAAACGGGCCTCGATGCCGGCGCCGGGCACACAGCAACCGCCCCCCCCCGCAGAAAGCTAGTCGTCGAGCAGCCCCTCGAACTCGACCCGAATACTCTCTCCCGGCGTGCAGCCGTGGCCTTCGCCGGCGACAAACAGCGCGCGGGCCTGCTCGGCCGTTGCCACCTCGACGCACGACTCTTCGAGCCGCGTCACCAGCATCCTGGCGTGGAACAAGCGTGCTCTGGGTCGCGCTGCGCTTGCAGATCGCGTTGCAGTTCTTGTTGCGGTCATGAGATATCGCTCGCCAATCATCGGTTCATCGAAGCTTAGGTCGATGCGCCGCTAGAACAAAGAAGAAACAAGAGAGGGGTGGAGTTCCACCGTGGAACATGAGTTCCGTGATATCGTTGAATCCGCGCCGCCCGACCGAACCTGTGCCTAGATCAGGCCGGGAACTTGTCCTTTGAGCATGAGTTTTCGGACGCCGGTTGCGGCGTTCGGGATCACGCCGCAGTAACGGAGTATCGCCGTGGCCCCGCGCGCATATTGGAAAGCCTATCTCAAGCTTTCACTGGTCTCATGCCCGATCGCGCTGTTCCCGGCCGCCTCGGAGCGCGAGAAAATCAGTTTCCACCAGCTCAACAAGGAAACCGGCAACCGCATCCGCCACCGGAAAGTCGATGCCGATACCGGCGACGAGGTCGACAATGCCGACATCGTCAAAGGCTATGAGGTCGCCAAAGGCGAATATATCGAACTCGATCCGGACGAGATCGATGCCGTCGCCATCGAGAGCAAACGTGTCATTGAAATCGAAGAATTCGTGGCGAAGAGCGAGATCGACGAGCTTTTTCTGCACGATCCCTATTACGTCGTGCCGGATGGCGATGTCGGCCAGTAGGCGTTCGCGGTGATCCGCGAGGCGATCCGCAAGGAAGGCATGGTGGGGCTTGGCAAGATCGTGTTCACCTCGCGCGAGCACATCATCGCGTTGGAAGCACGCGGCAAGGGCATGGTCGGCGTCACGCTGCGCTTCCCATACGAAGTGCGCAAGGAGGACGAATATTTCAACGGCATCGAGGACGAGAAGATCCCGAAAGACATGCTCGATCTCGCTCTCCATATCGTCGAGACCAAGACCGGGCACTTCAAGCCTGCCGAGTTCAAGGACGAGTACGAAGACGCGCTCAAGGACCTGCTGCGCAAGAAGCAAAAAGGCGAGAAGATCGAGCGGCCGAAAGAGCGGGCGCCGTCGAACGTCATCAACCTGATGGATGCGCTGCGGCAAAGCGTCAAGGCCGGCGGCAGCAGCGCGCGAGCGCCGAAACAGTTGCGCAGCCGGGCGCGGCACAAGAAGGCAAGCTGATGCCGGGCAAGCGCGCGCGGATTGACGAGGAGACCTGGCACCAGCTCGATCCGCTCGGCCGCGAGCAGATGAAGGACTTCGCGGAACTGGCCGACGAGGCATTCCGCGATCTGCTCAAGAAGCACGGCCGGCCGGTCGATCTCAATGATGCGTTGCGCCGCAGCGCCGGCGCGTCGGCAACGCTGCATCAGCTGCGGCCCGGCAAAGCCGAGAAGGCGCGGCGGCGTTGAACGCGATTGCGCCCCCGCGCCGGCCCGCCAATCGCGGCATACCCGAGCATCACAGCCCCAGTAGTTTCTTGCTGTTGCCGCCGGCGAGCGCCGCGATGGTTGCGGCATCAAAACCCTCGACGCCAGCGATGTGACCCAGCGGATCGTATTCGGCCATGTCATAGGGATAGTCGGTGCCCAAGACGACATGGTCGGCGCCAAATACGCGTACCAGCTCGGCGAGCTGATACGGCGTGAACACGACTGTGTCGACGTAGATGCGTTTGAGATAGCTCGTCGGCGGCTGCGGCAGGTCGCCGTGAGTGTCCGAGCGGGCGCCCCAGGCGTGGTCGATGCGGCCGGGATAAGCGCCGAGATAGCCGCCGCCGTGCACCGCGAGAATCTTGAGCTTGGGGTGACGTTCCAGCACGCCGTCGAAGATCAGATAATGCAATGCAATCGTCGTCTCCAGCGGATTGCCGACGACGTTGTTGAAATAAAACCGCGACAGCCGCGAAGCCTCGGTAAAGCCGTTGGGATGGATCATCACCAGTGCGCCGAGCTCTTCGGCCTTTTTCCAGAACGGCGCGAAGGCCGGATCGGATAATTCCTTGCCGGCGATGGTGGTCAAAATCTCGACGCCGGTGAAGCCGAGCTTTTTGACGCAGCGATCGAGCTCCTTCACGGCTTCGTTGCCGTCGGTCATCGGCACCGCGCCAAAACCTTTAAGCCGATCGGGCTTTTTCGCGCAGAACGCGGCGATGCCGTCGTTGACCATCTGCGTTGCCGGCACGGCAACGTCGAGCGGCACCGTGTAATAACATTGCGGCGGCGGCGGCGCGATCATCTGAACGTCGATGCCCATGGCGTCGAGATCGGCGAGTCTGTGCTCATGCCCGCCGCGCGCGGTGATGTCGGCTTCCTGCTTCTGCGACAGCGCCTTGGTTTCCGCATTGGCGAAATGCGCCAGCGGAATGGTTGCCCAATCGAGATGCGGCGCGACGAATTTCGCCGCTTCCGGCACCGCGACATGGGAATGGATATCGATCGTGACGCTTTGCGGCCGCGTCTCGCGGCCGGGCTTGCCGTGGCGGCGTGCCGCGGTCGGGGCGTATTTATTCCATTGGCTGGGCATTGGGGTTCCTTGAGGCTTTCTTGCGGTCAGCGTTTCCGGGAGCGGGGAAAGCACAGTGAACGGCGATGTGCAATAAGAAAGCGCGCCAAGCGTACCCTTGGCAGCGGCAGTTTCGCGTCTCAAATCGAAATCTGCCGTCCGATCTCGACCACGTGCTCGCCGGGTAGCCGGAAATAGTCGGTGACGTGCGAGGCGTTGCGCACCATCGCGGCGAATATGGCTTCCTGCCATCGCGGCAGCGTCGCGCCGTGCTCGCGGCGCAGGATGCTTTCGTGACCGACGTAATAAGTCACGTCGTCAAGGCGAAGGCCGCAGCCTTCGCGGTGGGCTTCAGCAAGTAGCCGAGGAATATTCGGTCGCTCCATGAAGCCGAAACGCGCCGTCACGCGCCAAAAATTGTCGCCTTCCCGCTCGATCGCCAGACGGTCGCCCGCTTGCACCCGCGGTCGCGATTCGGTCAGGATCCGCAGCACGACGACGAATTCGTGCAGCGCGCGGTTATGCTTGAGATGCCAGATCAGCACCGGCGGCACGCCGGCCGCGGTGCGGGTGAGAAAGACCGCCGAGCCCGGCACGCGCGGAATGCCGCGTGCCTTGAGATCGGCGAGAAAATCCGTCACCGGCACCGGCGCCAGTTCCTGACTTTGAGCCACCGCAGCCATGCCGCGATGCCAAATCAGCATCACGCCATAGACACAGGCGGCAAGCAGCAACGGCACGTAGCCGCCGTCGGCGATCTTCAGCGAATTCGCCGCAAAAAACCCGGCGTCGACGAACACGAACAGGCCGGCCAAGGCGGCGCTCGTCGCCAGCCGCCACCGCCAGATCTCACGCATGGCAATGAACAGCAGAAACGAGGTCATCAGCATCGTCAGCGACACCGCAATGCCGTAGGCGGCGGCGAGATTGTCGGATTTACGAAAGCCGAGCGTCAGCGCGATGGTGACCACCATCAACACCCAATTGACGACGCCGACATAGATCTGGCCGTAGCCCATTTCCGAGGTCTGCGTGATGCGAATGCGCGGCAGCCAGCCGAGCTGGATCGCCTGCCGGGTCATCGAGAAGGCGCCGGTGATGATCGATTGGCTGGCGATGATGGTGGCGACCGTCGCCAGACACACCAGCGGAATGAGCAGTGGCGCCGGGCACAGCCGGTAGAACACGTTGTTGGCGATCGGCTCGCCGGACAGCGTGATCGCGCACTGGCCGGCATAATTGAGCACCAGGGAGGGAAACACGATCGCCGACCAGGCGAGCCGGATCGGGCGCTTGCCGAAATGGCCCATGTCGGCATAGAGCGCCTCGGCGCCGGTCACGCAGAGGAAGATTCCGCCGAGCAACAGAAAGCCGCCAAAGCCGTTGTCGGCGAGAAGTCGGAAGCCATAATAAGGATTGACGGCGAAGAGGACCGCGGGATTGCGGGCAATGCCCCAGACGCCGAGCACGCCGATCGCAACGAACCAGACCGCCATGATCGGCCCGAAAGCCGAGCCGATGCGCGACGTGCCGAGCGGCTGCACCGCGAACAGGAGCACAAGGATCGCGACCGCGCCCGGCACCACATAAGGAGCGAATCCCGGCGTCGCGATGTCGAGGCCTTCGAGCGCGGAGAGCACGGAAATCGCCGGCGTGATGGCGCCGTCGCCGTAGATCAGCGCCGCTCCCAACAGGCCGGCGAGCACGATCGCCGGACGCCTTCGCCGCTGCACACCGAGTAACGACATCAAGGCGAGAATGCCGCCCTCGCCGTCGTTGTCGATACTCATGGCGACCGTCACGTATTTGACCGTCGTGATGAGAAACAACGTCCAGACCAACAGCGACAAGATACCGAGAATGCGCTCCGGAGTGGCGTCGCCGCCGAGGAAAGCGAATGCCGTCTTCAGCGTGTAGAGCGGGCTGGTGCCGATATCGCCGAACACGATGCCGAGCGCCGACAGCCCGGTGAATGCGAGCGCGGCACGGCTGGACTTCGCGCCCGCGGCGGCGGTTGCCTCACTAGACGAATTCGAGGTCATGGGCCGGCGCGACGGTTGGCGGGCGTCCGAACTGGGTGCATCCATCTTTCCTTCAGCGGCACGTCATGGGAAGCAAAGATGGATCAGCCTGCGTAAAATCGTGGTGACCATGTGGCGCACGCGCTAATGCTGCGGCCCGCTGAGGCTGAGATCGCGCTCGGCGCGGAAGATATTGCTGTAGAGGTTGGCGATCCATTGCCGTCCGCTCGAGGTGACGTTGAGGTAGCGGATCGCGGTCTGAACATGGGCGGAGACGCTGTTCCAATAGAATTGCGGATACAGATCGGTGAGATCGGCCGGCGACGTATAGCCCAATTGCTTGTTCATCCCGACTTCCTCGAATTCGTAGTACAATGCGTTCGCTTTGCGCAGGTAATGCGGATCGCCCAACTGGCCGATCAGATCGGCGGCGCGCACCAGCATGCCTTCTTCGTTCTCGGGATCGTCGGCACCGTGCGACGAGGGAAAACGCGTGAACTCGATGGCGCTGGCGATTCTCTCGGCATCAAGCGGCTCGATCTTGGCGATGCGATCCATCACGAACAGTTTCGAACGATCGACGTGATAGGGCAACAGCGCGGCGTCGGACGAACCGCGCGGCAGCTTGGCCTTGCCACCCTTGGCGTCGATGACGTAGCCATCGGCGCCGTCGCCCCTGAGAATGCCGCGCACGTAGCCGATGTCGTGCAACAGACAGGCGACGATGACGTGGGAAAAATCGCTGGGATAGGTCGGCATCAGCAGCGCCCGACCCTTCATAATGTCGTAGCCGACCATCGTCACCAGCATGGTGTGCTCGACATTGTGGTAGAGCGCGTCGCTGTTGCCGATGCATTCGAGTGCAAGGCGGGCGACCGATGGAATGAGCTCGGTCAGCGCCGCATGGGTGGAAGCAAACCTGCGGCTTAAATGCTCGGCGAGGTAGGACCCCAGAGCCTCCGCCGCCAATTCCGGAACGGTGATCAAGTCATAGCCCTCCACGCCGGCCCGCCATGGTGACGGCGCGTGTCGCAATTTGCAATACGGGTCCGCTATGCCGGCCTGCGGGGGATGGATTCTTCAAAACACTCCCAAATGCTGGCGCAGGTCGACGTCGTCGTTCTTTAGCGCGGCGGCGGTCGAGATCACCGCGACGCGGCCGGAGTTGAGAATGACGATGTCGTCGGCGATGTCGAACACGAGCTTCGGGCTCTGCTCGACCAGCACGATAGAGAGACCGCTTTCCTTCAGCTTGCGGATGGTCGCCATGACCTCGGCGACGATTTGCGGCGCCAGTCCCTCGGACGGCTCGTCCATCAACAGCACGCGCGGATTGGCCATCAGCGCACGGCCGATGGCGAGCATCTGCTGCTCGCCGCCGGACAGGTAGCCGGCGAGCTGGCTGCGCCGTTCGGCGAGGCGGGGAAACATGGCGAATACGGTGGCTTCGGTCCACGGCGCGTGCCGGCCGGTAAAACCGGTTTGCGCCGCCACCATCAGGTTCTCGCGCACGGTGAGGCTTTTGAATACGCGGCGGCCTTGCGGCACCAGCGCGACACCGCGCGCGGCGATCATTTCCGGCGGCAGCCGCGCCACCGGGGTGCCGAACACTTCGACGCTGCCGGTGCGCGGCGGAACGAGACCGACGCTGACATTCATGCAGGTCGATTTGCCGGCGCCATTGCGGCCGAGCAGCCCAAGCAGCCGGCCGGCGCCGAGCACGAACGACACCTTCTGCAGCACGTGACTGTCGCCGTAGAAGGCATCGACGTCGGAAAGCTCGAGCGCGCTATTCGCCAAGATAGACCTCCCGCGTGCGCGGATCGGCCACCACTTCGGTCCGGGTCCCTTCGACGATCACCTCGCCGAAATGCAAAAGCGTGATGCGATCGGCGAAGTCCAGCGCCACGTCCATGTCGTGCTCGATCATGACGATGGTGACGTCGCGCGGAATGGCAAGCAAGAGCTTGCGCACGTCCTGCCGCTCGTCGATCGACAGGCCGGCGAATGGCTCGTCGAGCAGCAGCACTTTGGGGTTCTGCGCCAGCGCCATGGCGATCTCCACCCGCCGCCGCTCGCCGTAGGAGGTCTCCGCCAGCGGCCGCCCGGCGATGTGATCTAGGCCGACGCGCGTCAGCGCCGTGCGCGCTTGCGCATTGAGGTGCCGCTGGCGGTCGAGCGCAAGCAGCGGATTCCAGCGCAGCGGCGACAGACCGAGCAACGCCAGCGTCACATTGCGCTCGATAGTGTCGCGCGCAAACAGCGTGATGATCTGATAGGTCCGCGCCATGCCGAGATGGGTGCGTTTGCGGCTCGGCGTGCGGGTGATGTCGCGGCCGAACAGCGCGATCGAGCCGTTGTCGGGCGCAAGCTCCCCGGTAATAAGATTGAACAATGTGGTCTTGCCGGCGCCGTTCGGCCCGATAATAAGCCGCCGCTCGCCGGCGTCGACATTGAGATTGACGTTGGTGGTGACGCGCAAGCCGCCGAACGATTTGCTCAAATTGTTGACGACGAGCGCGGTCATGGCTGCGGCCTCGTGGCAATGACCGCAGCCTCGCGCCGGCTCAGCGCCCGCCATGCCGAGCGCCAAAGCCGCACCGCGCCGGGCACTAGACCCTCCGGCATGAACACCACGATGGCGACGAAGATGGCGCCGAGCATGAAATTCCAGCGCGTGACATAGGCGCTCACCACGTTCTTGACGATGACCACGAGAGCAGCGCCGATCACCGGCCCGAGCAGCGTTCCGGCGCCGCCCGAGATCACCATCAATAGGCCCTCCGCCGAGGCGGTGAGCGCCAGCGCCTGCGGGCTGATGAACTCGTTGTAATAGACGAACAGAATGCCGGCGACGGAGGTCAACAGCCCGGAGAACATGAAAGCCCAGAACCGGATCATCCACACATGGTAGCCCAGCGTGTTCATGCGGCGCGGCTGGTCGCGGGTGCCGCACAGAGCGGCGCCGAACGGCGAGCGCACGAAAATAGCGCAAGCCGCCACCGCGACCAGAAAGACCACCAGTGTCGCGTCGTAAAACCCACGCGCCGAAGTAAGCGGCAAACCGAACGGCGCGGGCCGCGTCGCCACGCTGATGCCGTTGTCGCCATTGGTGAGGCTGATCCAGCGGTAGGCGAGCCCCCAGATGATCTCGCCGAGCGCGAGCGAGATCATGATGAAGCTGATGCCAGTCGCGCGCAGCGCCAGCGCCGCGAAGCCCGCCGTCACGACCAACCCCGCCGCGATCGCGGCCAGGATCGCCACGAGATGACCATAGCCGGCGGCGAGCAAATAGGCCGTCACATAGGCGGCGACCCCGAACAAGCCGGCATGACCGAGCGACACCAATCCGGCATACCCGACCAGCACATTCAGTCCGAGCGCAAAGATCGCGTAAAGCAGGATCTGACTTGCTATATTGACGTAATAAACTTCCCCGATCACGAACGGCACCGCAATCAGCGCGAGAATGGCGACGGCGACGCCGATGCGCCGGCCAGTCACGAAACTCCTCACAGAACTTGTCGGCACCGGACTGCTTGCAGGACCTGTTGTCACAGGACTCGTTGTCACAGGACTCGTTGTCACAGGACTCGTTGTCACAGGACTTGGCCTCCGAACAAGCCTTGCGGCCGCAATGCCAAGACCAGCACCATCGGCAGGAAGAGGATGAAATAAGCGAGCTCCGGTAACAGCGCCTGGCCGAAATTATAGATGAAGCCGACGATGATGCTGCCGACGAACGAGCCGAGCAGGCTTCCGGTGCCGCCGAGAATGACGACCACGAGCGCAAGCGGCAACATGTCCTGGTCGAGACCGGGGTAGACCGACAGAATCGGACCGCCGATCATCCCGGCGAATCCGGCCAGACCGGCGCCGAGCGCGAACACGATGGTGAAGAGCTGCGACACGCGGATGCCGACGACCCGCGCCATTTGCGGATCGTCGACGCCGGCGCGGATCATGGCGCCGAGCCGCGTACGCTCGAGCATGAGCCACAGCGCCAGCGCGACGACGGCGGCGATCAGGATGACCGCCAACCGGTAGAGCGGAAACACCGCTCCGCCGAAGCGGAGGAATCCGGCAAGAGCTGGCGGCGTCGCCACTGAGATCGGATCGCCACCCCAGCCCATGAGGCACAAATCCGCCGCCATGAAGGAAACGCCGAGCGTTACCAGCACCTGCGCCAATTGCTGGCCGGCCAGCCGCCGCAGCAGAAGCCGCTCCATCAATGCGCCGAGGAGCGCCACTTCTACCGCGCCGATGACCGCCGCCAGCCAGAAATTGAGCGTAATGCCCAGTGCCCCGGAAAGAAGACTGGTGCCGAGATAAGCGCCGACCATGAACATCGAGCCATGCGTTAGATTGGGGATGCGCATCAGCCCGAAGATCAAAGAAAATCCTGCCGACAACAAAAACAACAGGCCGCCAAAAGTCACGCTATTGACGGTGAGCAGCAGCCAAAACGTCATCTCCGCCGACCTTCGCTTTTCTGGCCACTAGTTTTGTTGGTTAGCTTCGCGTTCGGTAGCCCGGACGACGGCTCTCAGCACTTGGTCAGCGGCGGATAATCGCGCGAATAGACTGGATGGGCGAGAAACTCCTGTTCCGGCCAGGTCCAGAACTGGCTGACGTTCTCGTAAGTCTTGATCGTCTTGTTCCAGAGCTTGAGGCCGTATTTGGCGCCCTCGGTGCCAAGTCGCCGCACGTAGAATGTCCCGACGATATTGCCGAAGTGATCGAACTTGACCGGCCCGCGCGGGGTGTCGGTCAGGCTGACCGCGCGCAACGCGGCCATGAACTTCTCCTTGTCACTGGCGTCTCCGCCGACTGCCTGAAGGCCGGCAGCGATCACTTGGCAGCTGACATACATGATGGCGGCATATTGGCCCGGAATGGTGTCGTAGTTCTTCAGCATGCCCTCGACGAAGCGATTGTTGCCGGCAGTGTCGAGATCGACTGTGTAGGGCGTGCAGCTAATCAGGCCGATCGCTTCTTCGCCGAAACTTTTGAGCAAGGCGTCGTCACCACCTGTTTCGCCGGTCACGACGGGATATTTGAGCCCAGTGTTGGCATAGGCCTTCATGAAACGCAGCGGATTCGAGCCGGCAAAGCCTTGGCAGACGCCGTCGCAATCGCTGATCTGCGCGGCATAGGGCGTGTAATCCGGCGTGACCAAAGGAGGCCACAGTTTGCTGACGATGCAACCGCCGTCCTGTTGGAAGGCGGATTGAAAGCCGCCCATCTGCTCGTAACCGAAGGCAAAGTCCTCCGAGATGGTGACGACCCGCTTGAGCTTCATTTCCGTCGCCGCATAGTGCCCCATCGGCTGCATCGCTTGCGAGGAGGCCGCCGCTGCCCGTAAAAAATACGGATTGGGCCGGCGCTGAGTGAGGTCGTCGGCACCGGCGACACTGAGCGTCGGCGTCTTTTGCTCACGGATATAATCGGTGATGGCGAGCAGCTCGAAGGCGGCAAGCGGCCCGAGGATGGCGTCGACTTTATCGCGTTCGATGAGTTCCTGGGCCTTGGTCTTGGTGCCGGCAGGATTGCCGCCGGTATCGGCTGAGACGAGATCGACCTTGCGGCCGCCCATCGTATAATTCGTTTCCTTGAGATAGGTCAGTACGCCCTGCTCCATCTGAATACCGCCTTGGGCAAGCGGTCCGGTCTTCACGGTGAGAAGGCCGAGCTTGAACGGCGCGGCCTGCGCGATGGCAGGCGTCGGAAAACGGGCAAGCGCTGCGGCGGTGCCGGCCGCGGTGCCGGCCAATAGCGCGCGGCGCGTCATTTTCCGAAAAGCAAGATTCTCTTTTCGTGGCGTAAGCTTACGGAACATCGACAACCTCCCTCTGCGCGCTATTGCTGCGCGGCGCTCTCATGGCAGCCGCGCCCCCGCGCGGCCGCTCATGAGGTCTGGATTTCACGTTAGCATTTCGGATTTCGCGCGCGAAGCCTTTCCGCTAGGCAAAATCGGCCACCGTCGCGTCTTTTTCAACACTTCTGCAGCGGCGGATAGTCGCGCGAATACACCGGATGAGCGAGGAATTCCTGCTCAGGCCAGGTCCAGAACTGACTGACATTGTCGTAAGTCTTGATGATCTTGTTCCACAGTTTCAGTCCATATTTGGCGCCCTCGGTGCCGCAGCGCCTGACGTAGAAACTACCGACCACATTACCCAAGTGGTCGAATTTGAGCGGTCCGCGCGGCGTGTCGGTCAGACTGACGGCGCGCAGCGCCGCCACGAATTTTTCTTTGTTGGCGGTGTCGCCGCCCGCCTTGAGGGCCGCTTCAACGACCTGACAGCTGATATAGAGGCCGGCGGCGTAGAAGCCCGGCAGCACGTTGAAGCTCTTCTGCATGCCATCGATGAAGCGCTGGTTGCGTTCAGTCGGGATTTCCAGCGAATAGGGTGAGCAGGAAACCATGCCGATCGCCTCGTCGCCGAAACTCTTGAGCAGAGCATCGTCGCCGCCGGTCCAGCCGGTCACCACGGGATACTTCAAGCCGGACTCACCGTACGCTTTCATGAAGCGCAACGGATTCGAGCCGGCAAAGCCCTGGCAGACACTGTCGCAATCGGCGATCTGCGCGATATAGGGCGTGTAATCCGGCGTAACCAAGGGCGGCCAGAGCTTGCCGACCACGCAGCCGCCATCCTTCTCGAATGCCGCTTGATAACCGCCGATCTCCTCATAATCGAAAGAAAGATCCTCGCCGATGGCCAGCGTACGCTTGAATTTCAGCTCCGTCGCCGCGTAATGACCCATCGGGTGCAGGGCCTGGGAGGAGGTCGCAGATGCGCGCAACAAATAAGGATTCGGCTGTCGCTGGGTCAGATTGTCAGCTGCGGCCAGGCTGAGCGTCGGAATTTTCTGCTGTTGGATATAGTCGTTGATGGCGTAGAGCTCAAAAGTCGCGAGCGGACCGAGCAGCACATCGATTCGGTCGCGCTCGACCAATTCCTGAACTTTGGTCTTGGCGCCGGCCGGAGCGCCGCCGGTATCGGCTATGACCAGTTCGACCTTGCGGCCGGCCATCATATTGTCGGTCTCTTTGAGGAACGTGAGTACGCCCTGCTCCATTTGATTGCCGCCCTGGGCGAGCGGCCCGGTTTTCACGGTGAGAAGGCCGAGCTTGAACGGCGCCGCTTGCGCAACGGCGGGCGCCGGAAAGCGGCCGAACGCCGCCCCAACACCGGCCGCGCTGCCGGCGAGCAGCGCGCGCCGCGTAACTTTCGATGACCTGCCTTTGTGTGACATTCCGTCCTCCCCCTGACGGTCGCCAAGGCTTTTGCCGTGTCGGCTTGTCCGTCGTCGGTTGCCTTTATACGATCATTTCTTCCGCGACGGAATGACCGGCAACAGCAGAAAAGGCCGCGCGGTGCCCCCGAAATGCAGTCCGGTGACGCCACTGAAAATCTGCGACGGCCGGTCGCGCGGATCGTCGTGCAAGAACGGCCCGCAGCCGGTCAGCTCGTTCTTGAAATTCGACAGTCGACCACCGCTCGGACCGGCGTAGACGTAGTCCTTGCCGCGGACGGTGAGCGCAATGCGATGTCCGGCCGGCACGACGATCGAAGTCGGCCAGATTTCGACGTCGAGTTCGACCACTTCGCCCGGCTTGAGCGGCTGTTTTTCGGTATGGGCGTGATAGGGCCGATAGGGCTTTGTCAGCTTCTTATCGAGCTTGCGATGCGAAGCGCGCAACCAGCCCTGGCCGACCGGCGCGTGCGGATCGATGGCACCCTGGAATACCACCTCCTTGAGATCCGGCGAGAACACCCGCAGCACGGCAAAAATATCGGCATCGCCGGTCGACGACGAAACAAAGAGCCTGAGCGCAGACGGCCCGGTGATCTCGGTCTCCTGCGCAAGCGGCGCGGTGACGAAGGTGACGCCGTCGCCCATTGCTTCGAAACGGACCTCCGTTTTCTTTTTCGGATTTTTGGCCGGCTTGGTCGCGAGCGCGCCGTCGGCCGGATCGAGATAAAAGCGCGTCCATTTGGTGCGCTTGAGCGGCCATTCCTTTTCGGTGCGCTCGACGAAGCGGTCGATGTGGCGGACCTGAAGTTGCACCGGGGGCTGCTTGTCCCAGCGGCCCTTCTTGCCGTGCAAAAACCGATCGAAAAAGCGCAACTGCAGCTCGCGGCCGTAATCGGTGTAGAAATGCGTCCAATGCTCGATGCCGTGCACTTCGAGCCATTTGTGTTTGGAAGCCGCGCGGACAAAGCCCTCGAAATTGCCGCGCGGATGCAGCGGCTGGCCGCCCCAATTGGCCGCCGACAAAAACGGCACCTTGATCTTCGACCAGACCGGCGAGCGGACGCGATGATAATCGTCGTCGAGCGGATGGGCGACGATGTCGCCGCCGAAATCGCTGCGGTTTTTCGCCAGTTCGGCGTCGGACAAAAACTCCGGACCGCAAACGAGCTCGCCGTGCACGCGGCTCCTCTTGCCGCGCTCGCCTACGCCATATTGCACGGTCTTGACCTGCATGTCGTACCAGTTCTCCCAGAACGTGCAGAGGATGCCGCCATGATGCGTCATGTCGCGATACCAGTCGGCGGCGCCCTCCCAGATGCACATCGCGGCGAGATGTGGCGGCTCCAGTGACGCCACCTGCCACTGGTTGATGCCGTAATAGGAAATGCCGTTGAGCCCGACCTTACCGTTCGACCACGGCTGTACGCCCGACCATTCGATGCAGTCGTAGAAATCCTTGGTTTCGCGCGGCGAGAAATGATCGATGAAGCCCGGCGACACGCCGCAGCCGCGTGAATCGACGCGCACGCACACGTAGTCGTGCGGCACCCATTTCTCCGGATCGACCACTTCCCAGCTCTGGTAGAGATTGCTCGAGCCGGCGGTGACGTCGGGATGTTTTTCGGCCATGCGTTGCCACGCGCTCGGATAGCCGTCCTGGAAGGCAAGCCCCTTGGCATAAGGCCCGTAGCTTAAGATGATTGGGTAACGTCCTGCCGCGATCGGGCGAAACACGTCGGCGCGCAGGATGAGGCCGTCGTCCATCGTGATCGGCACGTCCCAGTCGATGCGCATGCCGTCGCGCGTTTCGCTGCGCTGTTGATGGGTTTTGCGGTCGCCCGCGTGCGCCGCAATGCGGGCTTCGCCTTCAAGAGATGACATGCGCTTTCCTCCGGGGCACTTTTTAGGCAGCAACGTCTTTGCGTAGCGCCGAGAATAAAGACGTTCATGCCCGGCACAAGACCGGGCACGACGTTAAATAGCAGGCATGACGAAATGTAGCGTCAGCGCCTTTTGGCGCGTCCCTTGCCCCGCTTGACCCCCGCCATCGCTTCGAGCACGGCGCAGACGGCGGCGGTATCTTCGGCGCCGTAACCGTTTTTCAGCGCCTTTTCGTAGATTGCGTTTGAGGCATCGAACATCGGCGTCGGCACTTTGATCTTGCGGGCATAGCCGCCGATGACGTCCATATCCTTCTGCCAGACCGAGATTTTCATGGTGACGTCGCGGTAATTGTTCTTCACCATCATCGGCGCGCGCAGCTCGAACACGCGCGAATTGCCGGCGCCGGTCTTGATCAGATCGAAGATGAGCTGCGGCGGCAGCCCGGCTTTCATGCCCAGCACCATCGCCTCGGCGCTCGCCACGTTGTGAATGGCGACCAAGAGATTGGCGACGTATTTCATCCGGCTGCCGTTGCCGAATTCGCCGACGTCGTGCACCGCGCGGGTGAAGCCCGCGAACAGCGGTTTAAGCTTCTTGATTTCGGCTGAGCCCCCCGAAGCGTAGACCACGAGGTCCTTGGTCTTGGCCTGCGCGCCGGTGCCGCTCACCGGACAATCGAGCAGGACATGGCCAGCCTTGCGCAACACCGCTTGCGCCTTCGCCTTGTCCTCGATCGTGAATGTGGACATTTCGACCACGACGCGAGGCGCTACGCCTGATTTGGCGATCGCTATGGCCGTCTCGGCGAGCGCGGCAGGCTTGGGCAGGCTGGTGATGATGATCTTCGCCTTGCGCGCCACGGCGGCAGGGTCAGTCGCGATCTCGGCGTCGAGCTTGGCCAAGGCCCGCCGGCGCGCCGGGGCTAAGTCGTAGCCGATTACCCGCCAGCCCGCCGCAATGAGATTTTGCGCGAACGAGCCGCCCATGATGCCGAGGCCGATGACGCCGACGACACCTTTCTTTCCCGAAGCCATACTGCTCCCCATGTCCTTTTCGTGTTGCGGCGCGAGCCTATGACATTCGCTGTTCGCCCGCGCAAGCGGCTTTCTCGCCGGACGCCAATGGCTTATCGTTCACTTCGGGATATAGCGTAAGGGAGAGCGTATGCGCATCGGGGTCGCCGGTATCGGCAAAATGGGCGCGGCGATTGCCGCGCGTCTGATCGAAGTCGGGCACGAAGTCGCGGTGTGGAATCGCACCCCGGACAAGGCCAGGGCGGTCGCCGGCGCAACGGCGGTGGGGACGCCCGCGCAGCTGACGCAATCTTGCGAAGCCATCATCAGCATCCTCACCGACTCGGCGGCTTTGGAGGCAGTCTATAAAGGGCCGCAGGGTCTGCTCAGCGGCGACGTCGCCGGCAAGCTCTTCATCGAGATGAGCACGGTGGTGCCGGCGGCCGAAGTGGCGCTCGCCGCGACAGTACGCGGCAAGGGCGCGACCTTCGTCGAATGTCCGGTCGGGGGTTCGACCGGCCCGGCGCGTCAGGGAAAACTCATCGGGCTCATGGGCGCCGACGCGGCCGATGCCGATCGCGCCCGACCGATCCTCGAACAGCTGTGCCGGCGGCTCGAACATGCCGGCCCGGTTGGCTCCGGCGCGGTTCTCAAATTCACCGTCAACCTGCCGCTGATGGTGTACTGGCAGGCGCTCGGCGAGGCGCTGGCGCTGGCGCGTTCGCTGCCGGTCGATCCGGCGCGGCTGATGGATTTGCTGAGCGAGACTTCCGGCGGGCCGAACGTGCTCAAGGTGCGCGGATCGGGAGTTGCCGCGATGCTCAAGGGCGGCGATGCCGGCCCGGTGACGTTCAACATCGACGGCGGCATCAAGGACATGCAATCAATGCTGGCCGAGGCGAACACGCGCGGCATCGACCTACCGCTCGTCGAGCGCACGCTTGCCTGCTACGAGGAGACCAAACAGCATCGCTCGGGCGGCGCCGAAGTCTCGACCGTTTCGGTCTATTGGGCCGATCGCAAGAAACTCTGAATCATTTTTCCAACATATCGGGGTCACCATGTCGATCACACTCACGCAAGCCTGCACCATCGTCGATGTCGCGCTGAAGAAGGCGCGCGACAGCAACCTCGCGCCGCTCGCCGTCGCCGTGCTCGATGCCGGCGGTCACCTCGTCGCTTTCAAGCGCGAGGACAAAGCCGGTATCCTGCGTTTCGATATCGCCTTCGGCAAAGCCTGGGGCGCGCTCGGCATGGGCTTCGGTTCGCGCACGCTGGCGAGCCGCGCGACGAAGACACCGCAATTCTTCACCATGCTGGCGGCGGCAAGCGACGGCCGCATAATCTCCAATCCGGGCGGCGTTTTGATCCGCGACGCCTCAGGCAATCTCGTCGGCGCCTGCGGCATTTCCGGCGACACCTCGGACAAGGACGAAATGTGCGGGATCGCCGGCATCGAGGCTGCGGGACTCAAAGCCGACCCGGGCGCAGATTAGCGTTTTGCCCAGTCCCGCAAGTGGGGGATTGAAACAGCGCAGGGAGGAAATTCTCATGAAGTTTTTTTCGTTCTGGCGCTCGCTTGCAAGCTATCGCGTGCGTATCGCGCTCAATCTCAAGGGCATCGCTCCCGATGAGGTGATCGACGTCAATCTCATGAAGGGCGCGCAACGCGACCCAGCCTACCGCGCGATCAACCCAATGATGGCGTTGCCGGCTCTGGTCGACGGCGACGGGCCGGTTTTGTTCGAATCGCTCGCCATCATCGAATATCTCGACGAGACCCACCCGAACCCGCCACTGTTACCGCGCGACCCGCGCGGCCGCGCACGCGTCCGCGGCTTGGCGCAGATCGTCGCTTGCGATTCGCATCCATTGATCGTGCCGCGGGTGCGCGAATATCTCGAGCACGAGTTCAAGCTCGATGAGCCGACCCGCACCAAATGGTGTCAGCACTGGCACCGCGCGGCGCTCACCGCGCTCGAAATGCATCTGCAGGACAAAGCCACCGGACGCTATTGCCACGGCGACACGGTCACGCTCGCAGATATTTGCCTGGCGAGCCAGGCGGCGGGCGCGAAGTTTTTCGCGGTCGACACCGCACCGTTCCCGAACTTCGCCCGGATCGCGAGCGCGCTGTCGGAGCTCGACGCGTTTGCCCGCGCACATCCGCTGCAACAGCCGGGCGCGCCGGCGAGTTAATTAATCCGCTCATTCCCGCGAAAGCGGGCATCCAGCGTTGGGTCCCCGTTTGCACGGGGACGAGCGGAGAATGAACTTCACATTCCGGCCAAATTCATCGCCACGGACGAAAACTGCCTGACCTCGCGCTTGGCAACCATGTCCTTGGTGGTCGCGATGTATTTCTTGAAATGATCGGTCGCCCGGTGCGCCTCGAGTGCCGCG
>Ga0182013_10001241_pt1 | contig 35187 bp, 31 predicted proteins | sample 612S2MmetaG_FD_120487 | JGI IMG/M metagenome (GOLD analysis project Ga0182013, IMG submission 120487) | Permafrost microbial communities from Stordalen Mire, Sweden - 612S2M metaG | ecosystem: Environmental > Terrestrial > Soil > Wetlands > Permafrost | place: Sweden: Stordalen | collected... | reverse complement strand
GGTCGTGCTGCAGGTCAGCGCGCAGGTGATCGGCAACGACACCGCGATCACGATCGGCGGCATGCAGGGGCAGTTCGAGCTCAACGTGCGGATCCCGCTGATCGCGCGCAACCTGCTCGAGTCCGAGCGGCTGCTCGCCTCGACGGCGCGCGTGTTCGCCGAGAAGTGCGTCGACGGGATCAAGGCCAACAAGGCCGGCGCTGCGGCCTCCGCCGGTGCGACGCTCGCCGTGGCGACGGCCCTGAACCGCGCGATCGGCTACGACCTGGCAACCGAGATCGTCAAAGCGGCGACCGCCACCGGTCGCCCGCTGCGTGAGGTCGCGCTCGAGCTCGGCGTCGACGCCGCGCTCTACGACCGGACGATCGACTTGGAGCGGATCGCGCGCGGCGAGTCGGCCTGAGCGCCGAGCAGGCCGAGCACGACCAGCGCACCCTGCTTGGACAGCGGCTCGTTGAGGTTCCCGCACTTCGGGGACTGGACACACGACGGGCAGCCGTCCTCGCAGGGGCACTCGGCGATCAGCCTGGCCGCATCGCCGCAGAGCGCCGCGAAGCGCTCGAATGCCGTTCGCGTGATCCCGACGCCCCCCGGGTGCCCGTCGTAGACGAAGATCGTCGGCCTGCCGGTCTGCGGATGCATGTTCGTCGACAGGCCGCCAATGTCCCAGCGGTCACACATCGCGAGCAGCGGCAGCACCGCGATCTGGGCATGCTCGGTGGCGTGCAGAGCGCCGAGCATCTGCTCCTGGCCGACGGCCTCGAGCAGGCTGCTGCTGTCGAGCTCGTACCACAGCGCCTGCGTCACGAAGCTCGACGGCGCCAACTCGAGCGCCGTGATGTCCAGCTGGGCGTGGTCGCTGAGCCGTCGTCGCTGGTAGGCGAGCACGGTCTCGGTCACGGCAACGTCGCCGAATGACAGGCGCGCTCCCGGGACCTCGCGGCGCTCGGCCAGCGCGAGGATCTCGGTGTCGGTCTCGCTGCGCGGCTGGGTGTACCAGTCGCCGTCGAACGGCTCGACGAGCGCGCGGCCGACGTGCTCGTCGAGCGAGCCCACAAGGTAGGAGCGTCCGAGGTGCATGTAGACGGCGCCTTCGTGGACCGTCGTGTGCGAGCGCGCGGCCTCGACGTTGCCGAGCAGCTCGCCGCTGTCGGCATTGACGATCGCCACCTGCTCGCGCCCCGCGGAGCGCAGGGAGACAGCGCCGGCCGGGTACGCTCCGGCCCGCCGCGGCACGTATTCGCGTCCGCGGGGCCCATTGCGCGCGCGCAGCTCGCCGCCGCTGACGAGCTGTTCGGCGCCGTCGATCCAGTCCGCTCCGAGGAACTCCTCGTCGCCCTCGCCGAGCGGGCCCTCCTCGGCCGCGCAGAGCAGGTGCCCCCTGAAGATCTGCGGACTTGCGTGGTCGAGGATCGCTGCCTCGACCGGTCGCGCGAGGAACTCGTCCGGGTGCCGGCAGAAGAACTGGTCGAGCGCGTCCTCGCCGGCGAGGTAGACCGCGAGCCCGCTGCCGCGCCGGCCGGCGCGGCCCCACATCTGGCGCAGCGAGGCGACGGTGCCCGGGAACGTCACGACGACGCAGGCGTCCAGCCGTCCGATGTCGATCCCCAGCTCGAGCGCGTCGGTCGTGATCACCGCGAGCAGGTCGCCGTCGGTCAGTCGCTGCTCGAGCTCGCGCCGCTGCTGGGCGGTATATCCCGCCCGATAGGGAGTCACGCGATCGGCGAGCTCGCGGTCGAGCCGCTCGCGCACGAGGCGCGTGAGTACCTCGACGGCCTTGCGCGACTTGATGAAGCAGATCGTTCGCGCTCCGCTGTTGACGAGGTCGGCGACGACACGCGCCGCTTCACCGAGCGCCGAGGCCCGCTCGCCGCTGCGCTCGTCGATCACCGGCGGATTGATCATCGCGATCCGCCGCTCGACGCGGGGCGAGGCGTCGTGGTCGATCAACTCGAACGCCTCGACCCCGGTCAGTCGCTCGGCGAGCTGAGTCGGGTTGGCGATCGTTGCGGAAGTCAGCATGAAGCGCGGGTCGCTGCCGTATGCCGCGGCGATCCGCCGCAGCCGGCGCACGACGTTCGCGACGTGTGAGCCGAACACGCCGCGGTAGACGTGGGCCTCGTCGAGCACGACCGCAGCGAGGTTCGCGAACAGTCGTTCCCAGCCGCCGTGGTTGGGCAGGATCGCCGCGTGCAGCATGTCCGGGTTGGTGATGATCAGGTTCGCACTGCGCCGCGCATCGGCGCGCGCCTCGCGTGGCGTGTCACCGTCGTAGACGGCGACACGCAGGCGGCTGCCGAGTTCGAGCGCGGCGAGCGAGCGCGCCTGGTCCTGCGCGAGTGCCTTCGTCGGGTAGACCCACAGTGCACGGGCCCCGCGCTGGCGCAGCAAGGCCTCGAGCGTCGGCAGCGCGAAGCACAGCGACTTGCCGGACGCGGTTCCCGTCGTCGTGATCGTGGGCGAGCTGATCGCCGCCTCCAGCGCTCGCAGCTGGTGCGTGTAGAGCTGCTCCACGCCCACTCTGCCGAGCGCGGCGAGCAGCGCCGGGTCGAGCTCGCCGGGCAGCGGCACCTGCGTCCCGGGGCGCGCCGCTTCGCGCTCTGTGTGTACGAGACTCCCGTCGGCGCGCGTCTGCTCGATCAGCGCCTCCCAGGGCTCGCGAAGGGCCGGTGTGGTCAATTCGCCTGTGATAGTAGGCACGATGGCACCCTTGGACGCCGGGCGCTGGGCAACACAGCGCTCGTTCCACCATTCGGACTTTCCGCCGGAGCGGCTCGCGGCCGCAAAGCGCGAGCGTGTCTCGGTCGTCCTGCCGGCGCGAGAATGCGCGGACACCGTGGCGGCCCTCGTCGAGCCGATTCTTGCGCTGCAGCGGGCCGGCGTCGTCGACGAGGTCGTGGTCCTCGACGCGGCCTCGAGCGACGGCACCGCCGAGGTCGCCCGGCGCGCCGGCGCCCGGGTGGTGCAGGAGGCCGAGCTCGATCCCGAGCTCGGGCCGGTGCTCGGCAAGGGTGACGCGATGTGGCGATCGCTGGGCGCCGTCGACGGCGAGGTCATCTGTTTTGTCGACGCCGACGGGCGCGGACCGAGTGCGCATTTCGTGCCCGCGCTGATCGGCCCGCTGATCCTCGACCCGGCGGTGCAGTTCGTGAAGGGCCACTACCACCGTCCGCTGGCGGTCGGCGAGCTGCGCCTCGACGGCGGCGGCGGACGCGTGAACCACCTGACGGCCCGCCCGGCGCTCGCGCTCTTCTACCCCGAGCTCGCGGAGGTCCGCCAGCCACTGGCCGGCGAAGTCGCGGTGCGCCGGGGGCTGCTCGAACGCGTTCCGTTCGTGACCGGCTACGGCGTCGAGATCGCGATGCTGATCGACGCCTACAAGCTCGTCGGGCTGGGGGGCCTTGCCCAGGTCGACCTCGATGAGCATCTCAACAGCCACCAGTCGCTCCAGGCGCTCACGCCGATGGCGACGACAGTGCTCGCGACGATCGCCGAGCGCCTGCGCCGCGAAGGGCGGCTGCAGATCGCGCCCGCCGGTCCCGTGGAGCGGCCCCCGCGGAGCGGCCGATGAGCCTGCGCTGCGCCTACGTCGACCTCGACGGGACGCTGCTCGGACGCGACGGTTCGCTGATGGACGACGGCAGCGGCGGCGTCACGCTGGAAGGCGCCCGCGCCGTGCAGGCGTGTCTGCGCGCCGACGTCGAGCTCACGATCCTGTCGGGCCGCCGGCGTCAGCCGGTGCATGAGGCGGCGCGCCTGTTCGGGCAGGGTTCCTACATCTATGAGGCCGGCGCCTGCGCCGTGCTCGACGGCGAGGAGCACTGGCTGACGGGGGAGCTGCGCCCCGGCGAGCGGACAATCGCCGAACAGGTCGCGGCGACCGGGGCGCCCGAGGTGCTGCTCGAGGCATATCCGGGGCGCCTGGAGTACCACGCGCCGTGGCACCTCGAACGCGAGGTCTCGCACCTGTTCCGGGGGCTCGTCGACGCGGCCGAGGCCGACGAGCTGCTCGCCGGCGCCGGGCACGGGGACCTGCACCTGATCGACAACGGCGTGATCAACGCCCGCTCGTCCGACCTCGCTGCGCTCGATCACGTGCGCTGCTACCACCTTCTGCCCGGCGGCGTGTCCAAGGCGGCGGGGATCGAATTCCATCGCCGGGCCCGCGGCTACGCGCGCGAGCACACGATCGCTGTCGGCGACTCCCGCGAGGACCTCGCGTGCGCGCCGGTGGTCGGACGTTTCTTTCTCGTGCGCAACGCCGTCGAGCGCGACCCGGGGATCGTCGAGGCGCTCGCGCTCCACCCGAACGCGACGATCACCGAGGGCGCCCACGGGGCCGGCGTCTACGAGGCGCTCGTCGCGACGCTGGCCGGCGCCTAGGGCGCTTTGACCGCGCGCGCCATCCGGCGCAGCAGTCCCGGCTGAGGGCGCCGGCGCCAGAGCGCGGGCGGCGGGACGGTGGTGCGCACGAGCGCGACCCACTCGTCGAGCGGCAGCTCGCCGGAGATCAGCCGGCCCAGGCCCCCCGTCACCGGCGCGGCGACGCCGGCTCGCTCGAGTGCCGCCGCCAGCAGGGGGACGGACTCGAGGGCCTCGACTGCCTGGCCGATGTTCTGCGGAATCTCGCTCGCCGGCATGCCCGCGGCCAGCAGCTCGCCGGCGCGCCGGTTGCGGCTGTCGCGGGCCAGCGCCGTCGCCACCAGGTCGCCCGCCCCGGCGAGCCCGATCATCGACTCGGGCCGCGCGCCCATGCCCTCGGCGTAGCGCCAGACCTCCGCGAAGATGTGGCCGGCGGCCGCCCCGGCGGCATTCAGACCCTGGACGTCGGTCGCGCCCGCCGCGAGCGCCGCGGCGTTCTTTGCCGCGCCCGCGAGCTCGACGCCGACCGGGTCGTTGGAGACCTCACAGACGATGCCGGCGCGCAGGATCACCTGGGCGAGCGAGGACGCGAGCTCTTCCTCGGCCGACGCGGCGACCAGTCCGGCGCCGGCATGGACCATCTCCTGCGCGTGGGCCGGGCCGCCGAGGCAGGCGACCCGGCGCGGCCCGAAGCGCGCGCTGAGCACCATCGTCGGCGGCAGGCCGTCGGGGGGCACGAGGCCCTTCGCGGTCGACACGACGGCGGTCCGCGCGCCGAGCCCGGCCGCGTGCAGCGCCCCGATCACGTCGCCGATGCCGGAGGTCGGGACCGCCAGGAAGACATAGTCGGCTCGCGCGACGCCCACGCTGGCGGGCTCGATTTTCAGCGCCGCCGGCAGCTCGACCCCGGGCAGGTAGCGTGCGTTCTCGCGTTGCTCGTCGATCGCGCGCGCCTGGTCCTCGGCGCGCGCCTGCAGCGTCGTGCGCAGGCCGCCGCGGGCGAGCACCACCGCGAGGGCGGTCCCGAAGGAGCCGGCGCCGATGACCGTTGCGCGGCGCGTGCCCGGCGGGGTCAGCGCCCGCACGCGGCTCTGGATGCTGCTTACTGTCTCCTGGTCGCTCTCGGCCATCTGCCCGCGAGCCTACCGACAGTGCCCGTACGGCCCTGATGCGTCCTGTGCGAGGCTGGGGCGATGCCCGAGGGCGATTCGATCCACTACGCGGCAAAGCGGATCGCCGCCGTCCTGGGCGGCACGGTCCCGGAGCGGATCGCGACGCCGCACCCGCGCATCGCCGCGGGCGAGTGGCCTCGCCGCCTGGCAGGCCGCGAGGTGCACGCGGTCGACGCGCTGGGCAAGCATCTGTTCATCCGCTTCGACGGCGGCCTGACGTTGCACTCGCACCTGCGGATGACCGGTGCATGGCACATCTACGGGCCGGGTGAGCGCTGGCGCCGCTCGCCGCGCAGCGCCTGGCTCCTGCTGACGCGGGATGGCACCGAGGTCGTCCAGTTCGGGGGGCCGCTGCTCGAGCTGATTCCCGACAGCCGCGCACGGACCGACCCGCGGCTGGCCGAGCTCGGCCAGGACGTGATCGGCGAGAGCTTCAACGCCGAGGAGTTTCTGCACCGGCTGCGCGCCGACGATCCCCGCCGGCCATTCGGCGACGCGCTGCTCGAGCAGCGCACGATCGCCGGCATCGGGAACATCTGGAAGTCCGAGAGCTGTCACGCCGCGCGTCTCGACCCGTGGCGTGAGCAGGCAGCAGTCGGCGACGAGCAGGCGCTCGCCGCCGTCCGGTTCGCACGCGTCGAAATGGCGCGCTGCGTGCGCGAAGGGACCGCCGCACGCCCGCGGGCCGTGTACCGGCGGACCGGCCAGCGCTGCCGGCGCTGCGGTGAGCGCATCCGCTCCCGCGGCCAGGGCGAGGGCAACCGGATCACCTACTGGTGTCCGGGCTGCCAGCGCTAGAGCAGCGCGGCGATCGTCCCGCCGGCGCGCCGCGCGGCCGGGGCGCTACGTGCCTCGAGGACGCGCTGCAGGTCGAGGATCCGGGCCGCGAACGGGTCACCGTCGTCCTCGCCGACGACCGCGAAGGCCGGCACGCCCCCCTGGCGAGCTCGCGTGGCAAGCTCGAAGAAGCGCGTCGACGGAGCCAGCGCCCCGCGTAGCGCAGGGGCGAGCACGATCAGCGCGCGCGCCTCGCGCAGTGCGCGCTCGAGCTCGGGTGGCGCGAGGCCTGTCGCGAGGACGCTGTTCGCGGCCCCGCCTGCGGCGAGACCCTCGCGCAGAGCGGCGAGCGCCCGCGCGTCTGCGAGGCGCGGCGCTCGCAGGATGCCGTCGATCAGCACCGGCGCCGACGGTCCGCCGCGGGGTCTCGGTGAGCTCACGCCGTCCACGCTAGCCGCGGCGAACGCCTAAGATCGCGCCCGTGGAGGAGCCCAGTGCATCACCCGCCGAGGAGGAGTACCTGCAGAGCCTGTTCTGGCTCAGCGAGGCCGGCCTGCCGATGACGGCCGCGAACCTCGCGCGCGCGATGCAGCTGTCGGCGCCGACAGTCAGCGAGATGGTCGGCCGCCTCGAAGCCGACGGCTACGTGAGCCGCGGACAGGACCGCTCGATTGCCTTCACCGCCAGCGGGAGCGCGCATGCGCAGGCCGTCGTGCGGCGCCACAGGCTGATCGAGCGCTTCCTGACGGATGTGCTCGGCGTGCCTTGGGACGAGGTGCACGAGGAGGCCGAGCGACTCGAGCACGCGATGTCACCGACGCTCGAGGCGCGGATGCTCGCGGCGATCGGCGACGCCGACACGTGCCCGCACGGCCATCCGATCAACCTCGGCAGCCGCGTCGAGGGTGTACCCCTCGCCGATGTCGCACTCGGCGCCACGGTCCGCGTTGTGCGCTTCGAGAACGAGGCCGAGGACCTGCTGCACTACCTGCGCGCCGTCGGCATCGAGCCGGGTCTGCGCGCGACGGTCGTCGACGGTGAGCCCGGCGAGGTGCGGCTGCGCTCGGACGCCGGCGACGAACTCGCCCTGACCGTGAGCGTCGCCGAGACGGTTGCGGTGCTCGCTCAGCCGTCGCCGCCGCCGCGCACCGCATTGCCCGAGCATCTCGTGCTCGGGCAGCGCTACGGACGCTAGAGCGAGCGGTAGGCCGCCGCGAGACGCGCGACGCCCTCGCGGATCTGGTCCTCGTTGACGCCCGAGTAGGCGATCCGCAGCGTGTTCTCGCCGCCCTCGAGCAGGAAGTCGGTTCCCTTGACGATCGCGACGCCGCGCTCGCTCGCGGCTTTCTCGAGCTCGTGCACGCTGGTGCCCTCCGGCAGGGTCACCCACATGAAATAGCCGCCCTGCGGCTCGACGAACGCCGCCTCGGGGAGCTCGCTGCGCAGGGCCTGTGCCAGCACCTGAACGCGGCTGTGAAGTGCCGACTTGACGGTCTCGATCGAACGCTCGATGGCGCCCGAGGCGCAGAACTCGTAGACGATCGACTGGGCGACCATGTTCGGCGAGATGTACGTGCCGGTCGCGAGCGCCGTGACCTTCTTGATCAGCGGCTCCGGGCCGACGAGGTAGCCGACGCGGATGCCGGGGCAGACGGTCTTGGAGAACGATGACGCGTAGACGACGCGCTCGGCGTCCAGCGAGAGCATCGTCGGCAGCCGCTCACCGGCGAAGCGCAGGTCGACGTAGGGGTCGTCCTCGAAGACGACGAAGTCATGGTCACGGGCGATCTCGAGCAGCTCACGCCGCTTCTCGAGCGAGAGCGTGTAGCCGGCCGGGTTCTGGAAGTTGGGGATCACGTGGGCGAGCTTCGGGCGGACGGTCGCGCCGCCCTCGAGCAGCTCTCTCAGCGCCGCGGTGTCGATTCCGTCGGCATCGAGCTCGACGGCGTGCACCTGGGCGCCCCGCTGGCGCAGCGATTTGAGAGTGCGGTCGTATGTCGGGCGCTCGACGATGACTTCGTCGCCGGCCTCGACGAGGGTCTCGAAGAGAAAGGCGTCGGCCTGCATCGAGCCGTTCGTGACGAGCACGCGCTCAACCTCGACGCCGTGGCGGTCCGCGATCCACTGGCGCAGCCGGCCGTAGCCGACTGCAGTTCCGTAGGCCGTCGTGCCGGCGGCGTCGTTTTCGAAGGCCGCACTCGCCGCGGCCTTCAGGCCCTCGACGTCGACGATGTCCAGCGAGGGTGCGCCGCGGGCGAATGAAATCTGGCTTGGAGGGGAGGAGGTCATGGCGCTAGAGCTTAGGCCCCCGATGAGCCGGTCGTAGTCACTCGCGAGCTCCGCACTGACGCGGCGCAGTCGCTCGCGGAACTTCAGCAGCTCGTCGCGGCTGGGGGTCTCCGGCGCGAGGGGCGAGTGGCTGGGAGCCCGCTCGTCGACGATTCGTCCCTCGTCCTCGCTCGCAGCGGCGTCGGCGAGCGTGCCTTCGAGTTCGCTCAGCTTGCGGTCGAGCTCCGCGAGCGTCGTGCGTGTTGCATCGTCCACCATCGCAAAAGCCTAACTGGAGGCCGTGGCTCGCCGGCTCAGGCGCCGAGCAGCTCGACCGCGATGCTCGCGGTCTCGGTCGGGGTCCGCCCGACGCGTACGCCGCGCGCTTCGAGAGCCTCGGCCTTGGCCGCAGCCGTTCCGGCCGACCCGGAGACGATCGCGCCCGCGTGGCCCATCTGCTTGCCGGGCGGTGCGGTGAAGCCGGCGATGTAGGCGACGACCGGCTTGCTGACGTGCTCGGCGATGTAGTCGGCGGCCTCCTCCTCGGCGGAGCCGCCGATCTCGCCCGAGAGCACGATCAGCTCGGTCTGAGGGTCCGCCTCGAACAGCGCGACGATGTCGATGAACGATGATCCGGGCACCGGGTCGCCGCCGATGCCGACGATCGTCGAGCAGCCGACCTCGGCTTTCGCAAGCTCATTGCCGATCTGGTAGGTCAGCGTCCCCGAGCGGGAGACGACCCCGACGTTGCCCGCGCTGAAGAAGGCGGCCGGGATGATCCCGACGTTGGCCTTGCCGGGTGAGAGGATCCCGGGGCAGTTCGGGCCCACGAGGCGGGTCTTCGGGTAGTCGCGCGCGAGCGTGTTGTAGACGCGCAGCTCGTCGTGCGCGGGAATCCCCTCGGTGATCGCGATGATCAGCTCGACTCCGGCCGCGGCGGCCTCGAGGATCGAGTCCGCCGCGAAGCGCGGGGGGACGAAGATCATCGCGGTGTTCGGGGCGCTGCTCTGCGCGGCCTCCTGCCAGCTGTTGAAGACGGGAATGCCGTCGACGTCCTGGCCGCCCTTGCCGGGCGTGACGCCGCCGACGACGTTCGTGCCGTATGCGCGGTTGTTGAGCGTGTGGAAGGTTCCCTCGCGGCCGGTGATGCCCGCGACCGCCAGGCGCGTGTTCTCGTCGACCAGGACGGACATCAGCCTGCTCCTCCTGCCAGCGCGACAACCTTCTCGGCGGCCTCGTTCATCGTGCCCGCGGTGTGCACGCCCGCCAGGCCGGCCTGCTCGAGCAGCTCCCGGCCCGCCACGTCGTTGGTGCCGTCGAGGCGCACGACGAACGGGACGCTCGGTGACAGCGCGTGGAACGCGCCGATCAGCCCGTTGGCGACCTCGTCGCAGCGCGTGATGCCGCCGAAGATGTTGATCAGGACCGCTTTGACACGGGGGTTGGAAAGGATCAGCCCGATCGCCTGCTCGACCTTTGCGGCGTCCGAGCCGCCGCCCGCGTCGAGGAAGTTCGCGGGCGCGCCGCCGGCGAGACTGACGACATCGAGCGTCGACATCACGAGCCCGGCGCCGTTGCCCATGATCCCGATGTCGCCGTCGAGGGCGACGTACTGGACGCCGTTCTCCTTCGCGCGCCGTTCGATCGGGTCTTCGTTCTCGGGGTCCGAGAGGCCGCTGTTCTCCTCGTGGCGGTAGAGCGCGTTGCCGTCGAGCGAGACCTTCGCGTCCAGCGCGCGGACCTCGCGCTCGGGGGTCACGATCAGCGGGTTGATCTCGGCGAGCGTCGCGTCCTCCTGAAGCCAGACCTCGTAGAGCGCCACGAGCGCGTCGGCGACGCCCTCGACGACGTCGGCGTCGACGCCGCCGTCGCGCGCGATCGTCAGCGCTTCCTCGCGCGTCAGGCCTGCGAGCGCGTCGACGTGGTGACGGATCAGCTTCTCGGGAGTCTTCTCGGCGACCTCTTCGATGTCCACGCCGCCCTCGGTCGAGAACATCACGAGCGGCGCCTTCGCCGAGCGGTCGAGCAGGACCGAGGCGTAGTACTCGGAGGCGATGTCGCTCGCGTGCTCGATCCACAGCGTGCGCACCGTGTGGCCCTTGATGTCCATTCCAAGGATGTTGGTCGCGTGCTCACGCGCCTCGTCGGCGTTCGCCGCGAGCTTCACGCCGCCCGCCTTGCCGCGGCCGCCGATCAGCACCTGGGCCTTGACTACCACGGGGTAGCCGACGCGCTCGGCGACCGCAACCGCGTCGTCGACGCTGTCGACGGCTTCACCTGAGGAGACGCGCAGCCCGTGGCGCGCGAAGAGCTGCTTGCCCTGGTATTCGAGCAGGTCCATGCCGGCGCAGGACTCTAACGCAAGTTGCCCGCGCCCGGCTGTGGCCCGGCCTGCCGCCGGGTTTTTCGTCGCGGCGCGGCATAATGCGCGCCGTGGCACTCCCCAAGAACGTAACATTCGTCACCTTCGACGTCTACGGGACCCTGATCGACTGGGAGACGGGAGTCTGCGAAGCGTTCGAAAAAGAGGCCGCGCGGGACGGAGTCGAAATCGACCGTTCGGCGCTGGTGCCGCTGTTCACTGAGGTCGTGCGCGAAATCGAGGGCGGCTCGTACGAGCTGTACGCCGAGGTGCTGCGGCGCAGTGCGCTGAAGATCGCGGAGCAGATCGGCTGGGACCTGGAACCGGCGCGCTCGGGCTTCCTGCCCGACTCGCTGCACCGCTGGAAGCCCTTCAAGGAGACCCAGACGCAGCTCAACAAGCTCGACAAGAAGTTCAGCCTCGGCCTGATCTCGAACATCGACGACAAGCTGCTCGGCCAGACCCGGCGACACATCCCGACCGACTTCGACCTCGTCGTCACTGCGCAGCAGGTGCGTGCCTACAAGCCCGAACCGGCGCACTTCACCGAGTGCGCGCGTCGGATCGGCGGCAAGCGCGGGTGGGTGCACGTGAGCTCGAGCTACCACACCGACGTGGTGCCGTGCCTGAAAGCCAAAGTTCCGGTGATCTGGGTCAACAGGCACAAAGAGAAGCTCGAGTCCTCCCAGAAAAAGCCGACGGCCGAAGTGCCGAACCTCAAAGAGGCCGCCAAGCTTCTGGGCGTCTGAGCGGTGCGCGCGCTCGCGCTGCACCGTGACGTGATCGTCGTCGCAGGCTCGCTCTTCGCGACCAACACCGTCGTGCTGCGCGCCGCGGCCGCGCGCGGCGCGGACGCCGGCCCGTTGCGCGTGATCGAGGCCGGCGAGAGCGACGGCGCGGAGGTGTTTCTCGTCGACTCGCCAGTACTGCCCGACGAGCTCGAGGCGCTCGGTTCGCTGCTCGAGCAGGCGCGGATCGGGCCGCCGGACGCGCTGCTCGCGACGCACGGCGACTGGGACCACCTGCTCGGAGTCCTCGCCTTCCCGGGCACGTCGCTCGGGGTGGCCGAATCGACCGCGCGCAGACTCCGCGACGAACCCGGCGACGCGGCGCAGCAGCTCGCGACCTTCGACGGCGAACTGCTGATCGAGCGCGCACCGCTGGATCTCGGCGACGTCCAGTCGCTGCCTGTCCCGGGGCGCCTGGACATCGGCGAGCTCGAGCTCGAGCTCTACCCCGCCGCGGGGCACACCGGCGACGGCATGGCGATGCTCGCTGCGTGGGCCGGAGTACTCGTCTGCGGCGACTATCTCTCGCCGGTCGAGATCCCGTCGCTGGGAGCCGGCGGCAGCGTCACGGCCTACCTCGAAACACTTGACCGGCTCGAGCCGCTGATCGAGCGCGCACAACACGTCGTGCCCGGGCACGGAGCCGTGCTGGAGGCGACGCGCGCGAAGGCGATCCTCGCCGAGGATCGTGCCTACCTGCGCTCGCTCGCCGCCGAAGGCGAGGCTGCCCGGCTTCCCCCGGGCCGCGACGACGCGGTGCGGCGGCGCGTGCACGCCGCCAACCTCGAGCGGCTCTAGTCCGCCGCCTCGGCGCTGCGGATAGTCGCGATCGGTGCACCGGCCGCGATCGGCTCGCCCTCGGCGATCGGGAGCTCGACGATCGTGCCGGCCTTATGGGCCGTGATCTCGTTCTCCATCTTCATCGCCTCGATGATGCAGAGCAGCTGGCCCTCCTGGACCTCGTCGCCCTGTTTGACGAGCACCTTCCACATGTTTCCCTGGAGCGGCGACTCGAGCGTGTCGGGCCCGCCCGCCGAAGATGCGTTGCGCTGCGCACGCCGTGTCGGCGCGGCTGCGCCGCCGGCGGCCACTGCCACGCCCCCGACGGGCGGCGGCCCGACGACGCGCACGTCAAAGCGCTTGCCGGAGACCTCGACGGTGTAGTCCTGCTCGACCTTCTCGTCCTCGTCGGCCTCGACGCGCGGAACGTCGACGGCGAGCGTCTTGAGCCACTCGCGATCCTCCATCAACTCCCGGCAGGTCGAGCCTTCGGCCCACTGCTCGGTCTGCAGCAGCGCCTTGTGGAACGGGATCAAGGTCTTCAGACCTTCGATCTCGTATTCGTGCAGCGCGCGCAGCATCCGCTTGGTCGCCTGCTCGCGGTCGGCGTCCCAGACGATCAGCTTGCTGACCATCGGGTCGTACATCGGTGAGACTTCGCCGTTTTCGGCGACGCCCGAGTCGACGCGCACGCCCGGCCCGCGCGGCTCTACGTATTTGCCGATCCGCCCCGGCGCCGGGGCGAAGTTCTTGCTGGCGTCCTCGGCGTTGATGCGGCACTCGATCGCGTGGCCGCGCAGCTCGATGTCGTCCTGCGTGTAGGAGAGCGGCTCGCCGGCGGCGGCGCGGATGCCCTCCTTGACGATGTCCACGCCGGTCACCATCTCGGTGACGCAGTGCTCGACCTGGACGCGGGTGTTCATCTCGAGGAAGAAGTACTCGGGCTCCTCGCCCTCGGCGGCGGAGAACAGGCCCTCGATCGTGCCGGCGCCGACGTAGTCGACGGCCTTCGCGGCGTCGACGCCGATTGCCCCGATCCGTGCGCGCATCGCCGCGTCGACGACGGGCGCCGGCGACTCCTCGATCACCTTCTGGTGGCGGCGCTGGACCGAGCAGTCACGCTCGCCGAGGTGGATCACATTGCCGTGGCGGTCGGCGATGATCTGCACCTCGACGTGACGCGGGTCGTGCAGATAGCGCTCGAGGTAGACCGTCGGATCGGAGAAGAACTTCTCACCTTCGCGGCTTGAGCCCTCGAAGGCGCCCTCGAGCTCCTCGGCGCTGAGCGCGACCCGGAAGCCCTTGCCACCGCCGCCGCCCGCGGCCTTGACCGCGACGGGGAAACCGATCTCGGCTTCGGTGATCTTCAGCGCCTGCTCGGCGGTGTCGACGGGCTCGGTCGTCCCGGGGACGATCGGCACCCCGGCAGCCTTCATCAGCTCGCGCGCGCGGGTCTTTGAGCCCATCGCCTCGATCGCGGACGCCGGCGGCCCGATGAACACGATGCCGGCCTCCTCGCAGGCCTTGGCGAACGGTGCGTTCTCGGCGAGGAATCCGTAGCCCGGGTGGATCGCCTGCGCCCCGGATCGCTTTGCGACGTCGAGGATCTTCTCGACGTTGAGGTAGTTGTCGGCCGCCGGGCCGTCGCCGAGGTTGAAGGCCTCGTCGGCGCGGCCGACATGCGGCGTGTCCCGGTCGAGCTCGGAATAGACCGCCACCGAGGCGATGCCGAGCTCCTCGAGCGCGCGGATGATGCGCACCGCGATCTCGCCGCGGTTGGCGATCAGGACCTTGTCGAACACGGGCGGAAGCTTATCGTCGGGGCGCGGGTGCACCCGGCGCGGTCACCGCCGGCGGCGGCGTCGCCGGCGTCGATGACGGACCGGGCAGTTGTTCTTCTGCCGGCGCGTCTGCCGCGCGCCGCGGTCGAGCGTCAGCACGCAGCGTCCGGCGAGCTGCGCCTTGACCCAGCGAGGCTGGCCCACCAGGTCGGTGCTCGACGGCCGCAGGCCGCCCGGGAGCGAGATCGCACGGTAGGGCACGCTGTCGATCGCATGGGTGCCGCTCCTCAGGCGGAAGCCCGAGAACGGGGAAACGAAGATCGCTCCGGGCCAGGCGAAGTTGTGGTTGGCGCGCTGGTTGTCGGCGCACGCGATCGCGCCGTTGGCGGGGCCCGCCGCCCGGCTCTCGTTCGGCGCTTCGCTGTAGGCACACGTGATCGTCGCTTCGCCGGCGCCTTCTTCGAGGGCCGACGTGACCGGCTCGAAGAGGACCGAGCCGATGGCGTGAACGGCGCTGCGCTCACCGCCGCCGGCGACGCGCTCTTCGATCGAGTGCAGCCCGGGCTGCAGCGCGTATCCGGGCGTGCCGGCGTTGAGCGTCGAGCCGACGACCAGCGTCTGGGATGCTCGCGCGCCCGACGGGGGCGCGACGAGCAGCGCCGCGCGGCCGCCGATCAGCACCGACGATTCGACCACCCCGTCACCGGCGTAGGGTTCGAACTCGAGCGCCGCCGGCGCGCCGCCCGCGGCGCGCAGCGTTGAACGCTGGACCCACAGGCCGACCGGTGAGCTCGCGCTCTCGGCGGCGAGCGCCGGGGCGCCGCTCCCCGAGGCGGTGATGTTCGTCGCATAAAGGTGCAGTCGGCCGCCGGCGAGCGAGGCGCCGGGTCCGGCCCAGCCTCCGCCGACGTTGGTGCGCAGCAGTTCGACCGGTTCTTCGCCGTGCGTTTCGATCCCGGCGCCGCGGTCGCCGCCGGTGTTCATCAGCACGCGGGATTCGTTGATCCGCACCGGTGCTTCGTTGCTGTAGACGCCGACGCTGCCATTCGCGCCCGCGGCGATCACCCCGGCGGGCGCGATGCCGCCGGCGCGTCGCGCGGTGCTGGCCCGGACTCCGTCGCCTTCGACTTTTTCGACCGTCCGCGTGCCTTCGGTGACGGCTTCGCTGTGTTCGAGCGTCAGCCGCCCGGTTTCCTGGCCGAGCGCGACGCTGTCGGGGCCCTTGGTCGCAAAGCGGCTTCCGCCGGCGTACAGCGAGCCGGCCGCGGCGGCGTATGCGGCCGCGTCTTCGGCGGTCGTTTCGACGCGGTCGACGAGCATCCGCAGCTCTGCGGGCGCGTCCCCCGGCGGCGCTTCGGCGATCGTCGCGTCTACCGCGTTCTTGCCGCGGCCGACGAATGTCGAACCTTCGACCGTCGCGTCGTAGGAGGCCTTCACGCCGACGGCGCCCGGGGCGCTCGTTTCGATCTGCGCACCTTTGATCAGCGTCGGCCCGGTGGTCTCGAGAGCCGCGCCGGTGGCCCTTTCGCCGAGCGCGACGCGGCCTCCGTAGAGGTCCAGGCCCGCCGCCCCGTACAGACCGCCGATGACCCCGCCCTTGGCGCTTTCACCCCAGGCTTCGACGTCGACTTCGACGAGCACCAGCGTGCCGTCGTAGCGGATCGCGGGTTCGGCGTCGGCTGCGCTGTTGTGGACCGTGAGGTCGGCGAGCGCGACGCTGGCCCGTTCATCCTCGGTGATCGTCGGTCCGTCGCCGACACCTTCGATGACCGTTTTCGAGGGCTCTTCGCCGAGCACCGTCAGGCCGTCGTCTGCGGGCGTCAGTTCCAGGTCTTCTTCGTACTTTCCGGCATGGACGAGGATTTCGGCCGCTTCGCCCTGATGGGCTTCTTTCAGCTCGCGGGACTTTTCGATCGCCCCGGCGATCGTCGTGAAGGCCTGCTGTTCGCTGCACGGGCTGCCTTCGGCGAAGGTGGCCTTTTCCGGCGCGACACACAGCGTCGCCGCCTGGGCGCACGCCGCGGCGGCCAGGAGAAGCGCGGTGCCCGCGAGTGTTGCTGCGAAGAAGAGCCTGAGCCGTGTCACCTGGGTCCTCCGAGAGGCCAGTCGGAACCGTCGTGCGGCCAGAACCGATCGTAGAGATGTCCGGCGCTGCTCGCGCCGGTCAGGCGGCTAGGTGTGCAGCCCGCACTCTGTCTTGTCGGTGCCGGCCCAGCGGCCCTCGCGCCCGCTCCCGGGTTTCGTGCACGGCGCGCAGCCGATCGACGAGTAGCCCTGGTCGTGCAGCGGGTTGTACGGCAGGTCGCGCTCGTGGATCCGGCGCCAGATGTCCTTTTCGGTCCAGAGCGCCAGCGGGTTGTACTTCCACAGCCCGCGGCGCTCGTCGCGTTCGATCAGCTCGGTGTTCGCCCGCGTCGGGCCTTGCTCGCGGCGGATCCCGGTGACCCACGCCGCGGCGTCCTCGAGCGATCTTTCGAGCGCCTGGACCTTGGGCACCGAGCAGCAGTGCTCCGGCCCGGACCAGGGCGTGTCCGGGCTCTTGGCGTCCTCGACCTCGATCTGGACGCCGTAGCGCTCCTCGAACTTGCGCCACGTGTCGAGCGTCTCGGGGAACAGCACGCCGGTGTCGATCGTCACGATGCGCACGGCGCGGCCGGTCCCCTGGTCGAGCCGCAGCAGCTCGTCGATCAGCACCGACTCCTCCTTCTGGAAGGAGCACAGGAGCACCGCGAGCGAACCGTGGCGTGCGGCCTCGCGCAGCGTGTGCGTCAGGCTGAGCGCCGCGTCGGTCGCCACCGCGCTCGCGCCGGCGCCGGTTGCGGCATCGGCGGGGCTCTGCGGCTCTGCGGACTCCATCTTGGGTGTCAGACTGCGCACTCGCCCTCTCCTCGCTCGACTTTGAAGGGTACCTGCCGGTTCCAATCGATGAAGGCATCCATCGTTGCGAGACCGAACTCGATCGGCAGGGTGAGATCGCTCACCGCATCTTCGATGGGCGCGGTCCCAGCCCTCTGTACGAAATTCTTCCATGTCTCGCCGTCGAGGCGCTGCGCTTCATAAAGACGGATCCAGCGCTCGACGGCCTCGGGCACGCGCTTGGCGGGCAGGCGCACCTTCAGGCGCGCTCCGAACTGTGCCTCTCCGCCGAGCGAAACGCCGCCCACGTGGGGGACGTACGCGGGGATCGTGTGCTCGCCGGCTTTGATCGAAGCGCCATAGAAGCCGATGTCCGCGACGTGGTGCTGGGAGCAGCCGTTCGGGCAGCCGCTCATCCGGATCTGCATCGCGCGCACCAGCTCGTCGCGCAGGTCCAGTGCCTCGAGGCGCTCCTGGATCGCGCGGTTGAGCCCCATCGAGCTCGTGATCCCGAGCTTGCAGGAATCGGTGCCGGGGCAGGAGACGACGTCGGTGACCTCGCGCGCGCCCGACGCGTCGAGGCCCAGGGCGCCGAGCGCGCGGTAGACCTCGTATGCGGTCTCGGTGCGCACCCAGCGCAGCAGCAGGTTCTGCTGGATCGTCGTGCGGGCGTAGCCCCCGGAGTATTCGCGCATGATCTCGGCGAGCCCGCGCAGCTGCTCGGGCTCGAGGTCGCCGCGGGGGATGCGCACCTCGACGGTCACGAAGCCGTCCTGGCGCTGCGGGCGGACGTTCGCGGCGGCGAACTGGTCGTAGTCGCGCAGATCCCCGTTGGGGACCGCGGGGGCGCCGGGGCGCGGAGCGGGCGCCGAGGCCTGCTCGTCATCCTCGAACAGCAGCGGCTCGATCGAGAAGTCGCGTTCGGCGACCCAGTCGCCGGTGAGCTCCTCGTCGACCTGGCGGCGTAGCTCGTCGATGCCGTACTTGTCGACGAAGACCTTGATACGGGCCCGGGCGCGGTTGACGCGCAGCCAGTCCTGGCGGTCGAAGATCCTGAAGACGGCCTCTGCGATCCGCAGGTATTCGCCGTTCTCGAGCTCGGCGAACTCGGACAGCACCTTGGCCGTGCGCGGCATGATCGAGGTGCCGCCGCCGACGAGGATCTCGACGCCGCGGACCTCGCCGCGGCCCGGGATCTCGCGCACCCGCGCGCGGAAGGCGATGTCGTGGATCGTTGAGATCGCGCGGTCCTGCGGGCTGCCGTCGAAGGCGGTCTTGACCTTGCGCGGCATCGCCTGGGTCGTCGGGTGGCGCACGAAATAGCGCGCGTAGGCGGCGGCGTAGGGGGTGATGTCGAACAGCTCGTCTGTCGCGACGCCGGCCCATGGATCGGCCGTGACGTTGCGTACGGTGTTGCCGCAGCCCTCGCGGCTGGAAAGGCCGGCCTCGGAGATCTCGCGCATCAGCGGCTCCATTTCCGGCAGCGGAATGTGGTGGATCTGGATGCACTGGCGTGTCGTGACGTGGCCCTTGCGCAGCGGCGCGTAGCGCTCGATCACGCTCGCGAAAGCGTCGAGCTGCTCGGGTGTCACACCGCCGAACGGTAGCTTCACGCGGATCATCTGCACGTCGGGCTGGCGCTGGCCGTAGACGCCCTGGCGCAGGCGGAACTTGATGAACTCGTCCTCGGCGACCTGTCCGGCCATGAAGCGGCCCGCCTCGGTCGAGAAGTCGTCGAACTCCCGCTCGAGGATCGGGATCACGTGTCCGGGGACGTTCTGGAGGACCTCTGGGTCCTCGAGTGTCCCGCGTCCGGTCTGGGTGGTCGGTGGGGTCATCGCGTTGGTCCGCCGGAGGTCCGGCGAAGCCGCCACTATAACACCCTAATCCCGAGTAAGTTTCAGGTGTTTACAGGATCCAGGGATCCGGCGAATCGTGGCGCTCGTCGCGCCCGACGCCTTCGACAAGCGCCGCCCGTGTCCAGCCGTCGACACTCTCCGGGACGTCGATCACCACGGGTGCGTGGTCGCGCATGAAGCGCTCGATCGCGGCCGCCACGGCAGCCGCCTCCTCGCCGCTCGCGGAGGGGGCGAAGAGCTCGACCTGCGGGCGGCGGTTCACCACTACAGCGGGATGTTCCCGTGCTTGCGCCGGGGGCCGGGTTCGCGCTTGGTCAGCAGCGTGCGCAGCGCCGTGATCAGCTTGGGCCGCGTCTCGTGCGGGATGATCACGTCGTCGAGGTAGCCGCGCTCGGCCGCCGTGTAGGGATTCGCGAAGCGCGCCTTGTAGTCGTCCATCAGCTTCTTGCGCCGCTCGTCGGGCGTCGGGCTCCCGGCGAGGTCGCGCCGGTAGATGATGTTCACGGCGCCCTCGGCGCCCATCACGGCGACCTCGGCCGTCGGCCAGGCGAAGTTGAAGTCCGCGAGCAGGTGCTTGGATGCCATCACGTCGTAGGCCCCGCCGTAGGCCTTGCGCGTGACGATCGTCAACTTCGGCACGGTCGCCTCGGTGAACGCGTAGAGCAGCTTCGCCCCGTGACGGATGATGCCGCCCCACTCCTGCGCCGTCCCGGGCAGGAAGCCCGGCACGTCGCAGAACGTCAGCAGCGGAATGTTGAACGCATCACAGGTGCGCACGAACCGCGCGGCCTTCGCCGAGGCATCGATGTCGAGCACGCCGGCGAGCTGGTTGGGCTGGTTGCCGACGACGCCGACGGCGTATCCGTCCAGGCGCGCGAAGCCGCAGATGATGTTCTTCGCGTGGTGTTCGTGGACCTCGAAGAACTCCCCGTCGTCGACGATCCGCCGCACCGCGTCGCGCATGTCGTACGGCTTGTTCGGGTTGTCCGGGACCACATGGTCGAGCTCCGGATCCATCCGCAGCGGGTCGTCGGTCGGCGCCACGCGCGGGGGACTCTGCATGTTGTTCTGCGGCAGGTACCCGACGAGGTACCGGCAGTCCTGCAGGCAGGCCTCCTCGTCCTCGGAGGCGAAGTGCGCGACCCCCGACTTTGTGTTGTGGCTCATCGCGCCGCCGAGCTCCTCGAAGCCGACCTCCTCGCCGGTGACCGTCTTGATCACGTCGGGGCCCGTGATGAACATGTGGCTGGTCTCCTTGACCATGAAGATGAAGTCGGTGATCGCCGGCGAATAGACCGCGCCTCCTGCGCACGGGCCCATGATCAGGCTGATCTGCGGGATCACGCCCGAGCACTTCACGTTGCGTACGAAGACGTCGCCGTAGGCGCCGAGCGAAACGACGCCCTCCTGGATCCGCGCGCCGCCGGAGTCGTTGATGCCGATCACCGGGCAGCCGATCTTGGCCGCGAGGTCCATGATCTTGCACATCTTTTCGCCCATCACCTCGCCCAGCGAGCCGCCGAAGACCGTGAAGTCCTGACTGAAGACGCAGACGGTGCGGCCGTCGATCGTGCCGTGGCCGGTGACCACGGCGTCGCCCCACGGCCGGCTGTCCTGCATGCCGAACTCGTGGGTGCGGTGGCGCACGAAGGTGTCGAGCTCCTGGAAGGAACCCGGGTCGAGCAGCGACTCAACGCGCTCGCGCGCGGTTTTCTTGCCGCGGCTGTGCTGCTTCTCCTCGGCCTCGGGGGACCAGTGGGCCGCCGACTCGCGCAATTCGTTGAGCTGGGCGAGCCGCTCCTCGTAGGTTTCCGGTGCTGTCAGGCGCGGCTGTTTTTTTGAGCCCTGGCGCGAGCTCGCGCTCCGCGCCGACTGCGTGTTCGCCTCGTGGGGATTGGCCATAGCGCGGGATCCTAGCCGTGCGGCCTAGGCTCGCGCGGCCAGCAGTCCGCGCTCGACGACGAGCTCGGCGAGCTGGACGGCGTTCGTCGCGGCGCCCTTGCGCAGGTTGTCGGCGACGATCCAGACGTCGAGCGCCCGCTCGTTTCCGGGGTCGCGCCGGATCCGTCCGACGAACACCTCGTCGCGCCCGGAGGCCTCGCTGGCCAGCGGGTAGAGGGCGCGCTGCGGGTCGTCGGCGACGACCACGCCCGGCGCCGCCGCGAGCAGCTCGCGGGCACGCTCGGGGGTCAGCGGCTCGCGCGTCTGGACGTTGACAGCCTCCGAGTGGCCGTTGAGCACCGGCACGCGCACGCAGGTCGCGCTGATCTTGATCCCCTGGTCGTCGAGGATCTTGCGCGTCTCGTTCATCAGCTTGCGCTCCTCGTCGGTGTGGTCCTCGCCGGGCGCGAACGAGCCGGCGTGGGGCAGCGCGTTGAAGGCGATGCGATGCGCGTAGAGCTCGGGCTCCGGCGGCTCGACTTCGTGCAGGATCGCGTGGGACTGGTCCAGCAGCTCGTCGACCGCGCGCCGGCCCGTGCCCGAGACCGCCTGGAAGGTGGAGACCACGAGTCGCTCGATCCCGGCGGCGTCGTAGATCGGCTTCAACGCGACGACCATCTGCATCGTCGAGCAGTTCGGGTTGGCGATGATCCCGCGGTGGCCCGCGAGCGCGTCGGGGTTGACCTCGCTGACGACCAGCGGCACGTCGTCCTGCATCCGCCAGCGGGAGGAGTTGTCGATCACGACCGCACCGGCGGCTGCGAAGTGCGGCGCCCAGGCGCCGGAGATCATGCCGCCGGCGGAGAACAACGCGATGTCAAAGCCCTGGACCGTCTCCTCCGTCAGCTCGCGTACCACCAAACCACCGTCCAGCTCCCGGCCGACCGAGCGCTCGGAGGCGAACGGCACGATCTCCGAGGCCGGGAATTCGCGCTCACGCAGCAGCTCGAGCATCAACGTGCCGACCTGCCCGGTCGCTCCGACGACGGCGACCCTGTAACGCTCGCTCATCGCCCCAGCGTAGCCGCGGCTAGACCTGGCCGACCATCAGCACGATCGTCACCACGACGATCAGGCTGATCGCCCAGCCGACGATCGCCAGACGCCGTTCGAGCGGCGCCGCCTCGGGCTGGCCGGCGAGCTGCTCGGCCTTTTTCGCGGACGGGATCAGGATCGCGCCGACGAGGGCGCCGATCACGATCACCGCCGCCAGTCCCCACTGCACGAAGAATTCTTTCCAGTGGTGGCCGGAGCTCGCGAGGTAGATGCCGGCGGCCAGGACGACCAGCAGTCCGGGGTTGATCAGGTAGCGCGCAACCGTGTATTCGAGCCGCCGCGCCGCAGCGGGCCCGGCGCCGCTCGCCGCGGCCGAGCGGATCAGCGGGAAGGCGAAGACGACACCGAATGCGACGGTCACCGCAATCACGTGCAGCGCGGTGACCAGTTCGTAGGCGGAGATCGCGGGCGCCATCGCGTTCAGGCGCCCGCGCGGTACTGGCCGAATACGTCCTGCATCGCGCCGCTGACCTCGCCGAGCGTGCAGTGCTCGCGCAGCGCCTCCTTGATCGCCGGCAGCAGGTTCTCGCTGCCGCGCGCCGCGTCGCGCAGTTCGTCGAGGCGGCGGTCGACGAGCTCGCCGTCGCGCTCGGCCTTGAAGCGCGTCAGGCGCTCCACCTGTTCGCGCTCGGAAGCGGGATCGACGCGGAGCAGGTCCGGGACCTCGATGTCCTCTTCCTCGTAGGCGTTGACACCGACGACGATGTCCTGACCGAGGCGGTAGCGCTCCTGGTAGCCCCACGCCGACTCGTCGATCTCGTTGGTGATGAACTCGATCGCGTTGACCGAACCGCCGAGCTCGTCGACCTTCGCGATCAGTTCTCCCGCGCGGCCTTCGATCTCGTCGGTCAGCGCCTCCACGAAGTAGGAGCCCGCGAAAGGGTCGACGGTGTCGGCGGCGCCCGACTCGCTCGCGAGTATCTGCTGCGTGCGCAGCGCGATCTTCGCCGCGCGCTCGGTCGGCAGTGCCAGGGCCTCGTCGAAGCCGTTGGTGTGCAGCGACTGCGTTCCGCCGCAGACCGCCGCGAAGCCCTGCAGCGCGACGCGCACGATGTTGTTCTCCGGTTGCTGGGCGGTCAGCGTGACGCCTCCCGTCTGGGTGTGGAAACGCAGCATCAGCGAGCGCTCGTGCTTGGCGCCGAACCGCTCCCGCATGATCTTCGCCCACATTCGCCGAGCGGCGCGGAACTTCGCGACCTCCTGGAAGACGTTGTTGTGGCCGTTGAAGAAGAACGCCAGACGCGGCGCGAAGTCGTCGACGTCGAGTCCGGAATCGATCGCCGCCTGGACGTAGGCGATCCCCGAGGACAGCGTGAACGCGACCTCCTGGACCGCGGAGCAGCCCTTCTCCCGGAAGTGGTACCCGGAGATCGAGATCGTGTTCCAGCGCGGGACGTGCTCCGCGCAGTAGCGGAAGATGTCGGTCGTCAGGCGCATCGTCGGCTCCGGCGGGTAGATGTAGTTGCCCCGCGCGATGTACTCCTTGAGGACGTCGTTCTGCGTCGTGCCGCGCAGCTTCTCGCTCGGCACGCCCTGCTCCTCCCCGACCAGCTCGTAGAGCAGCAGCAGGACCGCGGCCGGCGCGTTGATCGTCATCGACGTCGAGACCTGGTCGAGCGGGATCCCGTCGAAGACGGTCCGCATGTCGTCGATCGTGTCGATCGCGACGCCCGTCCGTCCGACCTCGCCCAGACAGCGCGGGTTGTCGGAGTCCAGGCCGAGCTGCGTCGGCAGGTCGAATGCCATCGACAGGCCCGTCGATCCCTTCGAGAGCAGATAGCGGTAGCGCTCGTTGGACTCCTTCGCCGAGGCGTAGCCCGCGTACTGGCGCATCGTCCACGTCTGCTTGCGGTACATCTCGCGGTGCACGCCGCGGGTGTACGGGTAGTCACCCGGGGCGCCGAGGTCGAGCTCGTCCGGGAGGTCGGCCTCGGTGTAGAGCTCGTCGATCTCGATGCCGGAGTCGGTGAAGCGGCGTACGTCGTCGGGGCCGACGATCGGCGCGATCGTCGCTCGCTCGGCGCGCGCCGCGCCGTCTGTGCTCTTGCTCACGGCGCCAATGATATGCGGGCGATCATTCATCCGGCCAGAGGGCCGCCCCGCTCGTTTATCCTGCGCCCATGTCCACCTGCTTGGTGACCGGCGGCGCCGGGTTCCTGGGATCGCATCTGTGTGACGAGCTGATCGCTCGCGGGAACCGCGTGATCTGCGTCGACAACCTGGAGACCGGGTCGCTGGCGAACATCGCCCACATTCGTGACCCTGACGCGTTCTTCCACCTCAACGCGGACATCATCGAGCCGTACTTCGTCGACGAGCCCGTCGACTTCGTCTACCACCTGGCTTCGCCGGCCTCGCCGATCGACTACCTGCGCCTGCCGCTGCACACGCTGAAGGTCGGCTCCTACGGGACCCACCACACGCTCGGGCTCGCGAAGGCCAAGCGCGCGAGGTTCCTGATCGCCTCGACGAGCGAGGTCTACGGCGACCCGCACGTGCACCCGCAGCCCGAGACCTATTGGGGGCACGTCAACCCGATCGGCCCGCGCGGCGTCTACGACGAGGCCAAGCGTTACGCCGAGGCCCTGACGATGGCCTACCACCGCCAGCAGGGCGTGGACACGGCGATCGTGCGGATCTTCAACACGTACGGCAGCCGGATGCGCCCGCACGACGGTCGCGCGATCCCGACGTTCCTGCGCCAGGCACTCCAGAACCGTCCGATCACGGTCTTCGGCGACGGCGGCCAGACCCGCTCGTTCTGTTACGTCAGCGACCTGATCCGCGGGATCATCGCGCTCTCGGAGTCGGGGTACCACAACCCCGTGAACATCGGCAATCCCGACGAGTTCACGCTGCTCGAGCTTGCCGAGACGATCAAGGAGCTCACCGACTCGACGTCGCAGATCATCTTCGAGGCGCTCCCGACCGACGATCCGAAACAGCGCAAGCCGGACATCTCGCTCGCCCGTGAGCTGCTCGGCTGGGCGCCCGAGGTCGGGCTGCGCGAGGGCCTCGAGCGCACGATCGAGGACACCGGCGTGGAGATGCTCATCGGCGGCCGCTGAGCGGCCGCGGCGATGGCCGGCAGCCCGCTGCACGAAGCGATCTGGGCAAGCCTGCCCGAGGAGCTCGAGCCGCCGCACCTCGAGTTGCGTGCCGCGTTCGCGCTCGAACACGTCGCCGCCGGCGACCGCGTCCTCGACGTCGGCTGCGGCGACGGGCGAATCACCGAGCGGCTCCTGGCCGCCGGCGCCGTGGTGACGGCGCTGGACGTCGCCGAGGAGGCGCTGCGGCGCGCACGCCGGCGCTGCCCGGATGCGCGCCTGCTGCGCGCCGACGAGCACGGCGACTGGGCGCTCGCCGACGGCGAGTTCGACGTCGTCTGGTGTGGCGAGACGCTCGAGCACGTGGCCGACACCGACGCGCTGCTGGCCGAGATCCGGCGCGTCCTGCGCCCGCGCGGCGGGCTCGCGGTCGCGGTGCCCGACCTCGGGCCGCTCGCGCTCGGGGCGATGGCGCTGTGGCCGCCGTACGCCGCGCGGCGCCTTGACCCGCGCTCGGACGAGCTGCACGCCTACACCGCGCGCTCACTGCGCAGCGTCCTCACCGGTGCGGGCTTCGCGATCACCGCGATCCGCGGCGCCGGCGGGCTGCCGGGCATGCGTGCCCAGCTCCTGGCGAGCGCGCGCAACGCCTAGCGCGCGGCCGCCGCGCCGTATGCGGCGAGCATCAGCTCCGCGTGCTGGGCGAGCGAGAAGTGCTCGGCCGCGGTGGCACGGGCGCGCATGCTCGCCTCGCGCAGCCGCGCGGGATCGCCCAGCAGCTCGTCGATGCGCTGCGAAAGGCGCTCGATGTCGCCGGGGGGAACGAGCGTGATGCCGTCTCCCGCCGCCGCGATCTCCTCCGGGCCGGGCTCCCCGCGGCAGCCGATCGCCGGCACGCCGGCCGCCATCGCCTCGATGTACGCGACGCCAAACGGCTCGTCGACCGAGGGCATCGCGAGGATCGTCGCCGCGCCGAGGCGCTCGCGCGCCGCGTCGGCTTCGAGCGGTCCATGCCAGTCGATCCGCGCCTGGACTCCGAGGCGCTCGGCGAGCGCGCCCAGCGCCTCGCGCTCGGGGCCTTCGCCGATTACGTCGTAGCGCAGCGTCGGGTAGCGGTCACCGAGCACTGCGAGCGTGCGCAGGACGTCGCCGTGGCGCTGGCGGCCGACCAGCGGCGCGGCGCTGACCAGGCGCGGCGGATCGGGCCACGGGGCGTGGCCCCCGACCGGTCCCGCGCAGCCGGGCGCCACGACCAGCGCCACACGAGCGCCCGCCGCCTGAGCTGCATGGGCGACCCCGGTGCTGGGCACCACGACGACCGCCGCGAGGGTCAGCTCCTCGGCCGGCTCGCCTGCGAGCAGCGCCTCGCCGTCGTACTCGATCAGCAGCGGCAGATCGGGGCGGGCGCGCGCCGCGATCCGCGCCGTCGCGGTGCTGCAGGTGTGCAGCAGGTCAAACTCGCCGCTTCGCGCGAGCGCGCGACGCAGCGCCCGCGGCGCGCTCCAGCCGAAGAGGTGGCGCACTGCCACGCCGTCGGCGGGCGCCGGCACGCGCCGCGCCGCGAGGGTGAAGCGCTCGACCTGCGCGCCGGCCTCGCGGACCGCCGCCAGCGCGCTCTCGCGGGCCGCGACCTCGAGGCGGTCGCTCACGCCTCGCGCGGGCTCATCTATAAGCGCGACGTGTGGCATTCGCGGAGTCTAGGTTTCCCGGCGCGGGGTGTGTCGTGGGCCCCGCCTCGTAAGCTCGGGGCGTGAGCCCCGGGACCGCACTGATCACCGGCGTATCCGGCCAGGACGGCTCCTACCTGGCCGAACTGCTGCTCGCCGACGGCTGGCGCGTCGCCGGCCTTGTTCGGCCCGGCGAAGAGACGCTCGCCGTCGTCGGGCATCTCGCCGGCGACATCGAGTTCGTGCGCGGCGACCTGCTTGATCGCGCAAGCCTGCGCGACGCGGTGCTGACGAGGGTCCCGGAGCGGATCTTCCATCTCGCCGCGCCGTCGTTCGTTCCCGACTCCTGGCTGCGGCCCGCGGAATATGTCGCGGCGATCGCCGGCTCGTGCGCCGAGCTGCTCGCGGTCGTCGCGGAGGAGCTCCCCGCCACGCGCCTCGTCGTCGCCTCTTCGGGCGCGATGTTCGGCGATGCCCCCGAGAGCCCCCAACGCGAGGACACTCCTTTCCGGCCGACCAACCCCTACGCCGTGGCGAAGCTCGCCGCGCACCACCTCGTTGGCGCGATGCGCAGCGGGCGCGGGCTGCACGCCAGCTCGGCGATCCTCTACAACCACGAGTCCGAGCGGCGACCGGAGCAGTTCGTCTCGCGCCGTGTTTCGCGCGGTGCCGCGGCGATCTCGCTGGGGGCCGCCGAGTCGCTGTCGCTCGGCTCGCTGGAGGCGGTCCGCGACTGGTCGCACGCACGCGACATGATGCGGGGCCTGGTGCTGATGGCCGACGCGCCCGAGCCCGACGACTACGTGCTCGCGAGCGGCGTCGGGCACACCGTCGGCGAACTCGCGACGATCGCCTTCGCCAGCGTCGGACTCGACTCGCGCGACTACGTTGTCGTCGATGACGCGCTGCGCCGGCCCCCCGAGGCCACGCCGAGCGTCGGCGACCCGGATCGCGCACGGCGCAAGCTCGGCTGGCGGCCCGAGATCAGCTTCGAGCAGCTGGTCGAAGGCATGGTCCGGCACGACGTGCGGGAGCTGCAGGAGGCGGTCGGCCGCCCCGCCGCGACGTAGACTGGCGCACTGGATGCCCTCGGTCGGAGTCATCGGGCTCGGCTACGTCGGGCTGCCGCTCGCTGTGGCGTTTGCCGGCGAGGGCTTCGACGTGGTCGCGGTCGACATCGACGAGCGCCGGATCGCGGCGCTCGCCAGCGGTGCGTCCTACATCGAGGACGTCCCGCCCGCGGCGCTCGCGGCGGTCGCGGGCCGTTTCACGGCGACCACCGATTACGCCGCGCTGGCAGACGTGGACGCAGTCCTGATCTGCGTCCCGACCCCCCTGACCGCGAACCGCGAACCGGACCTGGGGCCGCTGATCGCCTCGGCTCAGACGCTCGCGGGCGTGCTGCGCGCCGGGCAGCTCGTCGTGCTCGAGTCCACTACCTGGCCCGGCACGACGCGGGAGAAACTCGCGCCACTGCTCGAAGCAGGCGGACTTGTCGCGGGCAGGGATTTCACGCTCGCCTATTCGCCCGAGCGCGTGGACCCGGGGCGCACCGACTTCACCCTGCGCAACACCCCGAAGCTGATCGGCGGCCTGACCGAGGACTCAGCCGAGCGCGCGCGTGCGCTCTACGCCCACGTCTGCGACGAGCTCGTCGTGCTCTCGCGCCCGGAGGCCGCCGAGCTCGCGAAGCTGCTCGAGAACATCTTCCGCTCGGTCAACATCGCGCTCGTCAACGAGCTCGCGATGCTCACCGACCGGATGGACATCGACGTCTGGGAGGTGATCGATGCCGCCGCCACGAAGCCGTACGGCTTCATGCGCTTCACCCCGGGGCCGGGGATGGGCGGGCATTGCCTGCCGGTCGACCCCTTCTACCTGAGCTGGCGGGCGCGCGAGTTCGACATGTCGGCCGAGTTCGTCGAGCTCGCGGGCAAGATCAACCAGCAGATGCCCTACCACTGCGTCGGCAAGGCCGAGCGGATGCTCAACGCGAAGAGCAAGCCGGTGCGCGACTCGCGGATCGCGGTCATCGGCGTCGCCTACAAGCCGAACGTCGGCGACCTGCGCGAGTCGCCCGCACTGAAGATCATCCAGTTGCTGCGGGGACTCGGAGCGGAGGTCGGCTACTACGACCCGCACGTGCCGGCGCTCCCGGAGTTCGAGCTCGAGAGCACCGAGTTGACGGGGCTCTGCCAGGGTGCCGGCCTGGCGATCATCGTCACCGCGCACGACGGGGTCGACCATGACCACCTCGCGCTGCTCAGCGACCAGGTACTCGACCTGCGCGGCGTGACGAGCCCTGCGCCGAACGTGGTCCGCCTGTGAACGCCGGCCCGCTGATCGCCGACGGCGCCCAGGTCGCCGACGACGTCAGCTTCGGTGCGTTCGTCGTCGTGCACGCAGGCTGCCGGATCGGCTCCGGCTGCGCGATCGAGGACCACGTCGTGCTCGGCAAGGCCCCGAAGCTCGCACCCGCCTCGCAGGCCCGCGGCCGCGAGCTCGGGCCGCTGGAGCTCGGCGGCGACGTGTCGGTCGGCGCCGGCGCCGTGCTGTTCGCCGGGGCGCAGATCGGTGCCGGCGCGATCGTCGGCGACCAGTCCTACGTCCGCGAGCGCGCACGGATCGGCGAGCGCAGCCTGATCGGGCGGGGCAGCGTGGTCGACAACGACGTGAGCGTCGGCGACCGCGTGCGGATCCAGACCTCGGTCTACCTCACGGCCTTCACGACGGTCGAGGACGACGCTTTCGTGGGGCCGGGCGTGATCTGCACCAACGACAACACGATGGGCCGGCACGGCCGCGACTTCGCACTGCGCGGCCCGCACATCGGCCGGGCCAGCCGGATCGGCGGCGGGGCGGTGCTCGCGCCCGGGATCCGCATCGGCGCGGAGGCATACGTCGCAGCCGGCGCAGTCGTCGTCGCCGACGTCCCCGAGCGCGCCGTCGTGATGGGCGTGCCGGCGCGCGTTGTGCGCGAGGTGCGGGACGAGGATCTGCTGGAGCGCTGGCGCTAGCCGCGCGCGGCGGCGGCCACAGCGTCGGCCGCGTCGAGAGCGAACAGCGGGCTGATCGGCAGCGCGAGGTGACGCTCGGCGGCAGCTTCGGTCATCGGCAGCTCAACGCCCGCCGACCAGGGCGCCATCGCCGGCTGGCGGTGGATCGGCGTGCGGTAGTAGGCGCGCGAATCGATGCCGGCCTGCTCAAGGCGCTCGTGAAGCGCGTCGGGATCCTCGCTCTGGACGACGTACAGGTGCCAGGCCGCTTCGCACCCGGGCGTGGGCGTGGGCAGCTGCGCGCTCTCGGCCAAGGCGGACGCCGCGTAGTACGCGCCCCCCGCACGGCGGCCGTCGGCCCAGCTGTCCAGATGCGGCAGCTGCACGCGCAGGATCGCGGCCTGCAGCTCATCCAGGCGCGAGTTGTAGCCGACCTGCTCGTAGTGGACCTTGTCGCGCGAGCCGTGGAAGCGCAGCGTTCGTGCGGCGTCGGCGACCGACGTGTCGTCGGTCGTGATCATCCCGCCGTCGCCGAAACAGCCGAGGTTCTTGGACGGGAAGAACGAGAAGGTCGCGGCGGTACCGAGCGACCCTGCGCGGCGCCCGTCGAGCCGCGAGCCCGCGGCCTGCGCGGCGTCCTCGAGGACCGGGACGCCGAGCGCGGCGATCGACTCGACGTCGACCATGTTCCCGAACAGGTGGACCGCGACGACGGCCTTGGTGCGCTCGCTGATCGCGGCGCGGACCGTCTCGGCGGTGATGCAGAACGTCTCGGGGTCGATATCGCAGAAGACCGGCACTGCGCCGGTCGGCGGGATCGCCTCGGCCGAGGCGTAGAAGGAGAACGAGGGGACGATCACCTCGTCGCCGGGTCCGACGCCCATCGCGCGCAGGGCGATCGTCAGCGCGTCGGTTCCGTTGGCCACCCCGACGGCATGCGCCACGCCGCAGTACTCGGCGAACTCGCGCTCGAAGCTCGCGACTTCGGGGCCGAGGATGTAGCGCCCGGACTCGAGCACGCGGTCGATTGCGGCGCGGATCTCGGGCTCGAGCGGCGCGAGCGGGCCGCGCGTGTCAAACAGCGGTACGAGCACGGTTCAGACGGGCTGGAGCGCCTCTAGGTCGGCTCGTGTCATCAGGCGGATCAGCTCCTCGAAGGTCGTCTCCGGACGCCAGCCGAGCTCGCGCTCGGCCTTCGAGGCGTCGCCGATCAGCTGGTCGACCTCGGCCGGGCGGACGAACGCCGGATCGATCTGCACGTAGGGCGTGTAGTCGCCGAGGCCGGCCTCGTCGAAGGCGATCTCGCAGCATTCGCGCACCGAATGCGTCTTGCCGGTCGCGATCACATAGTCCGACGGCGTGTCGTGCTGGAGCATCAGCCACATCGCCCGCACATAGTCCTCGGCGTAGCCCCAGTCGCGCTCGGCGTCGAGGTTGCCCAGGCGCAGCTCCTTCGCCAGTCCGTTTCGGATCGCCGCCGCATGCCAGGTGATCTTGCGCGTCACGAACTCGAGCCCGCGGCGCGGGGACTCGTGGTTGAAGAGGATCCCCGAGGTCGCGTGCAGCCCGTAGGACTCGCGGTAGTTGACGGTGATGAAGTGGCCGTAGACCTTTGCGACGCCATAGGGCGAGCGAGGGTAGAACGGTGTGCGCTCGGTCTGCGGGACCTCGAGCACCTTGCCGAACATCTCGCTGGAGGAGGCCTGGTAGAAGCGCGCCTCCGGGCAGACTTCGCGCATCGCCTCGAGCATCCGCGTGACACCGACGCCGGTGAACTCGGCGGTCAGCGTGGGCTGGATCCAGGAGACGGCCACGAACGACATCGCGGCGAGGTTGTAGATCTCCGTCGGCTGGGCCGCGCGCATCGCGTCGACGAGCGAGCGCTGGTCGAGCAGGTCGCCCTGGTGCAGCGTGATCCGGTCGCGCAGGTGGTCGATCCGCTCGGACTTCTCCGTCGAGGCGCGGCGGACCATTCCGTGGACCTCGTAACCCTCGTCGAGCAGGAGTTCCGCCAGGTACGAACCGTCCTGGCCGGTGATCCCTGTGATGAGCGCGGAGCGCCGCTCGGCCATGCCGCGCAGCCTAGCTGTCGCGGCCGATTGCCTCGGCGGCGAGGCTCGCGGCGATCGCCTCGATCGCCGGGCGCGGCGGCCCCTTCGGCGAGAAGGCGAAAGCGGCCCTCGCGCCGGCGCGATCGGCCGCGCGCTCGCGCAGCTCGGGCAGCGCCGCGGCGGCGCTCGAGGCCCGGCGGCGCGTGCCGGTCAGCTCGCGGGCAAGCTCTCCAAGACGTGGCCCGTCGGGCTGCCAGGTGCCCGCGAGGTCGTAGCTGCCGCGTGCGTCACTCGCCAGCGCCGCGAGCACGCCGTCCGCGATGTCCTCGACGGCGGTGAAGGCGCCGCGCCAGGGCGCAGGCGGGATCGCCATCGCGCGACCGGCCAGGCAGCTCTCGATCAGGGCACCGAGGACACCGGGCGAGCCGGGCGTGCCGGCGTCGACGCCGGGCCACAGGGGTCCGAAGGGCCACAGGACGAGTGCCGCGATCCCCGCCTGCTGTTCGGCGGCGCTGCACAGCGCCGCCGCGCCACGCGCGGCCTGCGCGGCGGCGCCGGCGCCGTCGAGCGTCCCGGCCGGCGCGCCGACGTGCACGAGCCGCGCCGACTGCGCCTCGCACGCCGCGAGCGCCGCCGCGGCTGCGGCGTGCTGCCATGCCTGGCCGAGCGTGAGCGGCCATCCCGCGAGTGCCTCGCGGTCGACCGGCCGGCAGGCCGCGAGATCGACGACCGTCGCGCAGCCCCGCAGGTGCTCGGCCGAGGGCATCGCGGCATGGACGACCTCGCAGCTTTCGGCGACCCACGCCGGGGGCGGGGTCGGGGCGAGCACGCGGACGTCGTAGCCGGGGTCGGCGAGCAGCGCGCGCACCAGGGCGGTCGCGATCGGCCCCTCCCAGTCGGTTAGCAGCACGCGTCCCATCGGGCCGCGACGTTAGCGGCGCGCCGCCGCCGGTGGTTTGCTGGAAGATGCACCGCTGTGCAAATCGACCTCGACTTCTGGCGCGGACGCCGCGTCCTGCTGACCGGGCACACCGGCTTCAAGGGCGCCTGGCTCGCGATCTGGCTCGCGCAGATCGGCGCGCGGATCCACGGTCTGGCGCTCGAGCCGCCGACCGACCCGTCGCTGTTCGCCGAGGCGCGCGTCGCCGAGCTGCTCGAACACCGCATCGGTGACGTTCGCGATGAGCGCGACGTCCGTGAGGCCTTCGCGGCTGCGGCACCCGACGTCGTGATCCACATGGCCGCCCAGCCGCTCGTGCGCCACTCGTTCGCGGAGCCCGCCGCGACGTTTGACGTCAACGTCCGCGGGACCGTCAACGTCCTGGAGGCCGTGCGCCGCCACGGGACGCCGGCGGCGCTCGTCGTCACCAGCGACAAGGTCTACTCGCTCGCCGGGCCGCCGCGGGCGCTGCGCGAGGGCGACCCGCTCGGCGGCGCTGATCCCTACTCGGCCTCGAAGGCCGCCGCGGAGATTGTCACGGCCGGCTACCGGGGCGCGTTCGATCTCCCCGTCGCGACCGCGCGCGCCGGGAACGTGCTCGGCGGCGGCGACTGGAGCGCCGACCGGCTGCTCGCGGACGCCGCGCGGGCCGCGCTCGCAAACGCCGCGATCGTCGTGCGCAACCCCGGGGCGGTGCGCCCGTGGCAGCACGTGCTCGCACCGCTCGCCGGCTACCTGATGATCAGCGAGCGCCTCGCGGCAGGCCTGCCGTGCGACCCGGCCCTGAACCTCGGCCCGGCCGACGGCGAGCTGACCGTGCGCGCCGTGCTCGAGCGGGTCGCCGCACTGTGGGGCGGACGCCTGACGGTCGAGGAGCAGCCCGAACCCGCGGGCCGCGAGGCGCCGTATCTGGCGCTCGATTCGAGCCGGGCGCGCGAGCTGCTCGGCTGGCGCGTTCCCTGGGACACCGACCGCTCGCTCGTCGAGACCGTGGCCTGGTACCGGGGACGGGAAACCGGCGATGATCCCCGCGCGCTCTGCGATGCGCAGGTCGAGGCCTTCGGCGCCGAGGCCGCGCGGCAGCCTGGCGGGTAGGCGGATCCGGCACAGCGCCGCGAATGGAGGCGTCGCCGGCGCCTGCGCGGCTCGCGCAGGCCCTTTTCGGCCCGGTCTCTGCACAGATGTACGGATGCGCCGGGGTCGGCCGGGCGCTCCAATGGGAGCACAGCCACGATTTCGACTCCACGGGAGGCAGACATGGCCACGATCGAGCATCCACGCACGCACCCGGCGCCCGGCGCCCAAGGCAGTCCGGTGGCGGTTTCCGCAAGGTATGAGAACTTCATCGGCGGGGAGTGGGTCGCGCCCGTCGCCGGCGAGTACCGGGACAACGTGACGCCGGTCACCGGAAAGGCGTTCTGCCAGGTGCCCCACTCGACACCCGAGGACATCGAGCTCGCGCTCGACGCGGCGCACGCTGCGCGGGAGTCGTGGGGCGAGTGCTCGCTGGCTGAACGGTCGGCGGTTCTGAACAAGGTCGCGGACATCATGGAAGAGAACCTCGAGATGCTCGCCGTCGCAGAGACCTGGGACAACGGCAAGCCCGTGCGCGAGACGATCGCCGCCGACATCCCGCTCGCGATCGACCATTTCCGCTACTTCGCCGACGTGATCCGAGGTGAGGAGGGACGCACCTCAGAGATCGACAAGGACACGATCGCCTACCACTTCCGGGAGCCGCTCGGCGTCGTCGGTCAGATCATCCCGTTCAACTTCCCGCTGCTGATGGCGGCGTGGAAGATCGCTCCGGCACTTGCCGCCGGCAACTGCACGGTCGTCAAGCCGGCGAGCTCGACCCCGTGGTCGATCCTCAAGCTGGCCGAGCTGGTGGGCGACGTGATCCCGCCGGGCGTGTTGAACATCGTCAACGGGCCGGGGGCCGAAACGGGCCGGGCGCTCGCGTCGAACAAGCGCATCGCGAAGATCGCCTTCACCGGGGAGACGGTGACGGGCCGCTTGATCATGGGCTACGCGGCGCAGAACCTGATCCCGTCGACGACCGAGCTCGGCGGGAAGTCGCCGAACATCTTCTTCGCGGACGTGCTCGCGGAGGACGACGCGTTCGCCGACAAGGCTGTCGAGGGTCTCGTGCTCTACGCGTTCAACAAGGGCGAGGTCTGCACATGCCCGTCGCGGGCACTGATCCACGAGTCGATCTACGACGAGTTCATGGACCGCTGCCTCGCGCGCATCGGCGCGATCCGCCAAGGTGACCCGCTCGACCCGGAGACACAGCTCGGACCGCAGAACTCCCAGCAGCAGCTCGACAAGATCCTCGGCTACATCGACGTCGGCCGCGAAGAGGGCGCCGAGCTGCTGATCGGCGGCGAGCGGCGGATTCTCGAGGGCGAACTCGAGGGCGGCTACTACGTCGAACCGACGGCGTTCCGCGGCGAGAACTCGATGCGGATCTTCCAGGAGGAG